>JAABUK010001360.1_pt1 | contig 47063 bp, 42 predicted proteins | sample 5559141 | NCBI WGS metagenome assembly JAABUK01 (sample SAMN10711869, study PRJNA513367) | rock metagenome | isolation source: Antarctica rocks | place: Antarctica: Victoria Land, Pudding Butte nord | collected 2016-01-03 | reverse complement strand
TAGCATAACTTTTGCTAATTCTCGCTCAATCATGTATAATTGCTCATCATCTGCATTTTGTGACTTTTCGTTGTAAATATTGAACAATAAAATTTCTTTCTGAATTTTATTGTTTGCTATTGATATCACTTGCATATCTTCATTATTGACTATGTTTGATCTTGATGTGCATGTAAATTTCTTTATGTTTTTTGCAACAAATATCAGTACTTTGACTCAAGTATTCTGAACATTTGATTTGATGCAAATAAACAATGAATGTGAAATTGTTATATTTTTGTCTTTCATTCATGATTCTTGTAGTATAACAATATCTGTCTTGTTTTTCGCAAATTTCATGCATGCATGCATAATTTGCGTTGATCTTGCGCAATTGTGTTGTAAAATTCAAATATTCAACATGTTTGCAAAGCTTTCATCATTTGCGTTGTTTTATGACATTTTGAATGCAATACTCATTACAATTTCGTAACTAGATGATCTTTTTGTGAGCTAATAGACTGAGCTGTCTAATATGTTTTGCACATTACACTATTTGCAAAGTGCACATTTTGACAGTTGCAGCATCTAAAAATCATGTAATTGCATGATTACTTGTCTTTGCATGTAGATAATTGATATTTATGATTTCAGATCTGATGATTTCGCTTGAAGTACAAGCATTTTGATGATTTGTTACATTTATTCTGTAAGTGCTTGAATGTTTGACATTTTTGACATTGATTATTTGATCAATAGTCTCGATAATCAACTGTTTGATATGTTGATCTTGCAGCTAAGAGTCATTTTTTCAAATGTCTTTGCACTTCTGCTTTGATTCTAAATGTCAAGATCATTGATGCATGCTTGTTTCATGATTGATTTTCACTCTTTGATAATCATATAGAATTGATTATTAGTTTCAATTCAAGATTGTACGACTTTAACTCAGTTTTTAGATTTTTCATTTCAGTTTTCATGTTGAAGTAGACTGATCACATCGAGTTGAGTACTCGACTTAAAAAGTGTTGAGTTGAGTTGAAATTTTTTTGAAAAAGTGTTGAGTTGAATTGAGAAGTTGAATCTGAGCACTCGAGTCGAATTGAGAAGCTTAACTCGACAACTCAACTCGAAAACTCAACTCGATTCAACAAGATATTAGATAAATGTAAATAGCTTGATTGAACAGTTTACATGATTTTTCTTCATGACTTTCTACCATGTTTTTCCGTCATGACTTTCTATCAAAGTCAAACAACCTTCATATTTTCTCGTCATGTTTCTCGTCATGTTTTCCTTCATGTTTCCCTTCATGTTCTTCTTCATGTTTCTCTTTATGTTTCTCATCATGACTTTCTATCAAATCTTTCTATCAAACAGCCTTCATGATTTCTCGTCATGACTTCTTTTCATGACTTTTCTTCATAGCTTTTCTTCATGACTTTTCTATCATAACTTCTCTTCATAGCTTTTCTTCATGACTTCTCTACCATGACTCTTCTATCATGACTCTTCTATCATGACTTTTCTTCATGACTTTCTATCATATAGTCTTCATGTTTCCCGTCATGACTTCTATCAAAAAGATAATGCAAAAGCAAAAAACCGGAAAAATTTCTATATTTAGCTCTCTTGACGTCAAGCTTGAGTTCTTGACGAGTCAAGTCGAATTAACTCAATTTTCAGTTGAATCGAGTTGAATTAAGTTGAAAATATGAGCAACTCGACTTTGAATCGAGTTGAATTCAAAATGTCAATTTGAAACTCAACTCGATGATCAGTCTATGTTGAAGATTTCGATTTTCAGACTGTGTATGACTATTTTGTGTCATTTCTCGTCTTTCTTAATGCTTTTAACATTAAAAACATGCTTTCATATTGCTCTTTGTGCTAGTAAGACATCTGCTGTGTATTTTTTTGAAACTGTCAGAACAATGTTGTTTTCTTTTTGCATTTTGACTATCATGACAACTATTAGATCGATTTTCGCCTTTTTCAATGTGTTATTCATTGAATCTCGCATTTTCATCGTCTTTAAAGTTCAGTTCTCATTTTTGAGATTGACAATGAATCTTCTTTGATCAACAACAAGATTTACCTGTATGAGATGCTGACTACGAATCTTCTGCAAGTTATGCTTGTCAGAAGAGCTGAACAATCTTATCAACATTGACAGAGCAGTAACAGCGCTTTACTCATGCGTTGAGCTCATACACAGTTGAAAAGCGAAGCAATAACAACGTAGTCATTGACGTGTTGAAGCTTGCATATACACAAAGTGACAGCAACATCTTTGCATACATGCTGCAGCTTATACATGATATACACACATATACTGCAAAGACATGATTCAGCTTTTGCGCATATACAGACAGATGTGATGCAGTAAATCAATCAATTTTTCGCATTTTCAGATCAATTTACATGCAGCGCAATCACACACAAAGCAGTAACAGCGCTTTATTCACATGTTAAACTCATATACAATATACACACATATATTGCAAAGATACGATTCAGCTTTTGCGCATATACAGACAGGCGTGATGCAGTAAATCGATCGATTTTTCGCATTTTCAGGCTGATTTACATGCAGCGCAATCACATACAGAGCAGTAACAGCGCTTTATTCACATGTTGAACTCATATACAACAAACACACATATATTGCAAAGACATGATTCAGCTTTTGCACATCTACATGTTCATGTAAGACAGTAAATCAATCAATTTTTCGCTTTATTAGATTGATGTACATGCATCGCAATCACATACACTGCGAAGACATGACACAGTCTTTGCTCATTATCGATCATTTGACGAAACCAGCTAAAACTGACTACAAGCTCACTAAGCTAGCATCAGTCAAAAATATCTGTTTAGTCGAGCTTCTAGCTCACAAGCTTTAATAGTCACTCATTAACAACTAATAGCTAGCTACAAGCGCTTATATCTTTTGATGACAGTCATTTGCTCAAAAGACATCAATTGCTCAAAAGATATAATGCGCAATACATGTTCACTTTTCGTACATTTCTACATTCAAGATTCGTATGTAATCAAATAAATCATTTGATGAATTAATTATTTAAGTAGCTATTTAACCATCTATTTAAACATGAAGAATGCTTGATAGAGAATCATGTAGAGAGTCATGAAGAGTGCTTGATAGAAAAACATGAAAAGCGCTTGATAGAAAAACATGAAGAGTGCTTGATAGAGAAACATAAAGAGTGCTTGATAGAATGCTTGATAGAAAAACATGAAGAGTGCTTGATAGAAAAACATGAAGAGTGCTTGATAGAATGCTTGGTAGAAAAACATGAAGAGCGCTTGATAGAGAAACATGAAGAATGCTTGGTAAAATGCTTGGTAGGGAAACATGAAGAGCGCTTGGTAGAAAAACATGAAGAATGCTTGGTAGAAAAACATGAAGAACGCTTGATAGAAAAACATAAAGAGTGCTTGATAGAGTGCTTGATAGAAAAACATGAAGAGCGCTTGATATGAAAACATGAAGAACGCTTGGTAGAGAAACATGTAGAAAGTCATGTAGAAAGTCATGTAGAAAGCATTGTTTGACTCATGTTATGCGCTCAATCGACGCGTATTTTGAAGCATGTAGAATGTTTGATAGAGTGTTTGATAGAAAGCTCAGTCGATAGCTCAATAAATAGCTCAGTAGAAAGATCAATAGAAAGATTGATAGAATGATTGATAGAAAGATCAGTAGAAAAATCGATTGAAAGATCAGTAGAAAGCTCACTAAATGACTCAATTGAAAGATCAGTAGAAAGATTGATCAAAAAATCAGTAGAAAGCTCAGTAAAAAGCTCAGTAAAAAGCATTGTTTGAAGCACTGTTTAACTTGTGTTATGCACTTGATCAACGCGTCTTTTGAAGCATGTTTTGAAGCGAGTAGATTGACTAGTAGATGAATGAGTAGATAGCTGAATTGATAGCTGAGTTGATAGCTGAATATGTTGATATTTTGATTGTTGTTGTTCTAGAAAGTAGAAACTATGAAGAAAAAAAGAAGATGAAAACTTCGAACTTTCTAGCGTCAGCCCTATAGGGCTCGAAGCGAAGATTATCAAGTAGATAGCTGAGCATGTAGAATGATGAGTAGGTAGAAAGTCATGTAAAAAGCATTGTTTGAAGCATTGTTTGATGTGTTTTATGCACTCGATCAACGCGTTTGATAGAAAGTAAAGTGAAGAGTAGATGAGCGAGTAAATAGATGAGTAGAATGAAGAGTAAATGAGTGAGTAGATAGACGAGTAAAGTGAAGAGTAAATGAGCGAGTAGATAGACGAGTAGAATGAAGAGTAAATGAGCGAGTAGATAGACGAGTAAAGTGAAAAGTAGATGAGCGAGTAAATAGATGAGTAGAATAAAGAGTAAATGAGCGAGTAAATAGATGAGTAGAGTGAAGAGTAGATGAGTGAGTAGATAGACGAGTAGAATGAAAAATAGATGAGCAAGTAGATAGACGAGTAGAATGAAGAGTAAATGAGCAAGTAGATAGACGAGTAGAATGAAGAGTAGATGAGCGAGTAGATAGACGAGTAGAATGAAGAGTAAATGAGCGAGTAAATAGACGAGTAGAATGAAGAGTAAATGAGCGAGTAGATAAATGAGTAGAATGAAAAGTAGTGTTAAATCAGCTAAATCAGCTTGTAGCTAATCTATGTAGCATGTAAGCTAATCAACGATGCAAACTCAGCTGACAGCTAGCTTGTAGCAAACGTCTCATCTAGTAGCTAGCATATGCGTCTCAAGCGCATTAGTATTGAATGAATTCTGCTCACTAGCTCACAAGCTATCTAAGCTCTTTGTCAAAACGTTGATGATATACATAGAACGACAGCAACGTCTTTGCGCACACGCTGCAACTAATATACAACATTCACACAGTCATTGCAAAGACATGATTCAGCTTTTGCGCATATACACATCAATGCAATGCAGTAAATCGATCAATTTTTCGGTTTTCTGAATGATTTACATGCGTCACAAATACATACACTGCGAAGACACGACACAATCTTTGCTCATATACACAGAACGACAGCAACGTCTTTGCACACATGCTGCAACTAATATACGACATTCACACAGTTATTGCAAAGGCACGACTCAGCTTTTGCGCACATACACGTCTGTGCAATGCAGTAAATCAATCAATTTCGATTTTCTGATCGATTTACATACATCACAAATACATACATTGCAAAGACATGACTCAGCTTTTGCACATCTACACGCTTGCAAGATGCAGTAAATTGATTAATTTTTTGCATTATCAGATCAATTTACATGCATCGCAATCACATACACTGCAAAGACATGACACAGTCTTTGCTCATATACATAGAACAACAGCAACGTCTTTGCGCACACATTGTAACTTATATACATCACACATACATACATTGTGAAGGCACGACTCAGCTTTTGCACATCTACACGCTTGTGTGATGCAGTAAATCAATCGATTTTTCGCTTTATCAGATTGATGTACATGCATCGCAATCACATACATTGCAAAGACATAACACAGTCTGAGTTATTGATCATTTGACAAAATCAGCTAAAACTAACTACAAGCTCATCAAGCTAGCATCAGTCAAAAATATCTGTTTAGTTGAGCTTCTAGCTCACAAACTTTAATAGTTACTCATCAACAACTAATAGCTAGCTACAATCACTTGTAGCTCTTGATGACAGTTATTTACTTTTTATGCTCAAATAATACAATGCATGATATGTGTCATCTGATCAGTGTTCACATTCAGCGCTCGTTATTATCAGTATGTGAAATTTGTAATCTGTGCACGTTTCTTAATAAATACTTATCACGTCATTATTTCATGATAGGTAAATTGAGATATTTTACTCAGATTTACCTCGTTGTTGCATTGAAACATCATGTCATGCACTGCTCAAAAGTTTTAGTTTCTTGAAGATAAGCTTGTGTATTTCATAATGTCTTGTACAATTCTTCATTCTTGCAAGCACGTTGTACTTATATAAACAAGATTCTCGCGCAAACGAGATTTCTGCGCACGTTAATTAAAACTATTTATATTAGTGTCATTTTTAGCGCGCTAAACTTGATACTATCTGTTGCTAATCTTTCTAGATTAGAGTGCGCAGAAATTTCGTTTGCGCAAGAATCTCATTTATACGAGTATAAGTTACTTGCAATCAATAGAACTAAAAGCATCAAAGCAACTTATGATTGTGTTCATTGTTCATATACAAAATATTCTACTACTATCACTTGAGTTCTATATAATCACTCTTACTTTCTTGTTGAATATCAACATTGACATTCAATTTCTTCTTTACTCTCTTCAGAAAAATCTGATACTCGTCTTCAAATGTTAATACACATTTACTTTCATTTGTTCTTCAATAATACAGAGTCTTAATGTTTATCTTCAGCTGCTTGCAAAAGTTGTTGAATGATCAAGCGTAGCTCATCTTTCAACTATCTTTCATCTTTGATGTTTGTAGTTGATATGTATCTCTGACTTTGTCAAGCAAAATCTGATCAGATTCAACTTCAATTGTGTCTTCAAGTTCTTCAGACATTTATCTTACATTAGTTATCACTCATTTCTATAGCTGAAAAATGAATGCTCACATCTGAATCATTTTTCTGATCTTGATTCTGTTCATCATTCAATATTTCTTGAAGTGTTTCATGTTCATCGCTATTCATTGATTCTAATTAATTTGTTGTATTCTTTGTCTTTTCTGTCACAATTTCTGTGTTGTTTGACTTTTTGAGCTGCAATGTTTGATTTCTTATGAGACTAAAGACTTCATTTACAGAATACATTGACAAGTATCTTGAATCAGTGAGAGAAGAGAAAAAATGTTCTCTGATAATTTTTCAAGACGCATTAATAGTCAGTAGATCATCTATCTGATTGCAATTGAGATTATACGTCGCAAAGATGCTGTTAAATACATTGTTTTCATGATATTCAACATGATTTACGACACGTTCATGCAGCATGCTCAATATCAAATTTCTTCAAGTCTCAATTTGCTTTCATCAGCTCTTGATCATTCGCTTATGTGTTACTGTTGCATGTTAGTCAATCATTGTTCAATGATTTTAAAGATAAAGCACAAAAGAACATTGACAGTTGAGATGTTATACTTTCTACTGCAGTCTCTTTTCATTTCTTGATCTTCTTCTGATCACTTGTTCATTCGCTGATGACATGTTGAATTGCAATTACTATGAGTATCATGATTTTGTCTTTCAGCTCAGCAAACATGATTCTCATGTTTGATAGTTGATTAAAACTATGATCTTCTTGATTGAAAAACAAGATAGCAGTGATCTTCACGATCATTGAAGCTAGAAAACAACATTCTTTAAACTAAATACATGTCAGTCAATGCATCACGTCTGTGAAGATGTTTATCTTTTTAATATCAAAACTGATGAAGTTATCATTAACTAACAATTTGATGACATAGTTTGATGTATTAACTTTCTTGTAAAAGATATAATGATTTTTCACTACATCTTGAATCTGAAACATTATTTATGCTTGATATTATTCAATAAAATCATATAACTGTGTCTGTCAATTTATTGATGATATGACAAGATTTAAATTGCACATTATCTTTCAAGCTTCGTTTATTGTTGATCTTTTCATGATAAAGTAATTCGTTTATGATCTGTGTTTTAATTAATGTGCGCAATCTTTGTTTCAGAAATTGCACATAAGATTGCTCAAGAGAACTCATTGCAGCTCTGATCATGACATTATGCTCTTCTCTACTTCACACGTCATAATCATTGTCAGTAGAATGAGTTCTATGTATCTAAGCACATCGACATGAGTTGCAGCAGAGACTGTTCTTGATCGTTGTCTGAATTTTGCTCAAAGAATTTTTCTAAAGTTATTATTTAAATCATCAATCTGTGCTGCGTTGTATCATGAACTTAATGCAAAAGAACTCAACGAAAATTCTGTTGATCTTTGAAACTTTGAGATTCGCTCATTGAGCTGAGAAGATGATGAGATTGATAACGACGAGTGAAAATGCTGTTTACGCTAATGCGTCTTTTTCTTTGACAAGATGTTCTTGAAAAATCGAATGACTTTAGTGAACTATGTTGAGATCATATTAACTGAAAATATATATAATGATATTGACATTGATTTTGCCTTCTTCTGCAATCATTCTGCAGATCATTGTTTTCAAGATAATAAATCATCATTTGAGCTGTTCAATGTGTTAAGAAATTCGCGTTCTTATCTTTTAAATTTGAGTTCAGATTCTTTCAATGATATGTTAAAATTATTGCTTACTTTCTCAACTTTTCTTTTGACATCTCATTGATAAATGAACTAAACATGATTATTGAATCAGTTAACTGCATGTTAACAATTCATAATACATGCTACACATCTGACTATCAATTGCAGTGTTCAAGTTCTTCTTATTCTTATTACTTATCATGACAGTTCACTTAGAAGACGACGTGAAATAACGATTGATACATGATGAACTGATAAATGCAATCAAGTTCTGAGATAAAAGAAAAAAAAAGTGAAGAAGAAAAAAACACGACATGTACTTAAAGATATGCAATTTTTGAAAGCATGTAATTCTGTTGTTGTTGACACTATTATGTTTAATTATTAACTGAGAACGAGTAAATTAACATCTTAATGTTCATCTACTCTGTCAAATTCATGTTCTAACTTCACTGCATTGAAATTGTGATAATGTTTTCATGACTTACTCAAAAGTGTAGATAGATTTGAAAATTTGCAATAATTTATTATTGCACATACAAACTGAGAATGCAAACTGCAAATCTTATTGTTGAAGAACTTTGAGTTCAAGCTGACTATTTAAGATAAATTTAAGAGAAGATTTGATAAATTATCTTCGCAAATTATGCAAAGTAAGAATGTGAACTGTGAATATTATTGCTGAAGAACTCTGATTATCAGAGATAAATTTCAAGTGATTTACAATAAATTTATCTTTGCATATGCAAACTGAGAATGTGAACTGCACATTTTATTGCTGAAGAACTCTGATTACTCAAGATAAATTTCAAGAAATTTATGATAATTTGTCTTTGCATGTGCAAATTGAAAACGCGAACTGTGCATTTTATTGCTGAAGAACTCTGAATCTTACTCATCACACAATCGAAACTTGATGTACATGATGTCACAGTTAAATCTAAACATGCAGTTTGCTCTTTGTCATGCTTGATGACTTTGTAGACGAGAATGATGAACGAAGATGTACAAGAAGAATCGTGATATCTTTCATTAAGTTCATTTTCATCATATCATGCTTGACGAAGCTCAGATTATCAAGAATCATCTGTTTCAAAACTTTATAGTTTGCAGAGATCTGATGAGAAAGCATCATTGAATGATTAGAATTGAGTAGAAGAATTCTTCTCATTCTTCAAGTTTCTTTGCATTTCATGTACAGAAACTGTTGAGATGTTCAAGAAGAATTTCGTCAATTCAAATAAAATACAGAATAAGATGAATAATGTTGTTTATGTGAATGAAGTTGAATCAGCTAAGCTGAATGCGTGCATGCATGCATGCATGCAGTGTGCAAACAACATGTTCATTGCTGATTGAGAAGTACTAAAGAGTGAGAAAAGAAGAAAAGCAAAAAGAAAATAGCAATGTGAAAGAAACAATGTGTCAAAAGAAGAAAAAAGAAGAAAAAAAGAACTTAGATTCATGAAATCACAATCAACATTTCTCTCACTCTCAATTCATAATTCTTCATTGCTGACATTCTTTCATTAACATTCTCATTCTTCTTGCTTTTATTCATCAGAATAAATGACTTCTTATTCTTTTTAACGTTCATCAACTCAAACAGTTGCATCAGCTTCATCAAGCTCAGCTGATTCAGCATCTTGATGTCATCAATGATGATGTCAATGATCTCACGCTTGCTGTTCTGCAACATCTGCAGTTTCTCGTCAACGCTGTTCTTGATGACAAGATGAATGATAAAGATTTTGAAGAATTGATCAATGTGAAAGATGCAACAGAAGACTTGTTGTTTCACACTGCTGTTTCATCACAGATCAATGCAGATGATGTGCAAGATCATGATGAGATTAAGCTTAATATTATCATATTTGAGAAAGATGATCATGATCTTTGTGATTAAATCATCGCGAAACATGATGATGACATGATCACGAGCTTTCTGACTCATTTTGTCGTGATAGTTGACAAAGACTCAGTCACGCTGTTGAAAAAAATGATTCAGCACTTTCATGCTGTTTTGCAATTAACTTGTTCTCAAGTCAGAGAACTCATAACATGATGAGAGTTTACAGCATGTGAAACTGAGTGAAGATGATAATCTTCTTGTTTGATTTCTTCATCAATTACAGTTCAATCTGCATCTGCATCATTGTCATTTTCAAAGATGAAAAAATCAAATCATTGAAATTAATTCATTTAAGATCTTGTTCAAAATCTTTGCAAGTGCATAAGAAAGTTCTTTCACTGTTTTCAACATTTATTTGGAATTTTTTTTAACTTGTTGCATGATCAAAACTCAATGTAAATGCTATTGCAATCTAAACATGCAGTTTGCTCTTCATCATGCTTAATGACTTCATAAACGAGAGCATTAAGACATTCTCTGCAGTAAACATGAAAACAGTTGATTACTCAGAATTCATCTGAAGAATCATGACATTTGTGACAGAGACTTTTATTCTTGAAATCATCATTAATATTTAAATTCAATTCTGAGTTTATCATTAAGTATGCTTTTACACTTGTAGTTCTGTTCTTGAGTTTTGCTTGCATCTCTTTATACTTTATGACAATGAGATAGTTCACGTCTTGCACTTCATGAAAAGATAGCTTCGTACACAACGTGTTGAATCAATTCATGAATGATAGTCATTGAATCATGAGCACAGTGAGAAGTTTATCAAATCTTCTGATGATTTTCTGTAGATCATCATTCATCTTAACACTCTGCTTGCATTTTAAAGCGTTGAAGATCAATCTACTCATAACTGCATCAATTTATCTAAGTTCTTTAACATTGACAGAAATCTTGTTTCATTGACGAAATTGCTCGCGATTTTCGTTCAAAGAAGTAATCATGCTTGAACAAAGAATTTGTAAAGCAGATGTTGCAGATGACAATCTCATCACTGAAGATCTTAACAAAGATTAAGCAATGTTTACTGAGAAATCTCTTAACAATCAAGTGTTTCTTTCATGAGTGTCAATCACTTCTTCTTCGCGAAATTTTCATTGCTAAAGAGCAAGTTTTCACTGACGATGTATCAAAGACTTTGCTTTAGAACTGAAATGTTGCAAATATTGTTAATTCAAAAAAGTAATAAAACTTTTGCTCATTAATCATGAAATCTTCTTCACAAGCTTGCATAGCACAAACATAATCTTTGTTGTTAATGAAATCAGAGCATCAATGTGTGCTTTCAGTTATTCTTTTATTCTTCTTGAATTTTCGTTCTTGAGTTCTGCATGCGTGTAGTCTTTTTCAATCTAACTGTTGCATCTTTTTTCAAGATCTTTCATGATCGCAGTTTGCAACATTTGATTGATGACTTAAGCGTATTCTCAGATGTTGAAGTAGCAAAGATTGATTCTACTATTTTCAAAGTCAATGAACAAATTAATATAATTTTTACAATTTTCTAGTTACTGATTTGAAGAGAATCAATCGATGATGAACTGAAAGCAACAGCATGTTGAAATCGTGTCTAGAAACTAATCAGAGTGCGTGCATGACTAGAATGTTTGATCTATAAAGATAGCTATAACTAAGACTTTAAGAATACAGAAGAAAGAAGATACAAAAAGCAAGAAGAACACGCTTTATATAGTAGTTACTCAGATCGACGCTAGTCTCAAAGAGAACGTGTTGAAACACAAGAAAGATGTTGATTTAAAAAATTTTTGTGACATAAAGAAATGTGTTTGTCATAAACATCTGTTAACTACTCGTAACACAAAGAATTGTGTTTGTTTAGAAGGCAATAAAAGCTGATTAGAAAATGCTAGAAAAGAAAAAAGATGCTGAGTCATATCTGAGTCAAATTTGAATCAGATTCAGATCAGATCTCGACTAAATCTTAACTAGCTTTAATCATTACGCAGAAAACTCGCTAGCGTTCACTGCGAATTGATTAGAACTTCAGCCTTGTTCAGTCTTAATATGCTCGTAACATTACTCTCTTCTTCGAAAATTTGTGTTCACATGAATAGAATAAATGAAACGCAAAAATTTTCACTGTTTTTCAATTTAGTATGACTTGTCTGAATAGAGTTTATGAAATTCAACTAGAACTTTTTTCAAGCTCTTGAATTCTTCTTTATTGACATAGTATCATTCATCATCTCAATCTAGTCTCATTCATTTAACCTTGTATTGTATTCAATCTTGATAACGTCTAGAGTTCAAAATATCATCTATCTTTTAATGCTCATCGTCTTTGATAGTGAGAGATTTAAATGATTCTGAATGTTGTTCTGATAAAAGATCATCAAAATAAAAACGTAATAACTTTGAACTGAACATCAAATGCAGCTGCTTCATGCTTATCAATAAACGAAGATGATAGAAAATCTCAACTTTGACAGTGATTTGATAGAATTCTAGCTGTTTATCTTTCAAATTCTTACATGATCTAGTTGTCTTTATATTTCTAGAGAATAATCAAACTCAGTCGTCTACTTCATAAATGACGTCTCGTTTATGTTTATTAATTTAAGCTTTGATGATCTGCTTCGTCTTTTTCAATTGCTGACAATCAAAGATAAGAAGCTCTTTCATTTGAATGATAATATCGTTTGCTTTTCTAGCTTCAAGACATTCATGAGTAGTTTTGTAGTCAGTTGTATCTGAATTGAAACTCATTCGTGAGTGAAAATTCTTATTGAAGTAGAACGAAGTCATTGAGATGGTTGTGAGAATATTGAAATTCTCGTTAAATTTTATCATTGATAGTTATTTTGCTCAATCGTTCTGCATGTAATTGCAGTAAATTCTTAGTTTGCATTTAACATCTTAATTAACTTGTTTCAATTGATCATTGATCTCAGAATAATAAGCTGTTGATAGACTAGCTGTGATCTTTAGTCGCTTGCAAAGACTTTGTCACATGATTGATATGAATCAAGAGTTTCTGTTTGAAACAATAGAACTAGATAGATCATAAAGTCAATAAACGTTTCATAGCATGATTCAAATCATTTCTTCGACTGAAATGTCATCATCTTCTTAATGACAGAGAACATAGTGACGTTTCTTGATGAGACAACATATGATTATGCAAATAACGTTATAATCTTTTGATAGAAATAGCTTAATGATGAAGTTCATAGTTATATTTTTTCAGCGTTTCTGTGAAATTGATAAAGAATGAAGAAGTTTATTGATGCTATCTCTAGATGTCTTGCTTCGTTAACAGGCATGACAGTTTCAAATGTAACGTTTAATCGTTGCTCAATGATTTGATCAATAGTAGAAACGTTGAACTAGATCAGTAGTTCTTTGATTGTCAGAATGAAAGATGAAAGACTGATCATGAATTTTCTTTAACAATTTCATATGCATATTCTCAGAAACTTACAGTAGATCTTTTCTGAACAGAACGTCGTCAACGATCTTACAATGCTTCAATTCAATGCTATGTAACTTGAGCTTGTTTTCGCTTATGACTTGTTTATACTTATTGCAAAGCTCATTTGTCTTGTTGACATCTTTTACTCGCTGATAGAGATCAACTTCAGATTCAATAGCTAGAATATTTATTCTATTAAGTGTCAGAATGATTTGATAATGATCTTCAGTACGCTGAGTTGATTCAGAGATGTTGATCAAAGACATTCTGATTAAAGCATTAACTTTAGTGTTCATTTTGCCTGATTGAAAAATGATCTGAAAGTTAAACTCAAATAGAATGTCTAGATAATTGACTTGACGTCGAGTTAACTGTTTGTTTTTCATGAAAATCTTCAAAGTCTGATGATCAATGAATATCTGAATGAGCAGCTTCGTGCATTCTAGCTTGAGTCTTCAGTGTTCAAAACATCGAATAATGACTAGTAATTTCTTGTTATAGATGTGATAATTGCATTCAGCGAGAATCATGCTCTTGCTGTAGAATGCTACTGAGTGAAAAACACTCTCATCATCATACTGAAATAGTATTTCATCTTTGATGTAGTCAAAGACATTGATTTTCAGAATAGTTTATCATTCTGAATCAAAGTGTCGTAAAACTGAGATTGAGCTGATCTGTTTCTTTAGATCATCAAAAGCTTGAACACAGACTTTATTTCAAACAAAAGACATGTTCTTTCTAGTCAGCTGAGTGAATGATTTGACTAGCTTCGAGAAGTTCTTAATGAAACAACGATAGAAGTTAATAAATTTCACGAAGTTCTGAACTTCTTTTAGATTGATCGACGTAGTTCAATTTACTATGACTTTCACTTTGATAGAATTCATACGAAGATTTTGTTCTGAAATTATGACTTCTAAGAAGACAGTTTCTTCGACATTGAATTCGCACTTTCAAATATTCATCTGTAGTTCAGCTTCTCATAGACGATTCAATATTATTTTGACATGTTGTTTATGTTCTCATTGAGTTTTGCTGTAAGTTAGAATGTCGTCTAGATAGACTTGACAAAAGTCATTTAGAAAGTCTCATAAAACATCATTCATATACTGCTGAAACGAGACAGAGTCATTGATAAGTTTGAATGATAACATCTTTGATTTGTACACTTCTAAAGCGATAATAAAGATCATGTAGTTTTCACTATCTGAATGTATTCGCAGTTTGTTGAAAGTTGAAATGATATTCAATTGAATCAGATGCTTGCAATCAACTATTTTGTTGATCATCTCATCTATGAGCAATAGAGAGTAGCGATTTCTTTTAATAATAACATTGAGCTTTCAATAGTCAACGTAGAATCGTAAATCTTCATTTGCTTTTAAGATGAACAGAACGAATGAGAAATACAAAGCTTTGCTAAAGGTTATAAATTCTTTGAAAAAATTCTTGTTCAGATATTTCTTTACTTTCTGAAGCTTGTAAAAAGACATTCAATATGCTTGACAGCAAGATGACGTTACGTCACTAGTAAGCTCTATCTTATGATCATATGAATGATGAGATGATAGCTTGTCTGTCTGAGCTCGATCAAAAACATCTAGAAAATCTTGATACTTTGATGATAGCTTGACTTTAATATCTTCTAGATTCTGAGTCGTTTCATTGACTGAGAAGACGTTTATGACATCTAGTTCGCATTGAGTATTGTAGAAGATTTCTCTATCGATGTCTTCAATGAACATAGCAAAAACCTTGATCTGATTCTTTTTTTTTTGTTTTACTAGTGCTTGAAAAGAGATGACGTCTATGTTTTGAATCGAAAATGACTCTTTCTGAACGGTTGAAACTGAGTGCTTGAGAATCTTTGAAGCATTGCTATGAGTTGCTGAAGAGATCAAAGTTGATCGCGATCAACTTAAGTGCTTTGTATTTGACGAAATCAAAAAAACCGAAATAGAAATATTTAATTGATCAGAAAATATGATAGTATCATGTCTCATGTTCAATAATATTTCATTTTTGTTCATTCAGAATTTGCTCAATATAGCTTCATAATGCTTGATATCAGCTATCAGCATTGACATAGTCAATTTCTTATGACTTTCAATTGTAAGATTGAATAAAATCTTATGAGTAATAGTCTTTCTGACTAGCTTTTCATCATAGTCTCGTATTAACTTCTCTTTTGCTAGTGATATAGATTGTATTTCAAGTTTCTGACATACTTTATTGACTAGCTTGTCATGTATCAGCATGTAGACGACGAAATCACTATCTATTAAAGAACGAAGGCTGAAAGAATTGTTCTGAGAGATAAGAGAAGCATTGATCAGAAACGACTTTTCAAAATAGTTTTCTTTTAATAGAACTTCGATTTGACTGCACAAAGATATGATCTCTATTTCTTCAATGACTCTGAAAGAGATAGCTAGTTTTTTGAATCAGAATCTGATTCAGAGTTTGAATGATCAAACTCATCATCTTTTAGAACATTAACTCTAAATCGATCAAAACACTTTCTAGAAGTATGATCTGATTTGTGACAGGTGAAACAGATTTCAGCTTGTAGATCAATGTCTTTGACGTTAGTTAAAATCGCGTCGCGCAGCTTTGAATGATCAACAAGTGTAGTAACTTCGATCTTTTTATAAAGATTCAATGAATCTCATTTCTCAGCAAAGATGACTTGCTTTTTAACTTTGATCAAGAATTTCTTTTCTTTGATGTCATTCATGACTTGATGCTCATTGTTCAAATGAATCAGATAATTACGAATTTCATTAAAAGATTCTGACTGAATCAACTGACTACTTCAAGCTGCATGAAGATGATAAACTATCTTGTCTCGTAGATCAATAATTAACTGTTTGTTGTGATATTTCAAATAAGAGAACAGACGCTGAAATATTGAATAAAATTCATTGAATTTGCTCTTTTCTTAAGTGAGATTAGCATATTTTCTTCGAAAGTTTGTCTCTTTGTTGAAATCATTGTAAAGCTGAGCAAGTTCATTTAACAGATCATTGACTGTGACATAGAGATTTAATGAATCTTGTTGATGTCAAGTTAAAGTAGCTTTGACTGCGTCTTCTTTGATTCTGAAGTAAACGTAGATCAGAATAATTCTATTGATATCAAAATGATCAATGTTGATTTCTAGCTTGTCACGAATCTTTTCTTATCAGTCATTTCAGATAGATTCTTTTTCATCAGTAAACAGAGATGAATTTAAAAGCTTTTGAAATCATTTGAAGAAATTGAACAGAATAAAAGAGAAAGAAGTGATCTCTTTAAATGATCATAGTTGATGTTGCAATTCAGTCACTTGATTTCAAAACGTCTGATTTAATTGATTCAAGCATTCTTTGACTTTATTTATTTTCTTGAAACGAGTCTTTCATATTTGTTCGCTTGATGTCTTGTCAAATAGCTCACAAGCTTTCACGTCTAGATCTCATTAAGTTTGAAGACTGTTTAAATCTTCTAGAAAAATCTTTGAGTCTTGTTCAACTCAATGTTGTAGCTGCTTTACATTTTTTATATTTCATGAAGTAGAAGCTTCATGAGATTCATCGAGAGTCTGAGAATAAGACAAAGAGTATCAATGTTTTCGTACAACATTGATTCTAAGATACTTTGATATGCGAAGTGATAGCTCAGAATAAATGACTGAATCTATAGTGTCAGAAGAATAAGAGCTTTGATTATTCTTGAATGAATTGTTCACAAATGATCAAGTCATAGCAAAGAGCTGATGATCAAGCAAAGAACAATGCTTAATAGTATGTAGTGAGATTGTTTGTTAAAGTGTTTAGTCTTTAAAGAAGAGTGTTGCTGATTTGAGAGTTTTTTTGTGATTCTTAAGCAATCAATGAAGATTCTTTATCATTGATTCTATTAATCGATTTGAACTGATGCTATTGACTGAGCGATAAATTCTCTAGCAATCACATGATTGTATATTTTCGTTGATTCTATTAATTTCTTGATGTTGTTCTGTCTTTCAATGTCATTGATCATCAAATACACAAATTTCTTTATACTCATCTCATTATCAGTCAAGTGAACTTGAATGAGTAATGAGATCAGTATCATGTGATTAATGAATTCTTAAAGTAATGTTGAAATCATGTCTAGAAACTAATCAGAGTGCGTGCATGACTAGAATGTTTAATTTATAGAGATAACTATAACTAAGACTTTAAAAATACAGAAGAAAGAAGATACAAAAAGCAAGAAGAACACACTCTATATAATAGTTACTCAGATCGACGCTAGTCTCAAAGAGAACGTGTTGAAACATAAGAAAGATGTTGATTTGAAAGATGTTTGTGACACAAAGAAATGTGTTTGTCATAAACATCTGTTAACTACTCGTAACATAAAGAAGTGTGTTTATCTAGAAGACAATAGAAGCTGATTAAAAGATGCTAGAAAAGAAAAAAGATGCTGAGTCATATCTGAGTCAAATCTGAGTCAGATTCAGGTCAAATCTCGACTAGATCTTGACTAGTTCTAATCATTACACAAAGAACTCGCTAGCGTTCACTGCAAATTGATTAAAGCTTCAGTCTTGTTCAGTCTTGATATGCTTGTAACACAGCAGTTCTTTGCTGTCATCTCTATCAACACAGTTTATCAGCATCGCTCATTTTTAATCTCAATTCATCTCATATCTTCACTATCATAAAGAATTCTATTCTTCATCACGTCGTAAATTTTCTTTTCAATCAATAATTTTTTGTACTCTTCAAATTGCATGTTCAGCAGATTGATCTCTTCTTATCTTTTATTCATAGTTAAGTGAATAGAACTCATCAATGATGTTTGATTATCTAATTTCTTTATTGTCAGCAACGTTGTAGCATTTCATGACATTAACAATAGTTGATCAGCATTGTCATCTTTAATCTCTTCTTGCAACTTTCTTTGACACTGAATGTTTTTATGTGTTCATTCTTGATGTTGTGCTCTTCATCTTTCGTTGTTGTTCAATTGCTGAGTCATGATCATTAATGTTTTATGCAATTAATTCTGTGATATGCTTTCAATCTCTTTGTTAAAGATGATGATAATCTTTGCAGTCATCATTTGAAGCTTTTTCTTTGTCAGCTCATTATTGTTACAAGCGTATCAAGATCAATAAGACTGAACAAGACTGAAGCTCTAATCAATTTGCAGTGAACGCTAGCGAGTTCTTTGCGTAATGATTAGAGCTAGTCAATGATCTAGTCGAGATCTGGCTCAGGTTTGACTCAGATATGACTCAATATTCTTTTTCTGACTCAACACTCTTTTTCTTTCCCAACATTCTTTTCTTTCATCAACATCTTGTTCATTTACATCATTTTCTTTCTGTGTCACAAACACATTTCTTTCAAGTCTAGCGCAGTCTTTGAACATTACATAAATAGAAGCTTTTGTATCAATCTTCTTCTGTATTCTTAATATTCAGTTATAGCTATTTCTAAAGATCAAGCACTATCAACTCTGATTTTCATTGATTGTATCATCTAGACATGATTCTGACATTATATTAAGAATTCGTTAATCACATGATACTGATCTCATTACTCATTCAACATACTTGTACAGACAGAATGAGTCTAAAGAAATTCATTTACCTGATGATCGACGACAATTGAAAGACAGAACAACACTAGAGAATTGAATAGAATCAATGACAAGACTGTTTGAATTACTAGACTACATATCACTCATTAAGTACACAAAGTTCACTTGATTACAAGAATCACGATAAAGAATCTTCGTGAATTGCTTAAGAATTAAATCGATTAATAGATTTAATGATAAAGAATCTTCGTTGTTTGTTAGAAAATCAATCAAATCAATCAATAAACAAGTCTTATCTTCTTTGTTGAAGATTGAATCTCATCTCATACGTCTTTCTTCTTCAATCATCAAGCATCATCATTCATTCGATTTTCTTTCAAACAAATCTCATCATGTCTAGTCATTCGCCTACTGAAGAGCATTCTGAAGAATTTCGAAATCGTTTCTCTCAAACCTCTGATGCTGATTCATCGAAATTATCAAGCGCTGCGTCATTCATTCATGAAGATGACAAATTATTCACTGAAATGATAATATTTCTTGTGTTTTACGAAATCTGAAAGACTCAAAGCCTAGTTTTTGATGAAGAAACAGATCAACTCTACAAGTTAAATAAACAACAAGAAAACGAAATCAAAGAGTTGAAGACTAGACTTCAAGCTAAAGAAAACACTTCTTCTGCGTTCATCTACTCTGAGCGTTCTAGATCTCAAAAAATACCTGATTCTTCGCTGTTTACTGATGAAAAGAACTCTATTTAGAAGAATTGATACGAAAAAATTCAGAATAAACTAGAGATCAACGTCAATCTCTTTCTTAATGAACGAGTCAAATTGAGCTATATACATTCTAGATTATTTGATGACGCAGCTGAGATCACTCAAGCTAGATGCGAACATAACTGTGTTAATCTTTATAAGATTGTTGATGATCTTTTGAAAAAGCTAGCTCAGTTGTTCAATGATTTGAATAAGAAAGTCAACTTTCATAGAGAATATTACAACTTGATTCAAGAATTCAAGAAATTCAATGAATTTTATACTCAGTTTCAACGTCTATCTTTCTATCTAGACTATTACGAAAAGCAACTGATTATTGATTTGAAAGATAAAATCAATTCTCGTCTTTGATTCATTTGAGTAAATCAACTAGTTCAATTTGATTTTCTAAAAGAAATTCATTTCTATCTGATTCATTTGAATAATGATCAGCAAGTCATTTGAGAGATCAAGAACAAGCTCAAACGCGTCAATGATCTTTCAAAGACTATCTTTCATAAAGTGACTGTTATCACTCAGTCAGTTGATCATTCGAAGTCTGATCAGCTAAAGTCGCGTGACGCGATTTTAACTAGCATCAAGAAATCAGACGTTCTAGTCGAAATTTGTTTCATATGTCATAAATCAGATTATAGTTTTAGAGAGTGCTTGAATCGATCTACTAGAATCAATGCAGTGAACAATGAATATGATCACTTCGATTTTGATTCGAATTTTGATTCAAAAAACTAGTCATCTCTTCAAAAGTCATCAAAGAAATAAAGATTATATCTTTGTGCAAACTAGACGAAATTCTATTGAAAGAAAATTACTTTGAAAAGTCGTTTCTAATTGACGTTCATCTCATCTCTCAGAATTGATCTTTCAGTCTTCGTTCTTTAATAGACAGTGATTCAATCATTTACATGATTGTACATTCTAATCTAGTTGATAAATTATGCAAGAAACTAGAAATTCAATCTATATCACTGACAAAAGAGAAGTTAATAAGAGATTATGATGAAAAGATATCTAAGAAGATCATCACTCATAAAATTCTATTCAATCTCATCATCGAAAGTTATAAGAAATTGACTGTATCAATGTTGATAGCTGATATTGATCATCATGAAGTCATATTGAGTAAGCTCTGAATGAACGAAAACGAAATATTACTGAATATGCAAAATGACATCATTGTTTTTTTCAATCAATTGAATACTTCTATTTCGGTTTTTTCAATTCTCTTCAATTCAAAGCACTCAAGTTGATTGCAATCATCTTCATTTTCTTCAATCATTCAGACTAAGATTTCTATGATGCTCAAACGATTCATTTCAATCACTGCTTAGAAAGAGTCATTCTTGATTCAAAACATAAACGCAGCTTTGTTTAAAACATTGTTGAATCATTCAAAGAAGAATCAGATCAAAGTCTTTACTTTATTCATGATGAACATCAATAAAGAAATCGCGTACAATACTCAGTGCAATTTAAACGCTCTAAACGTCTCTTTAATTGATGAAACTACTCAGAATTTGAAAGATATTAAAGCGAAGCTGTCATCAAAATATCATGAGTTTCTAAATGTTTTTGATTGAACTCAATTGAATAAACTACTTTCTCATCGCTTTTATGATCATAAAATTGAACTCATCAGTGATTCAACGCTTTCTCACTGTCGAGTTTATTGAATGTCTTCTGTCAAACTTCTGAAAGTAAAGAAGTACTTAAACGAGAATCTGTCAAAGAAATTCATCACTTCTAGTCAGACTCTCTATTTCTTCTTCGTTCTATTCACTCTTGAAGCAAATGAAGATCTTTGATTCTGCGTGAACTATCAAAAGCTAAATGTCATTTTCAAAAGAAATAAATATTCTCTATCACTGATAAATGAGATCATTGATAAAATAGTGAATTGCAAGCATCTGACTAAATTGAACATCATATCAGCATTCAACAAACTTCAAATGCATCTTGATAGTGAGAATTACATCACTTTTATCACTGCTTTAGAAGCATATAAATACAAGATGCTATCATTCAAACTGACTAATGAATCAATCTTCTTTCAGCAATATATGAATGATGTTTTATGAGACTTTTTGAACGACTTTTGTCAAGTCTATCTAGATGACATTCTCATCTATAGCAAAACGAGAAAGAAACATAAAGATCACGTCAAACTAGTATTGAGTTGACTACGTGAAGCTGAACTGCAGATGAATATTCGAAAGTGCAAATTCAATGTAGAAGAGACTGTCTTTCTAGAAGTCATTGTATCAGAACTAGATCTTCGTATGAACTTCAGCAAAGTGACAGTCATAGTCAGCTGAATCACTTTGATTAATCTAAAAGAAATTCAGAACTTCGTGAGATTTATTAACTTCTATCGTCATTTCATTAAGAACTTCTTGAAGCTAGTCAAATCATTCACTCAGCTGACTAGAAAGAATACATCTTTTGTTTGAAAAAAGATTTGTGTTCAAGTCTTTGACAATCTAAAGAAACAGATCAGCTCGATCTCAGTACTTCATTACTTTGATCTCAAATGACAAGCTATTCTGAAGATCAATGCTTTGAACTATGTAAAAGATGAAATACTATCTCAGTACAATGACGAGAAAGTTCTTCACTTGATGATCTTCTACAGCAAAAGCATGATTCTCGCTGAAATCAATTATCACATTTATGACAAGAAATTGCTAGTCATTATTCGATGTTTTGAACACTGACAATTCGAGCTGAAATGCACTGAACTACTCATTCAGATGTTCATCAATCATCAGACTTTAAAGATCTTTATGAAAAACAAACAGTTAAGTCGATGATAAGTCAACTATCTGAACATTCTATTGAAGTTCAACTTTCAGATCATCTTTAGATCAGGCAAAATAAACACTAAAGTTGATGCTTTAATCAGAATGTTTCTAGAAAACGTTTCTGAATCAGCTCAGCGTCTTGAAGATTGTTTTCAGACTATTCTGATCTTTGATAGAGTTGATGTTCTATCTGTTGAATCGAAAGCAAATCTCTATCAACAAGTATATATAATCAATCAAACAGATGAGTTCTGCAGCGAATATAAACAAGCTATGAACGAAAACAAGCTCAAATTTCATATCACTAAACTGAAGAACTGCGAAATCATTGACAATGTTCTATTTAGAAAAGATTTACTGTGAATTTCCGAGAACATGCACACGAAATTACTACAAGAAGTGCATGATCAATCTTCAATCTCTCATCTTGACAATAAATGAATCATTGATCTAATTCAGCGTTTCTACTATTGATCAAATCATTAAGCTACTATTCAACAATATATTTGAAACTGTCATGCTTATCAGCGAAGCAAAGTCTCTAAAGATAGCATCAATAAACTACATCATTCTCTTTTGATTTCACAGAAACGCTGAAAAGATATAGCTATGAACTTCATCACTGAACTATCTTTGTCAGAAGACTATAATGTCATTTGCATAATCATATGTCATCTCATCAAAGAATGTTACTATATTTTCTGTCATTGAGAAGATGATGACATCTCAGTTGAAGAAATGATTTAAATCATGCTATGAAACGTCTATTGACTGCATGATCTACTCAGTTCTATTGTTTCAAACAGAGACTCTCAATTCATATCAACTATGTGAAAAAGTCTTTGCAAGTGACTGAGAATCACAGCTAGTTTATTCACAGTCTATCATTCTGAGATCAATGATCAATCGAAACAAGTCAATCAAGATGTTGAATGCGAACTTAGAATTTACTGCAATTACATGCAGAACGACTGAGTTAAATGAATATCTATGATGAAATTTAGCGACAATTTCAATATTTTCTTGATCACTTCAATGACTTTCTTCTACTTCAATAAAGAATTTCACCTTTGAATGAGTTTCGATTCAGATACAACTGACTATGAAACAACTTGTGAACGACTTAAAGCTAGAAAAGCAGATGATATTGTCATTCAAATGAAAGAGTTACTGAGCTTCGATCATTAACAATTGAAAAAGACGAAGCTGATCATTGAAGTTCAAATCAATAAACATAAATGAGACATTACATATGAAGTAGATGACTGAATTTGACTATCTTCTAGAAACATCAAGACAACGAGACTCTGCAAAGATTTGAAAGATAAACAGCTAGATCTCTATCAAATCACTGTCAAAGTGAGTATCTTCTATTATCTTTATTTATCAGTCAGCATGAAGCATCTGCATTCAATGTTCAGCTCAAAGCTACTGCAATTGTATTCAGAAGATTCTCTATCAGAACAGCATTCAGAATCACTCAAATCAATCACTATTAAAGATAATAAGCATTGAAAGATAAATAATATATTGAACTTCAGATGCTATTGAGATTGAATACAGTACAAGATCAAATGAACAAATCTAGATAGAAACAACAAATGATACTATGTTGATAAAGAAAAATTCAATGACTCAGAGAAAGTTTTGAATGAATTTCATAAGCTATATTCAAACAAATCGCGCTAAATATCAAAATAACTATTAACAAAAGTGAGCAAATGAACTACATTCATGCAAACATGAATTTTCGAAGAAGAGAGTAATGTTACAAGTGTATCAAGATTGATAAGACTGAACAAGACTGAAGCTTTAATCAATTTGCAGTGAACGCTAGCAAGTTCTCTGCATAATGATTAAAGCTAGTCAACAATCTAGTCGAGATCTGACTCAGATTTAACTCAGATATGACTCAACACTTTTTTTCTGACTCAACATTCTTTTTCTTTTTCAACATTCTTTTCTTTCATCAACATCTTGTTCATCTACATTATTTTCTTCTCATGTCACAAACACATTTCTTTCAAGTCTAGCGCAGTCTCTGAACATTACATAAATAGAAGTTCTTATATCAATCTTCTTCTGTATTCTTAATATTCAGTTATAGTTATCTTTAAAGATCAAGCACTATCAACTCTGATCTTCATTGATTGTATCATTTAGACATAATTCTGACAATTATCAAGTTGTATGTCATATATCTTTGAAAATATCTTCTTCTTCTTCATTGTTATTATGATCTCACTTCATTTATCATCATCGATCATTAAGTCTTTCTGCATCATCTTTCTAATTCAGTTATGTCACTGCAATTTATTGTAAAAGATCATTGAAGATCTTATACTGAACATGTTGATTTTTCTTATGCAACAAAATCGCAATGAGTCTTGAAAAGCATTAAAGACTTAAAAGAAACACGAATGTGATACAGATGCAATGTTGTCTATGCAACAAAGAATGTGCAGAAATGAAATGCTGTTATTTCAATTTCAAGACAAACTAATAATTTCTATTACACTTAAATTCTATGATTATTACAAAGTGTGATCATGAAAGCTGTGTTGATAGTTGAAAGACTTGATGATAATAATCTGATGAATACAAAGAGACGTAACTTTAGTTGTATTACAATCATGTCATAAGTCTTGCGTGAGTTTGATTTTAATGACTTCTAGAATATCTAGAAAATACATTGTTAATGTAAAAACAGAAAAAAAAATGATAAATTATTATCTGACAAGATAAATCATCTGAATAATCAGAGTAAAAAATAATAAATTGTCATATTTCTATGACAGTGAAAATATACACATGATGTTATTTTTCTTGCATTTTCAATATTTTCAAAACACAGCATCTTATTACTTATGTCATCATGTCTATGCTTCTGCTGTTAATAATTACTTCTTTTGACTGAAATAACTAATAATGACTTGTTGATAATAGTTAACAAACTATGAAGCAAAAGCATTAAACTAAAGTCTCTCACACAGTCTTTACTATCTGATTATTCTTTCTCATCTTCTCATCATTTATTTCTTTCATTCTACTATCATCATATGTATCATTTTGAAAGATTTGACATCACATCTGACAATCTTTAATAAGTCTCTTGACATCAAATTTCAAAGTATAAAATTAATATGCTTACGTCTTCTTTGCAATTTGATCATATTTATTGATTTGAAAAAAAGTCTGCTGTTTCATTTAAATCATATAGTTGAACTTCATCAATATCACTCAAAATGCATAATGAAGAGTGTAATCTGTTTCTAGAACTTCAGTAGTTTTAATCAGAATATTGAGATCAGAATTATTCTTTTTCATGTCTTGAAAACTATTGATCAAGCTCTGTCAATTTTTGAAACTTAAATCACTATGAAAGAATGCAACGTTCATTTCATAAATCTTGATAAGATACTAGCTCGTTGTTAGTAAAGAAACAAATATACTCGACATTCAACGAGTTGAAAACATCATGCATGATGCAAAACATAGAAATTATGATTGAAAGAATTCAAGTAAACATATTAATTAAATGATCTTTGCTATGATTGAAAAGAAGAACATTATCAGAATTCTTTTTCTCTGATTATCTTTGATGACTATAAATTTGTTTAATATCTTTATGACTTGCTGTAACTTGCTGCTTGATTCATACAGTTTCTCAATATTATCATCATAAAGACAGTTATCAACAACTGTCAATTATTTATTACAGACAAGTTCAGTTCAGATAAACATTAAATTGTGCTTTATCTTCAATTCAACAAGATATGAGAATGTAATACACAGTCTCATCTGTCATGAAATTTGAACAAAGTTGAAGAAAGAAAACACAGACATTGATTTCTTCTTATCGTCTGATACTCAATCATCAACATGTACTTGCAATTCTTCTTTTACACTTCTTGCAGTCTTGCTCTTGAGTCTTGCATGCATCTTTTTATACTTCTCAATGATTGAACAGTTTACATCTTGCATCTCATGAGAAGATAGCTTCATGCAGAGAGCGTTGAATCAATTCATTAATGATAAACGTTGAATCATAAGAAAAGTGAGAAATTTTTCAAATTTTCTTACGATTTTTTGCAGTTCATCGTTTATCTGTACATCATGTTTATGTTTTAATGTGTTGAACATCGATTTGTTTCATGACAGCACTTTCTCTGAATTGCTTGACTTTAGAATGTGTTCATTCTTTCATTCATTAAAGTGCTTCAGAATCTTCACATAGTGATTTAAATCATCTGATGAAATCTCAAAAGATGTGCTTGAATAAACTCACAGTACAAAGTGCATGCAACGTTTGAATGCTTGTAAAATGCTTATGATCTTAGAATCTCTGCTCTTCTTCATGTGAAATTCATCTTTTAGTATTCGATTTCAGCATGTTCATGAATCATACAAAGTTACTCTTCTTTTACTTCTGTTGATTTCATTTCAAACATTTCTTTGATTAACAATGACATGCTTCACATGTGTCTTGTACGACTTCGATTCAGTCAGCACTACAAATCATTTCTGTTCTTCTATGAAAGTTGTCACTGTTACGTCAATTTCATTCTTATCTGTTTCTATCTTCTTTTAATCTTGAAACAGCAAGCGATCTTTTAAAAGAAGTTTGTTCTTTTCAGAGTGATGATTCACATACAGTTTGATGTTAAAACATGATACAAATGTCAATGTTTTTACGAATTCATTCTGTCAATTTGATATCAAGATTGAAGACAGTAGAATCAGAATTAATTCAAGATTTGACTTTAGCATCGCTGTGAAACTGCTCTTCACACAGAAACAGATCATTGATCATGACTCATTTGATGAACATTTCATCTCAAGATTCTGAGAAAATTTCTGAGATTCAATGAGCAGATGTTTATTATCAAGCTTCTCACGAAAAAGATTGACTTTTGTATGAGCAAGATGAAGTTAATGCTTCATCACTATCAATTCTATGACTTGAATGATCTGTGAATAAAGAAAAGTAAGTATGTTATTCTGTTTGTAGCTTCAAGAAGCAAAGAAGACTTATTTTTCTCATTCTCATTTGATTGCATTGAAACTCTTCATATTAAATCATTTTTTCAACATGAAGTTGTCAATATATTTTCAACGCTTGTATGAGTAGTAGAGTTTGTATTATATTCTCTACTTGCACATTTTGATCTGCATCTGCATCTTTGTTGATTTTCTTATCGTTGATGTCTGTACAACTTAGGTCGCGTTTTCAAAACTGTGAGACTTTAAGAAATATATTCTCATTCATTTAAGTGCATGCTTGTTGTTTCTGCAGATCTTTGAATTTATATCATGAAATTAGCATATTTTATTACATGATTGCTTTGCACTTGCACTTACATTTGAATGATATGAATGAAGTTGATGACAAAAGACAGATTGATGTGCTCTTGATTGTATTTCATCACTTTCTTCATGTTCAAGTCATCATTAATTGTCAAAGAATCTGTTGTTGAAGAAAGTGATTCATTGAAACTGACAGTCTTGATGACGTTAAGAACTTCAAGAGTCATCATCAAAACATTGAGATGAACTTCTCTGCAAAGCTTTTGCTTCTTCATGATGAGTTATTCACTCTCATCTTCTGATGAGATCTTGAATAAAGTGAAGTTATTTGTACTTTCGACTGCGCTGCTTAAACACTGCATGAAATTCTCATGTTCACTTCTTTTATGTTTTTCTATAGCTTGAACTTGAAAGATGTAGTAGAATATCTTCTTCTTTGTCATATCTATTAATGCAACATGAAAGTTGACTGCATTTCTGATCTTAACTTTTTCAAAGTCTTCAACTTTATAGATAATTTTCTTCTTTTTGAAGTTGAACATTGTCTTACTAACAAGCTGTCTTTGATAATTATCAAAATTAATGTTCTTCAGAGTGAAATTGCTTTGCTTTTCATTCGCTATAAAAAGCTGTGAATGATGAATCATCTTATTATTTATTGTATCATTCAAAGTCAAGATCATGTGATTAAAGTTAATCATTGTCGATAAGATGAATGATGAGACTGAGTTGAATTGTGCTTGCTTAATCAGATGAGCAGATTTCTCTGTCTTTATGCTCATTGCTTTATCTTTCTTCTTACTATTTATTCATCTCACTCACTTTATAAAACATGCATCTTTTCATGTTACTTGATGATCTTTTATCAGAAGATGCAAGAGTTCATCATTTATGATGATTGCAATCTTTCTGACTATCTCTTTTTCAATTTTATTATCAAGTGATGTTTTAAGTAATTTGACGTCTTTCAGCATTTGTTTAATGCATATCTTCAATGCATCATACTTATCATCATCAATGACAAGATCTTGAGTGATCATCATCTTGATTCAATTTGATGAAATCTCATCATAGTTGAAGTTTGCTTACGTATCTGAAATTGACTTGAGTCTTCATGACATATTGAAAGACTAGCAGATATGCAAACATTGTCATCAGTTCTGAGAATTTCTAGAAGTCATATGATAGAATGTGAGATGATTACTGTCATGATGTTGAAGAGTGAAATAAGAATACATGTGACATTTTCTCTATTTTGAATCACTTACAGATTTCACTACATGTTAATGACAGATGATGTATGCACTGAGCTTTGCAATAGATAAAGTGAAAGTGTTTATTGCAATAATGAGTATCAGAAGAACAAAGAGTTGTGAGTTGATAAATTAAAAATGAAGCAAAAATCAACTTTCATTCTCATGTTGCAAATTATGTTAAATGAAAGCAAATTTGCTCACAACACACTTTGATAACAAATTATTTATATTCATCTTTTCATCAATCTGAAGAGTACTGCACGTTAAATTCTCTTTATATAAAATGATTTCTAATATTCTACAAAGTTATTAAAGCGCAAAGATTACATCAACGTTTTGACAAAGAGCTTAGATAGCTTGTGAGCTAGTGAGCAGAGTTCATTCAATACTAATGCACTCAAGATGCATATGCTAGCTACTAAATAAGACGTTTGCTACAAGCTAGCTGTCAGCTGAGTTTGCATCGTTGATTAGCTTACATGCTACATAGATCAGCTACAAGCTGATTTAGCTGATTTAGCACTACTCTTCACTCTACTCGTCTATTTACTCACTCATCTACTCTTCACTCTACTCATTTATCTACTCGCTCATCTACTCTTCATTCTACTCGTCTATCTACTCGCTCATCTACTCTTCATTCTACTCGTCTATTTACTCGCTCATTTACTCTTCATTCTACTCATCTATCTACTCGCTCATCTACTCTTTATTTTACTCGTCTATTTACTCGCTCATTTACTCTTCATTCTACTCGTCTATTTACTCGCTCATCTACTCTTCATTCTACTCATCTATCTACTCGCTCATCTACTCTTTATTCTACTCGTCTATCTACTCACTCATTTACTCTTCATTCTACTTGTCTATTTACTCGCTCACTTACTCTTCATTCTACTCGTCTATCTACTCGCTCATTTACTTTTCATTTTACTCGTCTATTTACTCACTCATTTACTCTTCATTCTACTCATCTATCTACTCGCTCATTTACTCTTCACTCTACTTATTTATTTACTCGCTCATCTACTCTTTACTTTACTCATCTATCTACTCTTCACTCTACTTTCTATCAAACGCGTCAATTGAGCGCATAAAACACGTCAAACAATGCTTCAAACAATGCTTTCTACATGACTTTCTATCTACTCATCATTCTACATGCTCAGCTATCTACTTGATAATCTTCGCTTTGAGCTTTATAAAGCTAACGCTAGAAAGTTTGAAGTTTTCATCTTCTTTTTCCCTTTATAGTTTCTACTTTCTAGAACAACAACAATTAAAATATCAACATGCTCAACTATTAACTCAGCTATCAACTCAGCTATTAACTCAGCTATCAACTCAGCTATCAACTTAGCTATCAACTCAGCTATCAACTCAGCTATCTACTCGTTCGTCTACTAGTCAATCTACTCGCTTCAAAACATGCTTCAAAAGACGCGTTAATCAAGTGCATAACACAAGTCAAACAGTGCTTCAAACAATACTTTCTACTGAGCTTTTCACTGAGCTTTCTACTGATCTTTTGATCGAGTCATTTAGTGAGCTTTCTACTGATCTTTTGATTGATCTTTCTATTGATCTTTCTACTGATGAGCTTTCTACTGATCTTTCGACCGACCTTTCTACTGATTTTTTGATTGAGTCATCTAGTGAGCTTTCTACTGATCTTTCAATTGATCTTTCTACTGATTTTTCTATCAATCTTTCTATCAATCTTTCTATCAATCTTTCTACTGAGCTATCTATTGAGCTATTGACTGAGCTTTCTATCAAATGCTCTATCAAACATTCTACATGCTTCAAAATACGCGTCGATCGAGCGCATAACATGAGTCAAACAATGCTTTCTACATGACTTTCTACATGACTCTCTACATGACTTTCTATCAAGCGCTCTTCATGTTTCTCTATCAAGCGCTCTTCATGTTTCTCTATCAAGCGCTCTTCATGTTTTTCTACCAAGCGTTCTTCATGTTTCTCTATCAAGCATTCTTCATGTTTTTCTATCAAACACTCTTCATGTTTCTTTATCAAGCGCTCTTCATGTTTTTCTATCAAGCACTCTATCAAGCACTCTTCATATTTCTCTACCAAGCGTTCTTCATGTTTTTCTATCAAGCATTCTTCATGTTTTTCTATCAAGCATTCTTCATGACTTTCTACATGATTTTCTACCAAGCATTCTTCATGTTTAAATAAATGATTAAATAGCTACTTAAATAATCAATTCATCAAATGATTTATTTGATTACATACGAATCTTGAATGTAGAAACGTACGAAAAGCAAATATGTATTGCGCTTATATCTTTTGAGCAATTGATGTCTTTTGAGCAAATGACTGTCATCAAAAGATACAAACGCTTGTAGCTAGCTATTAGTTGTTGATGAGTGACTATTAAAGCTTGTGAGCTAGAAGCTCAACTAAACAGATATTTTTGACTGATGCTAGCTTAATGAGCTTGTAGCCAGTTTTAGCTGATTTCATCAAATGATTGAAGTATGATCATGACATACTAGCTGATTGAGCATTTTGTGAAAGCATTTCAAATTTACGATAATTTACCTTAAATCAATGATAATCTAGGGAAATTTGCTTTCAATTCACAAATTTCGATGTAAATATTGAGATTTGCAAAGCATTTCAAATTTACAATAATTTATCTTAAACTCACTGTAATTCAGAAAAATTTGCTTTTATCAGAAAGCTTCAAGTAAAAAAGAACAAATTGTTTAATCAGAAGTAAAACAAGAGTTATTGCTTCTATTGCTATATCAGATCTCATTAATTTCTGATCATTTTATTCTTTGTATTGCATACTATTCTGACATTTCATAGTTCAATGTACTTGTATCGACAGAAATACTGATTAGAAATAGCGACAGCGTGATACAATTTATCAAACGCGTCAATCAATACTTTTTGTTATCTTTCTCACTACAATCTACTTCATTGAAATCAGCTTCAAGCATGAAGCGAAACTGTCGTGCATGTAAAATAATATTGAGAATCACATAAAGTCTGATATATCACTTTAATCACTGCTTGACGCTGCAAAATGACATGCAGTTCTTCGACAAATATTTAAGAAAAGAGAACTCAACAATTGATGAATATACAGACACATGCAAATACTCTCAGACTGATTTATGACATAAAATGATCATGATGAATGATACTGATGTTTTTGACTTCAAGCAAAGTACAGAAGAAAATGTAGAAGCTTCAGATGATCAGAAGCATTTTTGAAATTCAATTGCATGAATATCACTTGATTTCAAAAGATTTATCAATTCATCATGTACTTTCTTATTCATCAAAGTAGACAATTATGATGAGATAAATGATACAAAGAAACGAAGTGTTGATGAATTGCTAGAACAATATATCAAACTCATAAAAATCATTTCAAACTACAGTAAACTTAAGCAAGATTCATGATCATCTTTAGATGATAGTCTTTAATCAGAATGACTTTTCTTTTCAAATGAGAAAGATTTTTCTCTTGCACAGTAATTTCTGAATGCAAAAGTCAGTAGCAAAGATATTAATCAATACTTCAAGATCTCATTTTAAAAGACTCATCATGCTGATTGTATCTTCAAGAATGCAGATCAATTTAGAAGCATTCTACATAATATATCTTATGAAATATCTGATAATAGTTGATTCAAAACATCTTTGAAGATCTCATCAATGAATTCAGAGATCGAAACAGATATATTCAAGATTCAGTACAGAAACATGATAAACATCTTGAAATTTCTCTTGAAACATCATTCATTTGCAAGTAATCTGAAATATGCATTAATTAAAGTATACAACGTCAGTGAAAATTGAATGTACATGAAAATGCACATTAATATCTGATGATGAGATATGCAAGCATTAATCTCTGAAAATGACACTATAGTTTCAGTACTGTGAACTACAGATAAAATTATGTTAACTCAACATCATAAGAATAAATTCGCATAATTTATATATATTATCGTTGATAATCTGAATCGAGCAACTTAATGAAAGCAAAATAGATTTAATGTTATACTATTAAAGTTTATTTCTTCAACTAAACATGCAAATGAAGATCTGAAACGCAAGTTATATCATTGCTCATTGAAGATAATATTAAAATGTGAGTTTAAACTGTTCAATCAAATGAAAAGTTTTTCTTGCTAACGTTCTCATTCTTTAGCACTTGAGAAATTAATTAGAAAAGAATTTCACGTTCGTTGTGTGAATGATTATACTCAACAGTGTTTTTCTATCATCATTGAATTTATAATTGACTATGAGAAGCAAATCATTATTACGAGAATCAAAAATGAAGAGCAATGCACTATATATCATGTTTCATCAAATCAACATGATAATCTGCAGATAATCTGAAAAGCTTGAACATATGAAAGTACATTGACTCAAATCAAACGTCAAGAAAAGAATTCACACTTTAAAGCAGATATCAAGCGTGATGTTAAGTGAATACACTCAGTGCAAAACTTTGTCTGAAAACATGAACTTGTCAATATTTACATCGTTATGATGATTGATATTTTGCATCAGTTATTAAAAAGCACAGTGATGTATCTAATTCAATGACTTGAGATAATCATCAAGAATATAACATCGATGATCAGTCTTAAAAGAAAGCGTGATTCACAGACAATTGCAGACACAACACATAACGTGTAATTGAATCAAAGATTTCAAGTAGTTCTTTCATATTCAGAGCTAAGATGTTTTCATGACTTTTTATTCGTGAAGCAATGAATCAACATCAAACAAAAGACAATAGTGCATCAGCTTATTGCAATTGTCACTTCACTATTAATTAGAAAAGCATCAGATGCGCTGTACTGTGCTCAAGCTCTTATAAACTTCGTGATGATGACTCAATATTGATTGCACAATAACGAGTCTCTGCATTACATGAACAACGCAATATACAGAATTAACGTCTTAAAAGAAGTATTCAAGCAGTTTTGACATGATGAGAACTTTAACTATTTCAAGTTTCATGTGATCTCTCATTATATGAATTTTATTCAAAGATACGAAGATGCAGCTGATTTTGACACATCTTACATGAAGATTGCACATAAATTTCTGATCAAAGATTATTATAATCTTATAAACAAGTGAAAGAACTTTCAAATGCAGATACTTCATCACAATACTTGACAAGTCAATATGTTGACAATGAAAAATATCATTCTTCATGATTTAATTATGTTCAGATCAAAGATTGATGAAAGAATAAAAGTCATGATTACAAAGTTTTTTAGAAGTCTTGATTTAACGCAGTTTAAATGAGATTTGTCAGAAATGAATTCAAATCAATGATGAAACTGATTTAGTAATTTCTGATTTTGATGCATTGCTTCTGAAATAGCGAAGATGACACATATTAAGAGTTTCTTGAATGAATTGTCAATTTTTATAAAAGAATCTTGACGCAAGAAATCAGAAATAAAGTCAAACAAGTATTAAATGAATTGAAAAGAAATCAACTTCTTCTGAATAAATGATTACTTCGTTTCTGTTCATACATCAATTGAATGCTGAAGATGCAAAGATAAAGACTTGATAAACTCTGAGAAGCTTACATTAAAGTGAATTTGATGTGCTTCTGCATGACAGAAACAAATGTTGAATTAAAGACGTGATTATGTCTATGTTCAAGAGTATGCTGAGAATGATCAAGAAAATTCTGACATAGTTGAAGCTCTGAATGATAGACTGATGAAACAGTTGCAAATTATAATCACTGTTCATGATTCACTTCATCAAGATGACAATGAAAAATCTGTGCAATACTCGAAAGTTTTAATAAAATTGCTAAAGCTCAAAAACAATGAAGTACTCAATGCTTTACATGATATGATAGAAGTCAAGCAGTGATTGAAGAATACTGTCAAGAAGTCTTGATATCTTGAGTGTTAACAATTTTACAATATGAGTACTATACTACAAAGTGCACATCTGATATCAACTGAAAGCAAGAAGTTCTTTTACGTGAATAATTACATCGACTGAAATACATTCAACATTTTATATGAAGAGAGTTTTCTGAAAAAGAAAGTTTGAAAGATGAATGAGCTTGCGAGCTTAGACAAATGAGAAAAGACGAAATTCACTCAATAATGAAGAAAGTTCAACATTATGTAAGTTGAGATAAATTGATATAAATTGATATAAATTGAAGTAAATTAAAGTAAATTAAAGAAAATGAGTGAAAAGCATATAGTCATGTTGAATGAAGCATATATGAATGGTCAAAACATTTCAATCGATAGCGTTTAATCATAATTATAATGATAGAGTATTAAGAATGAACAAGTGACTGAGATTTCATTGTAAAGATCTGTAAACAATGAGATTGATTGTGTAGCAGTTAGCAACATACAAGAACTTACATAGTTCAAATGATGAGAAAATCTAAAATTAATTAATCTATTAATCATAGTGTCTGCTCATTCGTTGAATGAAATTTCTACTTACTCTATGCATTCTTCAATGCATTTGATGCATTACACACAACATTTGTCAATAGAAGTTCACAACTTGTTGAAGAAAGCTGTAAATTTTCAAGATAGTGTTCTCTTTTTATGTACATTAACACTCTTTTCTTCTATCGATGTCTTTTCTGTCATTGAAGAAGAATGTTTCAAGTGAATGAAAGCTTCGATTCAATTTTTCAAGCGAAGAATAGATTTGATGAAGAGTTTCGCATAGATGATGATTTCGATGAAATGTCATTTCTTCTCAGTATTGAATGTTTGAATCAAATTATTGTATATATTCATCATCAGTTGTTTCGCAGTCTCATTAATCTTCTGCTCAAAGATTTTTTCATTCTGATCAATCAAAGTTGAAATCTTCAATTGCAGAAGAAGAGACGTGTAATCAATTTGTTTCAATTTATTTCGAAACTGAGCAGACTGATAATCATACATGAGATCATTGTGAGCATAATCGACTGCTGTGATCGAAATTGATGATAAATAAGACTGTAAACGTTGTAGAAAGACGAGTTCTGCGCAATCACTGACAGACATGATGTATGATAATTGAATAACTGTGATAAGAGAAATGAGTGAAGTAAAATTGAAGCTTACTAAGATAAACATCACGCAGAATCATGAATGCACGATAGCTTGATACAAGTTCTACTTTGTTGAATCAGCTTGTAGCTGATTTAATCAGCTAACGACTGACTGATGATTGATTTATGTTGCTAAATCAGCTAATCGCTGAATTATGAAAAGTATCTATTCTAGTAGCTAGCATATGCGTCTCAAGCGCATTAAGATTCAAATGTCGTTGCTCACTAGCTTACAAGCTACTTAAGCTCTTTGTCGAAACGTTGATGATCTTTGCTCATATACACAGAACAACAGCAACGTCTTTGCGCACATGCTGCAACTCATATACATCACACATATGCACATTGTGAAGACATGATTCAGCTTTTGCACATCTACACACTTATGTGATGCAGTAAATCGATCGATTTTTCACTTTATCAGATCAATGTACATGCATCGCAATCATATACACTGCGAAGACATGATACAATCTTTGCTCATATACACAGAACGACAGCAACGTTTTTGCGCATGCGTTGCAACTAATATACAACATTCACACAGTCACTGTGAAGACACGACTCAGCTTTTGCACACATACACATCTGTGCAACGCAGTAAATCAATCAATTTCGATTTTCTGATCAATTCACATGCGTCGCAAATACATAAATCAAAACTCATTTAGTTCATTCAGCTGAGTGATCATACAATAAACTTGAAAGTTTATGTTGAAGTGATCAGCTTTTCTTTACATAAATCAAAGCTCATTTAGCTCACTTAGCTTAATGATCATATAAACAAGTTGAAAGCTCACATTAAAGTAATCAGCTTTCACAATTTTGAGTTGTCTAAATGATCACTTGATCATATAAACAGTTTACACGCTTGTATGCACACTTTATCAATGTGACTGTTCAATAAGAAAATATACAGCAGTGATTATGACTAAATTACATGTAATTTAGAATATACACAGCACTTAATAAAGAAATTAAAAAAAATCATGTTTTCACGTTATATCTTCGAATGATAGTTGTTTTTAATCAAATCTGAGTATATTAAATTGAAGATTTTTGATATGCTTTTGTACGCTTGCTGTATGATTGCAAATGATATTTCATCTGATTCAAATGCTTTTCTGAATGTTGAGAAGTTAATAGCGTGCTTGATTTCTTCTTTGATAACTCTTGATCACTGTATACTTTCATTCAATAGTAATTCTTCCTTGATTTGAATTTTCAAAGATGATGAGTACATTGCTTTCAGAAATGTCTTACACTTTTCATTGAATTTAATTTTCAATTCTTTTTGCAAGTTTTGTATCAAGAATAGTCTATCGAAAATATGTTGTATACGTTGCATGCAACATATATAAAGCACAACTTCTATGCTGATTTTTCTCTTAAACTCAAGAAATTACTCAAAGAGTTTTCTTGCAACAGATTCACAGTTCAAGATGAATAAGATCTTTCACTGCTCAAATTTTGACAGTTTACTTCTTAAGCATGAATTGCAAACATTTCGTCTATGATATGCATGCATATCACAGTCAATTTCTTCTTTAATCACATCAATACACACTACTGTTCTTTCAAGCTATATAAATGATGTTTTCAACTAGAAGTTGATTCTATCATCAAGACATTTAAGAGTCAAAATTCAGTAAAGAAATGAGATTCTTAAGATCAACAATCATCATCATTGTATATCATGTCTTGCAGATGCTCACTTTGCTTGTAAAACATGCAATTCATTTATTTCATGTTATCTGTAAAGATCTTTCTCATGCAGATCAATCATGTTTTGCAGAAATGTTCATATGCTACACTTTTAATCAAATAGCGTAGTTTGATCATTCTTTATTAACTTGCTTGTATTTCTCTTCTTTTAACGAAGTTTTCTCATTAATGTATCACTCATGTATAAAATGTTTATATTTGAATGTTTGTTAAATAATATTAATGAGATTCTTGAGTTTTACTCATGTTGAACTTAATGAGTCTTGTGAGTTGCTTATGTTGTAGTAATAGACATGCAGTCTTAACAAGATTTATACATAATTAGCACATAAATTTAAAGAATGTTCATGATTTAAGTTTTTTCTGCTAATTATTCTTAACAGATTAAACACAAGAGTGTTCTGTCTCAGTTCTTGTCATTGTGATAACAAGATACTGAATCGAATGATTTTCATAAACGATTTTTCTCATAGTTCTGCATTCTATTTAACTTTCTCATCTGCATGCAGATTGCTTGTAACATGTGCATTAAGATTATCAAAGTTTGTACAATCATGAAAACTCTGCATGCGATCAATGCACAGCGCTTCATCATCACGCAGCATCTCAATGTCATTCAAACTTTTGATAATCTCTAGACTTTACTGTAGCTAAACAGTAGATTCGTAGTCAGCATTGCATACAGATGAGTTTTATTGCTGATCACACAAGACTAAAGCTATTGCTTGAATTAAACATAATTACTAAAAAAACTTACAATCAGCTCATAACAATAGATTTAGCATTTGACAGCGAGAAAATTCAATTCATGATATACAAATGTGAGATGAGAACTGATTTACATCAAGAATCTGATCATTTTTTGATAGTCACGAAGTTATGTCTACGCACATTTTTTATGCAGCTCACGACTCATTGATTATGAAAGAAAATGAACACAGAAGCATTAAACACTTATCTAAAAATACATCTTTTCATTGATCATTTTCTCAATGACAAGACAGCAATAGATGACAAAGTAGTTAAAATCACTCATGTGTTACAAGAAGTCATTGAAAAATTTACTTCTTGAACAAAGTTGTTGAATTGAGCACAAGACTTTTGAAATCAAATCTGCTTGAAAGTCATGATGAAATCATGATGATTATAAATTGTATGAAAATCGCAAAGTACTTTAGAGACATGAAACGACTATCTGAAATACAATGATCACAAAAACAAGATCATTAAAGAAACAAAATGTTCACATTTTAAATCACAAATGCATAAGCTGAGCAACAAATTAAAATTGATTTGATGCTTCGCAAAATGAGTCAGAATCGAAAGTCAGTTACTTAAGAAACTTTTGCAGTTTTCGTCATTAAAAAGCAACAATTTCAATCATATAACAAATTCATTCAAAGAAAAAACAGAAATGCTATGAAAGAAATTCTTTTCATCATTGTTTCAAGCAAATTGTAATTGTAATTGTAATTGTAATTGTAATTCATACATTCTTGTGACATCGATTTAAACTCGACTCATGAGAAACTCTATGCTACTTATATTGAGTGAACAAAACTCTCTGAGAAAGAAAATCACTCATCGTCTACATGACTGCTTCACGCAGTCGAAACAATGAGATTGACACTGTGTTATCAAGTAATGAATCTATAGCTTCTATTCAGCGCATGACGCTCAAGTAAACTCTTAACGAGAGTGTCTGTGCTGTTTGATTATGACGCATCATCTTTGCTCTGCTCTTCATTGATGATATTCTATACAACGATGTCTTGATTCGATTCTCAATTCGAAGATGAAAGACGTTTTCTTCGCATCTGTGATGCTCGTGATTGTAACGTACGTAGAGCTGTGTTCTCTTACTCAATGATTGTCATTCATTGAGCAGAGAAATATGTGATGAAAGAGAGATGCACATGATGAGAAGATAGAGTGTGATTGTACTGAGTAACTCTTTTCTTCTCTTGACTTGACTTATGTCATGTAGACGTTGAATGAACTGTTAGTATAAACGTGTGATCGCAATCGTTCAATGTTTGACTCTGATCAATGAAAGAGAATGCGTTCTGATCGTTCTCTTGAGCTCTCAATTTTCCACGTAGATAGATGTATGACTTGATGTCAAGTAAAGAAGGTGAGCTCAAGCTCTCTCAGTATATCAGCGTGATCAACAAGTCACTACTTCTTCAAGCACTGTAGTCATGACTCTCAAACTGAGAACGACTATTCTACCTGATATCTTTTCATCAATTACTTGATGACATTGTTGATGTGATGAAGACGTTTCAGTATATCGACGCAGTTGACGAGTTGCAAATTCTTCGATCACTTGTAGTCACGACTCTCATACTGAGAATGACTATTTCACTAGATATCTTTTCATCTTTTACTGACATCGACATGTCATCAATCACCTTCGTAGATCAATTGTGACTGTTAGAAGAAATGTTGTCGCGTAGATGAAAACTCTGCATGATTGACTTTTCTGCTTACGCAACATTCTAACATTGTTTGAACTGCGTCGAATTGAGATCTCTTGACTCTTCTGACTTCTATTCAGAACATAGAATCAAAAGATTTGTAGTCGACATCACGTACAGATGAATCTCGTTGTCGATCTTTCAAGCAAACATCAGCAACATTTTGAAATCATTTATATTATTGACAATGTCATTCAATTCAATCTTATTGCAAGATGAAATGAGATAAATGATTCAACAAGTAAAAGTCAATAAAGCATCAGACGCATTTGAAATTTCAAATAAAGTGCTTCAAGTGAGTTTAACAGAACTGACTTCAATACTAATCAGTTTATTCAATGCATATGTAATTCACAAATATCATTTGAAGCAGTTCAAAAAAGCTCAGACAATAGTATTATGCAAATAAAAAAAAACAACTACATTGACTTGAAAATGTATCAACTTATTGCTTTGCTAGACATCATGAGTAAAACACTGAAATCAATCATGATTAAAAGATTAAGTGATATTACTGAGACTCATCACATGCTTTTGAACGCTCAAATGAGAACGAGATGCAAGCAATTCATGATCTCAGCGCTGAATTTACTAGTAAATCAAGTACATGCAGTATAAGACTGTAAAATCAAGTACGTGATCTTCATGCTTAATTTAAACATTGCTGAGATGTTTAATCATGTCTTGCACACTAGACTTCTACATACTTTGAGAATGAGAAGAACATTAAATTACATATTTAAATGAACTTGCAGCTTTCTGAAGAACAGAAAGTCATTGCTGATGTTCAATGAACAAATCAGCATGATGCAAGAAGTAAATGTTGATATATTGCAAAGATCTTTTATATCATCGATTCTCTTTCTATTCTTTAACGCAAGCTTAATTGAAAAATGCGAAGCTTTAGAAATCAAAATCGAAGTGCTTGACTTTGTAAATGATATCAATATTCTTTTTTTTTCTTCATTAAGTGCATGCAGTTTATGACTATGACACTGTCTAGACGCTGTATGTATGCTAAGTTACATGTAATCTAGTCAAAGTCGCTGCTTTATATCTTCTTGTTGATCAATCACATCGATAGTTTGTGCATACAAGCGCTCTTGCTCAACCCTCGTCATTGTACTTTCGTTTTTCTTTGTTTCTTTGCATTCTTCGCGTTCTACTCTTTCGTTTCTAATAGTCATTTTCTCGTTGCAATTCGAGTATTTTTCAAATACTCTAGTGTTGCAATTCTTTCAATCTTGATGATGAACAGTGTTAATATAGTGTCTGTGTTTTTGAGCTGAGCTTTTTTCTTAAGCTTTATCTGCTCTGCTCTATAATGTTTGCAGTTCAGCAGTAAATGCTTCGACGTTTATCTTGCATTGCATATTTCATAGCATTTGTTTGAATTATTCTCTGATAATTGATGCAAATAGCTCTTGAAATAATCATGTCTCATTTTCAGCTGAATAAAGATTGAAAACGTTAGTCTATCGATTTTTCTCATCTCTTTTAGTGATTTATGACTTAAATTCACATTCGATATGTGCTTTTGATACTGATTTCCCTTCTTGATGCTGCTTTTTCAAACATTTAATCATTGTAATTTCGTCTCTTTGCAAATTTGCTTTTTGACGAAGCTTATGATGATTGCTTTCATGTTGTCAATAACTGATAATTCTTGAGCAGCGCTTTTGATCAATTGATCTGCTTTTTCGTTTTTAATAATGCTCTTGCAACTTGATATTCACTGTATGTGAATTTGACACTGATTCTGACGTAAATTGATCAAGTTTTGTCGTATGTCATCAAATAACTTCACATTGATGTTGCTCTTTGCATTTAGTCTTTGCAAAGTCATTTGACTGTTCATGTACACTCAAATTTCGCTGTTTTTGAGTGCTTTTTCGCTGCATATTGCGATTGCATCGCTAATAGCTTGCAGTTTCGCTTTCGTTGTGATTATTTTGTCAGAAACGCTTGTCGTCTTGCTGAATCTGATGAATTCATGCAAGAATATCACTGTTGTTTCAGTTTCTGTTTCGATTTCTGCTATCTTTTTCCGAATTTGCGATGCGTCAATATACATTACTATGTTTTTCGCCTTTTTGATAATTCTTTCTAATTTCCTGTAGTGTGTATTGATCGTTTCGCGAGTTTCTCTTTTTGCAAATTCGGTTTGAATTTTTGCTAAATGCTCGATTTCTTGACCTCATGATTTCTTGAAGTGAGAAATTTCGATTTCTTTTATTGAATTCAGTGTTTTTTGCACTTTGTTCAATATTTGATATATCTGCGTGAGTCTGTCTTTGCACTTCTTGACTTTTCAAGATAAATTCGTCTTCATCTCGTTTCAGTTCAGATATTTCGATGCGTTCAGATCTAGATTCAATTTGATAGAGTATTGAGATGAGTATGAAATAAATGTTCTTTTTCTGATAGAATGTTTTTTCAATAATTCAACTATTCAAATTGCATAGTTCTTGCACTTTTGATTTAATCGCATCTTCATCAATGAGATTTCAACTTCTATTTGCATAGCATCTATCAATGATGTTCAAAATGCATTCAGAATTTTTCGTAATGCAGCATTTTGCAGTTTGCGAAATTTGACTAAGTAGCTTTTTTGATTATTTCATCATATTTCGACGTCATAATCGCTAATAGACGTGATGCATGTCAGATATAACTGCTTTTCTGATTTGACATTTAGTTTTCACTCGCTATTCATTAATTTAAACAACGAGTGTAGTGTTCTTGTGACTGTCACGATTTTCGTTTGCACATAAACTTTGAAGTTGAGCTTTTGATTCAGTCAGACTTCTAATCATCGTACGCATGTCTTTGATTTTATGATCATGTTATTGAATAGAATAATCATTTGATTGAATGTCATCTTACAACTTTCAAAGTGTATCAATTCAGATTTTGAGTCATCAAATTGCACTGCGTTGTTCTCAGCTCATGTGAAAGCGATTTTTGCTGCGTTTTTCAGCATTTTCACATTCTTGTTAATATTTCTTCCCTCAACGTATAGCGTCACGTCGTCAATATAGCTGAGTGACTGTAAATTTTTGAACTTTGCGTGAATTTTTAAAAACAAGTATCAAATATAAATTAGAAATAAAATGAGCAAGATAAATGAGTCTTGTGATATTTCTGTGCTTATTTTCTTTGGTTTCTGACGTTCATCATCAAATGCTAAGTCAAATTTTTTTTTCCCCTTCATTAAGTGCATGCAGTTTATGACTATGATATTATTTAGACGCTGTGTATATGCTAAATTACATGTAATCTAGTCAAAATCGCTGCAGTATATCTTCTCATTAATCAATCACATCAATAGTTTGCGCATATGAGTGCATGAGCTGTCTATATAATCAAGTGATCATATAAACAACTCAAGATTGTGAAAGTTGATCACTTTAATGTGAGCTTTCAACTTGTTTATATGATCATCAAGTTAAGCGAGCTAAATGAGCTTTGATTTATGTAGATGAAAGCTGATTACTTCAATGTGAGCTTTCAACTTGTCTATATGATCATCAAGTTAAGCGAGCTAAATAAGCTTTGATTTATGTAGATGAAAGCTGATCACTTCAACGTGAGCTTTCAAGTTCGCTGTATGATCACTCAGCTGAACAAACTAAATGAGTTTTGATCTATGTATTTGCGACGCATGTAAATCGATCAGAAAATCGAAAAATCGATCGATTTACTGCGTTGCACAAATGTGTATGTGTGCAAAAGCTGAGTCGTGCTTTCGCAGTAACTGTATGAATGTCGTATATTAGTTGCAGCGCATGCACAAAGACGTTGCTATTATTCTGTGTATATGAGCAAAGACTGTGTTGTGTCTTTGCAGTGTATGTGTCTGCAACGCATGTAAATTGATCAGAAAATCGAAATTGATCGATTTACTGCGTTGCACAGATGTGTATGTGTGCAAAAGCTGAGTTGTGTCTTTACAATGACTGTGTGAATGTCGTATATTAGTTGCAGCGTGTGCGCAAAGACATTGCTGTTGTTCTGTGTATATGAGCAAAGACTATGTCACATCTTTGCAGTGTATATGATTGTGATGCATGTAAATCAATCTGATAAAGCGAAAAATCGATCGATTTACTGCATCACACAGACGTGTAGATGCGCAAAAGCTGAATCATGTCTTCGCAGTGTATATGTGTATGATGTATATGAGTTGCAGCGTGTGCGCAAAGACGTTGCTATCGTTCTATGTATATGAGTAAAGACTGTGTCATGTCTTTGCAGTGTATGTGATTGCGATGCATGTACATCAATCTGATAAAGCGAAAAATCGATCGATTTACTGCATCATGCAGACGTGTAGATGTGCAAAAGCTGAGTCGTGTCTTTGCAATGTATATGTATGTGATGTATATAAACTCAACGTGTGAATAAAGCGTTGTTACTGCTCTGTGTGTGATTGCGATGCATGTACATCGATCTAATAAAGCGAAAAATCGATTGATTTACTGTTTCACATGAACATGTAAATGTGCAAAAGCTGAGTTGTGTCTTCGCAGTATATGTGTGTATGTTGTATATGAGTTCAACATGTGAATAAAGCGCTGTTACTGCTCTGTGTATGATTGCGCTGCGTGTAAATCGATCTGAAAATGCGAAAAATCAATCGATTTACTGCATCACGTCTGTCTGTATATGCATAAAAGCTGAGTCATGTCTTCGCAATATATATGTGTACGTTGTATATGAGCTGCAGCATGTATGCAAAGATGTTACTGTCATTCTGTATATGTACAAGCTTCAATGTATTGATGACTGTGTTGTTATTGCTTCGTTTTTCAACTGTGTGTGAACTTAATGTGTGAGTAAAGCGTTGTTACTGCTCTGTTGATGTTGATGAGATTGTTCAGCTCTTCTGACAAGCATAACTTGCAGAAGATTCATAGTCAGCATCTTATACAGATAAATCTCGTTGTTGATCTCTAAGTTAATAATTTGATTTTGTAAGAAACATTTTACTCAATTGATTAAATTAATTGATGTTTTCAATTTAATCAATATTTTGATCAGCTGTTTCAACACAACATGATCAAAGACTTCTTTGACATCTAGAAGTAAACAAATAAGCGTGTTTTCTCAATTTTTTGTCATTTGTGCATCATGTACTAGATTTAGTACTGCATTCATAGCTGATTTTTGTTTTCTGCCTCTCATTTGATCAAAATTCAGCAGCTTATCATTAATTTCAGCTGTGTAAGACAGTTGCACTGCTATCTTTTTTTCTGCTACTTTGTCTAAACAGTTTAGCAGTGTAATAATTCTGTATGTCTTCAAAATTGAATAATTCAACTTGTTTAATTTTTTCAGAATAATTCTCGTGCCTTCGCGTCATATCTTTGAATGATAGTCATTTTCGATCAAATCATCTGATTTGAATGCTTTTCTGAGTGCTGAGAAGTTAATAGCGTGCTTGATTTTCTCTTCAATAACTCTTGATCACTGTATACTTTCATTCAATAGTAATTCTTCATTGATTTGAATTTTCAAAGATGATGAGTATATTGCTTTCAGAAATGTCTCGCACTTTTCATTAAATTTGATCTTCAATTCTTTTTGCAAGTTTTGTATCAAAAGTAGCTTTTTGATTAGACGTGATTTAGTGAACTTGTATGTCTGAAACACTTCTTTTTCTTCGATGTTGTTCAAAAAATTGGTTCAGAATTGGTTTTTGATTAGCTTTATTACATCATGATACAAATTTTGCGTTTGCACTATCTCTGCTCATACATCGTCACTTCTACATCTTTTTCAGATTCACTTTTTTGACAACAGCGTCTTTCGCCTTTCAATGAGCTCATTGTTTCACCAGAGTTTTGATTTTGCGCATATTCGCTGTTTAAATACGAATAATTTCACTGTATTCTTGATGCATTCAGTCAAATAAATAACTTTTGCTTCTAAACTTGTGATTCTTTGCATCTTGACAATCATTTTGTCTTTCGCCTTTTGCAAATGCTTCTTAAAGTTTTTTCAGTTGACTTTTTGCAAATTGTATGATGCATTCAACGAATTTTCGATTAACTTCACTTTTTTCATAACTATTGTAAATAGAATTACTTCATGATCGAATTCTGTGTTTGCATTCTCATCTATATGTCAATTCTTGATGTGATTGCGCATATTCTTTGATGCAAATGCTAAATCAAGTATTGAGCTTGACTGATCTGAATAGCTGTGATATATGTTTATATCAGAAGTGTTAATCAGATTGCACTTATGTAAATTTACTCACTTTATTAACGCTTTCATTCTAATAGAGTTTGAAAATTTTGCGTTTCATCAGCTATGATGTGCATTAAAGTCTTCGACGATAATAACTTTTTGCTCAGAATTTAGCATAACTTTTGCTAATTCTCGCTCA
>JAABUK010001359.1_pt1 | contig 47100 bp, 32 predicted proteins | sample 5559141 | NCBI WGS metagenome assembly JAABUK01 (sample SAMN10711869, study PRJNA513367) | rock metagenome | isolation source: Antarctica rocks | place: Antarctica: Victoria Land, Pudding Butte nord | collected 2016-01-03 | reverse complement strand
TCAGAGGGGCATCCTCCAAGGTGCCGCATGCAGCTGGAACAGAATGCACTTGCCAGGTGCTGGCCGCGGCTTTCGGGGAAATGTCCATCCCAAAACCGCGTACACCCTGGCGCGCCAACAGCCCCAGCAGCAATCCACCTCCGCACCCGACATCAAGCAGTAGACCGTCCCCGCCGGCACTCCGATAGGCCGCGAAAGTAAAGCGTATGTGGTCTCGTAGGACGAAGCGGCGATATGCGTCTTCCAGTGAAGAGAACGCATCGGGCACGAACCAGTAAGAGGACGGGTAGTAGAGATGCAATCGTTCGTTCGGTATGGGAGGCGTCAGCCGCATCAATCCGCACCGGCTGCACCGCACAACCCGGAACGTTTCAGCGGTGGTCCGATAGAGTCTGTCGGACGATACAAAGAGTGGAACGTACGCCGCTTCACCGCAAGCGGGACAGTTTCCGCTTGACACATCAAAATTCCAGGGAGCCACCCCGGAGTAATGTTCAACTCCCAACTTCAATACTGCAACAGCGACGCAAGGTTTTCAATCATGACCAAGCTCAAAGATTGCTCCAGCGCTGATCCAGAATGTCCAGGAAGATGCGAATCTGGTCGTCCCAAAAATCCCAGGTGTGCGCCCGGGGAGAGATTTCCCGGTACTCGTACGGGATCTTACGTTGTGCCAGTTCAGCTACAAATAACCGGTTGCCTTTCACCAAGCCGTCCTCCCCACCGCAGGCAATATAGATCAGCGGAAGCTGCTGACCGGGCTGAAGCTTTTCCAGCAGCGCAAACGGATCGCGATCCTTCGCTTCGGGGCTGCCCGGAGCGCCAACTAGCTTCGTGAACTCCTTCACTCGATCCGGATTCGTGGGAGCCTCATGGGCTATTGATAGAGCTCCGCTGAAGGAACCGAGCGCTGTATAACAGTTGGGATATTTCAATCCGAGGTAAGTCGCGCCAAATCCGCCCATGGAGAGGCCCGCGATAGCTCGCGCCCGAGGCAGCGGAATAGTCCGGTAATGCGTATCTGTATAGGCCACCAGCTCTTTCGAGATGAAATCTTCAAAGCGAGCTTTTGGCTCGCCGGCGCTATTCAGATAAAAGCTTTTGCCGCCATCGGGCATCACGATGATGACATTGTGATGAGCTGCATATCCGGAAAGGTTGGTCATATACGACCATGCACTCTGATCGTCCCCATAGCCGTGAAGCAGGTAAAGCACAGGGTATCGCGCGGTAGAATGTTCATAATCCAGAGGAAGAAGAACGGCAGCTTTGCGCTCTTCGCCCATCGCTTCGCTGCGAATGGAAACGGTAGATATTGTGCGGGCTGCGGTGCCGGTTTTTACATCGGCAGCTTGAGTACAGGCAGCCGCAATGGTGCTAACTACGATCAGGCAATGCAGCAATGTGCGCATGGTGTCCGGCACTCACTATACAACCAATTCCGCCTCGACGGCAGTGTGAAGCGCCTAAGCTAAAAATCCAGCTCATACTCAGATCCAATGGTGATGCGAATACAACACGGAAGGCCCCATGCCGCAAGCTGGGTCACCGGCGGCTACGCAATCTTCAATGTAAGCTTCAACGGAAGCAACGTAGCCGCTATCCGGCTCGTATGGCCCAGAGAAGTCTTACAGAAAGTCAGGCGGCGCACCGTCGAACGCGAATCCAAGGTCCAATCTGAGGTGCGTGCAGCGCGGCTGTATTTTTCACTCAATTCAACTTGCTCTCTCCAGAAACAAAGAAGGCCGGGAGGAGTTTAATCTCCTGCCCGGCCTCTTTACTTCTAACTTACAACTTACTCCGCCAGCGTGCCGCCATCGCCTAGGTCTTCCGATAACCCGCCCGTATATTGAATCCGAGCTTCGTCGTCGTACCCAGGAATGGTGTCGAGCGTCTGCTCCACCACCGGTTCTTCCACCACGTCTTCGCCCGCAATTTTCACCCGGCGATAGTATTCCATACCAGTTCCGGCTGGCACCAGGCGCCCCATAATAACGTTTTCTTTCAGGCCGCGGAGGTAATCCACCTTGCCGTTAATCGCGGCTTCGGTGAGTACGCGCGTCGTTTCCTGGAAGCTCGCCGCACTGATGAAGCTATCCGTAGAAAGCGATGCCTTTGTAATCCCGAGGAGTACCGCTTTGCCCTCGGCCGGACGCCCGCCCGCTTCCAGAACACGCTGGTTTTCCGCACGGAACTTGAAGCGATCTACCACTTCTTCCGGTAGGAATTCCGTGTCCCCGATATCTTCCACTTTGATCCAGCGCATCATCTGACGGCTGATTACTTCGAGGTGCTTATCGTTGATGTTGACGCCCTGCAAACGGTAGACTTCCTGGATTTCATTCACCAGGTACTTCTGTAGTTCCTTCTCGCCGAGCACGGCCAGAATGTCGTGCGGGTTGCGGGGACCGTCCATCAGCGGATCGCCTGCCTTCAGGCGCTCGCCTTCTTGAACGTTGATGTGCACGCCGCGCGGAATCGAATATTCCCGCTCTTCGCCATCGTCGCCGACCACGTAGATGCGGCGCTGTCCCTTCACCACTTCGCCGAACCGCACAATGCCGTTGATCTCCGCCATGATCGCGGGGTCACGCGGCTTGCGCGCTTCAAACAATTCCACTACACGCGGCAGACCGCCGGTGATGTCCTTGGTCTTCGTGGTTTCACGCGGAATCTTCGCCAGAACATCAGCCGCGTGTACCGTATCGCCATCACGCACCATCAAATGGGCGTGGGTCGGCATCAGGTATTTCTTCGTATCCGCCCGACTGCCCTCAGCCTTCACCTGAATCATCGGCTGCCGCTTCTCATCGGGGCTATCCACCACGACGAGTTGCGACATGCCGGTGACTTCATCAACCTGTTCGGCCATGGTGACGCTTTCCACCAGATCCTTGAAGTGAATGATGCCTGAGGTTTCGGTCAGGATCGAGAATGTATAAGGATCCCATTCCAGCAGAATCTGATTTGTCTTGACGGCGTCGCCGTCTTTGACCAGGATCTTCGCTCCATAAACAACCGGGTAGCGTTCTTTTTCGCGGTTCTTTTCATCATGAACCGCGATGATGCCCGCGCGGTTCATGGCGATCAGTTCGCCCTTGTCATTCTTAACCGATTGCAGCCCAATATAGTGCGCGAAGCCATCCGACTTCGCGTCTTGCGTGGATTGTTCCGAAACCCGCGTCGCCGTTCCACCAATATGGAAGGTACGCATGGTTAGCTGCGTGCCCGGTTCGCCGATGGATTGCGCGGAGATGATGCCAACCGCTTCACCGCGCTCCACCAGACGACCCGTCGCCAGATTGCGCCCGTAGCAAAGAACGCAAACGCCGCGCTTCGATTCGCATGTCAACACGGAGCGGATCTTTACGCGATCAGAACCCGAAGCCTGAATGCGGCTGGCGAGCGCTTCCGTGATCTCTTCATTCACGCCGACAATCACGTTGCCTTCGAAATCAAGCTGATCTTCCTGCGCCACGCGGCCAACGATACGGTCGCGCAACGGTTCGATGATTTCACCCGATTCAATGATCGGTTCCACGTAAATGCCTTCGGTGGTGCCGCAATCGCTTTCGCTGACGATGACATCTTGCGCCACATCGCACAAGCGGCGGGTAAGGTAACCGGAATCGGCGGTTTTCAGCGCCGTATCGGCCAGACCCTTACGGGCACCGTGCGTCGAAATGAAGTACTGCAGCACGTTCAACCCTTCGCGGAAGTTGGCGGTGATTGGAGTCTCGATGATCTCGCCGGAGGGCTTGGCCATCAGTCCACGCATCCCGGAAAGCTGGCGGATTTGCTGTTTCGATCCGCGCGCGCCGGAATCGGCCATGATGTAAATCGGGTTCAGGTAGCGGCCGGTACGGTCGTCCTCTTCCATCGCCGAGAACATTTCATCTGAAACGCGTTCGGTAACCTTGCTCCAGATTTCAATGATCTTGTTGTAGCGTTCACCAGTGGTGATGGCGCCGTCTTGATACTGCGATTCAACAGCGATCACTTCTTTTTCCGCGTCTGCAACCAGTTGAGGCTTCGACGCGGGAACAACCATGTCGTCGATGCCGATGGAAATACCGGCGCGCGTTGCATACAGGAAGCCCAGGTTCTTGATCTGATCGAGCATGCCGACGGTCACATGAAGACCAAATTTCAGATAGCAATAATGCACTAGCTGAGCAAGGCCCTTCTTCTTGAGCAGACCGTTAATGAACGGCATGTCTTCCGGAAGATTATCATTCAGAATCACGCGGCCAACCGTCGTGTCCATGTACTGCTTGACATATTCGGAAGGCTCGGTGTGAACCACATTCTGAGTATCGAACGCCTTGGTGAGATCGATGACCTTGCCGGTGTAACGCAGCTTGATCATGGTGAGCGTTTCCACCTCGCCCATTTCAAGCGCGATCAGCACATCGTCGGTGGAGGCAAAAGTACGGCCTTCACCGCGCGAACCGGGGCGGACTTTAGTCAGGTAGTAGCAGCCCAGCACCATATCCTGAGTCGGGATGGCAATAGGGCCGCCATGCGCGGGAGACAGGATGTTATTCGAGGCCAGCATCAGGGTCGATGCTTCGATTTGCGCTTCGGGCGACAGCGGAATATGAACGGCCATCTGATCGCCGTCGAAATCCGCGTTGAATGCGGTACAGACCAGCGGATGAACTTTGATGGCTTTCCCTTCCACCAGCACCGGCTCAAATGCCTGAATACCTAAACGATGCAAAGTGGGAGCGCGGTTCAACAGAATGGGATGGTCTTTGATGACCTCTTCCAGAATGTCCCAGACTACGGGATCCTGCTGCTCCACCAGTTCTTTCGCCTGCTTAATGGTGGTGCAATGCCCACGCTGCTCCAGCCGATGGTAAATGAACGGCTTAAACAGTTCGAGCGCCATCTTCTTCGGCAAGCCGCACTGGTGCAGCTTCAGCTCAGGTCCAACAACAATCACCGAACGGCCCGAGTAGTCAACGCGCTTACCGAGCAAGTTCTGCCGGAAGCGGCCCTGCTTGCCCTTCAACGTATCAGACAGCGATTTCAGCGGACGATTGTTTGCGCCACGAAGCACGCGGCCGCGGCGGCCATTATCGAACAGCGCGTCGACAGCTTCCTGCAGCATGCGCTTTTCATTGCGGACAATCACGTCCGGCGCGTGCAGTTCCATCAGCTTCTTCAACCGGTTGTTGCGGTTGATCACGCGGCGGTACAAATCGTTCAGATCCGAAGTCGCGAACCGGCCGCCATCGAGTGGCACCAGCGGACGCAGTTCCGGCGGAATCACCGGTATGACATCGAGAATCATCCACTCCGGCTTGTTGCCTGATTTGCGGAAGCTCTCCACCACGCGCAAGCGCTTAGCGAATTTCAGCTTCTTCTGCTGTGAAGTTTCCGTTTTCATCGCTTCCCGGATGTATTCAGAAAGGTGTTCCACGTCGACTTTCTTGAGCAGTTCTTTGATACCTTCGGCGCCCATCATGGCGACGAATTTACCCGGGTGTTCCGTATCGAGCGCGCGCTTGCGCTCGTCCGAAATCACCTCGCCCATGGCGAGTTCCGGCACTTCGCCGGCATCTACAATCACGAACGCTTCAAAATAAAGCACCCGCTCCAATTCACGAAGCGTAATGTCCAATAAATGACCGATGCGCGAAGGCAGGCCCTTGAAGAACCAAACGTGTGAACAGGGGCTAGCTAATTCGATATGGCCCAGGCGTTCACGGCGCACACGCGCGAGCGTCACTTCTACGCCGCACTTATCGCAAATAACGCCGCGGTGCTTCATGCGCTTGTACTTGCCGCACAAGCACTCCCAATCGGTTACCGGTCCGAAAATACGCGCACAGAACAGCCCGTCGCGTTCGGGTTTGAAGGTGCGGTAATTGATGGTCTCCGGCTTGGTGACTTCGCCATGCGACCAGGATCGAATCTTTTCAGGGGATGCGAGCGAAATTCGAATACTGTCGAAATCCGCAATGATGTTGCCTCGATCGTACGGTGAGGATCTCATAAAAATTTATCGTCTCTCCAGAACACCAAATAAACGTTTTAGGAACTTGAGAAGGCGCGGTTTTGAAGCACTGCGCACGCGCCCTCCCCGGACATTGGGTTGCTTGATTATTAGTCGGCCGCGAGCGCCGTGTCGGCGGGAATCTCGCGGACCTTCTTCATCAGTTCCACATCGAGACACAGCGATTGCAACTCGCGGATCAATACGTTGAAGGATTCCGGCACGCCCGGTTCAATGGCGGCTTCTCCCTTCACAATGGCCTCGTAAATCTTCGCTCGGCCATACACGTCGTCCGATTTCGCGGTCAGCAATTCCTGCAGAATGTAAGCAGCGCCGTAAGCTTCTAGAGCCCAAACTTCCATTTCGCCAAAGCGCTGTCCGCCGAATTGCGCCTTGCCGCCCAGCGGCTGCTGAGTGATCAGCGAATAGGGTCCAATGGACCGTGCGTGAATCTTGTCGTCCACTAGATGCGACAACTTCAGCATGTAAATGTAGCCTACGGTAACCGGCTGTTCGAATTCCTGGCCGGTCATACCGTCGAAGAGCACCGTCTTGCCAGAAGTGTTTAGTCCGGCTAGCGTCAACTGCTTCTTAATTTCCACTTCCGTTGCTCCATCGAACACAGGAGTCGCGAAATGTACACCGAGCGCTTGCGCGGCCCAGCCGAGATGCGTTTCCAGAATCTGCCCGACGTTCATACGGCTCGGAACGCCCAGCGGGTTCAGAACGATCTCAACCGGCGTGCCATTCGGAAGATACGGCATATCTTCTTCCGGCAGAATGCGAGCCACCACACCTTTGTTCCCGTGGCGGCCCGCCATCTTATCGCCCACCGACAGCTTGCGCTTCATGGCGATATATACCTTCACCAGCTTAATCACGCCGGGGGGCAATTCATCGCCCTTGCGGAGTTTCGCGATCTTCTCGTCCGTGATCTTTTCGAGCACAGCGATTTGGCGCGACGTCATCTCTTCGATGTCGTCAATCTGTTCGTTGACCCGCACGTCCTTATCTTTCAGGCGCATGCGTTTCAGATCGCGGGCGCGGACCTTTTCAATCAGGTCGCGCGTAATAGCAGTCCCCTTCGAGAGCAGCTTCTTGTTGGTCTTCTCGTCATGCAGGTCAGCCTGCAATTCTTTGTTCTCGAGAAGGTGCGAGAGGCGCTTCGAACGCTCGTCGGTCAGGATGCGAATTTCGTCCTGCAAGTTGCGCTGGAGCCGGGCTATTTCCTGCTCTTCGATGGCTTTGGCGCGCTCATCTTTCTCCTGGCCTTTGCGGGAGAAGATTTTGCAATCCACCACCGTGCCTTCAATGCCGGGAGGGCAATAGAGCGACGCGTCTTTTACGTCGCCGGCTTTTTCACCGAAGATCGCGCGAAGCAGCTTCTCTTCTGGGGTCAACTGAGTCTCGCCCTTTGGCGTTACTTTACCCACCAGAATGTCGCCTGGCTTCACTGTCGCGCCACTCCGGATCACACCGGAATCGTCCAGATTGCGCAGGAAGGCATCCGCAATGTTCGGAATATCGCGAGTGATTTCCTCGGGTCCTAATTTGGTGTCGCGCGATTCCACTTCGAACTCTTCAATATGGATCGAGGTGTAGTAATCTTCCTTCACCAGTTTTTCGCTGATCAGGATGGCGTCTTCAAAGTTATAACCGCGCCATGGCATGAACGCCACCAGCACATTGCGCCCAAGAGCGAGTTCGCCGAAATCCGTGCAAGGCCCATCAGCCAGAACATCGCCCTTTACCACGCGATGGCCCTGACGGACAATCGGCTTCTGGTTGATGCAGGTGTTCTGATTGGATCGCTTGAACTTGGTTAGCGTGTAAATATCCGCGCCCACTTCACGCGAAAGCTGCCCCTGATGCGGCGCGCCTTCCACGCGAACAATGATGCGTTCGGAATCGACGGAATCCACAATGCCGGAGCGCTTGCAAAGCACCACCGCACCGGAATCGCGGGCCGTCACTTTTTCCATACCGGTGCCCACATAAGGCGCATCGGCGCGCAGCAGCGGAACAGCCTGCCGTTGCATGTTCGATCCCATCAGCGCGCGGTTCGCGTCATCGTTCTCAAGGAACGGAATCAGCGAAGCGGCAACCGACACCAGTTGTTTCGGGCTGACATCGATGTACTCAATCTCATCGCGGCTTTTCAGAACGAAGTTGCCGGCCTGGCGCGCATTCGCAAGTTCAGGAACGATGCGGCCCTTCTCATCAAGCTGCACGTTCGCCTGGGCGACGATGTATTTGTCTTCTTCCCAAGCCGAAAGGTATTCGCAGTGGGCTTCATACTCGGCCGCCTGCTTGCCCTTGATATCGCCATTGGCTTTTTCAATCTCGCCGCGGCGCATTACGTCGCCAACTTTATAAGCCGTGTCGCCGGGATTCAGGACCTTAATTTCGTCCGCAACCACGCCCTTCACCACCTTCCGGTAAGGCGATTCGATAAAGCCATACTCATTAATCTGCGCGAAGCAGGAAAGCGACGAAATGAGCCCGATGTTCGGACCTTCCGGCGTTTCAATCGGGCAGATACGGCCGTAGTGCGTCGGATGAACGTCGCGTACTTCAAAGCCGGCGCGTTCGCGTGACAGACCCCCAGGTCCAAGCGCCGAAAGACGCCGTTTGTGCGTGATTTCGGAAAGTGGATTGGTTTGATCCATGAACTGCGAAAGCTGGCTGGAGCCGAAGAATTCGCGGATTGCAGCCATAACAGGCTTCGCATTCACCAGATCGTGCGGCATGGCGGTCGACATTTCCTGATAGACCGACATCTTTTCTTTAATCGCACGCTCCATGCGAACCAGCCCGATACGGAACTGGTTCTCTAGAAGTTCGCCCACTGCGCGAACGCGACGATTGCCTAAATGATCAATGTCATCCACCGCGCCCAGACCGCGGCGAAGCTTTAGCAGGTACTTGATCGTGGCGAGAAAATCGTCAGGCGTCAGCGTGCGATTATCGAGCGCGGTCGCATCGGCCTTGTCGAACAATTTTATGTTGAACTTCATTCGGCCCACGCGCGAAAAATCGTACTTGCGGTGGTCGAAGAACATGCCCTGGAACAACTGCGTCGCCGTGTCAACAGTGGGCGGATCGCCCGGGCGAAGCTTGCGGTAAATTTCGATCAACGCGTCTTTCTCGCTCTTGACCGGATCTTTCTTGATCGTCGCTGAAATCACCGTGCCGACTTCGTCGCGCTCCGGGAAGAAGATGTCGAAGCTCTCAAGCCCGGAGTTGGTGAGCTTATTCAGAACGGTTGTGGTCAGTTCGGCGTTGGCGTCCACCAGCACTTCGCCGGTTTCCATGTCCACCACGTCGGAGGCCATAAACGCGCCTTCCAGATCGTTCGGCGCCACTTCCACCTGCTCAATTTTGTGCTTGTGAATCTCCTTCATTAAGGAGGAGCTCACCTTCTTGCCCTGGCCCACCACTGTATCGCCAGCCGCATTGGTGATGGCGTGCGAAAGTTTCATGCCGGTCAGCGCATCGTCCACTGTCCAATAGAGCTTGCTTTCGCGCGGCGAAATCTTACTTACCTTATAGAACGCGCGTAAAATCTGCTCGTCCGTCTTCAGGCCCAGCGCCCGAAGGAAAACAGAGCCGTAAAACTTACGCTTGCGGTCAATCCGGACATAGAGCAGGTTTTTCAGGTCATATTCAAACTCAACCCAACTGCCGCGATACGGAATGATCTTGCCCAGGAAGTAACCCTGCGCCGGAATGCGCTCGAAAAAGACGCCCGGCGAACGGTGCAACTGGCTCACAATCACGCGCTCGGTACCGTTGATGATGAAGGTACCGTTCTCGGTCATCAACGGGATTTCACCGTAGAAGACCTCTTGCTCCTTAATATCCCGAACGCTTTTCACGCCTGTGTCGGGATCTTTCGAGTAGACCGTTAAACGGATAGTTACCTTGAGCGGTGCGGCATAAGTCATACCGCGCGCCTGGCACTCTACCATGTCGTACTTCAGTTGAAGGCCAACCGGATCGCCGCACTTATTGCAAAACGTGACTACGTTTTTATTGAACGTTCCGCAGTGGTGACACAACACATCGCCGGGGTGAAACGGATCGGTCTTAATCGTCTGGCCGCAGGCAGGGTTCCGGCAAGTGGACCGCAGATGGTGCAGGCCTTTCAAGTTCCCGCACTTGCACTCCCAGTTGCCTATCGAATAATCAACAAATTCCAGTTGGCTGACGCCCCGGAAATCACTGATTGGGAAAACAGAGTTGAATACGGTTTGCAGCCCAACATCTTCGCGTTCGTTGGGGAGAAGATCCATTTGCAGGAAGCGCTGATAAGAGTTCTTCTGCACCTCGATCAGATTCGGGATCGGGATGGATGTTTTGATTTTGGAAAAATCTACTCGCTCGGGGGTAAGACCATTCGCTTGAACATTCATTAAAGTAAAAACTCCTGAGGGCAAAACGGCCAAGGCGGCTTACAACAAAAAAATTGACGGACCTTCGGGAAGCATTCTCCAAAGGCCCGCCGGAGACGGGGATACTAATAGGAATTGGCGGGAAAACGGTGCGGTTTTAAAGCGGGACGACTGAGACGAAACTTTGGCGGACGAATTTTGGCGCAGAACAAACCCGCGCGTAGATTCTAAGGGGCTGCAATTTGAATACAGGGATTCTAAATACACAGTCACCGATCCGGACGCCACCCGGAGTACAACCCATTCCAACCCAAAGTCTAACAGAACCATTACGAACCCGTCAAACAGACGTGCTCAGGCTCAAGATCGCCATTTTCAAAACGAACCTAGACAACATCTGCTCCAACAGGGGAAAAGCTGACGGGCCGATGCACTGCCACCCGTCCTGCCCCTCCGGCCAGCGCCGAAGCAAATGCAAAATATGAAACTATTTGACTTCGACTGTTGCGCCAGCGTCGACAAACTTCTTCTTGATCGTCTCGGCTTCTTCCTTGCTGACGCCTTCCTTCACAGGTTTCGGCGCGCCATCTACCAGATCCTTGGCTTCTTTCAGGCCCAGGCTGGTTACTTCGCGAACGGCCTTGATGACGTTGATTTTGTTTGCGCCCGCAGCCGTCAGAACAACAGTAAACTCGGTCTTCTCTTCCGCCGCTGGGGCTGCCGCCGCCGCCGCACCGCCGCCTGCCGAAGCTGCCGGGGCCGCTGCTGCCGCTGAGACGCCGAATGCCTCTTCCATTTCCTTCACCAACTGCGCTGCTTCAAGCAGGGTGAGGGTCTTAATCTGTTCGAGAATTGCTTTTGTGTCCGCCATGGCTTGATTCCTTCAATCTTCCTATTCTGAAACTTGCGTGCTAACTTCTGCCTGAAACTTGTTTTCTTTTACGGCCTGATCGACGACAATCGCCAGACTCCGGCCAACCGCATTCAGAGTGCCCGCAAGACGCTGCGCGGGAGCATTGAGCAGGAACATCAACTTCGCGTAAATTTCTTCCTTCGAGGGCAGGTTGGCAAGGTCGTTGATCGCCTTAACATCAATGACGCGACCCTGAACAATACCAGCCTTGAACGTAAAGACAGGATTGATCTTCGCGTAAGCCGTTAGAGCTTTCGCCAGCGCAACCGGATCGTCAAACGTATAAGCGATTGAGGTCATGCCCCGCAAGCCCTTCATCACCTGTTCCGCCGGAGTGCCTTCGCTCGCCAACTCGGCCAAATTGTTTTTCACCACGCGGTACTTCGATCCCGAATCGCGAACCGCTTTCCGCAAATCGTTGTCCTGCGAAACTTTGATCTTCTCGTAACCGGTCACAAACAGGTTTTCCGCTTTTGCGAATTCCGCTTTCAACGCAGCGAGGTCTTTCTCTTTATCAGATTTTTTCTTCATGACGGAAAATCCTTACTGGCTCTGCTTCGCTTCCACAACTTCCAGTGCAATCCCTGGGCTCATCGTCGAGCACATGGTTGCGCTCTTCACATACTTGCCCTTCGCCGCCGCCGGCTTTGCCTTCAAAACCGCCTGAATCAAAGTGGACGCGTTTTCTACTAGCTTCTCCGGCGCGAAGCTTAGCTTCCCAACTGGTGCGTGAATAATCCCCGTCTTATCAACGCGAAATTCCACTTTACCGGCCTTGATCTCCTGAATCGCCTTGGCCACATCAACAGTCACCGTACCGGTCTTCGGATTCGGCATCAAACCGCGCGGCCCGAGCACCTTACCCAACTTACCCACCGAACGCATCATGTCCGGCGTCGCGATCATGGCATCATAATCCACCCAGCCTTCCGACTGAATCTTATTCACCATTTCTTCGCCGCCGAAATAATCGGCACCGGCTTCCTGCGCCTCGCGAATCTTATCGCCCGACGCAATCACCAGCACTTTTTTCGCTTTACCAAGCCCATTCGGCATCACCACCGTGCCGCGGACCATCTGATCAGCATGCTTCGGATCAACCCCGAGACGCAGGTGAACTTCCACCGTCTCATCGAACTTGGCGAACTTGATCTTCTTAAGGAGGGTTACTGCTTCGGGGAGCTCATAAGCACGAGTCTCAACCTGATTGACCGCGGATGTGTATTGTTTACCTGGTTTGCGCATTCATCCTCATTGGTGCGAACGGCGCCACAAACAAATAAACGTGCGCCTCCCACTGAGCCCTAAATTTTGGGAACTTCTCAACATAACACGAAAGAAACGGATTGACAACTACCGCTTAGGATTTCTTGAGTGTCTAGTTTGTATGGTTAAAACAGACACTGCGTTAAAACCAGCCAGGGCAAATAGCTTGTAAGTCAAACCAAACATCTCGAAATCTACAACACAATATTATTGCAAGCTGTCCTTGATCTATCTCGCGGTCATCCATTGCTGGATTTGTACTACTGCTAACACTCGCGTAGAATCTTTAAGGAGGCGGACGATGCCATATTCCGCAGAAATAAGCCGGCTGAACCCTACACTTTTTGTCTTTGTGATTGATCAATCAGGTTCGATGGCTGATGGCGTCCCTGACTCAGAGCAACCCGGTCGCAGGAAGGCAGACGCTCTTTCGCTTTCTATCAATCGGCTGCTTCAGAATCTAGTGATTCGATGCGCGAAGGAAGAAGGCGTTCGAGACTATTTCAACGTCTGCGTTATCGGCTATGGCAACAAGGTCGGTCCGGCGTTCAGCGGTCCCCTTGCGGGGCGCGAGGTCGTTTCCATCAGCGATGTCGGTAATATGCCCGCCCGCGTCGAGCAAAAGATGAAGAAGGCTGATGATGGCGCTGGCGGCATTCTGGAACAGACTATCCGGCTGCCCATCTGGTTTGATCCGGTTGCAGATGGCGGTACTCCCATGTGTAGCGCTTTGAGCCAAGCGCGGAGCATTGTTCAGCAGTGGCTGTCGCTGCATCCGGATTGCTTTCCGCCTGTCGTGATGCACATCACGGACGGTGAGTCTACAGATGGAGACCCTACCGCGGCAATGAAGTCGCTTACCGCGTTGTCATCTTCGAATGGCTCCTTACTGCTTTTCAACATTCATATTACAAGCGATGGGACCACAAAACCAGTGGCGTTTCCTGATTCCGCTGGGGCGCTGCCCAACCAGTATGCCCACCTACTTTTCGAGAACGCCAGCCCTCTCACTTCCAACATGCGCGCCTTTGCAAATTCGCAACACGGCATGAATTTGTCTGACGGTGCGCGGGGCTACGTATTTAATGCTGACATGGTTCTAGTTATTCAAGCCCTTGATATCGGCACACGACCCGCCAATCTGGGTAGGTGAATTGATCAAATGCAGGGAGTTCACGTCAACGTCTTTCACGTCCAGAAAGCTGGAAACTCGGGTTCCGAATATGAAGACGCTTACTGGTTACCTAAGTGGACAGCAAAGCCTGGAGCGGAAGTAATGCGCGTTGCAATCGCCGACGGCGCTACCGACGCGGTGTACAGCGGATTATGGGCTCGGCTGCTGGTAAGAGCTTATGGAAGGCATGACATGACCGGCTTGACCGCCCAGGATAATTTGAACAAAGCGGCAAAAGTCTGGAAACGCATCGTAGCCCGTATTCCGCTGCCGTGGTATGCCGAAGAAAAGGCACGCGCCGGAGCCTTTGCAGCGCTTGTTGGATTAGAACTTAACAGGCAAGGTGACCTGGTTCCGCCCAAACGCTCGGAAAGGCCACCTCGAGCGGTTGTCGGATTACAACCGAACAGGCAAGGTGATAGGCCCTCCGGCGCGTGGTCAGTTCTTGCGTTCGGCGACTCCTGTTTTTTCCATCTGCGGTCCAATAAGCTTCTCAAAAGTTTTCCTTTATCGCGTGCTAATGATTTTTCCAGCTCACCCTTGCTATTGGGCAGCAACCGTGAAACGAGCCCATCAGGGGATGTACGGATGGAAAGAGGAAGCTGGCAGAATGGAGATTGCTTCTACCTGATGACTGATGCCCTCGCTTCATGGTTCCTTTCCGCATATGAATCGGGAGAGTCCCCATGGCTAGGTCTTGGGGAGACCACACTCCAAAACGACGCGACTTTCAATGAATGGATTTCATGCTTACGCCAAGACCGGGCAATAAAAAATGACGATTGCACATTGATTCGGATAGCAACAAGCGCTGTGGATGAATAGTGTCCGAATATGGCATGGCCCACCGATCAGGACTATAACGAAGCAATTCAGAATCCCCGCATCGCCTTTGCCGACCAAGAGCTTCAGTCGGGCCAAGTAGAGCTAAATGCCATGGGAATTCCCAAGGCCCGCTCGGGTAATTTCGCGACTGTATATAAAATCAACGTGCATGGGGCAGCGCACGCGGTGCGCTGTTTTCGGCACGACAACCCTGAGTACAACGTCCGCTATCCGGCAATTGCGTCGTAATCTTACGCAGAATCCACTGCCCTACATGGTTTCCTGCCGGTACGTTTCTCAGGGCATTCGCGTGGGTTCTTCTTGGTATCCATTCGTCAGGATGCCCTGGATCCAGGGTGACAGCCTGGTTTCCTATATCGAGAAGAACCTTTATTGTCCGGCGGAGTTGCGGAACCTGGCAACGGCATGGACTCAGATGCTTACGGATCTGCGTCAGGCGAAGATCGCGCATGGCGACCTTCAGCACGGCAACGTACTAGTGGTGCAGGGGAATCTCCGGCTTGTTGATTACGACGGTATGTATGTACCGGCACTGGAAGGCAGCCGCGGCATTGAGCTTGGTCACCGCAACTATCAACATCCGCAACGAACCGGGCTGGATTTCGGGGAATACCTTGATAATTTCTCCGCGTGGCTGATCTATGCCTCTCTCATAGCCCTCGCCGTCCAACCCGAACTATGGAACCAACTCAAAGGCGGGGATGAATGCCTGCTGTTTCGGAAAGCGGATTTCGACGCACCTGAACGGTCCGCCGCATTCCGTTTGCTGAAATCACAGCCCGATGCCCAAGTCCGTGCGCTTGCTGATCGAATTGAGTACTTCCTCTGGTTACCGCTCGATCAAGTGCCCGCCATCGGTGGTCAGGAGGCGGCACCTGCAGTAGCGGACCGTAGCGCCGCGACCCCATCATTGACTCCAAGCTGGATGCAGGACTATGTCAAAAAATTCGCGGGTGAGAACGCTGATGAGTTCCCAACGATTGAGACAGGAGACCAAAGCTGGCTGGAGGACCACATTGAACAGAAAGCCGAGATAGGTGCCTTTTGCAACAATGTGATCACCGACCGCTACATTGCGTTATGGATTATTTTGCCGGCCTTCGCGGTCTGTGCATGGGTATCCTTTCTTGTAGCACCTCTTCTAGTTGTTGCGGCCTGGATTGGTGGAATTGGCGTTGCGATGCTCATTACCATCACAGTCTGGAGACTCCGGTACGGCGGGGAGCGGGTGTGTGCAACTATTGCGGCGTTTCGAGCTGATCTCATGAAAATGACTAAAGAGCGCGACGAGGCAAACTCCATATTCGAGGACGTTAAAAGTAATCGACTTCGCAGGCGCGCCTCTTTCACCCAGGACGGCGCTCGCCTTCAGCAACGTGAGGGCGCTCTGCAATCTGACGAGCAAAATCGATTCCGTGAGATCGATGCCCGATTGCAAGATAGATTGCAACAAATCACGAACCGAATGCGATCAGCGGCGGCAGAAGAAGGAGCAGAAAAACGCAAACTTGCTGAAACTGTCGGTGGCGAGATCTCCCGACTGGCACGTGCCCTGTCGACGCTACTTGATCAAGAGCAGCAGGAATTAGTTCGCCTTAATTCAGATATCGGTGCGATTGTGAATTCCCTAGCATCTCGGTTTCAGCAGCTAACGTCTCGCCGAGACGGGGAGCTTCGGGCGGCATTAAAGGAGTATCAGGATCAGATTGTAAATGGACACCTGCAGAAAATCAGGCTTTCAGAGAGGAGCGTACCAGGCATTGGCCCACAGCTCATACAGCGTCTCGCAATAGCGGGCTTCGTCTCGGCGGGTGATGTCGGTACGCGTTACAGTCGTGTGCCCGGAATAGGCGCAAAAAAATTGGCCGATCTGGGCGCTTGGCGGCAACGGCTGGAAGGCCCTATCCGCGCGCGTGAGGCTCCGAAATCTTTGCCACCGCATAAAACAGCCGCTATCGAACAGCGCTACGATGCGCAAAGTAAGCAGCTTCAGCAAAACCTGGGTCAAGAGCAGGCGCGCCTCGCCGCTGGGCAGCAGATTATCGCGACGAGAACGCATGATCAAAAACGGATGCTCGAGCAACAAAAAGCAGCCTCAGAGACTAACCTACGGCAACAAACGGCTGCAATCGAAACTGAATTTAGCAATCAACGTAAACAGATCGTCACTGACGAACAGACCGTCCGCGCGCAAGATCGGCAAGCTACGGATGATTGCCGGAGCGAAATCCGCACCGCCGCTACCCAACTCATCCGGGAGAGCGATCAAATCAAAAAGGATTACCAAGCGAGTCTTAATCAGTTCAATAGCGAGATTGATGCGGCTGCAAAACGTGTTCGTGAGATCTCCTGGCGCAGAAACCAGTCACAGCGGCGGTGCTTGATGTACGATGCATTCAGTTTTCGGCAATACTCGTTCCGTGTGTTGAGGAGAGCCTGATCCAATATGCCCTGGCGATTTCGTAAAATTTTTCGACTTGGACCTGTGCGGGTTGGGATCTCCCGAACTGGAATCGGATATAGCTGGGGCTGTCCGGGTTTTCGCATCGGCGTGGCCGCTGATGGCAGGCGCTACTTGTCTGTTGGAATTCCGAGCACGGGATTGTATTTCCATAAATACTTCAGTCGATCTCAACCGGGTAGTATGACCATCTCACGGCCGAGTAGCATGCAAATTCAGAAGCCCACCGTCCAGCATCCGCCACCATTATCAGGAGCAACGCCCTTGAGACAGACAACAGGAACTGCTGTTGCATCCCAAGCGCCCCAAATAAATCAGCTACCTTGGTGGAGGCAGAAGAACTTGCCTTAAAAGGTTAGTGCGAGCCGGTGTAATGGGGAACGATTTTTTTCTTATCCAACTTTTATGTCGTCTCCGCAAATCCCATAAGGCTGAAAGTGCGATTAACTCGTCTTTTGGTGGTCATAGAGTTCAACCCTCGTCCAAGCAATTCCCTCCGGCCCAAGGTCAATTGTTCCGAATGAACTCTCTAAACGCGCTACCTTAGCTGCGCGTTCCTATTTCCTAACTTGCTCACGCAAAAAGTCGCACATCATCTGGTTCACCGACGTTTTCTTATCGAGAGCGAGCTTGCAAGACTCCCGCGACAGGTCGTCTTTGCTGAGAGTCAACTTCACGACCGAACCATCGTCGCCCGTCAACCCGTGTAACATCCCGCTGTGCACCGACCCGAGTGGAGCGCTACAATCCCCTGGTATGCAGCGCTCTCTCCTATCGCTTGCCCTCTTCGCCTCCGCCCTTCCCTGCTTCGGCGGTACCGCCTACCAAAAACCACCCAAAGAAGTTCTCGATGTCCTGACAGCCAAGCCCACTCCCCTCCTGTCCGTAAGCCCCGCGCGCGATTACGTGATCCTGATGCAGGCCGTCCGCTACCCTTCCATCACCGAAGTCTCGCAACCCATGCTCCGCCTGGCCGGTCTGCGCCTCGATCCGAGTACCAACGGACTCCACCTCGCCCCCAACTTCTCCTCCTTCGAACTGAAGCGCCTCTCCGACGGCAGCACCATCCCGCTCAAGATTAGCGGCCAAGTCAAACTTAGTACTCCCTCCTGGTCGCCTGACGGCACGAGCTTCGCCTTCACCAACACAACCAACCGCACAATCGACCTCTGGATTGCCACCACCGCTACCGGCGAAGCACGCCAAGCCCCCGGTATCCAGCTCAATGGCGTGCGCGCCGCCGGTTTCGGGCCACGGGCCGTGGGTGCCAGCGCCGTCGAATGGCTGGGCGATAACAAAACGATGCTCATCCGCATGGTTCCCCCGAACCGCGGCCCCGCCCCCCCGGAATCCAACGTCCCCGAAGGTCCCCACGTCCAGGAAAGCTCCGGGCGCGCGGGCCCCGTCCGCACCTATGAGGACATGCTCCAAAATCCGCACGACGAAGATCTGTTCGAATACTACGCCACCGCTCAGCTCGCCACCGTGGACACCGCCACTCTCAAAGCCACCCCGCTCGGCAAGCCCGCCATCTTCGAAACGGCCCAGGTCTCACCCGACGGCAATCACCTGATGGTTGCCCGCGTCCACCGCCCTTTCTCCTTCCTTCACCCCGTTTACGATTTTCCCGTCGATGTCGAAGTCTGGAACCGCTCGGGCGCAAAAGAATATTCCGTCGCCAGTCTCCCCCTCGCTGATCGCGTGCCGATCGATGGCGTCCGCACCGGTCCGCGCTCTTACCAGTGGCTCCCGAATGAAGGTGCCTCCCTGGTCTGGGCCGAAGCAATGGATGGCGGCAACCCGAAAGAAAAGGTCCCGCATCGCGATCGCATCGTCATGCTCGGTGCTCCCTTCACCTCACAGCTCAAGCAGGTTTTCGAAACCGAGCAGCGCTTCCGCGGCTTCCAGTCCCTCGAAAAGAACGGCCTCGCCCTCGTCGAAGATTACGAACGTAACAAGCGCTGGGTCCGCACCATTCAGATCGATCTCGCAAAGCCAGGCGACCCCGGCAAGGTCCTGTTCGCCCGTAACCAGCAGGATCGCTACAAAGACGCAGGCACGCCTCTCACGAAAACGCTCCCCAACGGCAAGCGCGTCATCGCGCAACAGGGCGATACCATCCTGCTCTCCGGCTTAGGCGCGTCCTCCGCTGGCGATAAGCCGTTCCTCGACCGCTACAACCTCGCAACCGGCAAGACCGAACGCCTCTTCCAATCCTCAAACGGCTACGAAACCCTGGAAGCCGTTCTCGACGATGCCGGAACGCGCCTGCTCGTCATGCGCGAAAGCCCGACCGACCCGCCTAACTACTTCATCCGCACCGGGCAAAACCTGAAACCCCTCACGCACTATACCGACCCCACGCCTCAAATCCGCGGCATCAAAAAGCAACTGGTCACCTACAAGCGCGAAGATGGCGTGCCGCTGTCGTTCACTCTGTATTTGCCGCCGGATTACAAACCCGGCACCCGCCTTCCTACCGTGATCTGGGCCTACCCTCTCGAATATAACGATGCTGATACCGCGGGCCAGATCTCCGGTTCCACGGAACGCTTCACCACGCTCGCCGATCACCAGCTCTTCCTGATGCACGGCTATGCCATCCTCGAAAACGCCGGCATGCCCATCATCGGCGACCCCGAAACAGTCAACAACACCTACCTGCAGCAGCTCACCATGGACGCCAAAGCGGCCATCGATAAGGCTGTCGAAATGGGCGTCACCGATCGCGAGCGCGTAGGCGTAGGCGGCCACAGCTACGGGGCCTTCATGACCGCCAACCTGCTGGCCCACACGAATCTGTTCAACGCCGGCATCGCTGAAAGCGGCGCCTACAACCGCACTCTGACGCCGTTCGGCTTCCAAACCGAACGCCGCACCTTCTGGGAAGCGCCGGAAGTTTACACCACCATGTCACCTTTCTGGAGCGCCAACAAAATCAAAACGCCGCTCCTGATGATCCACGGCGAAGCGGACGACAACACCGGCACCTTCCCCATCCAAAGCGAGCGTCTCTACCAGGCCATCCGCGGCAACGGCGGAACCGTCCGTCTGGTGATGCTGCCAAACGAAGCCCACGGCTACCGCGCTCTCGAAACGCATGAGCACGTCCTCTGGGAAGAACTCAATTGGTTCGATAAGTACCTGAAAGGCGCAACCCCAGGCCAGAGCGCCAATTCACCCACGCTCTAAACCCAAGTGGAAGACATAGCACAGGATCAGCCCGTTTTAGCTTCCCTGCGAAGCCGCAGTAGCAGCTTCCTTGGCTATCTGTTTTGGGTTCTCACCGGCCTGGCGCTTCTCTGGGCAGCCAATCTGTCCGCGCAACTTGCCGAACGATGGATTGCTTTCCTGCGCGGTATTCGCACCGCCGCTGGCTTGAGCGCCCCCCTCCACGGCCCCGACTATTGGATCATCGCAGGCGCATCGCTTCTGCTGCTGCTCATTCTGCTGGTCACGGTTGCCATCTGTATTGCCTATCGCGCTGCCTGGAACAGAAGGCTAGCCGCAGTCTGGGGAACAAATTACGATTCAACACCGAAAGATCGTAGTCTGAATAAACAGTTCGCGTATCTCGATCGCCTCTCCACCTCACCCGGATGGCGCGCTTCTCACCTCACCCGTCAAGACGATTCCCGCTCCTCCTACTGCGAACTCTCCGCCGCTATCCTGAAGCAAGTTGAAATCGACATAGCAGCCCGGGCGGTCACCACAGGCTTCATCGTCGGAATGAACAGAAATCCGCTTCTCGACACACTCACCCTGCTGGCCTCAGCGTTCGAAATGCAACTGCACGTCCTCACCATACTCGGCAAACGCCCTTCGCTGAAGATCTGGATTGAACTGCTGAAGCGCACAGGAGCCAGCATCTTCCTGAACACCTATATCGGCCGCGAAGATGCACTTTACCTGAATCTCACAATCCGAAAAGCCGCGCTCGGCATTGAAATGGCTTCGGATTCCGTTCAGGAAGCAGCAGGAGCCTTGGCCGATGTCGATTGGGACGAGGTTCTTGGCGGCGTCACCGTGCCTGGCCTCTCCGCCGTAACCTCGTTCGCCACCATGAGCATGAGCGTAGGCGCCTTCGGCCTCAGGCACCTCGGCACCTTCATCGAAGCCACGGCAAACGACCTGCTACAAGGAGTCCTCGCGGGCGGTATCCTCTATTTCCACGGCATGTCCTTAGCTGCCGATTGCCTGGCCGTCGACGCAGAACACCGCGCCAGTCCGCAGATGACCCGCACCATCGCACAATCCATGCTGATCGCCTGCGCCCCTGCCGGTCGCCTCTTGCGCGATCAAGTCCGCCGCATGCGCGCCTTTCTAAGAGGACGCAGGCAACTGGCTTTCACCGCCGCCAAGGACGCCGCCAAGCTGGGCGTAGACAAACTCCGCGACGCCTCCACCTCGCATTGGGAAACTGTGAAAGGTGCCAGCCGGTTGTTTCGTTAAAACCCTGGATTCCAAATCTCTTCCAGCTCCAACTCAAATTTAGGCAGCTCCGGGTCTCCGTACAGCGTTGCCGGAGCGGAGAGCACCTCGAGTTCAAGCTCGGGCCGGTAAACCAAAACATTTCGGTTCACGGGATCAATCAGCCAGCCTAGCCGGGAGCCATTTGCAATGTACTCCTCCATCTTCGTTTTCAAAGTATTCAACCGGTCCGATTGCGATCGCAGTTCCACAACGAAATCCGGTGCCAGTGGCAAGTACCCCTCACGCTGGTCCAGCGTCAACTTATCCAACCGGGATTTCAGTACCCACGAAGCATCAGGCGAGCGATTTGCTCCGTTCGGCAAGTCGTACCCTGTGGACGAATCGAAGGCTCGGCCCCGGCGGTCGCGGTCAGACCAAAACTTCAAAGCCGCAGTAAGCATCGCGTTCTGCAATCCGCTACGGGAGTGTGCTGGAGCCATGACAACCACCTTTCCTTGAGCAGTGCGTTCAATCCTCAGATCTGGATTCGCCCGGACAAGCTCTGAAAACGGTTGGCCGATGTTGGTGAGAGTCAGTGCGTCCACTTCCGGCAGTTCCGCCGTGACAAACACGTGTCCCATGCCGCGATCCTAACATGCTCCGCGTTTACGGCACCTCCGATTTCGCATGCCATTTCGCTACACGCCGGGATACGTCATCTCTTTCAATCAATGTCAGTTGATCGCCAACTTCGCGGACTTTCGGTACTGCTGCCTGATAACCGGTCTTCTCGGCCAATTTGTAATAGAACAAAGCCTCACTCAAGTCCTTTGGAACCCCGGTTCCACTCTTGTAGGCTTGCGCCAGCAGATAAAGAGCTTGAGCGACACCATACTCCGCCGCACGGGCGTATCACTTGACGGCATCCTCGACGCTTTGCGGCACTCCCTCACCCTTTGAATACAATATGCCCAGATTCAAAGCTGCCTGCGGCATATTGGCTCCCGCCGCTTTTCGGTACCAAACCGCAGCGCCGGATGAATTTTTCGCTGTACCCCGCCCCACCACCATTGCGTTTCCGGTTTGCAATTGCCCTTCGGGATCTCCATGTTTCGCTGCAAGCATGAAAAATTGCGTTGACGCAACATCGTTCCGTGGGATCGCCAATCCTTCCAGATAAATTTGCCCAAGAGCTCGTTCTGCCGGGCCGAATTTTTTCGTAGCAGCGGCCTGTAACATCTCCATCACTGCTACGAAATTCTCTGCCCTGATAGCAGGATCGGCATGCTTAGCCACTTCACGATAAAAAGTGATTGCCGTATGGGTCTCACAGCGAAGGAGTTCTTGGGATGAGCCATACACGTCCTCCTTGCCAAGTTGGAAAGCAACTTTGAGACTTGTTAAAACTTCTACCGGTTGTCCATTCACGCGGGTGGGTGTATAACGCCATTAATCGACAGCTTCACGAGCGGCGGTGTCCAGACTTCGTTCTGCTGAGCAAACCAATTGAAGGTCATGCGGTACGCCGTCCACACCGATTACGGCGCGAAACGCTACCATGCCCTGTATCCCCCGATGCCTCGCTGATTCTGGATAAGGTGGGCGCGCCTGTGTCAGAATTTTGGCCTGGGAACTGGCCTCGGGCATAATCCGCGGCGACGATGGCGTGCTTTGAGCCTCTAGCTGAACTGCCAGGAAAACTATAGCCACATGCGGGAAGATTCCGCACCTTTGCCATGCTACTCTCTTGGGAAATATCATGCGGGCTGGACTTACATTGTATTTCGCCATCTTTACCTTTGCCGCGGCACGCGCGCAAACCACCTTGCCTGAGTCCGGTAAGCAGCCGGTCGTGATTCGCGAGATCCGTATCCTTGGCTCGCGACTGCCCCAAATTTCTCTCTTGCACCTCACCGGCTTCCGCGCGGGCCAGACTGTGGACGAAGCAAAGGTGCGGGCAGGCATTGAACACGCTAATGCGTCGGGACTCTTCAAGAACATTTCCTATACCTATGAGTCGGAACCAGGCAGCACGGATGTGATCCTCGCTTTGCAAGTGGAAGATCAACTTCCTCTTGTTCCGGTCACGATTAAAATTCCAGGAGTTCCCGAACAAGAAGCTTGGGCTTTCCTGCAAAAGGCAGACCCATTATTCACTCACGAGGCGCCGACCACTGCAAATGCAATTGACCTTTATGCCCGTTATTTAACCAAGTATCTAGCTTCCCTAGGGCGTGAGGATATTGTGATCGGTCGCGTTCTAGGATCTGTCAATCCAACAGGCATCGAATTGATTCCGGGCAAACTTCACTCGGTGACCCGCTAGCGGCTGGCGAGATCATCACTCATTTCCGCGTCAGGAACCCACGTTCACAATTTTTCCAATCCAGTTTGGTTCATCTGTCGCCGCACAAAGAAGGCAGTCGGCGCAATCGTCAAAGGAAAGCGGAACGAGTACCGCAACTCGTGCCAACGGACCCGCCGTATAGTGTCCCTTCGCCGGCTTATCTAACAACCCGACCGGGCGAACGATGACCCACTCCATATCTGTTTTCTGCGTCATCCGCTCCGCGACCGTTTTATCAATAACTGCAGCAGTAAATATCCTTCTCGACACGCGGACGACAAAGCGGCTGGGACCGGATAGCTCGCGCCCATCGCTCAAACCGATACCACTTTGCATTACGAATCGTCGGACGTTCGCACGTTTGCATTCGGTAAGAATGCTGGCGACCCCGTCTGACATAAGCGTTCCTGGCGATAGGTTTTTCTCTGGTCCGATGCAGCTAATGACGGCCTCCGCGCCGTCAAGAGCACCTGTTAGGCCCCCAGGGGAAAGGACATCTCCTCGGACCAGGGACAGCCGGTCGGCAGAGGACAGTCGCTCCGGATGGCGAGCAACGGCGGTAACGAAGTGTCCTTGTGCAAGTGCATGCTTCACCAATCGGCGTCCCGTCGCACCCGTTGCTCCAACCACCGCTATCTTGATATCTCGCCTCCGTTAGCGCCCATTACGATTTAGCCCTCAATTCTCCACAATCTCCCCCACCTTATGTATCTTCATAATGTTCGTAGTCCCCGCATGCCCCACCGGCTGCCCGGCCACGAACACCACCGTATCCCCCCTCTGGCACAACCCCTTCTCCATTAACATCCAATCCATCTGCGCCAGCATCTCGTCAGTCGACCTCACCTCCGGCAGAATCACCGGAATCACTCCATAACAAACCGATAGCGCACGCGCCGCTTCCTCACTTGGCGTTACCGCATAAATCCGTACCGGCGGCCGATACCGCGATATCAGTTGCGCACTCCGCCCGGTGCGCGTAAACGCCACAATGGCCGCCACCTTCGCCGCCCGCGCCGCATGGTAAGCGCTGGTCGCCATCACCTGCGGCACCGTCGGGTCGTTCGTCGGCATCGGCGAATCCTGAAATCCGCGCTTGTTAATCGAGCGCTCCGCCTCACGCGCAATCCCCGCCATGTACCGAACCGTCTCCACCGGAAACGCCCCCACAGATGTTTCCGCCGACAGCATCACCGCATCCGTGCCATCGTAAATCGCGTTCGCCACATCGCTCACTTCCGCCCGCGTCGGCGTCGGTCGCTCAATCATCGATTCCAACATCTGCGTCGCCGTAATCACAAATTTCCCTTCCCGCCGCGCCCGCCGAATAATGCTCTTCTGCATCGGCGGCACACGCTCCAGCGACGTTTCCACCCCCAGGTCCCCGCGCGCCACCATCACGCCGTCCGCCGATTCCAATATGCTCTGAAGATTCTCGTAAGCCTCCGGCTTCTCAATCTTCGCGATCACCGGCACCCGCGCTTTGCTCTCGCCCATCAGCGAACGCAAGTGCCGCAAATCGTCAGCGGTACGCACGAAACTCTGCGCCACCATATCCACCCCCGCCGCCAAACCAGCCTCCAGATTCTTCTCATCGGCAGAAGTCACCGAAGGCGCGCTCACCTGCACGCCAGGAAGATTGATGCCCTTCCGGTCACCGATCGGGCCGCCCACCACCACCTCAAACTCCACCTTTATTCCGTCGGAAGAAAGAGCCCGCAACTCCACCGCGCCATCCGCCAGCAAAACGCGATTCCCCGCCTTCACATCGCGCGCCAGATCAGGGTACCCGGTCGATGCCAGTTCGCAACTGCCCAGCAAAGGCTCAGTCGTAATCACGAACCGCGCCCCGGTCTGCAACTGGCAACTCCCGCCCGCGAATTTCCCCAGCCGGATCTTCGGCCCCTGCAGATCCAGCAGTATCCCGATATGCCGCCCCGCCTCCGCCGCCGCCGCCCGCACGGCAATAATCCTCCGCGCATGGTCAGGCCACTCTCCATGCGAAGCATTCAACCGGAACACATCCACCCCGGCTGCAATCAGATCTCGAAGTTTCTCGGGCGCGTCCGACGCTGGCCCTAATGTGGCAACAATTTTGGTGTTGGGCATAAGGCCGTTTGTTAATATGCCTATTCTCACCCATGAGTCTCTTTCAGGTCATCATTTACGGCATCGTGCAGGGCTTAGCCGAATTCCTGCCCATCAGCAGTTCCGCTCATCTTGAAGTTCTGCCCCGCATCATGAACTGGCCCGATCCCGGTCTTGAATTCGATATCGCGCTCCACGTCGGCACCTTGCTCGCCGTCCTCGCCTACTTCTGGAAGGACTGGGTGCAAATCATCGGCAACGCGTTCGGAATCAAGACCGGTATCAACTCGCCGGACCGTGTGGAACTCGAACGCAACCCGCACCTGCTCTGGCTCTTGATTCTGGGCACCATCCCCGGCGCGGTGTTCGGCTATCTCGCCAAGGAGAAAGCCGAGGGCGAATGGCGCAATCTCCTGCTCATCGGTTCCACCATGATCATCTTCGGCGCTCTTATGTGGTTCGCCGAACGCGCGGGACGCCAGAAGCGAGACCTCAGCGGCATCAACTGGCTCGATTCCCTGCTCATCGGCTGCTCCCAGGCGCTGGCGGCCATCCCCGGCGTTTCCCGCTCCGGCATCACGCTTACCAGCGGGCTTTTCCGAAATCTGCACCGCGATACAGCCGCCCGCTTCTCTTTCCTGCTTTCCACCCCGCTTATTGCGGGCGCCGCCATGGTCCCCCTGCTCAAATTTCGCAAAACAGGCGGCATTCCGCATGACATGCAAGTCCCCTTCGCCCTCGGAATCGTGGTCAGCGCCATCGTCGGCGCACTCGTCATCGGCTTTTTCATGCGGTACGTCCGCAAATCTTCTTTGGTGCCTTTTGCGATCTACCGCATTTTGTTTGGCATAATAGTGATCGCTCTGGCCCTCTTCCGTCAGCCAACGGGATGAGGCTATTTACATCGTCGACGTCGAAGCGCCTGAATGAGGTGACGGGATTCCTGTTGCTTGCATTCGGCCTGCTAGTCCTACTCGGGCTGGCTTCTTACCATGTTACGGACCCAAGCTGGGATACAGCAGCCGGTCCCTTCAAGCCACAAAATCTAACCGGCACTATCGGTGCTTACGTAGCCGATCTGCTCCTGCAAGGGTTCGGTGTCGCAGCCTTTCTCTTTCCAGTAATCGCCTTTGTACTCGGCTGGAAGTGGATGCGGTCAGAGGACATTCACGCACCGATTATCAAACTGTTCGGGTTCGTGCTGTTGTTCCTCAGTGCTTGCGCGGCCGCCGGCCTGGCACCTGAATTCCGCATCTTCGAAAAGGCCATACCGCTCGGTGGCGCCACGGGCTTGGTTGCGGCCGATTTGCTACGGGCCGCACTCAACCGCCCTGGTGCAATCATCGTCACTATCACCAGTCTGGTAGTCTCCATTTATCTGGTTTCTGCCTTCAGCCTGGAAGTTCTAGCCGGTTGGTTCCGCCGACCCTTGGCGTTCCTCCGTGAACGCATCGAAAGTTTTCGCGCACGCCGGAAGGAACGGGCCCTAGCTCATAGCGCCGCCCAACAACGCAAGCGTGAAGAAGCGCAACTCGCCGCCGCCACGAAAGCCGCCAACACAGCACAGCCGCCTGCCCGCGTCCAAAATGACGCCAAAGCTGACGCCCAACTTGATAAGACCCCGCGCCGCCCCAAGACCGCCATCATCGAACCTTCGAACGCAGCCGAACCGCTGCATGAACAGCTCGCTCCCTGGGAAGATCCGCCCGAACCCGAATCGCACCGGGACGCACCGGAACCTGAGCCTCATGAAATCCCAATCTGCCAGCTTGCGGAAGCCGAACCGGAGGTCGCCCCCCTCACTGTTCGCCGGCCCGAACCAGTGCGCCCCGCGCATCCCTTATTTCGCCTGCCGTCCACCACTCTTCTCAACGAAGCACCCGCCCGCAGCGCCTTCGACGAGCAGGAGCTCAAGAACACCGCCGCCGCCGTCAAGTCTAAATTCGAGGAGTTTCACGTCCTCGGTTCCGTAGTCCAGATTAATCCCGGCCCGGTGGTCACCACGTTCGAATTCAAGCCAGAAGCCGGCATCAAGTACAGCCGCATCACCAACCTGAATGAAGATCTCTGCTTAGGTCTGCAAGCCGAATCCATCATCATTGAGCGCATCCCTGGCAAGCCCACCGTTGGCATCGAAGTGCCCAATACCAAGCGCGAAGTCATCGCCCTGCGCCAGGTGCTCGAATCGGAAGAATTCCTAAACTCGCCCTCTCACCTCACCATCTCGATGGGCAAAGATATCAACGGCCGCATCAAAGTAGCCTCGCTCGAAACCATGCCGCACGTCCTCATCGCGGGCTCCACCGGCTCCGGTAAGAGCGTCATGATCAACTCGCTGGTCATGTCCATCCTCTACAAGTCCACGCCCGACGACGTCCGCATGATCATGATCGATCCCAAGCGCGTCGAACTCGGCATGTACGAAGGCATCCCGCACCTGCTCACGCCCGTCATCACAGACCCGCGCAAAGCCACCATCGCCCTCAAAAACGCCGTTCTCGAAATGGAGCGCCGACTCCGACTGCTGGCCGAGCACGGCGCACGCAACATCGATCAGTTCAATCAGAAAATCCGCAAGCTGCAAGCCGAGCCCACTCTCTTCGTCGAAAACCCCACCGAAGAAGAACTCAAGCCGCTGCCCTTCATCCTGATCCTCATCGACGAGCTAGCCGACCTGATGATGCTCGAAGGCCGCAACGTGGAAGAGAGTGTAACGCGTCTCGCGCAGATGGCCAGAGCCGTTGGTATCCATCTCGTCCTAGCCACCCAGCGCCCCAGCGTAGACGTGATCACAGGCCTGATCAAAGCCAACTTTCCCGCCAGAATCAGCTTCCGCGTAGCAACGCGCGTCGATTCAAGAACCGTCCTCGATGTGATGGGCGCCGAGCATCTTTTGGGCAAAGGCGATATGCTCTTTCTCCCGCCCGGATCCAGCCGCCTCACCCGCGTACATGGCGCCTTCGTCACGGAAACCGAAATCAATCTGGTGGTCGATTTCTGGAAAGCGCAAGCCACCGCCGAGTACGATCAAAGCTTCCTGATCGCCCCACCTGATGGTGAAGGCGAACCCGCGGAAGATGAACCCATGGGCGAGCAAGACCCCATGTACGAAGAAGCCCTTCGAGTGATTCTAGAAATGGGTAAAGCCAGCACCTCCACGCTCCAACGCCGCCTCAGGCTAGGCTACGGCAGAGCAGCAAGAATTCTGGACATGATGCACCGCGACGGAATCATAGGCCCCCCGGACGGCTCCAAACCAAGAGAAGTTTTGAAACGCCCCGAGTGGCTAAAAGAAGTAGTGTAGCGCCGGGCCATGCCCGGTAAGCCGGCCGAAGGCCGGGAAGCCCTGCCCCTACGCTTCCGCGCCTTCCTTAGGCAGCAGCGCAATCGCAATCGCGCCAATCATCGCAATCGCCAGCACGAAGCCCATAGCGGCCGTGTAGTTCCCAAAGTTCTCTCTCAAATAACTCACGCCCTGCGGAATCCAGGTCTGCCCAATCGTATTCACCGGCAAAATCACCGCCATTGCGCGCGCTAGCGAATTCACACCAAATTGCTTCGCGGCCATTAACGGAATCAACATATAATCCGCGCCCATCGCAAATCCAAAAATGATCGCGAACACATAGGTCATCAGTGTATCCCCCGGCTTCACTGTAAACAAAAGCGGAATCGCCGCCGCAACCACAAAGTAAGTGGCGGTCATCACATACTTCATCGGGAACATGTCAGACAACTTCCCAATCAATAACCTGCCCGCAATGCTAGAAATCAAAATCCAAAACTGCGCGGTGCTCCACACATTATTCACCGCCGTCTGATCCGTAAACCCCTGGTCTTTAAAAACCAGCTTCATATGAAAGTTGATTGACCCAATCGCTCCAATCGAACAGATTGAGCCCAGCAGCAACAACCAGAAAGTTCCCTGGCTCGTCAGGTACCGCAGGCTCCGGGCCTCAACGGCCGATTGCGCGGGTGCCGTAGCAGCCCCATCCGGGAACAAGCCCATCTGCTCCGGACGGTCCCTCAGCATAAAAAACGCGATAGGCCACGCCAGAAACATCAGCACCCCAATCGCCAGCAGTGCCGTCCGGTAATCGTAATGATTTGTCAGCCACTTCACCATTTGCGTGCCAAGCGCGCCGAAGGCTCCCACGCCGACATATACGATCCCCATCGCCGTGCCACGGTTCTTCTTGAACCAGTGCGAAATAATCACCTGATGCGGAATCGGGCCGCTCAGCAAATACCCCACGGTATATAAAAAGTACAGGGCGTAATAAACGGCAATGCTGCCCGTCATCTTGCTAAATCCCAAAAACGCAAGAAAGGTCAGCCCCGTGCCCGCAATGATCAGTTTCCGCTGGCTGAACCGCGGAATCAGCATAGGGCCTACCCAAAGCGTCAGTAACGCCGCCAAGGGGAAGCCAAGCGTCACATCATGCGTAGGCCATCCGAAATCCCGCTTGTAATAATCAAAGAAAAATGGCGCGTTGTAATACGGGATCCCAACAGACAGTCCAAAAGTGCAAAAGCACGCAACAACAATCCACCACCCGTAGAACGTTTTCTTCATGAACAGCTATATTACTTTGTTCTAGTGGCGAAAGTGGCGAATTCCGGTAAACACCATCGCAACTTCTAAGCGATCCGCAGCCGCGATCACGTCAGGATCTTTCACCGAACCCCCTGGCTGAATTACTGCGGTAGCGCCGCTCCGCACAGCTTCTTCCAACCCATCGGGAAAAGGAAAAAACGCATCGGAAGCAACTACTGACCCGGCAAGCGGCAAATGCGCCCGCGACGCTCCTATTTTCACTGAATCCACCCGGCTCATCTGCCCCGCGCCAACCCCCACGATCTGCCGGGCGCGAGCGTAAACAATCGCATTCGATTTCACATGTTTTGCCACTTTCCATGCGAACTCTAAGGCATCCCACTCCGCCTCCGTAGGCTCCCGCGAAGTCACCACCTTAGCCGAACGCGGCACAAGCTCATGCCGGTCAGCGGTCTGCACCAGCAACCCGCCCTCAATACTCTTCACCACAAAAGCGTCCGGCCTCGATTGAATCCGCAGCAGCCGGATGTTCTTCTTAAGCTTCAGAACAGCAAGCGCATCCGCGTCGTAGTCCGGAGCGGCAACCGCCTCTGCAAATAATTGCGAAACCATCTCAGCAGTCGCGCGATCCACGGTTCTGTTGAATCCAATCACGCCACCGAAAGCCGAAACCGGATCGCACTCCAACGCGCCGCTATAGCTTTCCGCCAGCGTCGCCTGTTCTGCGCACCCGCAAGGATTCGTATGCTTCACAATCGCCGTGGCAGGCTCCGTAAACTCAGAAACCAACTGCCAGGCAGCATCCAGATCCACCAGATTGTTATAAGAAAGCTCCTTACCATGCAATTGCTCGGCACCCGCAATCCCATGCGTCGGAGATCCATAGAGCGAAGCCTGCTGATGCGGATTCTCCCCATATCGCAAATCGAATCTCTTAGTAAAACCCATGTAGCGCCGGCCCATGGCCGGTTCCTTGGATTCCCCTAGGCTCAACCGCTCATAAATCGCCGAATCATATTCCGCAGTAGTCCCAAAAGCCTTCACCGCCAACTCCCAAAGCAAAGCAGCAGAAGGCGAAGGCATCTCGCTCAACACCCGATCGTAATCGCCAGGCGACGTCACCACCGCGACATCCTGATAATTTTTCGCAGCCGACCGGATCATCGTAGGTCCGCCGATATCGATATTCTCAATCAGCGATTCCAGCGATGCATTCGGATCCGCTGCCACGGCAGCAAAATCGTAAAGATTCACGACAACCATATCGATCGGTGCAATCCCATGCCGCGCCAAAGCCGCCATATGTTCCGCGTTGGCGCGAACGGCTAAGATCGCACCCGTAATATGCGGGTGCATGGTCTTCACGCGCCCATCAAGCATCTCCGGAAACCCGGTCAACTCCGCAGCATCGCGAACGGGAATATTATGCTCACGCAGAACCCGTGCCGTGCCTCCGGTGGAAATCAGTTCCACGTGGTGGCGCACCAGCCCTTGCGCGAATTCGACAATGCCGGTTTTGTCGGTAACACTCAGAAGCGCGCGGCGTATTTGAACCATCGTTTTTAAGGTTAGCGAAAAGAATTTGCACACGCGCTGGCACTAAGCGAATGTGAGACTGATCGCATTGCTGGCGATATTTGCCTGTTCGCTGGTAGCCGAATCACCCGCTACATACTCCAGACTGACACCCGATGTTTCACCGTCCGCTCGCTTCGATCCACCCCTGGTTTACGATTCCGTCGACAAATCCCTCCTCTTATTTGGCGGCTCCGATAGCCGACCGAGAAATGACTTGTGGCGCTATTTAATTGACGAGCGGCGCTGGCTCGAATTACAGCCTCAAGATGGCACAGCCCCGCCACCCCGATTCGGCCATACGACGATCTACGACCCGGTGCGCCGCAGGTTGATCCTCTTCGGCGGTCAGGCAGGCGGCTTCTTCAGCGATGTGTGGGCTTACGATATCGCCAGCAACCGCTGGACCGAATTGGCGAAAAGCGGGGCGGGCCTCAGTTCACGCTACGGTCACTCGGGAATCTACGATGTGAAACGCGATCGCCTGGTGATCTCCCATGGCTTCACGGATTCCGGGCGCTTTGACGATACGTGGAGCTTCGATCTTTCAACCAACCGTTGGACTAATCTGACGCCTTCCGGATTGAAACCGCTGAAGCGCTGCCTGCACCATGCCGCTTATGACGAAGCAAATGACCGCTTCCTTTTGTTTGGTGGTTGTTCCAGCGGTTTTGGGAAATGTCCGCAGGACGATCTGTGGAGCTTCGACCTGAAAGCCAATGTTTGGAAACAGTTGCCCGGCGGCCCGCCCGCGCGCGAACGCTACGCCATGGCCTTCGATTCGAAGCGTGGAAGGTTACTCATCTTCGGAAGCTCCGGCTTTCCACTCCTGAACGACACCTGGAGCTTCGACGTGCAGCGGAGTAGCTGGACTGTCCTCGACGTGAAGGGCGATGTACCCTCTCCGCGCTCACGCGTGGAAGGAATCTATGCAGAGGGCCTCGATAGCGCGTTCTGGTTCGGTGGTTCGGCGGACACGGGACTGAGCAATGAATTGTTCCGGCTCGATATGAGCTCGGGAGTTCGTATTGACCGCATTGTGAACGCCTTCAGCGGCGCGCCAGGAAATCCAGCTCCGGGCGAATTAGTATCTCTGTTCGGTTCCGGCTTGGACCAGCCGATAACTTTCGGCGGCATCCCGGCTACGGTACTTTTCAATAGCGCGGCGCAGATCAATACTCGCGTTCCCGAACAACTCTCCGTTGGCACCAACGTAACCGTGAGTGCGGGTACGGCAAGTACATCGGTTATTGTCGCCACTGCACACCCCGGACTCTTTCCGGCAGTCTTTCACGCGGACGGCACCGTGAATAGCGCGGATAACCCGGCGTCACCAGGTAACGCAATTGTCCTTTACGCAACCGGCACCGGTTCGCCCATTTCGATTTCAATTGGCGGCGCAATCGCAGAGGTGCTTTATGCTGGCCCGCTTGCCGGAGCGCCCGGTGTCGTACAAATCAATGTACTTTTCCCGCGGCCACAGTGCGTGGCAGTACCCCGTTGGCCATTGCGGGTGGCAACACGGTCACTCTCACCATTCGTTAACCGTCTATGAAAACTGTCGGCATCCTCGCACTCTGCGTGTTCAGCATCGCGCACGTCTTTGCGCAAAAACAGGAACTGTGCCTAACCCTGGGCGGCATTTGGACCGGCAACCGCGAGACCGTGAGCGGCACCAGATTTACTCTTAATTCCGGCAAGAATCTTCAGGCCAGTTACGGCCACCGCGTCTTCCAAGCCGGGCCTGCGCAAGTTTACCTCGGTGTTCACTTTCTTGCGAACGATCAACGTAGAGTGGCCAGCAGCGATAGGACACTCACCCGCGACGTTGCCACCGTGTACGTTACGCCGGACCTCTCGGTCAAGGCCACGCTCGGACCAATTCAGCCCTGGCTCACAGCCGGCTTCGGGGCAGCGGTCTACGAGCAAAGCAAATTGAGGCTCGATGGTGTGCTCAACCCCGCTTCCCGCGACGTCACCCATGGAGCTTTTATGGCGGGCGGCGGTATCGATGTTCCGGTCTTCCGCTTCATCGCCTTTCGAGGAGAAGTGCGTGAATTTCAATCCGGCAATCCTTCCTACAACACGCTTGTGAAATCCGGTCAAAATAATTTCTTAGTCGGCGGCGGGTTTGTCATCCGCTGGCACTAGCGCGCCAGCGCAACCGCCAGCAGGATGGCACGCTTGGTGCCTTGCACGGAATCTTTGGAATCGAACGTCTCTCCCAGCGAATGCACGCCGCTGCCCTGCCCTCCACCGCTGATCGTAATGGCGGGGATGCCGAGATTCATCGGCACGTTCGAATCCGTCGAGCCCTCCCGCAGCACTTCGGCGATGCCCAGCGCCTTACTCACCGCGATGGCGGTTTGCACGATATGCGAGTCCTTCGCAGTCTCGCCCGCGGGACGGATGCCGACCAGCTCCGGCGCAACCGAGACCGCGCCACGATTATTCCATCTCTTGTTCTCTTCCGTTACCGCTTCGTTCATCGCGGTCTTGAACTTTTCATTAAGAGCCGCTAGCGAGGCCTTGTCGGCGGAACGCATGTCCACTTCCATCCAGGCTTCGAACGGTATCGCATTCACACTTGTGCCGCCGCCCACGCGGCCCACGTTGAAGGTGGTCTTCGGCGTAGTGGGAACTTGAAAATCATCGATCTTGGCCATAGCGCGGCCCATCGCCTGGATGGGATTTGCCATGCCGAACGCGCCGTAGCTATGGCCGCCGGGGCCCTTGAACATCACACGATAACGAAGGCTTCCCACTCCAATGTGCGTGATGCCCAGCCCAATGCCATCCACTGAGATGAAGGAATCGATTTGTCCCTTCAAGGTCTCACCGAAGAGTTGCTTCATGCCGCGTAGATCACCGAGGCCCTCTTCGCCTGTATCCGCGACGAAGGTGATGGTGCCGGGGGTTTGCACGTGGGCATCATTCAGCGCACGGATCACGGCCAGCATCACGGCGAGACCGCGGCAATCGTCACCGATGCCTGGCGCTTTCATTTGAGTGCCTTCACGCGTGACCTTCACATTTGTGCCTTCTGGAAACACGGTATCCAGATGAGCACTGAAGACCAGGTTGGGGCGCGGCTTGGCACCGGGCCGGACGCCGATAACGTTTCCAGCTTTATCCATACGCACCTCTTTCAGACCGAGCTCTTGAAACAGTCGCATGAACTCATGGCCGCGCGCCTCTTCTTTGAAGGGAGGTGCCGGTATTTCGCAGACGCGCACCTGTTCATTTAAGATCTGAGGCTCATTCCGTTCCGCCGCGGCGAATGCGGCCTGCACCGCCGGATCGTGCATCAGCGCGTCAGGTGACTGCGCCAGCGCGGTGACAGAAAGAATGAGAGGAAGCGAGTAGCGAAGCATAAATCAGGTTACTGCATCACGCTGACATCTTTACCCGAAACAAGCTGCAGCAGTTTCGGCTCCTGCCCTGGAAGCCGCAACTGAACCGTGATTTCCGTATGCGGGTGGACCGTTGCTTTCGTGAGTTTACCGCCTTGCCAGGCGAGATCCACCTCCATGTTGCCTCGTGCGCGCAAGCCTGTGATGTGACCGTCAGGCCAGGCTTTCGGGAGCGCTGGCAAGAGCGAGAGCTCGCCGTCGTGCGATTGCAGCAGCATCTCCGCCATGCCGCTGGTGCCGCCGAAGTTGCCGTCAATCTGGAAAGGCGGATGCGTGTCGAAGAGATTGGGCAGCGTCGATTGCTTCAGTAGGGCCAGGATATTCTCGTGGGCCTGGTCTCCGTCAAGAAATCGAGCCCAGAGGTTGATGACCCAGGCACGGGACCAGCCTGTCCGCGCGCCGCCCGCGTTTAGCCGACGCTCTAAAGAAACGCGCGCGCTGTGAGCCAATTCGGGTGACTTGTACATGGTGATCTGACTTGAAGGATAGACCGCATAAAGATGAGAGACATGGCGGTGAGCGGGGTCCTGCTCTTCATAATCTTCCATCCATTCCTGAAGCTGCCCGTACTTGCCCACCTTGAAAGGCATCAGCTTGGAACGAGCCGTAATCAGCCTGCGGCGGAAGAGCGGGTCCACGTTTAGAAGTGTGGAAGCTTCAATGACGCGGCTGAACAAGTCACGTGTAATTTCTGTATCCATGTACGGACCCATAGCAAGCTTCGCAGCCTGGCCATCGGGCAGCTTGAAGGCGTTCTCGGGCGAGATGGAAGGGCCGGTAACCAGATGGCCCGCGCCGTCATCGACCAGGTAATCAGCTAGGAATTCGGCTGCTTCCTTCATCACTGGATACGCGCGGTCCCGGAGGAACGGCAGATCGCGTGTGAAATCGTAGTGCTCCCACATGTGGAGGCTGAGCCAGGCCGCGCCCATGGGCCAGATGCCGGAACCGACGCCATCGAGCGGCTCGGTATGTGTCCAGATATCGGTGTTGTGATGGGCCACGAAGCCGCCTGCGTTGTACATGGTTTTCGCGGTACGCCGGCCCGATGCGCGCATGCGTTCCAGCAGATCGAAGAGAGGCTGATGCAGTTCTGAAAGGTTCGTGGTTTCAGCAGGCCAGTAATTCATCTCCGTGTTGATATTGATGGTGTACTTGCTGTCCCACGACGGCGTCATGCTGTCGTTCCAGATGCCTTGGAGAGTGGCTGGGATGCCGCCGGGGCGGCTGGATGCGATCAGCAGATAGCGGCCAAATTGGAAGTACAGCGCTTCGAGACCGAGGTCCACCGCGCCGGCTTTAACACGCTTCAGGCGTTCATCGGTGGGGAGCCCGGATGCGGGACCATCGAGCGAGAATTCAACGCGGTTGAAGAAGCGCTGGTGATCGGCGATGTGCGCTTCGCGGAGTGCGGAGTACGGCTTGATGCCGTTCACGCTGGCGACTGGAATGGTAGCGATCCCGGTGTGCGGCGCGGTGTTGCCGGTGATAGCGGCAAACAGCAGGGTTGCAGCATTCGCCTTCGTAACTGTTAGCTTGTCCCCGTCGACCTTCACGGGGCTGCCGTCTTTAATCACCTGCAGCACACTGCTAAAGCGGGCGCCGCCTTCTTTCTCCCAGCCGGGGTGGCGCTCGTCATGGGCGATCGCCTGGCCGAAGAGCATCAGCGTGTCCGAACTGGTTGCTTTCGTCTGGCTGTCCTGTTGGCGCGTGAGACTTGCGGTGAAGCTAATCTGCCCCGGGCGGTCTGCAGTCAGGCGCATGACTATCATCTGGTCCGGCGCGCTGGAGAAGTATTCGCGCTTGTAAGTTGTGCCGTTCGCGGTGTAAGTGATAGTTGCGATGGCATTCGTCAGATCGAGCTCGCGCCGGTAGTTAGTAACTTTGTCAGTATTCGGGAACTCCAGGTGTAAGTCGCCCAATGACTGATATGGGGGAAGACGGCGCGGGTTGCCGATCATGGTTCGGTCTGCCAGAACCTCCGCTTCGCGAGTCTTACCGGCGAACAGCAGCTTGCGGATTTCAGGGAGAGCTTTCAAAGCTTCCGGGTTATTGCGATCCAGAAGCTTACCGGCCCACACGCCGGATTCGTTGAGTTGCAGGTGTTCGTGAGCGGGATCACCGAAGACCATTGCGCCGAGGCGGCCGCTGCCGAGCGGGAGCGCTTCGTTCCAATTTGCCGCAGGATGGGTGTACCAGAGTTTGAGCGGCTCAGCCGCGCCGAGCGATAGCAGCGGTAAGAACAGGAAAGCAGCTTTGCGCATGAGTCATCGTGCCGCGGATAAGGCTGGGGAACCGGCTTTGATGTACTTGTCATACCATGCCAGATAACGCTCGTAACGGTCCTTAATGAAGCTGGGACGCGTAAAGCTATGAAACTGACCAGGATAGATAACTAACTGAGTTGGAATGTTGAGTGACTGGAGCGCCTGGTACATCTGTTCGCCGCCTGTTATGGGCACGTTGAAATCTTTGTCGCCTCCCATGAAGAGCGTGGGAGTCTTGATGCGGTCGGCTTTGAAGAAGGGGTAGGAGATCTTGACCCACGCGTCAGGGTTCTTCCAGGGCGCTCCGATCTCGTTGTCGTACTGGTAAGTGTACTGGTCGGTGCCGTACATGGAGATCTGATTCGCGCTGCCGGCTCCACTGATGGCGGCTTTGAAGCGCGTATCTTGCGCGATGGTGTAATCGGTGAGGATGCCGCCATAGCTCCAGCCGCCGATGCCTAGTCGGTCCGGGTCGGCCGCGCCCATGGCGACGACGTGGTCTACTCCGGCGAGTAAGTCGGCTACCTCTTTATTACCCCAATCGGCGAAGATACTCTCCTGGTATTTCGAACCTCGGCCGGAACTGCCGCGGTAGTTGACTTGCAGCACGCCGTAGCCGTTGGCGGCGAAGAACTGGCGCTCGAATTGGAACTGGTGCGCGTCCTGCCCGTTCGGGCCGCCGTGGATGCGGAGCAGGAGCGGGAACTTAGTGTTCGGTTGTGCATTGAGGGGGCGCGTAAGCAAGCCGTGGATCTCTGTGCCGTCCTTGCTTTTGAACTCGATGTTTTCTGTTTTAGCGAGCTGGAGTTCGGACATGAGTGGCTCGTTGTGTTTGGTGAGCGGGCGGAGGGTGCCGCCATCGAGCGCGAAGATTTCGGGAGAGGCCGTGTCGCTTGAGGCGAGGACCGCAGTGTGACCGGCGGCGCGGCTTTGGCGCATGACTACGCGCTCTCCGCCCAGGATACGTTCGAAGGTGCCATCGAGTGTCACGCGCGCTGGATACTCGGAGCGGTCATCTGAGACGAGTGCGATGAGAGAGCGGCCGTCTTCGGTGAACTGGGGAGCACTGACGCTGCGGTCCAACTTTTCGGTAAGGACGCGTGGTGTGCCGCCTTCTGCTGGAACAACAGCCAGGCGGTTGATGTTATAGGCACCGAATTTTGGCTCACTGCCTTGTGTGTAGGCGATGAGCTTGCTGTCCGGGCTCCAGCTTAGGCGGCCACCATCGCGACCGGGGTGCGTGGTGAGGCGGCGGGGTTTCTGGTTCGGCTTAGCATCGACTACGAAGACGTCGCTGTTCGCGGTGCGGTCCCAGTCCTTGTCCTGGTTGCTGACGAAGGCGACCTTGGTGCCATCGGGGGACCATGCGGCATTCTCTTCGTCGTAGGCGGTGTCGGTGGTGAGTGGCTCAAACTTCTTGGTGGCCATCTCATATAGGAAGATGCGGCCGCGGGCTTTGCCGTTGAGGTAGCCTTCCTGGTCTTGCTTGAAGTGATAGCGATCCAGGACGATGGGCTTGGGCGGGGGCTGGGCTGAGGCGGGCTTGGTGGGATCGGGTTCGGGATCTTCGTTCTCACGCATGGTGAGGAGGAGGCGCTTGCCATTTGGGGACCATTCTGCGCCGGAGATCTTCTGTTTGAGATCGGTAAGCTGATAGGCCTCGCCTCCCCGCCGGTCGAGGAGCCAGAGCTGGTTGCCTTTCGCGGCTCCTGGGCGGCTGGAGAGGAAGGAGAGATATTTGCCATCTGGGCTCCATCGGGGGGAGGACTCCGATTCCATCGTGTGGGTGAGCTTTACGGTTTCTTTGCCATCCCAACTGACCATCCAGATGTCTGTGTTGCGCTTGTCTCCAGGGACGTCGACAGAGCCTACGGTGTAGGCGATCCACTTACCATCCGGGGAGACTTGGGGATCATTTACGTCTTCGAAGCGGGCTAGGTCGGAGAGGGAGATCGGTCTTAGGGCTTGGGCTTGACATAGTAGACCGACGCCCGCTAGTAGAAGACTGACACGCATGTTTTGATTATGTGCGAATCCCGGCCATGGCCGGGACCACTATTGTCCGATTTGGAATTCGGCGCGGCATCCGCGATCGACCCAGATTCCCTGGCGGTCTACGCCCCAAGTGCGGCCTTGCTCGCAGGGTGACCCGCTGATCTGACGAACTAAAGTTACGCCAGCTTCGGTGTGTGCCGCGCAATAGTGGCGGTCGCCATCATCGGAGGAGCACTTGAGGGTGCCGCCGTAACCGGCGTTATAGCCTTGATTGTAATAACCGTTGTTGCGGTCGCCGCCGCCGGTTGCGAACTCGGCGCGGCAGCCATGATCGACCCAAACGCCGTTGTTATCGTAGCCCCATGTTTCGCCTTGGCGGCAGGGGGTACCGCTGATCTGGCGGATCAACCTTACGCCGCCGCGCGTGTCGATATCGCAATAGTGGCGACGCTCATCGTCAGAGTTGCACCGAACCGCTTCAGAACGGAAGACGCCGCCCTGGTTGCCGCGCCGATCATATTCTTCGCCGAAATAGCCACCTTGGCCGCCGCCGCGAGCGATGAACTCGGCGCGGCATCCGCGATCAACCCAGACGCCACGGCGATCGTAGCCCCATGTGGAACCTTGTACGCAGGCCGAACCGCTGATCTGCCGCGCGAGGCGCACGCCGCGCGATGTATCGATATCACAATAGTGGCGGCGACCGTCATCGGAGGAGCAGCGTACGCCTTCCTGAGCGAACAGCCCGGTGGCACAGAACATTGTGAATGCTAAACCGAATACTTTCAACATGATTCCTCCTTCGGGAAATAGAAACGCCCGACGCATGGATACATGCACCGGGCGTTCCAAATTGCGAATTATTAACGAACATCCCGGCCATGGCCGGGACCACATGGTGCGAGCGAGAGGACTTGAACCTCCATTCCCTTTCGGGAGCCAGCTCCTAAGGCTGGTGCGTCTGCCAGTTTCGCCACGCTCGCGTTCCGTTTCATTTTAACCCCAGAGTTCGTGGATGGGGCCGTATAGATCCTGCTCGGCGGCGAAGGGGACGTAATCGAAACCACGGCCTGTGGGGTCGTCGCGGCGGATGGTGGTCCAATCAATGCCTAGGGCGGAGTAGATAGTTGCTTCGACATCTTCGGGGCGGACGTCGCGATTGCGGCTCCAGCCCGGTTCTATTGTGGCGGAACCTTGGGCGTCGGTCTGGCCTATGGATTTGTTGCCTTGGATGCCGGCTCCCGCAAAGAGAACGGTTTGTTGCAGGAAGTGATCGCGGCCGGAGGCTTGGTTGGGGTTGCCTACCGTGCGACCGAATTCGCCCATGGCCACGATGAGCGTATCGTTCAGGGTGCCTGCGGCTTTAAGGTCAGCGATGAGGGTGCCTAGGCCATTATCGAAGGTGCGGGCTAGCGTGGGGAGGTTGTTTGGGGCGTAGATGTTTTGGTGCATGTCCCAGCCGCCGATCGAGATCTGGACAAAGTGCGTGCCTTTATTCGAGGCTAAGAGATTTCTGGCTGTGATGCAGGCGTTGCCAAAGCCGGTGTTGCCGTAGCGGTTGCGCTCGGTTTGATCGAAGGTGAAGATCTTGGCTACATCGGCGTTGTACATGAGGCTGCGGGCATCGGCATCGAAGGCGACCATTTCTTCAGTCGCGCCGCCGTAGGGTGAGTTTTGGATGACTTCACTATCGAGCCCCTGATGGAGTTTGTAGCGGGATTCGAAGCGGGCCTGGCCATCGGGATTGGTGGCGTTGGGGAGGCCGCCGCCGTTGGGGCTGATATAGAAAGGGGCGTTTTCCGGGGGCAGATAGCCGGTGCCCGGGCCGCTGCCGGCGTTGAGCGAAACGAAGGGCGGGAGAGTCTTATCGGCATCGGAGCTGCGCTTTTCAATCGCGACGACGCTGCCGATGTGCGGAGCGATTTTCGAGAGGGCTTGCGTGGGGTTGCGGCCAATCTGCCACCAAGTTTGGGACAGGCCATGGACGGCGGCCCAGGAGCGGGTGGAGCGGACAAGCGAGACGCTATCCATTTGACTCGCGATGTTCGGCATGAGGCCTTGCGGGAAAAGGATATCGCCATACTGCGTGGGGTTGAAGCTTTGCGGAGTCCAGGCACCGACTTTGAGATCGAAGGTATCGGTATGGCTGGGGGCGCCGCCCATGAGGATGAAGATGACCTTCTTCGCCTTATTGATGGGGCTGACGGAGGCGCTGGCGACGCGTTCCCAGGAGCGGGAGGGCATGAGGTAATAACCGCCGACGGCTGTTGCGATGTGGCGGAAGAAGGTGCGGCGGCCGAGGGGGGACGCTTCCAGAAGAAGCTTCCGGCTTGCTGGGATGCATCGAAATTGAATTTGTCTCTCATAATTAGTTCCGCATGTTATCCGCCGGTTAGTACGAGTACAGGAAATCGATCTTGTTGACGAGCGCCCAAGCTAGATCTTCGAGGGCACTATTGCGGGTTGCGGGGGTGGTGGCGGCAGCGAGGTAGGCGACTGCCTTTGTTTGTTCGTCAACGTTGGGGCGGCGCGAGACGAAGGTAAGAAAGAGTTCGTCGACTACGGCTTTGTTATCCGTCAGTTTGGCGGCGGCTTGCAGGGTGGGCGAGGCGGCGACCTTGGTGCGGTTGGTGATGAACGGATCGTTCATGATGGTAAGCCGCTGCAGGATGCTGGCGGCGGAACTGCGCTGCGCGGTATCGCGATTGCCACGGAGGAAGGAGTTCAAGAGGGTGGAGCCGCCTACGTTCGGATCAGGGAACTGCATGGCCCACTGGATGGGGGGCGCGGCAGCTCCATTTATGTTGTAGTTGGTGAAAACTCCAGTGGCTTTCACGATGGCGTCGTGAACTTCTTCAGCATCGAGGCGGCGCGGGTAATGGCGGGCGAAGAGGGGAACGGCGGTGATGTTCCATTCGCCGTCATAACGGGAACTGAGCTGGTAGGCGGTGGACTGCACGAGGATGCGCATGAAATCACTGAATCGGAAATCGACGCGGGTGGCTTCGACGGCAAGGCGTTCGAGCAGTTCGGGGTTGGCGGCTTGCAGTTCCCAGGGGGCGGGCGGGGGCTTGGTGGGATCGAGGCGGGCGGGATCCATTGTGTCTACGGGATCGACCAGGCCGAGGTTGAAGAAAGCTTTGAAGAGTCGATTGGCGAAATTGCGGGCGAACATGGGGTCGGCAGTCATCATCTTGCCGAAGACATCACGGTAGCCAGCGGTAGCGGCGGGTTCCTTGCCATCGCGGTACATGGGGGTGAGGGTTTTGACGGTACCGATGGCGAGGCGGTTGGGACGATTGCCGTAGTTGGTGTTGAGATCGTAACTGCCGGTGGGGCGATCGAGGACGCGCCAGCTATCGTATTGGCCGCTGTATTTATCGGGATTGGTGCGCGGCATGGTGAAGTTCAGGCGGGAGAAAAAGGCCGCCATCTTCTGGGCGTCGGTACGAGTGACGGTGCTGCCCCAGAGGCTGATGTTTTCTAGATGGCCGCGGCCGTTGTGGCAGAGCAGGCAATCGTAATAGGTGATGCCGAGGAAGGCGCTGGCGGATTTGGAGAGGGAGGTATCGTAAGAATCCTGCACGGGACCCATGGGGGTCTGCTGGTGATAGATGTAATTGGCCGGACCACCGCCGGCGGCGTCACTGGTATCGCCAGCGGCGGAAACCATTTCATAGGCGACATCGCGGAAGCTGCGGTTGTTGCCGATTGCGTCGCGCAGATAGTTATAGAATGCATCGCGGCCACCATTGCCGGGTTGAACGTTAGAGGCGCTGCCGACATTGCCGAGGAGGTCGCCCAGCCACATGGTCCACTTGTCGACATATTCGGGGGAACTGAGTAGCTGCTCGATGACGATGTCGCGCTTGGCGGGGGAGGTGTCGGCGATGAAAGCGCGTATATCGGAAGAGGTAGGGATGCGGCCGGTGAGATCGAGCGTGACGCGGCGGAGGAACTCCTCATCGGTGGAGAGGGCTGCGGAGGGAAATTTGGCCGCGGCCATCCGGGTGAAGATGAGTTGATCGATGAAGTTGCGCTGCTTGAGAGTGCCGGGCGGCGAGGCTGCTGGCAGCGGCAAGCGCGCTGGCGCTGCTGAAATCATTCAGGCGGCGGCCAATGGAATCAAGCTGTTTGACGCGCGTGACGAGATCGCGGTGGACGCGGAGTTCGCGGGCGGCAAAATCATCGGGCTTGGCGGTGAAGGAGCAATTAGCACCGGAAACAGATTCCGGTTCCGCGGCGCGAGCATGGTAGGAAGACAGGCAGAATACGGATGCGGTAAGGAAGAGAGATGTGCGTTTCAAGGAAGAAAGAACCCCCAATCAGAGTCTGTGATTGATGAACACCGCTCTATCATATCTGTTGCATACAGCCGAGTGATTACATGATTAAGACCATACTGTTCGATTTGGGACGCGTGATTATCCCGTTTGATTTTGAGCTTGGGTACCAGGAGCTTTCGCGCATTTCTGGAATGGATACGGGGCTGATTCGGGAACGGATTCGCGCGACTGGACTGGTACCGCAATTCGAGACAGGGTTGATGGAGCCAGAACCGTTCGTTGCGGGGATTGCGGCAGCTTTGGGGATGGAAATTAACGTGGAGGAGTTTAGGCGAATCTGGAATCTGATTTTTCTGAAGGAGACGCTGATTCCGGAAGAGCTGCTGGTGCGGTTGAAACGCAACTATAAGGTGCTGCTGCTTTCGAATACCAATGCGCTGCATTTTAACGGGCTGGCGGAGAGATATCCGCTGCTGCGCCATTTCGATCATCATGTCCTCTCCTATAAGGTGCAGGTGATGAAGCCGGATGCGGAGATCTATCTGCATGCCGCAAGGTTGGCCGGATGTGAGGTTTCGGAGTGCCTGTTTATCGACGACCTGGAGGAAAACGTGAAGGGGGCGCAGGCAGTGGGAATGCAGGCATTGGTGTTTCATGGACGGGAAAGGTTGGAGCGGGAATTTCAGGAAATCGGCATCGTTTATTAATCTGCGTCAGTTTTTCCCTCCTACTTTTGGTTGTTTCTGCCACTGATGGCGGGTGGCGGCGCGCGCGATTTGAGCAGACGTAAAAACGAACCCGAATTCGGAGGGATCGAAAGTTAAGCGGTTTTGTTTGTGGAACATGTGGGCGGTAACGGCCTCTTCCATGGCTTCTGCTTCGGCCTGCTTGCGGCTGCGCTGGAGGGCTTCGAGCTTATCCATGGCGCGATAGAGATTGCGGTTGAGCCGCACTTCGAGCAGATGGAGATTGCGGAGAGCGGGTTCGTGGCGTTCCGAGGAAATAACTTCGATCATGGCGGTGCGGACTTCAGAAATTTCGAGGTCAACGATGTAATCGGGGAGGGGTTCGAGATGAGCGAGGGCGAGGATGTTGGCTTCGCGGGCGCCGGCGCGTTCGAGACGCCACTGGGTATCGCAAATGGTTTGGGCGAGCATGAGCTCCACGGTGCCTTGCGGGGCGAGCTGTTGATAGAGCCCATCGCGGAACTTGCGGTAGAGGCTGGGATCTTCATTCGGGAGGACGACGGTGCGCCCGGTGAGTCCATGGCGGATTGCGTTGAGGGAGGAATTCTTTTTGCCTTCCGCGGTGCGGGGGCCGGTGGAATGTTGCGCGTTTTCTTTATTGTTGAGAATTTGTGCTGCCGTGGCCATTTTGTGGCTCCTTCGGCTTCAACAGAGCATACAAAACGGCGGCTGGCGGGGCGGAAAAGCGGTAAGTTGTTGAGGAGGCGGGTGAAAGAAAAGATGCGGGATGCGTGACTACCTGAGCCGGCACGAGTTTGCGAAACATAAAGGCTTCCGCTGGCGCAATGCGAGCGAGATATCGCGCATTGAGGGATTTAGCGATGCGGTGTTCGCGTTTGCGGTGACTCTGCTGGTGGTGTCGCTGGAAGTACCGAAGACGTTTGACGAGTTGATGGCGGGGATGCATGATTTCTGCCGTTTGCGGCGGCGTTTGCCATTCTCTTTATTATTTGGCTGCAGCAGTACCGGTGGTTCCGGCAATACGGATTGCAGGACGGGCTTCGCTGTGGCTGAATGCGACGCTGCTTTTTGTGGTTCTGTTCTTTACGTATCCGCGTGGACCGGGGGCGCGGGGATGGTGCACTTGGCGAATGGCGAGACGGTTCCGATGGTGTGGTGTTTGCGGTGCTGTTTTTGCTGCATTGGCGGGCTTGGGGGTTACGGGAGGATTTGGAGTTGACGGCTCTGGAGCGGTTTGTTACTAAGGCGACTATGCAGGAGCAGGCGATTCAGATGGGGATTGCCGCGGTGTCGGTGGGGGCTGGCGGTGGGTGGGCAGCCGGCTTGGGCGGGGCTGGTGTATGTGGTGATTGGACCGGTTATGACGGTGAATGGGATAGTGATGGGGAGGCGGCAGCGGCGGGAATTTGGGGAGTGAGGGGTGGGGGTTGCCTCGCTTGCCCGTTCAGTCACCCCATTCAGGGGCATTGAAGGACGAAGTCCAGCCCTACAATCGGATGCTGAAGCTGAATCAGAACGGCACATCGTCGTCAGTAATGCCGGGAACCTCCGCTGAATAACGGGGCAGCGAATCTAGCCTCGTGTGAAGGTTCGCAAAGATTACGCGTCGCCTTTCCTCCGTCGACGCTTTTAGTAAACGAAGAAAGTTCTTGACAGGCTCTACTGAGAGCCCCGACTTCTTGTAGTAGTAATTTCCTGGGAGAAAGCAGCGGAGCACAAGGGCCGAATCAGGGACCGTCCGCTCAAGCAGTAGCCGACGATATACGTCCTCCAGTTGTTTCTGAACTAACTCCGCGTCCTTAGAGTATTGTGCGCCGTGCTCGATCTTGGTAATGTGCCAACATATTGCGTCCGCAAAGTCTCGATAAATTTCTCGTTCTTGGTCGCTGAAATCAATTTCGAAGAACTGGTTATTGCCGATCTCCTTCTCAACGTCGGTGAAGTTCTGAATGCGATCTCCCGGATCTACCTGGCACATCCGGTTAAGAGTGTCAGCGTACTTGAACGCGGCAATCTCGTAATCCTGAACGATTTTTTGAAACAGTTTGCCGACGAAGTAGACCTCCGAGCAAAAATCGTAACGAGAGTCGACGAATTCGTTCGGAGGCTGACACCACCAATTCAAGCTGATGCTCTTCTCGAAGTCTTCAGTGCGCTGTATGTTCTTTCCAAATCCCAAGTCGATGATCTTCACGATCCCAATCTGGCTTACCATGATGTTGCCGGGTCGAATGTCTCTGTGAAGAATCCCACCCTGCTGTAGATAGGAAAACCGCGGCCGCGTAAAATTTTGAGTGTAAATTGAGGGCTTGACAAGGGCCAGCCGTCGCCGTGCTTCAGTGGGAGTTATCGAGACTTTCACAAAAGGAGAAGACGAACGGCATGGCCAAAGA
>JAABUK010000423.1_pt1 | contig 47117 bp, 50 predicted proteins | sample 5559141 | NCBI WGS metagenome assembly JAABUK01 (sample SAMN10711869, study PRJNA513367) | rock metagenome | isolation source: Antarctica rocks | place: Antarctica: Victoria Land, Pudding Butte nord | collected 2016-01-03 | reverse complement strand
CGGTCACCTACATGATCGACGGGATCATGGACCACCAGGACTCCTTCGGCGGTGGCGGGTCGATCAGCGACGGCGCGACGCAGTGGATGACCGCCGGCGCGGGGATCCTGCACATCGAGACCCCTCCTGAGCACCTGGTCGTCTCCGGCGGTCTGTTCCACGGCCTGCAGCTATGGGTCAACCTGCCCAAGAGCGACAAGCTTGCCGCGCCCCGCTACCAGGACCTGCGCTCGAGCCAGGTCGCGTTGCTCTCCTCGCCCGACGGCGGCGCCCTGGTGCGGGTGATCGCCGGCGACGTCGCGGGTCACCGCGGCCCCGGCTCCACGCACACCCCGATGGCCATGGTGCACGCGACGGTGTCCCCGGGCGCCCAGCTCGAGCTGCCGTGGCGCGAGGACTTCAACGCCCTGGTCTACGTGCTCAGCGGCGACGGCTTCGTCGGCCCGAATCAGACGCCGATCGGCACCGGGCAACTGGCGGTGCTCGGCCGCGGTGAGGCGCTGCGCGTCTCGGTCGCCCAGAGCCAGCAGGGCCGCCACGCCTCTGGTATGGAGCTCGTCGTGCTCGGTGGCCGGCCGATCCGGGAGCCGATCGCGTGGGCCGGCCCGTTCGTCATGAACACCCGCCTGGAGCTGATGCAGGCGTTCGAGGACCACAGCGCCGGCCGTCTGGGAGTGCCGGTGCCACACGCAGGGATCGGTGGCAGCACCGCCTGAGCCTCGCGACGCCGGCGACTCGCGGTTGGGGAACGGGTACGGAGTGTCGCCGTCATCGCCTAGGTTCGCCTCATGCAGATCGCCGTGCCCGCAGAGACCCGCCCGGGGGAGCGCCGCGTCGCGCTGACGCCTGAGGCGGCAGCCGGGCTCACTGCGCAGGGGTACGCCGTCGTGGTCGAATCCCGGGCCGGTGCCGGCATGCTCGCCGAGGACGTCGACTACCGCGAGGCGGGTGCCGACATCCGGGGGGGTGACGTTCTCGGCGATGCCGATCTCGTGCTCCACGTGCGGCCGCTGCTCCCCCCGCAGATCTCTCGCTTGCGCCGGGGCACGGTCACCACGGGTTTCGTCAGCGGACCCGGCGAGCTGGACGGCATACGCGCTCTGCGCGACGGTGGCATCACCGCCCTTGCCATGGAACTCATCCCGCGCATCTCGCGGGCCCAGTCGATGGACGCGCTGACCTCCCAGGCGCTGGTGGCCGGCTACCGGTGCGCGCTGGAGGCGGCGATGCGGCTGCCCCGGTTCTTCCCGCTGTTCATGACTGCCGCAGGCACGGTCCGGCCTGCGAAGGTGCTCGTGCTGGGCGCAGGTGTCGCTGGTCTCCAGGCCATCGCCACCGCTCGCCGACTCGGTGCCGTCGTCACGGCATACGACGTGCGGCCGTCCTCCGCCGACGAGGTGAAGTCGATGGGAGCGACCTTCCTCGAGCTCGGGCTGGACGCCATCGCCGGCCAGGGCGGCTACGCCCGCGAGATGTCGCAGGACCGCGCTCGCCGGCAGCAGGACGCGCTCGCCCCCTTCGTCCGCAACTCGGACGCCGTGATCACCACGGCGGCCGTGCCCGGCCGGCCCGCGCCGCTGCTCGTCACGGCTGACATGCTCACCGGTATGCCGCCCGGCTCGGTCGTCGTCGACCTCGCTGCCGATAGCGGTGGCAACGTCGAGGGCTCGTTGCCCGGCCGCGAGGTGCTGATCAGCGGTGTGCGTGTCTACGGCATGGCCGATCCCGCTTCCGCGATGCCGATCGACGCCTCACGGCTGTATGCCAAGAACGTCACCAACCTGCTGGCGCTCGGTCTTCGCGACGGGGGTTTCGTCCTCGACCTCGACGATCCGGTGCTCGCGGGTGCCTGCATCACCCATGACGGCGTCGTCCGGCATGAGCCGACGGCCACCCTGCTGAACGGCGCCGGGTCCATGGCGGCGAACGGCGCATTCGGCGCAGACGGCGCCACTGGCGCCGTGGCGATCGATCCGAGCGCGTCGCCGACGGCTGCACCCCTGGGAGCCTGATGGACGGCATCGCGCTGCTGACGGTCTTCGTGCTCGCCGTGTTCATCGGATTCGAGGTCGTTTCCAAGGTTTCCACCACGCTGCACACGCCCCTGATGAGCGGTGCCAACGCGATCCACGGGGTGATCCTGGTCGGCGCGATCATCGTCACCGGGGAGTCCCACTCGGGGCTGGGGCTCGTGCTCGGGCTGATTGCCGTCGTCCTGGCGACGATCAACATGGTCGGCGGCTTCGTCGTCACCGATCGGATGCTGGAGATGTTCAAGCCGCGGACCCCCCGGCAGTGAGGGTGCTGTCCGGCGGCTGGGTCGCCGTCCTCTACCTCGTCGCTGCCGTGTGCTTCATCCAGGCGCTCAAAGGGCTGTCCTCACCAGGGACCGCCCGGCGCGGCAACCTCATCGGGGCTGCAGGTGCGCTGCTCGCCGTGCTGATCACCTTCTTCTCGCTCGACCTGCGCCACGGGCCGCTGATCCTTGCTGCCCTGGCGGTGGGCACTGCGCTCGGAGTGCCGGCGGCGCGTCGGGTGGCGATGACGCAGATGCCCCAGCTGGTGGCGTTGTTCAACGGAGTCGGCGGCGCGGCGGCGGCGCTCGTCGCCGGTCTGGAGCTGATCGGACGCCGTCAGCCGGGCGGGGCCGCCGGGCTGGCCGCCGCCGCGGCGGCCTTCACGGTTCTGGTCGGTGCCGTCTCGTTCTCCGGGTCGGTCGTGACGTTCGCCAAGCTGCAGGAATTGATGACGACCCGGCCGGTCACCTTCCCGGGCGGCAGATACCTCTTCGGCGGATCCCTGTTCGCGGGCGTGGCGCTCGCCGCCGCGATTGTCGTAGACGCCCGTGACGGATCCGTCTCGTCCTGGCTCCTCTTCGTACTGGCGGCCGTCGGGCTGGGAGTCGGGGTGCTCTTCGTTCTGCCGGTCGGCGGTGCCGACGTCCCGATCGTCATCTCGCTGCTCAACGCGTTCACCGGCCTGACCGTCGCGGCTAGCGGCTACGTGCTGGACAACGTCCTGTTGCTGGTCGCCGGCACGCTCGTGGGTGCGAGCGGCACCATCCTCACGCGGCTGATGGCCGCCGCGATGGGCCGCCCTCTCACCTCCACCCTCTTCGGGGCGTTCACGGCCAACGCCGGTGCGACGGCGGGGATCAGCGAGGAGCGCTCGGTTCGCTCCGGCTCGGCCGAGGACGTCGCGGTCCTGCTCGGCTACGCCAGGAAAGTGGTCATCGTCCCCGGCTACGGCCTGGCAGTCGCCCAGGCGCAGCACACCATCCGCGAGCTTGCCGAGCTACTGGAGGGCCGTGGCGTCGAGGTGCTGTACGGAATCCATCCAGTGGCGGGTCGGATGCCCGGCCACATGAACGTGCTGCTCGCCGAGGCCAACGTCCCGTACGAGGTCCTGAAGGAGATGGACGAGGTCAACCCGGAGCTGCCCACGTCGGACGTAGCCCTGGTAGTGGGAGCGAACGACGTCGTCAACCCGGCGGCCAAGACCTCGCCCGGCGCGCCGATCTACGGCATGCCGATCCTCGACGTGGCGCAGGCGGCACAGGTGGTGTTCCTCAAGCGGTCCATGCGCCCGGGGTTCGCCGGTATCGAGAACGAGCTTCTCTACGACCCCAAGACGACGTTGCTGTTCGGGGACGCCAAGGACTCCCTCGCCAAGGTGGTGGCGAGCGTGAAGGCGCTGTAGCTGCCGAAACGAAGGCCTCTCCGCGCCGGCCGGTCGGCCGGTCGCCGTCAGCCCTGCTCTGCGGGTACGACCGCCGTCTCCTTGGCCCGTCGCCCGCGCCGGGCGGTAAGGGCCGTCGCCCCGTCGCGTCCCCTCACACCGACGGGAGCGGCCTGTGGTGTCAGGGCCGAGCGGACGACCTCGCTGGCGATGTCGCGCAGCTTGCGGTTGGTCCGCTGGCTCACTGATCGGAGCCGGTCGAACGCCGCTTGGGCGTCGCACCCTTCGACGGCCATGACGAAGCCCAGCGCCATGGCGATCTCTCGGTTGGACGCCAGGGCCTGCTCGAGGTTGGCCGCGCGTTCCCGCTCCTCGGCCAGCTCGCGCTGAAGGCGCTCCCGGGTGATCACGAGGATGGCCTCGTCCACCAGGAGTCGCAGGACCAAGGCGTCGGCGTACGACGGCTGGCCTTGCCTCGCTCGGTTGAGCATGCCACCTCGCAGCTGTGCGGCCAGGATCGAAATGCCGATGCAGTCGTGCGACAGCACCAGCAACGGTGTGAGGTCGAGGAGCGACAGCAGCGAGACGGGGGACGTCGCAAGCGCGTCTCCGGGGCAGGGCCGGTCGATCCGGCGAGTCACGTCGCCGTCGACGAGGATGACCGTGCAGTCGTATCCCATCTCCGCGCAGAGGTCTGCCACGCTGGTGAACACCTCGACCGGGTCCGCCGACTGGCACAGGCGCTGGCGCATGACCGCCAGGCCGGCCGCGGACGTGATGGACAAGGATTCCGGTGCGCCCGGCGCTGGCGGGAACGGGTGCTCAGGGTGAACCCCGAGGACTGTTGCCGCAGATGGTTCATGGCCGGCTCCGGTTCCCTCGACCTGCGCGCTACTGGCAGAGTCGGCAGGAGCCGGTGCAGTCGTTACCTCAGGTGCCTCTATCGCTGCCACGGCACGCCCTCGATTATGTCGATCGGGTCGCGATGCCGAGGTCTAGGGCAGCACTAAATGGGTCAACTGGAAGCAAACAGTATTAGATGAACCACTGAAGCGCAAACTGTTGGCTTAAGGCTGGTGGCAACGCCTATCGCACGGCGTACCGTGACATGGCGTGGCGTGGCACCGTGGGGTGACGCAGGGTCAAGGCGCCGCCGGTTCTTGAAGCGGGGCCGCCGCGCTGGCCTCGTCGCGATCGGGGAACGAAGTGATGAGGTCGCCGACCGGCCGCCGGGTTCGTTCGCCGAATCTTCGCGTCCTTGGGCGTGGCGGTCCGGCCACCGTGGCCACGCTCCGTGGGGCCGGTTGTGGACGCCGCTGAGCACTTCGCCCGGCTGTTACGGCACGCCGCTGCCCCGGGGAGTCCCGAAGAGAGCGGGGAGAGGGGCGACAGCGGCGAGGAGAGCCTGTTCGTCCGCATCGTGCGGGCGGCCGCGATGTCTCTGCCGGTCGATGGCATTGCGCTCACCCTGCACACGACGCCCTCTCAGCTGCAGCTGATGAGTGCGAGCCCGGGCATCGCCGCTCGGATCGAGGATCTACAGATGACCCTCGGTGAAGGCCCCACGCTGGACGCGTACGCGTCGTACGGGCCGGTGCTGATCGCCGACCTGACCCTGCTCGAAGGCGGACGGTGGCCAATCCTCGAAGCCGCACTCAGCACCGAGGACGTCGGGTTCCTCGGCGCTCTGCCGCTGCAGCTCGGTGCCATCCGGCTTGGCGTGCTATCGGTGTACCGACACGAACCGGGTCTGCTGGAACCCGACGACTTGGCGGCAGCCTTCGAGGTGGCCGACGCCGTCACCACGCTCCTGCTCATGTCGGGGGAGAGCGTTCCGAGCGACGAACTCCTTGCCCAGTGGGTCGACGGTTCGGCCAACACCAACGAGATCAACCAGGCGACCGGCATGGTCATCGCCCAGTTGGGCGTGGCCGCGGAGGAAGCATACGTACGCTTACGCTCGACAGCCTTCGCGCTGGGGCGCCCATTGAGCTCGATTGCGCTTGATGTTGTCGAACGGCGTTTGAGACTGGACGTCGCGGGTTATTGAGACTAGCGGCACTGAATACTGGCCTGAATACTGGGAGTAACGAGGAGCGACGCACCATGATCGGACCGAGATGACGCAGGAAGTGCAGCTGGCCAGGACGCTCGTAGCACTCGCCGACACCATGGTGGCCGACTTCGACATCGTGGAGCTGTTGCAGCGGCTGGTCGAGGACAGCGTGCAGATCCTGCGCTGTGACCAGGCGGGGCTCCTGCTGGCCGACAGCCGCGGACGGCTGCAGGTGCTCGCCTCCACCAGCGAGAGGACTCAGCTGCTCGAACTGTTCCAGCTGCAGGTGGATAGCGGCCCCTGCGTGGAGTGCTACCTCACCGGCGCACCCGTGCTCGTTGACGATCTGCGCGAAACTCGGGACCGCTGGCCTGAGTTCGCCGATGCGGCTGAGGGGGCAGGATACCGAGGGGTCCATGCGCTGCCGCTGCGACTGCGGCGGGAGACCATCGGGGCGATGAACCTCTTCGGCACCGAGCCCGGGCCGCTCTCGCAGGACGACCTCGCGCTGGGTCAGGCCCTGGCCGACATCGCCACGATCGGCATCCTCCAGCATCGTGCCCTTGCCCGACGCGAGGTGCTGAACGAGCAGCTCCAGCTGGCCCTGAACAGCCGGGTCGTGATCGAGCAGGCCAAGGGAGTCATCGCCGAGCGCAGCGCCATCGGCATGGAGGAGGCGTTCACCCGTCTGCGGAGGTACGCCCGCAGTCACAGTGAGCGCCTCGTCGACACGGCCCGGGCGGTGGTCGAGGGCTCCGTGGAACCGGGGGCGCTCAGCATCAGCGAGCGCCGGGCGGGTCAGCGCTGACCTTCCCCATCCGCGTACCCGCCAGGCGGCATCGTCTCGGTGGTCTCGGCACTTACCGCTGGGGCCGCTGCCGCTGAACGGGTATCGGACCTGTGTCCGCGTCACGTTGGCCCTGCTCGGCGCCCTCGCCGTCGGGCGCGTCGGCACTGCCCAGGTCGGCACTGCGGTAGAGCGACCGGCTGGCGCCTTCGGAGCCTTGGCCTGCCTCGGTCGTCGGCTGGCGGCGTGCCGGTGAGTGACCCTCGGAGCCCGAACCGCCCGAACCGCCCGAGCCACCGGAACTCCCGGAACGACGGGAACTACCGGAACCGCGGGTGCCATCAGAACCGCCGGACCCGCGTGGACCGCCTGACGGCCCGGTGCTGCCGGGGCCGCCCTCGGGGCCCCCGGAGGAGTCGGGCGGCCGTGGCGGACGGTCACGCGAATTGCCCTGGTGGTCCTCGTTGTCGGAGCTGCCGAACATCACCGCGCAGATCGTGCGGTAGATGTAGTCGGGTCGGGGCACCAAGGTGATCTCGCGCAGCGCCTGCTCCTGTCCGGCGCTCTCGAGAACGAAGGTGCCGTAACCGAACAGCCGTCCGAGGATGGACCGGTTGTACGACATGTCGGTCACCTTGGCCATCGGCATCATGGCGACCTTCTGGTTGAGCAGGCCGTAGCTCAGCAGGAGCCGCTTGTCGGTCGAGACGAACCAGGTGTGCTGGCGTTCCAGGAAGAGCCACAGCATCCGCCCCACCAGGATGAACCAGCCCCACCACAGCACATTGGTGAGAAAGGCGTCCTCCCGGGTGAGTGAGGTGTCCAGCCAGGCGGCGAGCAACAGGCCGGCGGTGGTGGTAGCCACCGGCTCGGCGAGCTGTGACCAGTGCTGGTGGGTCGCGGTGAGCACGCGTTCGCCCGGGACCATATAGCGGCGCAGGGACTCAAGCCTCCGGCGCTGCAGGTCCTCCAGGGTCAGCACGACCGCGACCGGGTTACTTGGAAAGGAGCGCGTGGAAGAACTTGAAGAGGCTGCTGACCGCGACGACGATGATGTGCCAGACGGCCTTGACGATGTCGGCGGCCTGGTGGGGGGAGGTGTAGATGACGTAGACCGCAAAGATCAGCATGATCCACCAGAAGATCTTCTTGCCCCGGGACATCTCGCCTCCTCTGCGCTCGTTCGCGGCCTGCTGGTCCGCCCCATCCTGACCTGGCGGCCGTGGCAGCGGGTGAAGGCGCGCCGCTCACTCCAGCGCCGTTCCTGAGCACGCGGATAAGCCGGACGGGAGTGATCGGCACGGGTCGCTCACACGACGCCGTAGAGCCGATCGCCCGCGTCGCCGAGGCCCGGGACGATGTAGCCGCGCTCGTTGAGCCGCTCGTCGACGGCGGCAGTGACCAGGGTGATCGGTGCGCCGAGCGTCTCGGAGCCGGTGAGGACCTGCTCGAGGTGCGCAAGACCCTCCGGGCTGGCGAGCAGGCAGATGGCGGTGATCCGGGCAGCACCTCGCTCGACCAGATATCGGATCGCCGCGGCCAGCGTGCCGCCGGTGGCCAGCATCGGATCCAGCAGGTAGACCTGGCGACCGGACAGGTCCTCGGGCAGCCGGTTGGCGTAGGTGACCGCCTCGAGCGTCTCCTCGTTGCGCGCCATACCGAGGAAGCCGACCTCGGCCGTCGGCAGCAGCCGGACCATACCGTCGAGCATCCCCAGGCCGGCCCGCAGGATGGGAACCACCAGCGGCTTGGGGTCGGAGAGCCGGACGCCGCGCGCGGGCGCGACGGGGGTGTGGATCTCGTAGGGCTCGACTCGCACGTCTCGCGTCGCCTCGTAGGCGAGCAGGGTCACCAGCTCGTCCACCAACCGGCGGAAGGTCGGTGAGTCGGTGTCGCGGTTGCGCAACGCGGTCAGCTTGTGGTCGACGAGCGGGTGGTCGGCCAGGTGCAGGCGCATGGGCGAAACTTAGCGCGTGAGCGCCCTGGCCATTGCGGAGCGGTACGCCGCTTGGATGGGCCGGGCGTTGGACGAGGCGGCCACCCCCGGGACGGGTCCGGCGGCGATGCGGGACGTCCCGGTGGGCGCGGTGGTGCTGGCTCCCGACGGGTCCGAGCTCGGCGTCGGCCGCAACGTGCGCGAGGCCGAGGGCGACCCGACCGGCCACGCGGAGCTGGTCGCCATACGGGCTGCGGCGGCGACATCGGGAAGCTGGCGGCTGGAGGGGTGCACGCTGGTCGTGACGCTGGAGCCGTGCCCGATGTGCGCGGGGGCGGCGATGAATGCCCGCATCGCGCGCATCGTCTTCGGCGCGTGGGACCTCAAGGCCGGCGCCTGCGGCTCGGTATGGGACCTGGTGCGCGATCGTCGGGCCATGCATCGCGTCGAGGTGGTCGGGGGGGTGCGGCAGGACGAGTGCGCGGCGCTGCTCGTCGATTTCTTCGGCCCCCGGCGGCTCTAGTAGCCTTCGGCGCGGTGGCGTGTCCGAGCGGCCTAAGGAGCACGCCTCGAAAGCGTGTGAGGGGGTAACTCCTCCGTGGGTTCAAATCCCACCGCCACCGCCAACGTGTCGCGGCTGGTCAACCACCCCCTTGCGCACCACACGGTGGCAGATCCGGCGATCGTGCGGGCAGTCAACGACCGTCCCTTGCGCAGCGCGTTCCCTTCCCTCGCGGTGTCGGGTTCACGGTGTAGACCTGAGGCATGAGCGATGCGCCGCCGCCGTTGGACCTCCGTCCGCTGCCCGGCAGCGAGCGCCGTCCGGTAGGGGGCCGGCACCACGCGGCGACCGCATCACCGGTCGACGCCGGGCAACAAATCGAGGTCACCCTCGTGCTGCGGCGCCGGGCGGCGGCGCCGGACCTGCTCGCCGCGGCCACGTCCGACCACCCGCCCGAGCAGCCGCTGACTCCCCGAGCCCTGGCCGAGCGATACGGCGCGGAGCCGACCGACGTCGAGCTGGTGCGCCGAACGCTGCACGAACACGGTGCCGAGGTGACCGGCGTCGACGCCGCAGCCCGCCGCCTCCGGGTCACCGGGAGCGTGGGCGCGCTGAGCAGGATCTTCGGTACGTCGTTGCGCGCGGTGACTTCGCCCGGGTTCGACGGCCAGCCGGTCGAACACCGGCTGCGCAACGGCGGGCTCAGCGTCCCGGCACAGCTTGACGGCGTGGTGACTGCGGTGCTCGGGCTGGACGACCGCCCGCAGGCGCGGCCGCGGCACGTGATCGTCGCTCCCGGGGCGCGGCGAACCAGCTACACGCCTGTCCAGCTCGCCCAGGTCTACCGATTCCCGCCCGGAACCGATGGCGGCGGCCAGCGGGTGGCGATTCTGGAGCTTGGGGGTGGCTACGACCCGAGCGACCTACGAACCTACTTCTCCGGTCTCGGTCTGGGCGAGGTCCAGGTGAGCGCCGTGGGAGTCGACGGCGCTAGCAACGTGCCGGGCGGCGACCCGAAGGGGGCCGACGGCGAGGTGTTGCTCGACATCGAGGTCGTGGGGGCGATGGCCCCCGGGGCCGCGATCGTCGTCTACTTCGCGCCGAACACCGACGCGGGCTTTCTCGACGCCTTGGCGCAGGCGGCACACGCCGACGTCACCCCGGTCGCCATCAGCATCAGCTGGGGCCAGAGCGAGGACCAGTGGACCGGGCAGGCCCGTACGGCGTTCGACGACGCGCTCACCGACGCCGCGCTGCTCGGTATAACCGTCAGCTCTGCAGCCGGCGACGACGGCAGCACCGACAGGGAGAGCGACGGCCTGCCCCACTGCGACTTCCCGGCCTCCAGCCCGCACGTCCTGGCGTGCGGCGGCACCCGGCTCGACGCCGACCCCAGCACCGGCGCCGTCACCGCCGAGATCGTGTGGAACAACGGGGTCGGCAACGGCGCCACCGGCGGCGGGGTGAGCGACGCCTTCGCCCTGCCGTCCTACCAGTCGACGGTGGGCGTGCCGGCACCGCGCGGCTCGGGCGCAGGTGGACGCGGCGTTCCGGACGTGGCCGCGGTCGCCGACCCCCAGACCGGCTACGCGGTACGGGTAGACGGCAGCGACACCGTCATCGGCGGGACCAGCGCCGTCTCGCCGCTCTGGGCGGCCCTGATTGCGCGGCTGGCCCAGGCGACCGGCCACCGGTTCGGGTTGATCCACCCCCAGCTCTACGGCACGACGGGGGCCGGCGCGGTGGCTCCCGGCTTCCGCGACATCACCTCGGGCGACAACGGTGCGTATGCCGCGCGCGCCGGCTGGGACCCCTGCACGGGCCTCGGCGTCCCGGACGGGGCGGCGTTGCTGGAGGCGCTGAAGACCAGCACCGCTGCGGACGGCAGCGGGTAGCAGCTCAGCGGGTAGCAGCTCAGCAGCTGCCGGGCGACGCCGAGCCGGCGGGTGTCGATCCGGCCCGGGTCGTGGTGGTCTTGCCCGGTGTGGCCTTGGCCGCCTTACTGGCCTTGGTGCCGGGCTGGGTGGCCTTGGTGCCCTTGCCGGGCTTGGCCGGTGGGGCGAGCGCCGTGAACCGGTCGCCGATCACGATGTCCAGGGACCCGTCGCTACGGCTGTCCTGCACCATCTTGGCACCCCTGACCTGTGCCGCGACGAGCTTGGCCGCCCTGGCGCCGCCGTTGCCGTAGCGCACTTCCGAGCTGCCCGTCACCTTCTTCTCGAGCGGATCGTTAGCTACCGTGGCGATCTTGAATCCTCTCTTCTTCAGGCCGTCCGCGGTCTTGCGAGCCAGGCCGGAATGGCTCGTGGCGTTGTAGACGTTCAGCGTCACCTGGTTGGCGGTGACGGCGGTCTTCGGCGCGCAGGCCCGGGGGGTGTCGGCATGCTTGCCGAGCCATCCCTGCACGTACCCGGCCGCAACGAACAGCGAGACTCCCAGCACCGCAGCAACGACCACCAAGGTGATCACCGTGCGCCGGCGGCGTCCCCGCCGCACGACCGGGGCCCCCGAGCCACCCGCGTGCGTCATCGCCTACACCTTCCTGGTTCGCCGAATCGGCAGGCTATCCATTCCACGGCCCGTACGCGCGGCCATGTCGGCGAATCAGTCCAGCACGAGCACGCGGGCGTGCAGGACCGCCCGCTGCTGCATGGCCGCACGCAGCGCCCGGTGGAGGCCTTCTTCGAGGTACAGCACGCCATCCCAGGCCACTACGTGCGCAAACAGGTCGCCGTAGAACGTGGAATCCTCGTCGAGCAGGAGAGCGAGGTCGAGGTGGCGCTTGGTGGTGACCAGTTCGTCGAGCCGGACCATGCGAGGTGGCACCTTGGACCAGTCACGGGCGTTCTCCAGCCCGTGTTCGGGATAGGGACGCCCTTCCCCGACGGCTTTGAAGATCATGCGGCGATCACCGCGTCATTCTAGGCAAATTGTCGCCGAACTCCTTGCTGCGCAAGAGATAGAGCCCAGATCGTAACCGAGGCAAGCAACCCCATACAAAGGGTGCCGCGGTTGCGTGAAAGGAGCCCCGGCGTTGTCCGAGGATAGGGATTCGAACTGACGAACACCCCCGAACACCCCCGAGTCTCGGGACCCCGATTCACGCTTAAACCAGGCGTGACATCCATGTCTGTGCCATCGAATGACATCGTTGTAGTACATGGATCTACAGGGTCGGTAGCACATGACTTAGCACATGGAGACGCCGACTTCGCTCTGCCGTCTGCTGCAACTATCCGGACACAGACCCTGCAACTGTCCGGTTAGTGATCCTGCGATCATCCGCCTAGCAATCCTGCAATCGTCGGCATAACGGCCCGAAAACGATACGGTGGCTTCATGGATACGTTGGCGGTACTCGGACGCGAGTACCGGCCGCGCGTGGTCGACAGCGCGGTTCAACGCGCCCTCGCGGCCTCGGGCGCGGTGGTGATCGAAGGGGCGCGCGCCAGCGGCAAGACCATGACGGCCTTGCACGCCGCGGCCTCCTACGTCTTCATCGACGATGCCGGCGTCCAGCGCCTCCTCGAAGTAGCGCCGCGTTCACTTCTCGAAGGCGCGGCGCCCAGGCTGCTCGACGAGTGGCAGGTCGCCCCGGACCTGTGGAACCTCGTGCGCCGTGCCGTTGACTCCGCTGTAGAGCCCGGGCGGTTCATCCTCACGGGCTCCTCGGTCCCTCCGGACGATGTCACCCGGCACACCGGGGCCGGACGGTTCCTGCGGCTGCGTGAGCGGACCATGTCGTGGTGGGAGAAGCTTGATGCACCAACGGGCGCAGTGAGCCTCTCGGGCCTGTTCGACGGGGACCTGCCCAAGACCGATCTTGGCGCAGCCCCCGATCTCGACACCGTCATCGACAACCTGCTGCGGCCCGGCTTCCCCGCGATGACTGCGCTTTCACCGACTCAGGCCTCGGATCGACTGCGCGGCTACATCGACGACGTCGCACGGACCGACATCCACCGCATCGCCGACATCCGGCATGAACCCGATGTGGTCAAGCAACTCATCGCCGCACTCGCGCGATCGGTGGCCTCCGAGGTCACCTACAAGACGCTCGCGGCCGACGTCCGCGCGGTCGCGCCCACGATCGACGCGGAGACCGTCAGCAACTACGTCGGCCTGCTCCAGCGGCTGTTCATCGTTGAGGCACAGCGCCCGTGGACCCCGGCGTTGCGATCGCGCGCGAGGGTGCGCACCTCACCGAAGCTCCACCTGGTCGACCCAGCCCTTGCCGCTGCGGCCCTAGGTGCCGGTCCCCAACAGCTACGGGGTGACTTCAATACGCTTGGCACACTGTTTGAGAGCGCCGTCGTCCATGATCTGACCGTGCTCGCCTCGCGTATCGACGGCGAGGTCAGGCACTATCGCGACTCCAACAACAAGGAGATCGACGCGATCATCACGCTCCCCGACGGACGCTGGGGCGCCGTCGAGGTCAAGCTCGGCGGTCAGCAACTCACCGCCGGGGTCACCTCGCTGCAAGCCGTGATCGCACAAGTCGACATCGCAGCGATCGGAGAGCCGGCGTTTCGACTCGTGGCCACCGGAACCGGGCCGATCCTTGTCACCGACGACGGGACTGTCACGGCCCCGCTAACCGCCCTGGCTCCCTGAGGCCGGCCAGACAAGCTCCGTCCGGGGACACGCCCCACCGACAGAGCGAGCGCTCCCCAAACTTGCTTGCTGCCCCTGCCACTTGGACCAAGAAGGCCGAGGTCAGAGGCAGTTTACAACCGGCGGAGGATGGGGGATTTGAACCCCCGAGGGTGTTACCCCAACACGATTTCCAATCGTGCGCACTAGGCCACTATGCGAATCCTCCGCGGGCGAGGCTACCTGACGGCGGCCGGCTTCCCAACGCACGGAGTGAGTCCCGCCGCGAGTCAGGAGTGGGTCCCGCCGCGAGTCAGGAGTGGGCCCGGCGCGAGTCAGGAGTGGGTCCCGCCGCGGGTCAGGAGTGGATCACCAGTGGGTTACGGAGTGCCTCGCGCGGCGGCCCGGGGCAGCCGCGATCCCGGCTAGCATGGGCGGCAGACCCCTCGTGTGGTGGTACCTCGCTGAACTCCCCCAGGGCAGGAATGCAGCAAGGGCAGGCGAGCTCTTCCAGGTGCGCGAGGGGTCCTGCCTGTCCTTCACCCGTGGTTAGGTGGACGCCGTGACCACCGCCCTCTACCGCCGGTACCGGCCCGAGACGTTCGCCGACGTCATCGGTCAGGAGCACGTCACCGAACCGCTCAGCCAGGCACTGCGCACCGGGCGGGTGCATCACGCCTACCTGTTCAGCGGCCCGCGCGGATGCGGCAAGACCACCAGCGCGCGCATCCTGGCCCGCTGCCTGAACTGCGAGCAGGGGCCAACTCCCACGCCCTGCGGTGTATGCGGGTCGTGCGTCGCCCTTGCCCGGAGTGGCAGCGGGTCGGTCGACGTGATCGAGATCGACGCCGCGAGCCATGGTGGCGTCGACGACGCACGTGACCTGCGCGAGCGGGCGTCGTACGGCCCTGCCTCGTCGCGATACAAGATCTACATCATCGACGAGGCGCACATGGTGACCCCGCAGGGTTTCAACGCCTTGCTGAAGATCGTGGAAGAGCCGCCCGAGCACGTGAAGTTCGTCTTCGCGACGACCGAGCCCGACAAGGTCATCGGCACCATCCGCTCGAGGACCCATCACTACCCGTTCCGGCTCGTCGCACCCCAGCGGCTGCAGGACTACCTCGCCCGGCTCGCCGAGGCCGAGGGGGTGGACGTGGCGCCGGGCGTGCTGTCCTTCGTCGTGCGGGCCGGGGGCGGGTCGGTGCGCGACGCACTGTCGATCCTCGATCAGCTCATCGCCGGTTCCGGCTCGGCGGGCCTCACCTACGAGTCGGCCGCGGCGCTGCTCGGCTTCACCGATGCCGAGCTGCTTGACGCGAGCATCGATGCGCTCGCCGCTCGCGACGGCGCTGCGGTCTTCCACCAGATCGACAAGGTGATCGAATCCGGCCACGACCCGCGCCGGTTCGTCGAGGACCTGCTCGAGCGGCTCCGCGATCTGATCGTCCTGGCGGCAGTCCCCGACGGGGCGTCGTCGGTGCTTCGTGGCCTGCCGGCTGACCAGGTGGACCGGATGCGCCAGCAGGCGTCGGCCTTCGGTCCCGGGGCACTGTCGCGTGCTGCCGACATCGTCAACGCCGGCTTGACCGAGATGACCGGAGCCACCGCACCGCGCCTGCAGCTGGAACTCATCTGTGCGCGGATGCTGCTGCCAGGCGCCTCCGGCGAGTCCGGGTATGCCGCCCGCCTGGACCGGCTCGAACGCCGGCTGGCGATGGCCCCCACGGCCCCGGCGCCATCGGCATCAGCCACGTCCGCCACATCTGGCGCAGCAGCAGCCGGTGCGCCGGTCCCGACTGCGGGCCCCTCCGCCGAGTCGAAGCCCCAGCGGCCAGAACTCCAACGACCCGACCCCCAGCGCTCAGAATCTCAGCGACCCGACCCCCAGCGAGCGGAACCCCAGCGGCGAGAACCGCAGCGGCCCGAAACCCTGCCGCCGGGGCCAACCACCCCCGCCACCGGCCCCGCGCTCCCGGCGGGCGGCCTCGACACCGCTGCGCTTCGCCGGGCATGGCCCGACGTCCTGACCCACATCTACGGGATCAAGCGCCTCACCTGGACCTTCCTGTCCGAGCACGCGCAGGTCCTGGACTACGACGGCTCGCGACTCCTGCTCGGGATCTCCACGTCCGGCCTGCTCAGCACCTTCCGGCGCGGGCAGCATGCGGAGCTGGTTCGCCAGGCGATCGTCGAGGTGCTCGGTGTCGAAGTCGTCGTCGAAGGCGTGTCGCCGGATGCCGCCGAGCGCCGGGCTCCAGCCGGCCCGGCCCGGCCGCGCCCCCAGGACACCGGCGACCATACGGTGGAGTCCCGGGAGCAGTCCGAGGCGCCTGCCGAGGCTCCCGCCGCGCCCGTGCGTTCGGCCCGCCAGCGTGCACAGGACACCGTCGCGCGGGAGACGCAGCCCCAGGCGCAGCCGGCGGAAGTCGCCGCGGCCTGGCGCGACACCGGCCCGGCTGGAGCCGCCGTGCTGGATGTCGGTCCCGGGCCGGTGGGTTCCGGCCGTCCCATCGAAACGTCCGGCACCGACGACAGCTCGGTCAGCGAGGACGACGAGACGGTCGAGAACGAGCTGCGCGCCGGGCCCGAGGTCATCTCCCACGTGCTCGGCGGAACCGTCATCGGCGAGCTGGAGCAGTAGCCCACCGTGTTCTATCCCGTCACCCGCCTGGCCGTGGCTCCGCTGGCTCGAGCCGTGTACCGGCCCGTCGTCGAGGGGCGCGCGAACGTCCCCCGGCACGGCGCGGTCATCCTCGCCAGTAACCACCTCTCGTTCATCGACAGCGCGGTGATACCGCTGGTGGCACCGCGGCCGGTCGCCTTCCTCGCCAAGGCGGAGTACTTCGCCGGATCCGGTGTCAAAGGTTCCCTGACCAGGGCTTTCTTCACCTCCATCCACGCGATACCGGTCGAGCGGGGGACCCACGCCTCGGCGCAGGCGTCCCTCGACGCGGCGCTGGAGGCGCTGCAGGCGGGTGAAGCCTTCGGCATCTACCCCGAGGGCACGCGCTCGCGCGACGGCCGGCTCTACCGGGGCCGGACGGGTGTGGCCTGGCTCGCCCTGCGGGCGCAGGTGCCGGTCGTCCCGGTGGCGCTGCAGGGCACCCATGACATCCAGCCCATCGGCTCGCGCCGGCTCCGACTGGCCAAGGTCCGGGTGCAGTTCGGCCGCCCGCTCGACTTCTCCGACCGGATCGGCACGATGAGCGAGGGTCAGCTCCGCCGCGAGGTCACCGACGAGATCATGGACGCCATCCATACGCTCTCCGGCCAGGAGCGTGCCGACCGCTACAACCAGTGAGTCATCCCTGGACGACCGGCCGGGCGGCGCTACCACCGCCGCGAGACGCCCGCATGGCCACGTCGGGCCATGTCTGCAGGGCCTGTCGCGGCGAGGGCATACAGTCGCCAGTGTGTACGAAGGGGCGGTCCAGGATCTGATCGACGAGCTGGGGCGGTTGCCCGGCGTCGGTCCCAAGAGCGCGCAGCGGATCGCCTTCCACCTGCTGCAGACCGACGCGGACGACGTACGCCGGCTGGTCACCGCGCTGACCGAGGTCAAGGACAAGGTCCGCTTCTGTACGACGTGCGGCAACGTGTCCGAGGGCGAGCAGTGCCGCGTGTGCTCCGACCCGCGCCGCGATGTCAGCGTGATCTGCGTCGTCGAGGAGCCCAAGGACGTCGTGGCGGTCGAGCGGACCCGCGAGTTCCGCGGCCGATACCACGTTCTCGGCGGAGCGATCAGCCCGATCGAGGGCATCGGTCCCGACGACCTGCGGATGCGCGAGCTGCTCACCCGTCTCGCGGACGGCGTCGTCACCGAGGTGATCATCGCGACGGACCCCAACCTGGAGGGCGAGGCCACCGCGACCTACCTGGCCCGGCTGTTGCGGCCCATGGGGCTGCGCGTCACGCGCCTGGCGTCCGGATTGCCGGTGGGCGGAGACCTGGAGTACGCCGACGAGATCACCCTCGGCCGGGCGTTCGAGGGAAGGAGACTGCTCGATGTCTGACGAGTTCGAGGACATGGCGGCCGACTGCGCCGCGGAGGCACGCACCTACCTCGCCTCGGTATCGGTGGTGGCGTCGGGTGCGGAGCCGGACACCGCCATACCGGTACTGCTGCTGGCGGTGTCGCAGGTACTGGCCATGGGGGCGCGGCTGGGTGCGCTCACCGACGTCGTGCCGGACGATCGCTTCGAGGTCGACACAGGGCCGGACACCGACGTCGACCCGGTGCACAGCGCACTGGCCGAGCTGCTGGACGGGCTGGACGAGTACGCCGACCTCGTCGACCCGGTCACCTCCGTCGAGGTGACCAAGGGGACGATCTCCGGCGACATCGCCGTGGTGGCCGCGGCGCTGACGCACGGGCTGGGCCACTACGACGCCGGGCGCGTTTCCGAGGCGATGTGGTGGTGGCAGTTCAGCTATCTCTCCACCTGGGGCGAGCGGGCCGCCAGTGCCGTGCGTGTGCTCCAGACGGTGCTGGGTCACCTGCGTCTCGACGCGGACGACGAGCTCGTGCTCGAGGCGCAGTTCGACGCGCTGCACCCCTGATCCGGGCCGCCGCGGTCTCGTCGGCTGAGCACGCGCCGGGCCTGCTTGGCGCGCCCGGCTAGACTCGACAGCCGTCCAGGCGAAACGCCGAAACCCCATGTCGACGGATCGAGCAGCGGAGGGCCACGTGAGCCTGGTCGTCCAGAAGTACGGTGGCTCGTCCCTGGCCGATGCGGACAGCATCAAGCGCGTGGCCCGGCGGATCCTGGAGACCCGCAAGTCGGGAAACGAGGTGTGCGTGGTCGTCTCGGCCATGGGCGATACGACCGATGAGCTTCTCGAACTGGCGCAGGGCGTCTCGCCGCTGCCCCCCGGGCGTGAGCTGGACATGCTGCTCACCGCCGGGGAGCGGATCTCGATGGCGCTGGTCGCCATGGCGATCGCGAACCTCGGCGCGAGCGCGCGCTCCTTCACCGGTTCGCAGGCCGGTGTGATCACCGACTCCGCCCACGGCAAGGCCCGGATCATCGACGTGACGCCCGGGCGCATCCGGCAGGCCCTGGATGCCGGGCACGTCGCCATCGTTGCCGGCTTCCAGGGGGTGAGCCAGGACAGCAAGGACATCACCACGCTGGGCCGCGGCGGCTCGGACACCACGGCCGTCGCGCTTGCGGCTGCACTCGGCGCCGACGTGTGCGAGATCTACACCGACGTGGACGGCATCTTCACCGCCGACCCGCGGATCGTCCCGAGCGCGCGCAAGATCGACCGGCTCTCCAACGAGGAGATGCTGGAGATGGCCGCGTCCGGGGCCAAGATCCTGCACCTGCGCTGCGTGGAGTACGCCCGCCGGTTCGGTATGCCGATCCACGTCCGCTCGTCGTTCGCGGGTCACGAGGGGACCTGGATCGTCGACCGGGTCGAGCGCGACGAGTCTGCCAACAGCACCGACGGAGAGGCGGGTCACCCCGTGGAAGCCCCGATCATCGCCGGCGTGGCACACGACCGGAGCGAGGCGAAGATCACGGTCGTCGGCGTGCCGGACCGCCCGGGCAAGGCCGCCGAGATCTTCCAGGCGGTGGCCGCGGCCGAGATCAACATCGACATGATCGTGCAGAACGTCTCGGCCGCGGAGACCGGACTCGCCGACGTCTCGTTCACGCTGCCGCAGACCGACGGCCATACGGCCCTGCAGGCCCTGGCCCGCGTTCAGGAGCTCGTCGGCTACGGCTCGCTGCTGTACGACGACCACATCGGCAAGCTGTCGCTGGTCGGTGCCGGGATGCGGTCCCATCCCGGGGTGAGCGCCACCTTGTTCCGCGCTCTGGCCGACGCGGATGTCAACATCGAGATGATCTCCACCTCGGAGATCCGGGTCTCGGTCGTCACCCGCGACGACCAGCTCGACGCGGCCGTGCGTGCGGTGCACACCGCCTTCGGGCTGGACTCCAGCCAAGGCGAGGCAGTGGTCTACGGAGGGACAGGGCGATGAGCAAACCCACACTGGCCGTCGTCGGCGCCACCGGCGCCGTGGGCACGGTGATGTTGCGGATCCTGTCCCAGCGCCATGACGTCTGGGGCGAGATCCGGCTGGTCGCGTCCTCCCGCTCGGCCGGCAAGGTCCTGCGGGTCCGCGACGAGGACGTCGTCGTGCAGGCTCTGGCCCCCGAGGTGTTCGACGGTGTCGACGTGGCGATGTTCGACGTCCCCGACGAGGTGTCCGCGCAGTGGGCGCCGATCGCCGTCGCGCGCGGGGCAGTGGTGGTCGATAACTCCGGCGCGTTCCGGATGGACCCTGACGTGCCGCTGGTGGTGCCGGAGGTCAATCCCGCCAAGGTCCGCAACCGGCCGAGGGGCATCATCGCCAACCCGAACTGCACGACGCTGACCATGATGGATGCGCTCGGTGCGCTGCACGCGGGCTGGGGGTTGACCGAACTGGTCGTCGCGTCATACCAGGCCGCCTCGGGCGCCGGCCAGCCCGGTATCGACCGCTTGTACGACGAGCTGTCCGTCGTCGCGGGCAACCACGACATCGGCCAGCACACCGGCGACGTCCGAGCGCTGATCTCCGACAAGCTGGGCGACGAGTCGCCGTTCCCGGCGCCGCTGGCGCTCAACGTCGTGCCATGGGCGGGCTCGCTCAAGGACGACGGGTGGAGTTCGGAGGAGATCAAGGTGCGGGCGGAGTCGCGCAAGATCCTCGGAATACCGGAGCTCAAGGTGTCGGCGACCTGCGTGCGCGTCCCGGTGGTGACCACCCACTCCCTCGCGGTGCATGCGACGTTCGAGCGGCCGCTCTCGGCCCAGGACGCCCGGCAGGCGCTGATCGAGGCGCCGTCGGTGGTGGTCCTGGACGATCCCTCCCTCGGGGAGTGGCCCACCCCGGCGGACGTCGTCGGCTCCGACCCCACCTTCGTCGGCCGGATCCGCCAGGCGCTGGACTTCCCGAACACCATCGAGCTGTTCGTCTGCGGCGACAATCTGCGCAAGGGCGCGGCGCTCAACACCGCCCAGATCGCCGAGCTCGTCGCCGCCGAGCTCGGCGGCGGGTGATCCGCGTGGACCGTTCCGCATGGGTCGACGTCGGCTCGAACGCCGAGCTGACCGAACTCGTCGGTGAGCCCCTGCCGCGGGTCCGGGACAAGGTGCGCAGGTCCCTGCACCAGCTCGACCGGGAGTGGCTCGCGGCCTCCCCCTTGGCCTTGGTGGCCACGGCCGACGCCGCGGGCGCGTGCGACGTCTCGCCGAAGGGGGATCCGCCGGGGTTCACCGTCGTGCTCGACGACACGACCATCGCTCTACCGGACCGCCCCGGCAACCGGCGCGTCGACGGATTCGGCAATGTGCTCGCAAACCCGCACGTCGGGCTGATCTACCTCATCCCGGGGCGCGGTGACACGCTGCGGATCAACGGGTCCGCCCGGCTCGTCCGGAACGCGCCGTTCTTCGACGAAATGGTGGTCAAGGGCCACCGCCCGGCCCTCGCGCTGGTCGTGGCGATCGACGAGGTGTTCTACCACTGCTCCAAGGCGTTCCTGCGCTCCCGGCTCTGGTCGCCGGACTCCTGGCCCGCGCCGGAATCGCTACCTTCACGAGCGCGGATCGCCCAGACGCTGGAGCGCGCGGACGACAGCATCGAGGAACTTGAGCGGTACTACGGCCCCGCCTACGCCGAGCGCCTCTACACCTGAGCCGACCGCGCCGGTCGAGCCGACCGCGCCGGTCGAGCCGACCGAGCCGGGCGGGGCGGTTCGGCCGCCTCAGGGGGGTCGGCCGCGCCGGGAGGGTGGGTCCGCGGCGTCCCTGGCGCGAGCGCAGGAAGCCGGATCTGCACCAGCAGTCCAGGTCCGGCGTCGGCCAGCGAGATGGTGCCACCCGCCCGGCGGACCAGCTCGCGGGTGATCGTCAGCCCGAGGCCGGTGCCTCCGGCGTCGCGGTCGCGGGCGTCGTCCAGGCGGGTGAACCTGTCGAAGACCCGCTCGCGCTCCGCGGCGGGGATGCCCGGCCCGTCGTCCCGGATCGCGACCATGACCTCGCGGCCGTCGCCTCCGGCCGTCGCGGCGACGGACACTCCGGTGCGTGCGTGGCGCACCGCGTTGTCGACCAGGTTGGTGATCACCCGCTCGAGCTCCCACTCGTCGCCCAGGACGACCGGTGATCCCTCGCTGCGGTCCGTCACCGGCACCCGAGCGCCGGTATGCCGTGCCGCCACACGGGCGGCCACGGTTGCCAGGTCCACCTCACGGGACTGCGCCGGAGGGCGGATGTCGGCATCGGCGCGCGCGAGCAGCAGCAGGTCCTCCACCAGGCGGGTCAGTCGTGCGACGTCGGCCAGCAGGTCCGGCGCCAGCGACCCACCCTCGCCGAGCCGTTGGGCGACCTCCAGCTGGGTCTGCATCGAGGCCAGCGGCGACCGGAGCTCGTGCGCGGCGTCGGCGACGAAGGACCGCTGCCGCGAGCGAGCCATGGCCAGCCGGTCGAGCATCCCGTTGAGGGTCAGCGCGAGGGCGCGGATCTCGTCGGCCGACTCCGGCACGGGAAGGCGCTCGTCGTACCCGGTGCCGCTGATCCGTTCGGCACCTGCGCGCAGCGCCTCGACCGGCCGCAGCGCCCGGTCGATGACCCGCCACGCGATCAGCGCCAGGACCGCCAGCAGCAGCGGGTAGGTGAGCAGCAAGGTGGTGCGCAGCAGCCGCTCGCTATGCTCCACATCCCCTACCGGCACCGCGACCACGATGAAGACCGGGGCGGATGCCGGCCCCGCCGTGCTCACCAGAACCCGGAGCCGGCCGTCCACCCCGGCCCGCGAGCCGGGCAGCGTCAGCTGGGCACCGGAGCGTCCGCCGGCCAGCTCGGCGGGATGGAGCAGAGGCACCAACCGGTCGGCGGTGGCTGAGGCGGCGATGACCCGGGACTGCGCATCGACCACCTGCACGACCTGCACGCCGGACACCGGCAGCGGGTTGGGCAGGGCGCCCCGGTCGATCAGCGCCGCGACCTCGGTGGCCGAGGCCCGGGCGGTCGACTCCAGGGCGCGATCGAGTGCCACCGTCAGGACGGCATACAGGGCGATGCTGCCGAGCGCGAGCGACAACGCCACACCGGCCACGCCGATCACCATGAGCCGGGCGCGCAGGCTCATCCGGCTCAACCGCGTCCCGCCTGCCCGGGGCGGTCTCACGGCACCAGCCGGTAACCGGCGCCCCGGACGGTCTCCAGCACCGCCTTGCCGAGCTTGCGCCGCAGGTAGCTCGCATAGACCTCCACCACGTTGGGGTCGAGGTCTTCGGCGGCCTCCCAGACGTGCTCGAGCAACTCGGTCTTGCTGAGCACTCTCCCGGCGTTGCGCATGAGGTACTCCAGCAGGGCGAACTCCCGCGTCGTCAGCACCACGTCGACTCCGCCGGCGGTGACCGCCCTCGAGGCCGGGTCGAGGGTCAGCGTGCCTACCTGCAGCACCGAGGGTCGGGCGGTGACCCCCCGTCGCAGCAGCGCCCGCAGGCGGGCCAGGAGCACCACGAAGGAGAACGGCTTGGTCAGGTAGTCGTCGGCGCCGTAGTCGAGCCCGTCGGCCTGGTCGTACTCGCCGTCCTTGGCGGACAGCATCAGGACCGGCACCCAGTTGTCCTCCGAGCGCAGCGTCCGCACGACCGTGTAGCCGGACAGCCTCGGCAGCATGATGTCCAGGATCACCGCGTCGTATGCGCCGTAGCGCGCACCGTTGAGGCCCTCCTGGCCGTCGGCCGCCACGTCGACGGCGAAACCCTCGGCGGCCAGGCCCCGCTGGAGGGCCGACGCCAGGCGCGGCTCGTCCTCGATCACCAGCACTCTCACCAGGCCATCTTCGCGCAAGGCCGCAGACTCCCGGCTCACGTCCGGGCAGGCGCACAGGAACCACGGTCAGGGAACGTCGCGGAGCGTAACGTCGTCAGATCGGTAACACCCGGCTACGACCTCGATGAGGGCATCGCATGAAGGCCATGGCGGCGCGGATCCGCCGGCACCATCGGTGGAATCGGCCACTGAGTCCCGGGCTCATCTGCGCGGCGTGGGACGAGGCGGCTCGCGGCGTACTCCGTCTGCCGTCCGGTCGGCTCGTTCGAGGCCGCAGCCTGCTTCGCACCCCGCCAGACGGTCCGGCCCCCGACTTCGCGCTCCACCTGGCCGGCAGAGCCCCCGCGCCGACCCCGTGGGAGGCGCGCTGGGTCAGGTGGCCCGATTTCCGCCTGCCGCACGACCGTCTGGACGCCGAGGAGGCACTGCGCAGGGCCTGGCGCCGGGCCGATGCGGAGCGGGTGGAGGTCGCCTGCGCGGGTGGCCGCGGCCGGACCGGGACCGCCCTGGCCTGCATCGCGGTGCTGGACGGCGTGCCCGCGGACACCGCGGTGGCCTTCGTCCGCCGGTATTACGACTCCCGCGCCGTGGAGACGCCACAGCAGCGGCGGTACGTCGAGCGCTTCCCCGCTCTGTGACCCTGCGTACGTCGAACCCTGCGTACGTCGAAACCTGCGTGCGTCGATCTTGTTGCCGGAGGCCGCGGGACCGGAGAAGCAGTCGCGCCTCTCAGCCTCGGCTCAGCATCGCGACCGCACCATAGATTCATGAACCCGTTCACTTCGCACCCCGTCCTGCGCTGGGCCGTCCCTGGCGTCGCCGCCGTCGCTGTCGTCGGCGGCACCACCATGTCCGGCCTCGTGTCCGCCTCGGCGGGGTCCGACCTGCCGCCGCGCACTGCCGCACAGCTGCTGGTCGACGTGCAGGGCGCTCGGCTCGACGCCATCTCGGGCACTGTCGTGCAGCGGGCCGAACTCGGCCTTCCGGACATCTCGAGCCTGACCGGCGGGAGCCCGGGCGGTCCCGGGGGCGCGAGCGGTTCGGGCAGTTCGAGCTTCGGCTCGATGATCTCCGGCACGCACACGGTGCGGCTGTGGTGTTCCGGCCCGGACAAGGCCCGAGTCGCCCTGATGGGCAGCCTCGGCGAGTCAGACCTGGTGCGCAACGGCCGTGACGTGTGGTCCTGGTCCAGCCAGGACAACACCGCTACGCACACCACGTTGCCGGCCGGCGCCGGGATGCACGCCATGCCAGGCAGGCCCGGCGCGAAGGGGCTGATGGGGCGTCCGCCCGCGGGCGCCATACCGGGCACGCCTCAGGCGGCCGCCGACCAGGCGCTCGCTGCCATCGGCAAGAGCACCATCGTGACCACCAACCGCTCGGCGAGCGTCGCGGGCCGGTCGGCGTACGAGCTGGTGCTCGCACCCAAAGACACCAGCTCGCTGGTCGGCCAGGTGCGGATCGCGATCGACGGCGTCAAGCACGTACCGCTCCGGGTCCAGGTCTTCGCCAAGGGCACCCCGGCCGGCGCTTCTCCGGCGTTCGAGGTGGCATTCAGCCGCGTCGACTTCGCCCGGCCGGATGCGGCCCAGTTCCGCTTCACCCCGCCGCCCGGTGCCAAGGTGACCCAGCAGAAGCTGCCCTCGGACAAGCGGCACGGACCGCCCAGCAAGGCTCAGCTCAAGCATGCGACTGCTGCGCAAGAGAAGTCCGGCGAAGACCGGCCTCGCGTGATCGGCACCGGCTGGACGAGCATCCTCGTCGCCGAGGCTCCCAAGGCCGGTGCGCCGAGCGCGAACCCGGGCAAGAGCCCGAACCAGGCACCCAGCAAGGGAATGTTCGCCAAGCCCGGCCACAAGGCTGGGCAGGGCCGTCAGGGTGCCGACCAGCTCACCGCCATGCTCGCCATGCTGCCCAAGGTCTCGGGCTCCTGGGGTTCGGGTCACCTGCTCGCCGGCAAGCTCTTCTCGGTGCTGGTCACCGACGACGGGCGGGTATTGGCCGGGGCCGTGACGCCGAGCGCGCTCTACGCGGCCGCCGCCAAGTAGCCGTCGACTCCACATGTCCTCGACTGCGGGCCCGCCCTCGAAGCCCATAGAGCCCATAGAGCTCAGAGAGCAAGGACAGCCGACGTGAGTACCGCCGTGCGCATCGACCCGGCCGGCCCAGCCGACGGGATGGGCGAGGATGTCAGGGCGCCGGCTATCGCCCACGCGCCGGCGTCGCCGGATGAGAGCACGGACCACGCCGTCGCGACCTCGGGTCTCACCAAGCGGTTCGGCGGCCGAGGCGGCCAAGGCGGCCAGGTTGCGGTCGACGGAATCGACCTGCAGGTGCCGTACGGCGCGGTCTACGGCTTCCTCGGTCCCAACGGGTCCGGCAAGACGACGACGATCCGGATGCTGCTCGGCCTGGTCCGGCCGACCTCCGGCGAGGTGCGGCTGCTCGGTGAGCCGATGCCCGCCAAAGCCGGTGTCGCGCTGCCCAGGGTCGGCGCCCTGGTCGAGGGGCCGGCTTTCCACCCCTACCTGTCGGGACGGGCCAACCTCGGCCGGCTCGACTCGGCCGACCGCTACGCCGACCCGCACACCAGCAGACACCGGATCGAGGCCGCCCTGGACCGGGTTGGCCTGCTCGCGGCGGCGGGCAAGCACTACCGCGCATACTCCCTCGGTATGCGCCAGCGCCTCGCCATCGCCGGAGCGCTGCTCACCCCCCGCGAGCTGCTCGTCCTGGACGAGCCCACCAATGGCCTGGACCCCCAGGGCACCCGGGAGGTCCGCTCGCTGGTCGGCGGCCTCGCAGCCGACGGGACCACCGTCCTGGTGTCGAGCCATCTGCTGTCCGAGGTCGAGCAGATGTGCAGCCACCTCGGCGTCATGCATGTCGGCAAGCTCCTGACGCAGGGGACCGCGGCGCAGGTCCGCTCCGGCGCCGCTCCCAGGGTCACTGTCGCGACGGATCGGCCGCAGGATGCGGCCCGGGTACTCGCGGGGCTGGGGGTCGCGGAGGTGGCGGTGGAGCACGACCGCGCCTACGGCACCCTCGGCCCGGTTGCCGCGGAGCGGATCGTCCCGGCGCTCGTGGCCGACGGCGTGCCGGTGCTCGGCTTCACCGTCGCCCGTCCGAGCCTGGAGGACCTGTTCGTCGCCCTGACCGGGGAGGGCTTCGATGTCAGTGGCTGAGCGGGCTGAGCGGGCTGAGCGGGCTGAGCGGGCTGAGCACACCGGCACCTCCGCTCTGACGCCGCACGGCGGCTCCGCGGTCGCCCAGCGGGCACGGCCGATGTCAACCCGGCTGCTGCGCTCGGAGCTTCGGCTCATCTTCGGCCGCCGACGCAACTGGGTGGGGCTTGCCGTGCTCGGCATCGTGCCGGTGATCATTGCCGTCGCGACGAAGGTGACCACGTCGTCCAGCAGCGACGGCGGCGGCTTCTTCTCCGCGATCACGTCCAACGGTCTGTTCGTCGCACTGGCGGCGCTCAGCGTGGAGCTGGGGCTGTTCCTGCCGCTGGCCGTCGGTGCCATCGCCGGAGATGCCGTGGCCGGCGAGGCCAACATCGGCACCCTGCGCTACCTGCTCGCCGTACCGGTCCACCGCACGAGGCTGCTGGCGGTCAAGTACGCCTCCGTGGTCATCTTCTCGTTCGTAGCGACCCTGGTTGTCAGCGTCGTGGGTGTCATTGCCGGGGTGGCCCTGTTCGGCGCCGGGCCGCTGACGCTGCTCTCGGGCAGCCAGGTGAGCACCGGGCGGGGGCTGTGGCTGCTCCTGCTGGCCACGGCATACCTGTCGGCGGGGTTCGCCTCCCTGGGAGCCGTGGGGCTGTTCATCTCCACCCTCACCGAGCAGCCGATCGGCGCGACCATCGCCGTGGTGATCGTCAACATCCTCAGTTTCATCCTCGACGCCATACCGAAGCTGGAGTGGCTGCACCCTTATCTGCTCACGCACTGGTGGATGTCGTTCGGTGACCTGCTCCGCGACCCGATCGAATGGGCCGGGATCCAGCGCGGGCTGCTCACCGCCGGGACGTATGCCGCCGTCTTCCTGCTCGCCGCCTGGGCCCGCTTCACCGACAAGGACGTCACCAGCTGATCCGTCACTCGTGTCCGAATTGACAACGAGTGTCATTAAGCGGTTGAGTGGGCTTCGTGGCCCCCCACCGACGGTCCCGCTGGCGAGGCGCCCGCCTCGCCGTAGCCGCAGGCCTGCTCGCGCCCTCCCTTGCCGCCTGCGCGACCACCCCTCCGGCGAGCGCGGGGGAGAGCGGGTCGGGCAGGACGGTCCTCGCCGTCGCGAGCGTCGACACCTGGGGCAGCATCCTGGGCCAGCTCGGCGGCTCACACGTCCGCAGTACCTCGATCATCACCAGTCCGGCGACCGACCCGCACGACTACGAGCCGACTCCCGCCGACGGGCGGACCATCGCCCTGTCCAGGCTCTTCGTCGAGAACGGCGTCGGCTACGACGCCTGGGCCGCCAAGGCGGTCGCTGCCAGCCCCGACCCGCGGCGCATCGTGCTCGACATCGGCGCGCTGGTGGGCGTGCGCGCCGGCGGCAACCCGCACCGGTGGTACTCACCGGCAGACGTCGACACCGTAGCCGCGGCGATCACGGCAGACCTCAAACGGCTGGACGCGGCCGACGCCGCGTACTTCGACGCGCGCCTCGAGAGCTTCGAGATCACCGCGCTGGCCGACTATCACCGCCGGATCGCGCGGATCAAGGCGCGGTACGCCGGGGTCAAGGTCGGCGCGAGCGAGAGCATCGTCGAGCCGCTGGCGAAGGCGTTGGGACTGGACCTGGTCACGCCACCGGGTTTCCTCAAGGCGATCAGCGAGGGCGCCGACCCCAGCGCCGCTGACAAGGTGCGTATCGACCAGCAGATCCGCGCCAGGACGATCAAGGTCTACGTGGTCAACAGCCAGAACTCGACGCCGGACGTCGCCGCTCAGGTCCGCGCCGCCACGACCGCCGGCATCCCCGTCGTGCGGGTGACCGAGACCCTGACGCCGCGGGGTGCGAGCTTCCAGGACTGGCAGATCGCCCAGCTCGCGGCCCTGGAACAAGCGCTCGCCCAGGCGGGCACGTGAGATCGCCCGCGTGGGGGCACACTGGTGCCGTGACCGAATCCGAAACCCTTTCGGGCTCGCGACGCCACACCCGTCCCGTTCCCGCCGTCGTCGAGCTGCGTGGCGTCGCCACGCGCCTGGCTGGCCGGGAGATCTGGGCGGACGTGGACCTGCGGATCCAGGCAGGGGAGTTCGTCGCGGTGCTCGGTCCCAACGGTGCCGGCAAGTCCACCCTGCTCAAGCTCGTCCTGGGTCTGCAGCCGGCCAGCGCCGGCAGCGTGACGGTCCTCGGTGGGCGGCCGGGGACCGCCAACGCGGACATCGGCTACCTACCGCAGCGTCGCGCGTTCGACCCCGCCACCCGGATCCGCGGGGTGGACATCGTGCGGCTCGGCTGGGACGGCGACCGCTGGGGGATGCCCCTGCCGCGCCGGCTCGGCGGCCGGCAGGCCCGCGAGGCCGGGGAGCGGGTGCGCGAGGTGATCTCACTCGTCGGGGCGCAGGACTACGCCGAGCGGCCGATCGGGCAGCTCTCCGGTGGTGAGCAGCAGCGACTGCTCATTGCCCAGGCTCTCGTGCGCCGCCCGCGCATGCTCGTCCTCGACGAGCCGTTGGACAGCCTCGACGTCACCAATCAGGCCTCGGTCAGCGCGCTCATCCAGGACGTATGCCGCTCGCAGGACGTGGCGGTGATGATGGTCGCGCACGACGTCAACCCGATCCTGCCCTACCTGGACCAGGTGGTGTACCTCGCGCGGGGCGCGGCTGTCGTCGGCGCGCCAGACGCGGTCATCGACGCAGACGCGCTCACGTTGCTCTACGGCACGCCGATCGACGTTCTGCACGACCGGGCCGGACGGCTCGTCGTCGTGGGGCAGCCGGACGCCCACTCACACCACGTGGCGCACTAGGCGCGGCGCGGTGGACCCTGTCCAGCCTGGCCTCAGCTGGAACCTCGTCGCCGACGTCCAGCAGATGCTGAGTTACCACTTCATGCTCGACGCGCTCCGGGCAGGCACGGTGGTCGCGGTCGTGGCCGGAGCGATCGGCTACTTCATGGTGCTGCGCCGGCAGAGCTTCGCCGGTCACACCCTCGCCGTGGCCGGCTTCCCCGGCGCCGCGGCTGCCACGTGGCTCGGCGTCAACGCCGCGTTCGGCTACTTCGGCTTCTGTATTGCCGGTGCCCTCGCCATCGCCGTCCTGCCCGGCGGTGGCCGGGCCCGGGGAGCCACGGCGGCGTCCGGCGGGGCCGGAGGAGCAGGGGAGGAGTCAGCCGTCGTCGGGACCGTCCAGGCCCTGGCGCTCGCGAGCGGCTTCCTGTTCGTCAGTCTCTACCACGGCTTCTCCAGCGGGCTGACCGCGATGCTCTTCGGAACCATCACCGGGGTCACCGACCAGCAGGTGCTGCTCCTGCTCGCCTGCGGCCTGGTGTGCCTGGGGGTGCTGGCGCTGCTCGTCCGGCCGCTGTTGTTCGCCAGCGTCGACGCCGACGTCGCCCAGGCACGCGGTGTCCCCGTCCGGCTGGTCGACACCGCATTCCTGCTGTTGCTCGGCCTCGCGGCTGCGGGAACGAGCCAGGTCACCGGAAGCCTGCTCGTCTTCGCCCTGCTCGTTGCGCCGGCGGCGGCCGCGTCGCGGCTGACTGCCCGGCCGGTCGCCGGCGTGCTTCTCTCGGTGCTGCTGGCCCTGGCCTTCGTCTGGGTGGGCGAGGCCATCGCGTTCTTCTCGCTCTACCCGATCGGCTTCTGGGTCACCACCTTGGCGTTCGGCACGTTCGTCGCCTGCACGGCATACCGGGCGCTGGCGGACCGGCTCGGCAACCGCAGCGACCCGCGGCGTCAGCGCCGGCCCCATCGTCAGCCCGCTCCGGCATGAACCCGTTCACCGGCGCGATCCACCTGCTCGGGCAACCCTTCATGCAGCACGCGCTGCTCGCGGGCACGGCGATCGCGCTGCTCGCGGGACTGGTCGGGTACTTCGTCGTCCTGCGCGGTCAGGTCTTCGCCGGCGACGCCCTCTCGCACGTCGCCTACGCCGGCGCGCTGGCCGCCCTGGCCGCCGGGATCGACCTGCGCTTCGGCCTGTTCGCGGCAACGGTGACGGTCGGGGTGGTGCTCGGGGCTCTCGGCGGGCGGGCGATCACCGACGACGTCGTGATCGGCACGACGTTCGCGTGGGTGCTCGGCCTCGGCGTCCTCTTCCTGTCGATCTACACGACGCACGGGTCCGCGGCGAACGGGTCGGCCAACGTGTCTGTGCTGTTCGGGTCGATCTTCGGGCTGTCCACGGGCGCCACGGCGGCGGCCGTCGCTGTGGCGGTCGGGCTGATCGTGGTGCTCCTGGTCATCGCGCGCCCCCTGCTGTTCGCCAGTCTCGACCCTGCCGTCGCGGCTGCCCGAGGCGTGCCGGTGCGGCTGCTGGGGCCGCTGTTCCTCGGGCTGGTCGGCGCGACGGCCGCCGAGGTGAGCCAGGCCGTCGGAGCGCTGCTGCTCTTCGGCCTGCTCGCACCCCCCCCGGCCGCCGCCGCCCGGCTGACCGACCGGCCGTGGCGGGCGATGTGGCTGGCCGGCGCGCTCGGGGTGCTGGCCATGTGGGCGGGGCTGACCCTGTCGTATGCCGCCCCGGTCCTGCCGCCCAGCTTCGCCATCATCGCCGTAGCGGCTGCGGAGTATGCGCTGGCCACCCCGGCGGTCCGCTGTCTCAGCGCGGTTCGCCGGTGGCGTGCCCGCCGTGCCCAGCAGGGCCGGCGGGGGCCGAGTGCTCGGGGCAGAGGCCGAACACTTCCAGGGTGTGCGTGATCTCGGTATAGCCGGCCGCCTGGGCGACCCGCTCGGCCCATGCCTCCACCTCGGGCCCGCTGACCTCCACGCTTCGGCCGCAGTCGCGGCACACCACGTGGTGGTGATGGCCCTCCTGCGGCTGCCCGGCCGGAGTCTGCTGCTCAGGGGTCCCGCACAGCCGGAACTGGCTCTCGCCGTCGGCCCGGTGCACCACGTCGGCCCGGCCTTGCTCGGCCAGCAGGTTGAGATGCCGGTACACCGTCGTCAGGCCGATCCGGTCGCCCCGGTCGCGCAGCTCGGCGTACAGCTCCTGCGCCGTGCGGAAACCGTCGGAGGCGCGCATCGCCACCTCCACGGCCGCCGACTGCCGGGTGTTGCGCTGTCGCCCCGGCGTCGTGGAACCCGCCGTCGTTGTACCCGCCGTCGTTGCACCCGGCGACGACGACGCCCGGCCGGCGCCGATGTCGGTGCCGACATCGGCGCTCAGGTGAGTGGCCGCCTGAGCGCCGCCCGTCTCAGTGCTCGGGTTAGTGCTCGTCGTAATGGTCCTCGTGCGCCGCATGACGGTGGCCGTCGTGCAGGTAGTCCACGTGGTCGTCGTGCGGGACCCCCTCGTGCCCGCACGTGTCGCCATGCTGATGACCGGCGTGGTCGTCGCCCTCGTGGGCGTGCCGATCCGCGTCAGGGGTGATGGTCATCTTGTTCGTCCCTTCGGTCGCGATGCTGGCGGTGGGGTGCGTGGGTGCTGGAGTTCACGCTGGTGGTGCCCGCGCGTTGTCGGTGAGGCTGGCTGGTCGCGCCGCCGACCTCGCTCGAGGACCGCAGGGCCCCGCAACAGAACTTTAGCTGCGTAGACGGAGGGGCTGCACAGCAGCCTCGGCGCGCGCCAGCCTTGGCGCCAGCCCCGCGTGGTCGCGCGACCGGGTGAGGGACTCGGGGGCGAGGGGAGCATACGGTCGGGTCGTGACGACTCGGCGCCGCCTGCTGGCGGCAGAGGTGACCGTGGTGGTCGGGCTCGCCGTGGGGCTTTCGGCGCTGCGGTCGGTCCTGTACTTCCTGCTCGCGGTGCTGGCGCCCGGTGGCCTGGCGGCTCAGCAGACGACGCTCAATCGATCGCTGGCGCCGCAGCACCCGTGGATCGACCTGGGCCTGCAGTTGGTCTTCATCGCGGGGCTGCTGGCGCCGGTCGGGGTGGTCCTCCTGCTCGTGGCGCGGGACGGCGAGTCGAGCACGTCCATCGGCCTACGTCTGGACCGCCTGGCCGGCGACGTCGGCATCGGTCTCGGCGTGGCGGCGCTGGTCGGCGGGGTGGGCCTGCTCGCATACCTCGTCAGTCACCTGCTCGGCCTGAGCCTCACCGTCGTCCCGTCGAGCCTGCCGGCGCAGTGGTGGCGGCTGCCCGTCCTGGTGATGTCCTCGCTCGCGAACGCGCTGCTGGAGGAGATCGTGCTCGCCGGATACCTCGTCCGACGGCTGGAGCAATTGCGCTGGCCTGCGGCGAGGGCGGTGGCGCTGAGCGCCGCTCTGCGCGGGCTGTACCACCTCTACCAGGGTGTCGCCGGAGCACTGGGCAATTTCGTCATGGGCGGACTCTTCGCCGGGTACTTCGCCCGCCGCCGCACCGTCGTACCGCAGATCGTCGCGCACGCGAGCATCGACATCGTCGCGTTCGTGGGCTATCAGCTGCTGGCCGGCCACGTCTCCTGGCTGCCCTCCCCGGTTTGACGCGCGGCATCGGTCAACCGGGGCGGCAGTTGGAGCCTCGCGGACCCGTCACCGTCGCAAGACGACGTCAACGAATGCTTGGCACACTGAATGGCTGCGGATGGTCGAAAGTCTGTTCGGGAAGACAAGACGCGGAGATGTCCGCCCGGAGTACATATCGGAATTCGCCGGATTACGCCAACCCTCGTGAGTTAGCTTTACCGGGCTCACGATCTTTAGATTTCTCAGGGGGTTCCCGTCTTGTCGCGTCGCCGTGTCTCCATAGCAGGTGTTGCCTGCGCCATCGGCCTGTTCGCTGGCAGCCTGGCCGTTCCGGCCGCCGCTTTCGCCGGACCGACCGACACCGCTCTGGTGTCGGTCACCCCGTCGCAGTGCACGCCGACGGTCCACCCCGCCACCGAGCCGTTCACCGGAGCGGAGGTCAAGGCGGTCTTCGCGCAGACGGTCAGCGGTTCCACTGTCTACGTCGGCGGCACGTTCGACACGGTGACCGAGCGGGCGGGCTGTGGCTCGGCCGGCAGGGCGCTGACCCGGCACAATATCTTCGCCTACAACCTTGCCACCGGCGCGGTCAGCGACACCTTCGCGCCGGCAACCGACGGCCCGGTGCGCTCGATGATGATGTCCGCGACGGGCACCCTGGTCTATGCCTGCGGCAACTTCTCGACAGCTGCCGGGCAGGCGCGCAAGGGGCTCGCCAAGTTCGGCCTCGACGGTGCACTGAACTCGTTCGACGCCCACCTCAACGGCCAGTGCTTCGACACAGCGCTGTCCGGTGGATACCTGTACGTCGGCGGCACCTTCACCTATCCGCACCCCGGATTGACCGTGGTCAGCCAGACCAGCGGAGCGCGGATGGCGTACGACACCGTCACGCTCTCCGGTTCGGCGACGTCCTCCACGGCATCGCCCAAAGTGCAGCGGCTCGGCGCTTCTCCCGACCGCAAGACGCTGATCGTCGAGGGCAACTTCGGCAAGGCGAACGGGTTGTCCCATCCTCAGGCGGTCATGATCTCCACGGGCACGACCGCCACGGTCGCCGCATGGCGGGCGCCCCTCCTGGACAAGGCCTGCAGCACGCAGTACCCCGGGTATTTGCGGGTCGTTTCCTGGTCGCCCACTGGCACCTGGTTCGTTCTCGCCGGGACCGGTGGGGCCCACCACGACACGCTTTGTGACGCTGCGGCGCGATTCGACTTCCAGCCGTCGAACAGTGCCCAAGCGCCCACGTGGATCCAGTACACCGGTGGCGACTCCATCTTCGGCGGCGTCGTTACCGGGGCCGCGGTCTACCTCGGCGGGCATTTCCACTGGGCCGACAACCCCCCGATCTGGCCGCAGATCCACTCCGACACGTGCAACGGCAACGGGATCACCGGCGGCATGTGGGCGGGCTACAACTGCAAGGGCCCCAACGCGGTGGATCGCCCGGGGATCATGGCCGTCGACGTCAACACCGGCAAAGCCTTGCCCTGGAACCCGACCCGCTCGCTGCTGGTCGGCGCCCGCAGCCTGGTGGTCGTGCCGCCGACGACGACCAGCGCCGGTGGACTGCTCGTGGGCTCGGACGGCCCTTACCTCGGCTGCGCCACCCCCAACGGCGTCGACTGCACCGGAGTCACGTCCTCGTACGTCGGCGGCGAGGGCTTCCTGCCCTCCTCGTGACCGGCGCGGGCCGATCTACCTAGCGGTGGCGAGCACGTAGGGTGCTGCCGTGCAGGGGCCGTGGAAGCACGCTGCCTTCCGTTGGCTCTTCGTGGGCCGCAACATCGACGCGATCGGCAACAGCGTCGCGCCGGTGGCGCTCGCGTTCGCGGTCCTGGACATCACGGACTCCAAGGCCGCGCTGGGCATCGTGGTGGCGTCGCGGTCCCTGACCAACGTGCTGCTCCTCCTGTTCGGCGGCGTCATCGCCGACCGGTTCCCCCGCCGGCTCGTGGTCGTCAGCTCCGCGTCGGCCGCCGCCGTGACCCAAGGCGCGGTCGCCGCTCTCGTGCTCACCGGTTCGGCCCAGGTCTGGTCGCTCGCCGCGATCAGTGCGCTCAACGGCGCCGTGTCCGCGATCGCGTTCCCCGCCTCCAGCGCGATGGTGCCCCAGACGGTCCCTGCCCAAGACCTCCAACGGGCCAACGTGCTCCTGCGGGTGGGGCTCAACGTCACCGGGCTCCTCGGCGTCGCGGTCGGCGTACAGCTGGTGGCGATCGTCGGCCCGGGATGGGGGATTTTCGTCGACGCGCTGTCCTTCGCCATCTCGGCGCTTGCCTTCTCCCGCGTCCGGATCGAGCCGGGGTCGCGCCCGGCGCCATCCACGATCGTGGCCGACCTGCGCGACGGATGGAGTGAGTTCGTCAGTCGGCGGTGGGTGTGGGTGATCGTGGCGCAGTTCGCCGTCGTCAACGCCGCTTCGGCCGGTGCCCTCGGGGTGCTTGCCCCTGCGGTGGCAGATGAGACGTTCGGACGGCACGCCTACGGCTGGGTGCTGACGGTGTTCACCGTCGGGTTGCTCATCGGGTCACTCGTCGCGCTCAGACTGCAGCCCAAGCGGGCGCTGTTCTTCGGGACCACCGCGATCCTGCTGCTGGCCCTGCCGCCGCTGTTTCTCGCGGTGTCCCCGCACGTCGTCCTCCTCGCCGTGGCCTTCTTCGTCTCGGCCTTGGCGGTCGACCAGTTCGGCGTCGCTTGGGACGTCTCGCTCCAAGAGAATGTGCCGGCCAACAAGCTCGCCCGTGTGTATTCCTACGACATGCTCGGGTCGATTATCGCGGTCCCTGCGGGGCAGATCATCGTCGGGCCGCTGGCCGAGGTGTTTGGCCTGCGGGCAACCCTCCTGGGCTGCGCCGTCGCCATCGTCGTGCCGACCCTGCTCGCGATGGCCGACCGCAGCGTCCGCACCTTGGAGCGCAGAGCGCCGGCTGCCACGTGAACTCGTATGGCGTGCCGTTCCGAAGCATTCGCGTGCTGGCACTAGGTGAAAATCGCAGGCCGCAGACGCACGGCGTGTTTTGTGCCAGAATCCAGCCAGCGGTCAGGTTGCCGCCTTTGTCCGTTTCGAGGGAGAAGCCCCATGCGCCGTCTGATTCTCGCGGCTGTCGCCGCCACTGCCGTGACCGGCATCGCCCCGCTGGTGAGCGCCGACGCTGCCACCCCCTCCTCCCAGTCGGTGACGGTGCCCACCAGCGCCGGAGCGACGAAGACGATCACGTGGACCGGAACCATCCCGCCCGGCGCCAACCCGACCAGCGACTGCGATGGTCTGCCGGATGCCACGAAAGACATTGAAACCATTGACATCTCGGTGCCATCAGGCACCTACACCAGCCTCACCGCCAAGTTCTCCTTCTCGATCAGCTGGACGCCGGTCGCGGACGCAACCACCAGCGACGAGATCCTGACTGTCGTCCGGAAGGGCACCACCGGCGCGGATTCGGAGAACGAGGTCGGATCCAGCGATACCAGTGCCACTACCGAGAGGGTGACCGCGTCGGATCTCGTGGCGGCGACGTACGAGGTGCAGGCCTGCGGGTTCGCGAATACCCAGCCACAGAAGTACACCGGGAAGCTCGTCATCACCACCGCCGCGGGATCGGGCGAGACCAGCCTGCCGTCAGCACCGGCGAACGGTCTGGCGTTCTCAGCCAGTGTCGCCGCCGACCCCCAGCGCGACGAGGCCGAGCCGCTGATCGAGAGCGCACCCGACGGCCGGACCTACACCTGCGGGCCCACCGGGTTCACCAGCGCCTCCGACTATGCCCAGGTCTCCACCGACGGTGGCGACCAGTTCCACCTGCTCGGTACCCCGCCCCGCGGCCAGCAGGCGGTCGGCGGGGGCGGCGACTGTGCCATCGCCCTGGCCCCGGACAGGAACTCTCTCGGCAATTTCCAGTACGCCTACGCCGGCCTCGACGCGCTCAACGGCTTCACTACAACGACGTCGGCGGACAACGGTCACACGCTGGTCAACGCCGGCCCGCAGGGCAACGGTCTTCAGATCAGCGGTCTGCTCGCCGACCGCCAGTGGAACACGTTCATCGACGAGGACAGCGCGCTGCTCAGCTACAACCAGCAGGTGCCGCGCAACATCGTCGTCCAGCGCTCCGACGACGGAGGCCTCGTCTACGGACCCGTTACCGCGATCGGCGGTGCCGCGCCGGACTTCCCCGGCCCGATGCGCACGCTTCCCGCGTCGCTCAACACCCAGCAGCCGGGAACGCGGATCGTCTACTTCGGTTGGAGCCAGGGCTCGAACGTCAACCTGTCGGTGTCCTACGACGGCGGGGCCAACTTCGTCGACTGCGTGGCCGCGGTCGACCAGCGCCAGCCACGAGCCGGATTCGTCACGGCCGACGCCGACAACAAGGGCAACATCTACCTCGCGTACGCCGACAAGGTCGACTTCCACAGCTACCTCGTGACGCTGCCGATCGGCAAGCTGGGCAACTGCAACCAGGTCATCGGCAACAACCCGGTGACGGCCGCCTCACCGAAGAACGACCCCCAGGTCGTCGGCTTCAGCAAGCCGCTCCAGGTCGACCGCAACTCCATCCGCACCACCGTCTTCCCGTGGGTGGCCGCGGGCGGTTCGCCCGGCCGCGTCGCCGTCACGTTCTACGGAACGCAGAGCCAGGGCGACCCGAACCTGGGCTCCTTTAAGGCCAGCTGGGACGTCTACGTCAACCAGTCGGTCAACGCGCTGTCCTCGACCCGGACGTTCAGCCAGGTCAAGGCCACGACGCACCCCATGCACTACGACTCGATTTGCCTCAACGGGCTCGGCTGCAGCCTGACTCAGCCCAACGGTGACCGGTCCCTTGCCGACTTCTTCGCGATCGAGACGAACCAGCAGTCACACCGGCTGCAGGTCGTCTACGACAACGACGCGAAGCAGCCTGGTGAGGCATTCGGCCACGTGGCCAGCCCCATGGTGTTCACCCAGATCGGTGGACCGAATGTCGCCGGCGGCACGATCTCAGGCGGCAACTCGCCCGCGGTGCGCACGAGCTCACCGGACCATAGCGCCGACGCGCTCGCGAACTACTCCGGCCTGTTCACACCGGGGACGACGATCAACGAGAAGGGGGCCGACTTCACCTCGGTCTCGATCGGTTCCGACATCCAGGGCACTCACGGCTTCACCGTCCGGATGAGCGTGGCCGACCTGTCCACCGCCACGCTGGGCACGGCGATCACCGAGACGGGTTCGCGGTCGCTGCTCTACACGTTGCGGTTCGTCAACGGCTTCCAGCCCTCGGCGGTGACCGCGCGCTACAACCCCACCAGCACGCCGCAGTGGACGTTCAAGTACAACGACTACGACACCCTGATGGGTGAGTGCTTCGCAGCGCCGAGCACGAGCGACGACAAGTGCCTGTCGTTCGGCGCGGTTGGCAAGCCGATCAAGGGCTCCGTCGACCAGACGACCGGTGTCATCACGATGACGGTCCCGGCGAAGTTCTCCAGCGGCCTGCGTCTGCTGACGGCGCTGTCCGGGAGCGAGGCCGACCAGCAGCGTCCGCATCTGGTGCAGGCTGTCTCGGGCTCGAGGTTCTACGACGCCTCGGCGTTCTCCTTCGGAGACGCCAGCGTGTCCGACACCGTGTCGGGCACCCCGCAGAGCTACCTCTACCCGTTGGACAACACTCCGGCGATGGACTTCCTGCTTCCCTGACGGCGAGGTCAGGTCAGCCCGATCCTGCTCTGGGGCGCCCGCGGTCAGCGGGCCCCCAGAGTGACGCGGCCGGATGCGCCGGCGCCCGAGTGCTGCCCGTCACGTAGCAGGATCGTCCGGCCGAGCGCGCAGGCCACTCCCGTTGCCAGCGTCAGCCAGCACATCAGAGCGACGACGACTCCCGCGAAGATCTCCATGACCGCAAGCCTGCCCCGGCTACATGCGGGCTCGGTGAGCGTTGCATGAACAGATGGCGAGCTTCGCTACGCAGCAGTCCTCACAGCTGCGGTCCTCACAGTTGGATGCCTCGGGTCAGTGCGCCGTCAACGACGAGGTTGGTGCCGCTGACCCGGCTTGCGGCTGGGCTGGCCAGGAAGACGGCAGGCCGCGCGATCTCCTCGGTCGTGCCCATGTGCCCGGTCGGGTTGAGCTCGACTGCCGTCTCGAACAGTTCGGGGTTGCCCGTCTCGATGCTCGACCAGACACCGCCCTCGAAGTAGGTGTTTCCCGGGGACACCGAGTTGGCGCGGATGCCCTTATCGGCCAGTTGCATCGCGAGCCCGTGGATGTATCCCACGATTGCGGTCTTGGCCGTCCCGTAGGGACCGGAGGCGAAGTCCGACTCCCGCCCGGAGACACTCGAGACGGCGACGATCGACGCGGCCGGGCTCTGCTCGAGGTACGGCATCGCCGCCCGCACCAGGCGCACGGTGTGCATGAGGTCGACGTTCAGGCTGGCCTGCCAGTTCTCCTCGGTGTCCGGGATCGCCAACGCGCTGACGTTGGCCACCACGACGTCGAGTCCCCCGGAGTCTGTCGCGGAGCGCTCGACCCAAGCCGCCAACGCCGCCGCGTCGCCGACGTCGACGACCGACCCGGTGAGCTTTCCGCGATCGCCCAGGGCCTTCTCGGTCGCCGAGACCTCCTGCGTATCGCGGGCGCAAAACCCGACGACGGCTCCCTCGTCGAGGAAGGCGGCGACGATCGCGCGGCCAATACCGCGCGTTCCGCCGGTGACGAGGACTCGCTTGCCGGTGAGCTGAAGGTCCATGACAACGGTCGCCTTTCGGGGTCCGGGAATTCCGAGGGGACTGAAGGATCAGAGGGTACGGGCGCGGGCTCGCAGGTCCTCGTGGATACCGTCGAAAGCGCGCGCGACAGGCAGGAGCCCCTTGGCCGCCTTGACCGCCACGCTGTAGTTGGCGTCGACCACGTTGGCGACCGGGACCTGGGCAACCTGGGAAACGAGCTGGTAGGCGTCCATCGGATGCAGGCCGTACAGCTCGCCGATCCAGTGGACCAGCTCGGCATTCGCGATCCGCCAGGAATCCTCCAGCGGGCGGCTCGAGCCGATGGCCATCCAGTGCGTGTCGTCCTCGATCCGCGGCCACGCAGGGGCGGCGCCCTTGACGAGCTCGACGATGAGGGTGGTCGTCATAGCACCCTCGACAGCCGTGCCGCAAGCCTCTCCCTCACCTTGGCGGTAGTGCCCGTCCCCGATCGAGAACATGGCACCCTCGACGTTCACGCCGAGGTAGACGGTCGCCCCGGCCCGCATCTGGGGGGTGTCCATGTTCCCGCCGAAGCGGTCGGGCACCAGGGACGAGCGGACCTCGTTGCCCGCCGGCGCCACCCCGACGGTCCCGAGCATCGGCTCGACCGGAAGCTCGAGGCGATGTTCGCTGTGCCGGGCGGCGAACATCACGGTGTTGCGGGCGCGGTCCAGCTGGTAGATCCAGGTGGTGTCCGGAAGGGCCGGCTGCAGGCTCACCGTCCGGTCGGTGCTGGTCATCCCGCCGAAGAACGGGATCGCCGCGGACGCGCCCCAGTCCCGGGCCGGTTCGAGGGACACCAGATGCAGGACGAGGGTGTCACCGGGTTGGGCACCCTCGACGTAGAACGGCCCGGTCTGCGGGTTGACGAACCGGAGGTCCACTTTGGCTGCGGAGAGGTCGTCGACGCTCTGCAGTGCCCCGCCGAATGCGTCGTCGGACCACAGTCGGAGCGCCTCGCCGGGTTTGATGTGCAGCGCCGCCGGGGCTCCGCCGAAGGTGTAGGCGTACTGCTCACGACTCGGCGTGTACTCCCGCACGTCCATCGCTGCAACCTACCTCAGCCACAACGCGTATCGGACGTATCGGACGTATCGGAACGTGCTCGGCGGTCCTCTGGCTGAGCGCGGTCAAGGTCGGCGCAGCTGGACGTGCTCGGAACCGAGCTCGGCAACACTCGCGACGCCGAGCAGCGCCATCGTGGTCTCCATCTCCCGAGCCAGGATGTCGGTGGCGCGTTGCACACCCCGTTCGCCGCCAGCCATGAGTCCATACAGGTACGCGCGGCCGACGGAGACCGCGCGCGCGCCGAAAGCGACGGCTGCCACGACATCTGCGCCATCGAGGACCCCGCCGTCGAGGTACACCTCCGCCCGTTCGCCGACCGCGTCGATGACCTCCGGCAGCCGCTCGAGCGGGGTCGGCGCGCGGTCCAGTTGGCGTCCGCCGTGGTTTGACACGATCACCGCGTCAGCGCCGGCGTCGACGACCATGCGGGCATCCGCCGCCGTCTGGATCCCCTTGACGACCAGCGGTCCGCCCCAGATCTCGCGCAGCCAGGACAGGTCCGCCAGCGTGGCGGCGGGGTCGAACATCGACGCGACGAGCTCGGCGACGGTCCCGTCGAACCGGTTCAGCGAGGCGAACTCCAGCGCATCGGTGCTCAGCAGGTCGAACCACCATCTCGGATGGGTGGCGCCCTCGACGAAGGTCCGCAGGGTGAGCGAAGGGGGCAGGGTCAGACCATTGCGCACGTCGCGCCTGCGCGTTCCGGGCACGGGGGTGTCCACGGTGAGGACGAGCGCCTCGTATCCCGCCGCCTCCGCGCGCTGGACGAAATCCCGTCCCGCTGCACGGTCCCGCCACAGGTACAGCTGGAACCACCGCCGACCGGTCGGAGCCTCCTCGGCCAGCTTCTCGATCGAGGTGGTACCCATGGTGGACAGGGCGTAGGGGATGCCGGCCCGCTCGGCGACCCGGGCCACGGCCGGCTCCCCCTCGGTGTGCATCATCCGGGTGAACCCGGTCGGGCCGAGGATCACTGGCATCGCTGCCGGCCGGCCGAGGATCGTCGTGGACAGGTCCACCGAGGACACGTTACGCAGGACGTGCGGCTGGAACTCCACCCGCGCGAACGCTGCCCGGGAGCGGCGCAGGCTGATCTCGTCGCCTGCGCCGCCGTCGGTGTAGTCGAAGACCGCTCGCGGTGCCCGCTTCATGGCCAGCAGACGCAGGTCGGACACCGAGGCCGCTCCCGCCAGTTGCCGCTGCGTGGGGTCGAGTGACCACGCCACGGCCCTCGGACGGAGCAAGGGGCGCAGCTCGGACCACCTGGGCCTGTGTCGGCGGGTCACCCGACGTTTGTACACGACCGGGCATGCGCCGGGAAGGTGTCGAGCGAACGAACGTGCCGCGACGGCGGCGCAACTCAGGTGTGAGGCACCAGCTGGCGCTGTCTGCGCGAGCGCTCACGGAGCCCCAGGGCGATCCACGTCGCTGCGTAGAGCACGACGAGGTACTTGAGCTTGGGGGCGTAGCCGGCGAGCAGCGCCGCCTCGACGTCGTAACAGAGCACGACGACGACGATCACCTTCAAGGCCTTGGTCCGGTCTCTGGGCGGCTTGCCCGCATGGTCCCGCCGAGCACGAATGCGCCATGCGTTGACCAGGCTGCCGAGCATCAGTGCGGCCCCTGTCGACAGCAGCACCACCGAGATCCACCCCAGCGTCACCGAAACCCCCTACCCGAGACCGTGCGACATCGTTGCCGTCGAATCACACTAGCCGGATCGGAACCCGCGCGGGCCGGGTGAGCGGACCTTGGGCTCCAGCGGTTGAATCGGAAGTGCAGTCCCCTACAGCGGTCCCCGACAATAAAGGAGCCTCCGGATGAGTGAGTCTGGCGACGAGAACCCCGACGCCGAGCCCGGCGGATCGGACACCGGCGGCACAACAGGTGACGAGCAGGACGCCAGCCGGGCAACCGACGAGCAGCTCAACGCGCCGACGCCCGCAGACACGGACTCGGGAGCAGCGAGCGCGAGCGGCGACCACGGTCAGCAGGACCTCGACGACCCCGGCACTCTGTCCGGTGGCTAGCTGCTCCCGCCATGAGCAGCGTCGTCGCCATCGGAGCGGGAGCCGCGGTGACAGGTCAGGTGGGGTTGGCGTCCCGCAGCGACCAGTCCCGGAAGGCGCGGACGAGCGCGTCGCACTCCCTCCCCGAGGGCCTCGGCGTCGGCAATACGGCCCGGATCGTGGCCTGCAGCTGGTCGACGTAGGACGTGCAGCCCTCGCAGGCCGTGACATGAGCGTGCATCCTGCTAGAGGGCGCCCGGTCGAGGTTGCCCTCGAGCCAGTCGCTGAGCAGTTCGACCACCTGGGGACAGGACAAGCGCCCTCCAGCAACTGCCGGCGCGTCAACGCGACGTCCTGGTCCTGCGCGATGTACAGGGCCTCGACGCCGCTGAGGCCTGCGCGGTTGTTGCACCGCGGCCGCGCCAAGGTCCGCGGGCTGCTCGAGGACTACTACCGCCAGCGGGATCCGTCATGAGCGTCGCGCAAGGGCTGCTCGTCGACTGTCAGGAGATGGTCGAGATGCCCACCGGTTACCTCCACGGGGCGATGGACGAGCCGTTGCGGTCGGCCGTCGAGGCGCACCTGGAGCTGTGTGACGGCTGTGGGACCTATCTCGATCAGCTGCAGATGACTCGGGGTGCGCTCGCCGCCCTCCCGGCGCCGCAGCTGCCTGCCGAGCTGCAGCGGGCGCTTCTCGCGAAATTTCGGGAACATCAGCCATAGCCGCGTAACGCCTGGATGGGTTGCGTAGACAGTGCTCGTGAGCGGCGCTCGTCCCTGTCCGCATCAGGCCCGGGTTACCACCCCAGATCTTGGAGGTTCTTGTGCGCGACTACCCGCAGATGATTGCGCCCGTCGACCACGTCGAGCCCGCCCCTCGCCGGGTGCGCGGGGTCCTGGCAGGGACCACGGTCTTCGACACCACCCGCGCGCTGTATGTGTGGGAGTGGCCGAACTACCCGCAGTACTACGTGCCGCTGGCCGACGTCGTCCCCGATGTGCTCGTCGACGAGCAGCACCCCCAGCACCTGGGGCGCGGCACGGCGTACCGGCACGGTTTGCGGGTCGGTGAGATCAGCCGTCCCGGTGCTGCCTGCGTCTACCGCGAGGACGCAGCGGAGGGGCTGGCCGATACCGTGCGGTTCGACTGGGCGGCGCTGGATGCGTGGTACGAGGAGGACGAGCAGGTCTTCGTCCACCCCCGCAACCCCTACACCCGGGTCGATGCCATTCGCTCCAGCCGCACGATCCGGGTCGAGCTCGACGGCGTCGTCCTGGCCGAATCCCCTTCCCCGGTGATGGTTTTCGAGACCGGGCTGCCCACCCGCTACTACGTCCCGCGCACCCACGTGAACTTCGAGCATCTCGTGCCCACCGACACCGTGAGCGAATGCCCGTACAAGGGCACGACGAGCGGGTACTGGTCGGTGCAGGCAGGCACCACGCACCCGGATTTGGCCTGGTCCTACGACTTCCCCACCCGGCAGCTGTTGCCGATCACGGGCATGGTCGCCTTCTACAACGAGAAGCTCGACCACGTCCTCGACGGCGAGCTGCTCGAGCGCCCCACGACGCACTTCTTCCGATAGGGAAGGGGCGGGCGTCGGTCAGGGTACGACACCGCGACGACACCGAGGCGCAGCGCCGGCAGCTGCAGGACCTGACCACCGCGGCGACCGCTGACCACCAGCAGCGGCTACGACAGCTTGCCGGGATCTGATGGTTAGCCACGACGCGACCCAGGGGCACCACCCCTTCCCCCCCCGGGGCGCACCGGACCGGAACGTACTGCTACTCGCGGTGGCTGACCCCTGAAAAGTCCCATAGGAGGACTCATGACTGACGCACGGAAGACCGCGACGCCTTCGGGTTTGGCTGCCTCGGGCCGCCGGCTGTGGCGGGACGTGATCGACTCCTACGACCTCGACGTCCACGAGGAGCTGCTGCTCACCGAGGCAGCCCGCGTCGCAGACCGTCTGGACCGGCTCGCCGTCGAGGCAGCTGGCAACCCGGTCACGTCGACCAACGCGAAGGGTGACTTGATCGCGCACCCGGCGATGGTCGAGGCGCGGCAGCAGGCGATCGTGTTGGCCAGGCTTGTCGCGTCCCTGCGGTTGCCTTCGGGTGAGACCGCGGACGGTTTGGTCCGGTCGCAGCGTCGGGGGGCGGGGCGGGGCTCGTACGGCATCCGGGGAGCGGTCGGATGAGGCGACGCGCCCCGCAGGACCCCTCTGTGCTCATGGTCCCAACGGACGTCGCCGCAGGCCCGTGCGTGAAGTTGTGGGCGTCGCCGGAGGCGCTGGCCATGCTGGAGCCAGGGAACGCCTCTCAGCGGTTAGCGAACGAAGCGCGTGATGAAGTGCAGTTGGCGGCCAGCGTCATGCGAGCGGTCCAGATCGACGCACATCACAGGTGGTCCGCCGCACGCCGCGAGTGGGCCACCAAGCAAGGCATCACCGCCCGCGAGATGTCCAAGCTGCTCCACTGCGGGGTATACCCGTATTTCTGTCCGCCTCGGTCGCATGACGGCGAGCCGTCCAACTACGAGCGGCTCTATCCACGACGTGCCAACCTTGAAAGAGGCTCGCGATGACGACACTGAGGAAGAAGGCCCAGCCGGTTCCCAGCGCCGCTGGTCGAGGGTCGACCCCGTCAGCAGCGCGATGCTCGACGCCTGGCTCCGCTGGCATACGGCACGGGATGAGTGGGCCGCGCAGGCAGGTCTGACACCGCGGCGGGAGCGGTTGCGGGCCGTACCCAACAGGCAGCCCAACTTCGCCGGGCGTTCGGGGGGCCGTACCTGAGACCCCCCACGAGCGCGGCGCACCGCATACAACTGGGCTCATGGTTGGTTGCATGTTGTGGACAAACCTCAAATCTCAGTTACACCCCCATCGCAAACATGTAACACAACCGGGATTCAGTTGTATGTTGTGTGCCAGGGAAGCGTCCAACTTCGTCGACAGCCCCTTCGGCGCCCCAACCAGGGAGCCAGGCGACCAATGAACCGCACCGGCGTGTCCGGAGACTCCAGTCCTTGAGGAGGATGGGGTCATGCCAGGGAACACAACGCGGAGGTACCTGCTGGAGCTGCAGGAGCGGGCGGTGGGGATGGTCGGGGAGATCCGGACCGGTCACGATTCGGAGTGGGCGGCGATGGTGAAGGTTGCCGAGCTGCTCGGGGTCGGCACACCGGAGACGGTCCGGAAATGGGTCCGCCGCGCCGAGGTCGATGCCGGCGCCCGACCCGGGACCACGACCGCGGAGTCCGTGGAGCTGAAACGGCTGAAGCGTGAGAACGCGGAGCTGAAAAGAGCCAACGCGATCCTCAAGGCAGCATCAACTTTCTTCGCGGCCGAGCTCGACCGGCCACAGAGGTGATCGTGAAGTTCATCAGCGAGCACCAGGGCCACCGGCTCGAGGGTGGTTTGCGGTGGGGCGTCGAGCCGATCTGCACCGTGCTGACCGAGCACGGGTTGAAGATCGCCCCATCGACCTACTACGAGCACCTCGACAGGGTCCCGACCCGGCGGGAGGTTCGCGACGAAGCACTGCGTGGGCTGATCGTCCGGGTCCACGCCGCGAACTACGGCGTTTACGGCGCCCGCAAGGTGTGGCTCAAGCTGAACCGGGAGGGCACCGCGGTGGCGAGGTGCACCGTGGCGCGGCTGATGGGTGAGAACGGGCTGGTCGGTGCTCGCCGTGGCAAGGTCAAGCGCACCACCATTCCCGGGCCGGCCGCCAACCGGCCCGCCGACCTCGTTCAGCGACGGTTCACACCCGCCGCCCCGGACCGCCTCTGGGTTGCCGACATTACTTATGTCTCGACGTGGTCGGGGTGGGTCTACGTCGCGTTCGTCACCGACGCCTACGCCCGGCGCATCATCGGGTGGCGAACTGGCACCTCGATGACCACCCGGCTGGTCCTGGACGCGATCGACCAGGCGATCTGGACCCGGGTCCGCGAGGCCCGCGTAGGGCTGGGCGAGGTTGTTCATCATCACGACCGCGGCAGCCAGTACGGCTCCGTGGCGTTCAGCGAGCACCTCGCCGCGGGCATCACGCCGTCGGTCGGCGCCGTCGGCTCGTCGTTCGACAACGCTCTCGCCGAGACGATCAACGGGCTCTACAAGACCGAACTGATCAAGCCACGCGGCCCCTGGCGCACCGTCGACGAGGTCGAGATCGCCACCGCCGAGTGGGTCGACTGGTTCAACCACCGCCGCCTCTACGAACACTCCGGCGACATGCCACCGGCCGAGATGGAGAACCACCACTACGCTCACACCAGAGCCCAGCCGAAGGCCAAGCTCTCAAACCAGTAAGTCTCCGGACACGCCGGTGCGGTTCA
>JAABUK010001358.1_pt1 | contig 47130 bp, 28 predicted proteins | sample 5559141 | NCBI WGS metagenome assembly JAABUK01 (sample SAMN10711869, study PRJNA513367) | rock metagenome | isolation source: Antarctica rocks | place: Antarctica: Victoria Land, Pudding Butte nord | collected 2016-01-03 | reverse complement strand
CACACCAGATGATAGAGAAGCACGGACACATTATGGCTCTTGTGGATGTAGCGGCTCATCCCAACAGTCATAACCCAACGCGTTCTTCACGCAGCAAGCTGCGGGGAATGTACCCGAAGAGATTCAACGGCATCCTCGGACTCGCTGGCGATGATCCGTTGATGAGACAGCTCGACTTCCGACGCAGGTTTGATGCTGCACTTGAGGTTGCTCTCCGGCACCTCGACCAGTCCCTCGAAGAGGTACTTGGATCTCAAGTACTTGAGGGGGTCGCGAAGCGATTTCTCGTCCTCGTGCCGGCAGGAGAACAGGAGCTCACCGTCGCAATACTGCACAAAGCGAAAGGCGACCTGGATCACGTCCTCCTTCAAGATCAGCCTTCCTCTGCCGTAGCCGTTCCTCAAAGGCGCTTTGTATTCCGGGTGCTCAAAGAGCGGCAGCATCCTCGGCTCGTGCAGCAGGCAGCGTCCATCCGAAGCACGCCCTTGAACAAGCAGCGATGCCTTGCTGAGCTTCTTGGCGCGGTACATCGCCTTGTCCCCAAGATTCAGAATCTCGCGAACGGCTTCCTCACCCTGCTTCAGCAGCCGCGCATCCGCATCGCGATACACAACGCCGATGCTCGCGCTGACGTGAGCTTTGTGCTCACCGAGGGTGTATGTTCCTGATAGGGCTTTGCGAGTTGACTGCGCCGTCTCCATCGCTTGCGCTGCATCAGCGGGATTGTGGATGACGACGACGAACTCATCACCGCCATGACGGAAGGCATCTTCCCGATGCTGTTGCCCCAGCCGATCCGCGACCTGCTTCAGCACTTCATCACCGGCCTCGTGCCCCAACGTGTCGTTCACCTTCTTGAACCCGTTCAAGTCCATGTAGAGCACAGCGAGCGACCGTTCCTTGCCCCGCTCCATCCCGTTAAGGTGCGAGAGCAGGACATCTTCCAGCGCAGTGCGGTTGGGCAAGCGAGTGAGCGAATCGTGATAGGCGTGATCCCACAGGTCTTGCACGCTGTTGTTGAGATTTTGTAGCCGCTTTTCGAAGTTCTTTTGCATAATTTTCTATTCCCAAGTGCTTGGCGTGATTTTCCGCCGCTACAGCTCCTGATACTGCGTGAGCTACTATAGCCAAGGTCGAAGCTGGCTCCACATGATGTCACAGATGCCTTCGCTGCACGCATCGAATTGTTCTTCCTGGTTGGGTTGGTCGGGTTTTGGCACCATTAGGGAGCTCTCGCGTCCACGCTCAAGGCCCGTTGGTCTTCGGTAAATGCTCAACATCCGCAGGGTAAGTAGTTCTTGTAGAGAGGTCTAACAGGTACGAAACCCGACCAACCCGACCAATCTTGCCACGGCTCCTTCACAGAGTCAGCATCGGTAGCCCTTCAAGGTGGAAATCGATTTCGTGAGGCCCGCTATCGGGGTAAGTGTTCAGGCTGGATATTCGGTAGCTGCGAAGAGGTTATGCTATTGCCAACCGCTTAGGAAAGTCGAGAGTCTCTTGAACGTCTTTGCACTCCGTGACCGCATCATCGGCGACTACGCCTCCTACATCCGCTCGTTCGTGCGCATCTCCGAGCCGCGCATCCGAGCCCTGGTCGAGCAGGAAATCGCTGAGGGATTGCTGTGGCCTCAGCCTCTCATCCAGCTCAACCCGTCCTTCGAGCCTGGGCCCTGGGTAGACGATCTCGTCGAGCAGCAAGTACTTCACGCAGGCTGCGGCCCCATCTTCCGCCGCGACAAGAGCGGATCCAACATCGGGCTACGCTTGCACAAGCATCAGGCTGACGCCATCCGCATCGCGCGCGCGGGCCACCCTTACGTGCTGACAACAGGGACGGGATCGGGGAAGTCGCTGGCCTACATCATCCCCATCGTGGATCACGTGCTGCGGAGCGGAAGCGGGCGCGGCGTGCAGGCGGTCGTGGTCTACCCGATGAACGCCCTGGCCAACTCGCAGATGCGCGAGCTGGAGAAGTTCCTCTGCGACGGCTTCCCCAACCGCCAGGGGCCCGTCACCTTCAAGCGCTACACCGGGCAGGAGAGCCGAGAGGAGCGCGACGCCATCATCGCCAGCCCGCCCGACATCATCCTGACCAACTTCGTGATGCTGGAGCTGATGCTCACACGCTCCCACGAGAGCAAGCTGCTGCGCTCGATGAGCGGCCTCAAGTACTTGGTGCTGGACGAGCTGCACACCTACCGTGGGCGCCAGGGCTCCGATGTCGCGGTCCTGGCCCGCCGCGTGCGCGAGATCACCGCCGCGCCCGGCGCCACGCTGCAGTGCGTGGGCACCTCGGCCACCATCGCCGGGCGCGGCACCCAGGCCCAACGCCGCGAGCAGGTCGCCAGGCTGGCCTCGCAGCTCTTCGGCACCGAAGTTCGGCCTGCCCACATCATCGGCGAGACGCTGCGCCGCGCCACGCCTGAGCGCAACTGGAGCGATCCGACCGAAGCCGAGGCTCTGCGCGCACGCCTGAGATCGGAAGAGGCGCCCTCCGGGAACTTCGAGGCGTTCGTGCAAGATCCTCTGGCCTCCTGGATCGAGAGCGCCTTTGGCATCGAGGAGCACGAGGAAGAGGGCCACAAGTACTTGCGCCGCTCGCAGCCCGCCTCGCTTTCCGGCCCGGATGGAGCCACGCCGCGCCTGGCCGCGCTCTCGGGCATGGACGAGGAGACGTGCGCACGGCGGACTTCGGAGATGCTGCTCGCGGGCTTCGAATGCGAGCCTCATCCCCAGACGGGCAAGCCGCCGTTCGCCTTCCGGCTGCACCAGTGGGTCTCGCGCGGCGACACCGCTTACGCCTCGCTGGAGCCGCCGTCCGAGCGCGTCATCACGCTGCAGGGGCAGAGATTCGTGCCGGGGCAGCGGGACAAGATCCTCTTCCCGCTGGCGTTCTGCCGCGAGTGCGGCCACGAGTTCTACACCGTCTGGAAGCTGCCCCAAGATCACGCGGGCGAGAAGGGCGAGCGATTCACGCCGCGCCCGCCACTGGACACGCGCGCCGAGCAAGCTGACGAGCCCGACGCCGAAGCCGGCTTCTTGTACTTCTCCGAGTCCGATCCGTGGCCGCACGACGAGGAGCAGGCACTGGCCAAGCTGCCCGAAAGTTGGATCGAGGAGAAAAACGGCAATCTGCGCGTCAAGCCTGGCCAGCGTGAGAACGTGCCGCGCCCGCTGCGGCTGGACACCCTGGGACATGGAGATTCTCATGGCCTGCGCTGTCACTGGATGGCATCCTCGCTGCGATTCTGCCCCGCGTGCGGCGTGAGCTACGACCGCCAGCGCTCCGACTTCGCCAAGCTGTCGTCGCTGGGCTCGGAGGGACGCTCGACGGCGACCACGATCCTGAGCCTCTCCTTCATCCAGGCCTTGCGCGCGGACGCTGACCTCAACAACGGAGCGCGCAAGCTCCTCTCGTTCACCGACAACCGCCAGGACGCCTCGCTGCAAGCGGGCCACTTCAACGACTTCATCGAGACGAGCCTCCTGCGAGCGGCCCTCTATTCCGCTGCTCTTGAGGCAGGGAGTGAAGGTCTGACGCACGATGTCCTGGCCCGCCACGTCTTCGATGCTCTTGATCTGCCGGTCGAAGAATACGCCTCGAACCCAGAGGCTCGCTACGCCGCGCTGGAGCAGGCGCAGGCGGCTCTGCGCGGCGTGCTCGGCTACCGATTGTATCGCGACCTGCGGCGTGGCTGGCGCGTGACCAGCCCGAACTTGGAGCAGTGCGGCCTGCTCGAAATCGACTACCAGTCGCTCGATGAAATCGCAGCCGATGAGGAACTGTGGGAACTCAAGCATCCCGCTCTGAGCCAGGCAGAGCCATCGGCACGGCGCGAGGTGTGCAAGGTGCTTCTGGACGTGATGCGGCGCGAGCTGGCCATCAAGGTTTCGTATCTCCAGCCAGGCGAGCAGGAGAGCCTGCTCCAACGCGCCTCGCAGTACTTGAAGCCGCCGCCCTCACCGTGGAACTTCGACGATGACGAGGCACGCACCCTGGAGCAGGCGCGCGTCCTCTTCCCCCGCCCGCGCGACGAGAAGACCCCGCGCGACAGCAAGGACATCTTTCTCTCGCCGCGCTCGGCGTTCGGATCGTTCGCGCGCCGCAAGCTGTTTCCCTCCGGCTCGCCCAAGCCGGACGACGTGCAGGCCGTCATCTGTGACCTGCTGCAAGTACTTCAAGTCGGCGGCCTGGTTGAGCCCGCGCACGCCACAAGTACTTCGCGAGGCCGCAGCCGCTGGAACCGCGAGCCCAAGGAGGACGAGCACGGCTTCCAGCTCGTCGCGGCGAGCCTGATCTGGCGCGCGGGCGATGGCACAAAGGCCTTCCACGATCCTCTGCGCTCCCCGCGCGCGGCCCGCGAGGGCGGCAGGGCGAACACCTTCTTCTCGCACTTCTACAAGAGCGTGGCGGCCACCCTCGAAGGCATCGAGGCGCGCGAGCACACGGCGCAGGTGCCCTACGGCGAGCGCCAGGATCGCGAGGCACGCTTCACCAGCGCGCAGCTCCCGATCCTGTATTGCTCACCGACGATGGAGCTGGGAGTGGACATCGCTGAGCTGAACGCCGTCCACCTGCGCAACGTGCCTCCGACCCCGGCCAACTACGCGCAGCGTTCGGGGCGCGCGGGACGTTCGGGGCAGCCGGCCATCGTGTGGAGCTACTGCACCACGGGCAGCCCGCACGACCAGTATTTCTTCCGCCGCCCCATCGAGATGGTCGCGGGAGCCGTCGCGCCGCCTCGCCTGGACTTGTCGAACGAGGAGCTGGTGCGCGCCCACGTCCACGCCGTGTGGCTGCACGAGACTGGAGCCGATCTGAGCCAATCCATGAAGGACGTGCTCGACCTGAACGGCGACGACCCGACGCTGCAAGTACTTGCGGGGCTGAGTAGCGACCTGCGCAATGACGCGGCGCGAGAGCGGGCGCGGCCACGGGCGCAGCGCATCCTGGATTCGATGGGAGAGGAAGTACTTGGCGCGCCGTGGTTTCACGAGGGCTGGCTGGAGCGCACGCTGCGCGAGGCGCCGCAATCGTTCGAGCGCGCCTGCGAGCGTTGGCGCGGCCTGTATCGTTCGGCTCTGAGCCAGGCGCGGGCGCAGTCTCGCCTGGTGCAGGACGCCTCGCGCCCACACGCCGACAAGGAGCAGGCCAAGCGCCTGCGCGCCGAAGCGGAGTCGCAGCTGAGGCTGCTGTCCGAAGTCGCCGACGTGGAGCACTCGGACTTCTACCCGTATCGCTACTTCGCCGCCGAGGGATTCCTGCCCGGCTACAACTTCCCACGCCTGCCGCTCTCGGCCTTCATCCCGGCGCGGCGAGCGGGCAAGGCGAACCGCGACGAGTATCTCTCGCGCCCCCGCTTCCTGGCGATCACCGAGTTCGGGCCGCGCGCGCTGGTCTACCACGAGGGCGCGCGCTACGTGATCCACAAGGTCATCCTGCCTCTGAGCGAGGGAGCTGAGGGCGAGGCCGTCGTGCAAACCACGTCGTGCAAGATCTGCTCATCGTGCGGCTACGGGCACCCGGTGACAAGTACTTCCGACCCCGATTTGTGCGACCGCTGCGGCACCCTGCTGCCGTTCGCGATGAAGGGGCTGCTGAGGATGCAGAACGTCTCGGCCAAGAGGCGCGACAAGATCAACTCGGACGAGGAAGAGCGCCTCAAGCTGGGCTACGAGATCATCACCAGCGTGCGCTGGGCCGAGCGCAACGGGCAGGCCGCCACGCTGGAAGCCACGGCCAAGCATGGCGAGGAAGAGCTTGCGGGCTTGAGCTACGGCCAGGCCGCGACGCTGTGGAGGATCAACCTGGGCTGGCGGCGGCGCAAGGACTTGAACCAGCACGGCTTCATGCTGGACATCGAGCGCGGCTACTGGGAGAAGAACGAGCGCGAAGAGAAGACGCAGACAGACGACGATCTCTCGCGCCGCATCGAGCGCGTGGTTCCCTTCGTGGAGGACACGCGCAACTGCTTGCTGTTTGCGCCCGCTGTCGAAGGCGTGGCCACGCCCCCACAAGTACTTGAGAGCGATGCCCAGGCTTCACAACTCGCGCGGAGCGAGTCGTTCATGCCCTCGCTGGCCTCGGCTCTCAAGCGCGCTCTGCTGGTGCGCTACCAACTCGAAGACAACGAGCTGGCCGTCGAGCCTCTGCCCTCGCCGCGCGACCCCAAACAGCTCCTCTTCTACGAGGCATCCGAGGGCGGGGCGGGGGCTCTCAAGCACCTGTGCGAGAATTCCCACGCCCTGGCTGAAGTCGCCGAGGAAGCATTGAAGCTGTGCCATTTCGAGGTGCCCAGCGGCGCGGATCTGCGGCGGGCCAAGGGCGCGCGCGAGGAGTGCGAGGCCGCCTGCTACGACTGCCTGCTCTCCTACGGCAACCAGTCCATCCACTCGCTCCTCGACCGCCATTGCGTGCGCGATTACCTGCTCGCGCTACGCGATTCTGCGTTACATTCCGCACCATCTGGCGCGGCGACGAGTCCCGGAGGAGCACCCAGCGCTAAGGGCAGTGGCCTTGATGGATCAGCCAACGGATCTGCCGGGCACCCGCCAGAGCAAATAGCTCAGGAGCAACTGGAACGGCGCTGCGATTCGGACTTGGAGAAGGAATGGCTGTCGCGGCTGGCAGCGCGCGGGCATCGCCTGCCGCACGAGGCGCAGAAGTACTTGCCCGGCTGTGGCGCTCGCCCCGACTTCTTCTACCCCGGCGTCGCGGTCTACATTGACGGCCCGCATCACGAGTTCCCCGAACGCCGCGAACGTGATCGGACTCAGACCGAGTGCCTGGAAAATGACGGGTTCTCGGTTGTGCGCTTCGGGTTACAAGACGATTGGAGTGCGATCTGGGACGCCTGGCCCAGCGTGTTCGGAGCGGTTGGGGCGCAGCGAGTAGCAAGTGGTGCGGGCGCGGGTGCAAGTACTTGAGGGTGTGCACAAAGGCACATCGAGTTCACAGAGCACGCGTTTCTTGGGCCTCCCGTCATTCTGAGCCGGGCACCCTCTGGGTGGATAAGCGACCGAAGAATCCCCCGCGCAAGTGCTTGGGCTCTCGTCGGGGGATTCTTCGGTCGCTTAGGCTCCCTCAGAATGACGGCAGAGCGGGTATTGGCGGGAGGCGGGTGAGAAAGCGCCTTTACGCACACCCCCTCAAGTACTTGGACGAGGTTTTTCTACTCGCTACTCGCCCGCCAAGTGGAAGAAAACAATGAACGCAGAAACCTTTGCTGTTGGCTCGCTGGTGCGGGCGCGTGGGCGCGAGTGGGTCGTGCTGCCGGAGTCCTCCGGCGATATGCTGATCCTGCAGCCGCTGGGTTCGGGCGCAGGAGAAAAGACGGGCATTTACCTGCCCCTCGAAAGTGACGTGCAGAGCGCGACCTTCGCCCTGCCCGACCCGGCTCAGGTCGGCGACGCGCGCAGTGGGCGCTTGCTGCGTGAGGCGGCGCGCCTGGGATTCCGCTCGTCAGCGGGGCCGTTCCGCTCCTTCGGCAACATCGCCGTCGAGCCGCGCCCGTATCAGTTGGTGCCGCTACTGCTCGCCCTGCAGCTCGACCCGGTGCGCCTGCTCATCGCGGACGACGTGGGCATCGGCAAGACCATCGAAGCGGGTTTGATCGCGCGCGAGTTGCTTGATCGGGGCGAGATTTCGGGCATCTCCGTGCTGTGCCCGCCGCATCTGGCCGAGCAGTGGCAGCGCGAGTTGAGCGAGCGGTTCCACATCGAAGCGGCTCTCGTCCTGCCCTCAACTGTGAAGCGGCTGGAGCAGCCGTGTGGGCCGGGGCAGTCGCTCTTCGAGTTCTATCCCAACACCGTGGTCTCGCTCGACTTCATCAAGTCCGAGAGGCGGCGCGATGAGTTCGCCCGTGCCGGAGCGCCCTTCATCATCGTGGACGAGGCGCACACCTGCGCTCAGAGCGGCGAGGGCACGCGCCAGCAGCGCCACCGCCTGCTGCAAGTACTTGCACAGAGCCCCGACCGCCACATCGTCTTGGTCACCGCCACGCCGCACTCCGGCAACGAGGACGCGTTTCGCTCGCTGCTCCAGCTTCTGCGTCCCGACTTCGCGCATCTGCCGCAAGACCTTTCCGGCGCTCACAACGAGAAGCGGCGGCGCGATCTGGCCAGGCACCTGGTGCAGCGGCGGCGTGCCGACATCCGCCGTTACCTGGACGAGGACACGCCCTTTCCCGAACGTGAAGAGGGCAAGGAAATCGGCTACCACCTCTCGCCCGAATACAAGCGTTTCTTCGACAAGGTGCTGCGCTACGCCCGCGAAACCGTGCGCGACGAATCGGGCGGAAAGTTCCGCCAGCGCGTGCGTTGGTGGAGTGCCCTCAGCCTCCTCCGTGCCCTGGCTTCGAGCCCCGCCGCAGCAGCCGCGACGCTGCGCTCGCGTGCCCGCAACGCCGCTGCGACCAGCATTGAGGAAGCCAACGAGATCGGGCGGCGCGCCGTCCTCGACTTGGCCGAGGACGACGGAGCCGAAGGCATCGACCTCGCGCTCGGCTCCATCGTGGACGAGGATGGCACACAGGATGGCGCGCAAGAGGCGGCAAGTACTTCTGGTGCTTCCGAGCCGAGCTACACGCCGACCTCAAGCACTTCAGCTTCTGCGGGCGCGTCTTCGCCTTCGTCTCGGAGGCTCCAGGACATGGCGCGCGAGGCCGACGCCCTGCGCGGCGAGGGCGACCTCAAGCTCTCGGCTGCCACCAAGCTCATCCGTGGGCTGCTGGACGACGGCTTCTCGCCGATTGTCTTCTGCCGCTTCATCAACACTGCCGAGTATCTGGCCGAGCACCTGCGCGCGCGGCTCAAGGGCGTCGAGATCGAGAGCGTGACCGGCCTGCTGCCGCCCGACGAGCGCGAGGCGCGCGTGCTGCAGCTCGCCACGGCCAGCGAGGGCGGCAAGAGGCGCGTCCTGGTCGCGACCGACTGCTTGAGCGAGGGCATCAACTTGCAGGGCTACTTCGACGCCGTGCTGCACTACGACCTGTCGTGGAACCCAACACGCCACGAGCAACGCGAAGGCCGCGTTGATCGCTACGGCCAGCACTCCTCGAAAGTCCGCGTCGCCACGCTCTACGGCGTGGACAACCAGATCGACGGCATCGTGCTCGACGTGCTCTTGCGCAAGCACAAGGCGATTCGCACGGCTCTCGGCGTTTCGGTTCCCGTGCCCGCCGACAGCGACGCTGTGATCGAGGCGATCTTCGAGGGCCTGCTCCTGCGCGAAAGCGGAGGCGGCCTGAGCCCGCAGCAGCTCACGCTCTTCGGCGACGAGCTGGACAAGAGGAACGACCTGCACGTGCGCTGGGACTCTTCGATGGAGCGCGAGAAGGTGTCGCGCTCGCGCTTCTCGCACGGCAACATCGCCGTCGAGGACGTGGCGCGCGAAGTTGCGGCCCTGCGCGAAGCTCTGGGCGGTCAGGCCACAGTTGAAGCGTTCACGCGCGACGCGCTGCAAGCGGTGGGCGCTCCCGTGGCTCAGGTGCCTCCCATCCGCGTTGACCTGAGCGCGCTGCCCCTCGCGGTGCGCGAGCCTCTGCAAGCCGCGCTGCCACCCTCCGTTGTCAAGGCCGGCGCGATCAAGGCGCGCTTCAAGTCCAAGGCGCTGCAGGGCGAAGTACTTGTGGGCCGCACGCACCCGTTGGTCTCGTCTCTGGCCTCCTTCCTTCTGGAAAGCGCGCTCGACTCGCAGGCCCAGGAAGTTCCCGCCGCTCGCTGCGGCGCGATGCGAACGGCTGCGGTCTCGACACGCACCACGCTCTTGCTGGTGCGGATGCGCTTCCACATCATCACCGGCAAGCGCGGCGGAGCGGAGAGCCAGCTTCTGGCCGAAGACTGCGCCCTGCTCGCATTCCGCGGCTCGCCGCAATCGGCGGAGTGGCTCTCGAAGGAAGAGGCCGAGGCGCTGCTGGACGCGAAGCCCGCGCAGAGCATCGAGCGCGACATCGCCGCCAACGCCGTGCGCTTGATCTTGAACAACTACAAGGACTTGGAGCCGGCTCTGGAAGAGGCCGCGCGCGAGCGGGGGCAGACTCTTCTCGAAGCGCATCGGCGGGTGCGTGTGGCAACTCGCTCCGGCCTGCACCACCGCATCGAGCCGCAGCTGCCGCCCGATGTGCTGGGCGTCTGGGTGTTTCTGCCACAGGCCGCAGGTCAGTAGCCCACAAGTACTTGCAGGCACCTCTTTATCATCATCGCGACCTTTCTATGATTCACATTTCACTTCGCCTGGAAGGTGCCCTTCTCTCGCGCGACTTCATGGCGCGCCTGGCCTCGCCCATCTCGGACATCACGCCACTCTCGCCCCAGAGCTACGGGCTGGCCCAGGGTGACAAGTTCAACGAGGTCATCACCCGCTCGTGGAACGCGCTGCGTGGGCGCTGGGAGAAGTTTCAGGCCGAAGCTGCCAACCGTCAGCCGAGCGACGCGCTCACCGGGCGCACGCGCGACTTGTGGCTCCAGCCGCTGATGCAAGAACTGGGCTTCGGACGTGTGGCCACCGCGCGCCCCATCGAAGTCGGCGACAAGTCGTATCCCATCTCGCACGCCTGGGGGAACGTGCCCGTCCACCTCATCGGCGCGGGCCTCGAACTGGACAGGAAGACGCCCGGCGCAGTGGGAGCCGCGCAGATGGCGCCGCACGCGCTGGTGCAGGAAGCCCTCAACCGCTCCGGCGAGCACCAGTGGGCGATTCTCTCCAACGGGCGCAAGCTGCGTCTGCTGCGCGACAACGCCTCGCTATCGCGTCAGGCGTTCATCGAGTGGGACTTGGAGCAAATCTTCGAGCACGAGCTGTATTCCGAGTTCGCGCTCTTCTGGCTGCTGTGCCACCAGTCGCGCTTCGAGCAGAAGCTCAATGAGGAAGCCGAGCCTCAGCCGCCCATCATCGAAACCTGGATACAGAGCGCAGCGCAAGAAGGCATCCGTGCGCTGGACGATCTGCGGCGCGGCGTCGAGTCGGCCATCACCACGCTGGGCAACGGGTTCCTCGCGCACCAGTCCAACGCGAGCCTGCGCGAGTCGCTGGAAAGCGGCGCGCTGTCGCCCGATGGCTTCTACAAGCAGGCGCTGCGGCTGGTCTACCGCCTGCTCTTCGTGCTGGTGGCCGAGGCCAAGGACGCGCTGCTCGATCCCGGCGCTGAGGAAGAAGCGCGCGAGCGGTATCACAAGTACTTCTCGCTGTCGCGGATGCTGCCGATCATCAAGTCCACGCGCGGCACCACGCACGCCGATGCCTGGCGCGGGCTGCGCTTGACGCTGGCGCAGATGCGCGGCGGCTGCGCGGGCCTGGCTCTGCCTGCTCTGGGCGGCGCGCTCTTCGAGGAAACGGTCTTCGATGGCTGCGACATCTCCAACGAGGCGCTGTATGAAGCTCTGCGCGGCCTGATGTTCACCGTGCAGAACAACAGGCGCCAGCCGGTCAACTACCGCGACCTGGGAAGCGAGGAGCTGGGCTCGGTCTACGAGTCGCTGCTCGAACTCACGGCGCGCATCGAGGGCAGGCACTTCGAGCTGTTCTCGGCAGCCGGCAACGAGCGCAAGAAGACAGGCAGCTACTACACGCCCGCGGGCCTGGTCAAGTCGCTGCTCGACACCGCGCTCCAGCCCGTCATCGACCGCGCGCTCGCGGCTCCCGATGCGCAGGCCGCGCTGCTGAGCCTCAAAGTCTGCGACCCGGCTTGCGGTTCGGGCCACTTCTTGACAGCAGCGGCGCGGCGCATCGCCAGTTCTTTGGCGCGGCTGCGCGCGGGCGGCGACGAGCCCACTGTCGGGCAGATGCAGGCGGCGATGCGCGAGGTGGTGCGCGGGTGCATCTACGGCGTGGACCTGAACCCGATGGCGGTCGAGCTGTGCAAGGTCGCGCTGTGGATCGAGTCGCTCGAACCGGGGCGGCCTCTGACCTTCTTGGAATCGCGCATCCGCGAGGGCAACTCGCTGCTGGGCACCACGCCCGCGCTCTTGGAAGAAGGCATTCCCGACGAGGCGTTCTCGCCCATCGAAGGCGACGACAAGAAGGCGTGCGCGGCCTTGAGGAAGAGGAACAAGCTGGAGCGCGCGGGTCAGGCGAGCTTGTTCGACGAGAGTTGGAAGCTGGATCTGGGCGATTTGCGCCAGACGATCGCCAGCATCGAAGAGGTCGCGGACACCGACATCGAGGGCGTGCGCGCCAAGGAGAGGATGTGGAAGGCGCTGGAGCAGTCGAGCGCCTACCTGTTCACGCACCAGCTCGCCGACGCCTGGTGTGGCGCGTTCGTGTGGCGCAAGGTGATGGACACCGACCCCAAGTACTTGCCGCCCATCACGCAGCAAGTCTTCGAGAAGCTGCGCAAGAACCCGTGGGACGTGGACATCAAAATCCGCGACGAGATCAAGCGGCTGGGCGAGCAATACAAGTGGTTCCACCCGCACATCGAGCTGCCCGATGTGTTCGCAGACGGCGCGGGCGGCTTCGATGCCGTGCTGGGCAACCCGCCGTGGGAGCGCGTCAAGCTGCAAGAGAAGGAATGGTTCGCCGCGCGCCGTCCCGAAGTCGCGCTCGCGCCCAACGCCGCCGCGCGCAAGAGGCTCATCGCCGCGCTCGAAGCCGACGATCCCGATTTGCACCGCGCCTTCCTCGACGACAGCCGCCGCGCCGAGGGCGAAAGCCACTTCGCGCGGTCGAGCGGCAAGTTCCCGCTGTGCGGGCGCGGCGATGTCAACACCTACGCGCTCTTCGCCGAGCTCAACCGCGCGCTCATCAACCCGCGCGGGCGCGTCGGCTGCATCCTGCCCAGCGGAATCGCCACCGACGACACCACCAAGTTCTTCTTCCGCGACCTCTCCGACAAGAACGCTCTCGTCTCCCTCTTCGACTTCGAGAACCGCGAGAAAATCTTCCCCGATGTGGATTCGCGCATGAAGTTCTGCCTGCTGACACTGGCGGGCGAGTCGGCGGCAACGCGGGCGGCGGCGTTTGTGTTCTTCGCGCTGCGCCCGGAGCACATCGACGACGAGGCGCGCCGCTTCGAGCTGTCGCGCTCAGACATCGCGCTGCTCAACCCCAACACGCGCACCTGCCCCATCTTCCGCTCGTCGCGCGACGCCGAGCTGACCAAGAGCATCTACCGCCGCGTCCCGGTTCTCATCAACGAAGAGCAAGGCGAAGACGGCAATCCGTGGGGCGTCAAGTTCCAGCGGATGCTCGATATGTCGAACGACTCGTCGCTGTTCCGCACGCGCGAGGAGTTGGAAGCGGAGAAGTTCGAGTTGCGCGGCAACGTGTTCGAGCGCGCCGCAAGTACTTGGGGCGCGTGGCACCCGCCGCTGGCGATGAAGTACTTGCTGCCGCTCTACGAAGCGAAGATGCTGCACCACTTTGATCACCGCTGGGCGACTTATGCAAGCACGCCCGACGGACTCGATACGCGCGATGTCACGCCCGCAGAGAAGGCCAACGCGAGCTTCGAGGTGCTGCCGCGCTACTGGGTTTCCGAAGCGGAAGTCGAAGCACGCCTGGGAATCCACTCGCCTCACTCGTGGCTCCTCGCCTTCCGCGACATCACCAACACAACGAACGAGCGCACCGTGATTGCGAGCATTCTTCCGCGCGTTGGCGTTGGTAACAACGCGCCGATCATGCTGCTTGGTGAAGAAGTCACAGCGACACAAGCCGCCTGTTTAATTGCGAACCTCTCATCGTTCGCGCTGGATTTCGTGGCGCGTTTCAAAGTTGGCGGCACACACTTGAACTTCTTTATCGCTCAGCAGCTTGCCGTTCTGCCGCCAAGTACTTACAGCGCGCCGTGTCCGTGGGCGCCTACAAGTACTTGGGGCGAGTGGATTTCGTCTCGTGTGCTCGAACTGACCTACACCGCGCACGATCTGGAGCCGTTCGCGCGCGACCTCAAGTACTTGGGGCCGCCCTTCGCGTGGGACGCCGAGCGCCGCTTCGATCTGCGCTGCGAGCTGGACGCGGCCTTCTTCCACCTCTACGAGCTGTCGCGCGACGAGGCCGCGTATGTGATGAGCACCTTCCCCATCGTCAAGCGCAAGGACGAGGCCTCTCACGGCGGACGATTCCGCACCTCAGAGCGCATTCTGGAGCTGCTCGATGAGTTCGCCTCACGCACGAATGGCGCGTGACGAACCCAAAACCTCGCGCCAAGTACTTGCATCCACGCACGCACAAGTCCGCATCGCCGCCGAGGGGGAAACTACAAAGCCTTATGTTGAAATCATTGAGCTTGCAAAACTTCACTGTCTTTCCCGATGCGCAGTTCAAGTTCGGAAAGAACCTCAACGTCATCATCGGAGAGAACGGGACGGGCAAAACTCACGTGCTCAAGACTGCCTACAGCATCCTCGCCGTGAGCGCGCGAGGAGCCATCGGAACCAAAGGCGACAGCCCAACGAAATCCTATCTCCAGGCGGCTCTGGCGAGCAAGCTGCGTGGCGTCCTGATGCCCGATGAGTTGGGCCGCCTCACGCGCCGCCAGGCCGGGCGCAGCCGGAGCGAGGTGGGCTGCCGCTTCGACAACCCAAAGCTAAACCTGGAGTTCTCGTTCAACACCACGAGCAAGCGTGAGGTCAGCGTTGAAGTGCTGCCCGCGATGTGGGGGCAGGAAGTTCCGGTCTATCTTCCGACACGCGAACTGCTGACCATCGCGCCAGGTTTTGTCTCGCTCTACGAGACGACCCAACTGCCGTTTGAGGAGACCTGGAGAGACACCGCCGTTCTGCTGCAAGCTCCGTTGGCCAGGGGGCCGCGCGAGAGGAACATCCGAGAGCTTCTCAAGCCTCTGGAGGAGGCGATGGACGGCAAGGTCGATCTGGATTCGGCGGGCCGCTTCTACCTGAAGACCCGAACCGGCAGGATCGAGATGCACCTGGTCGCCGAGGGCATCCGCAAGCTCGCCATGATCGCGCGGCTAATCGCCACCGGCTCGCTGCTGGGCAAGGGCTCTCTCTTCTGGGACGAGCCCGAATCGAACCTCAACCCCAGGACAGTCAAGGCCATCGCCAGAATCATCCTGCAGATCGCCGAGAGCGGCGTCCAGGTCTTCATCGCCACCCACAGCTTGTTCTTGCTCCGCGAGCTTTACATCCTCGAAAGCCGCGAGTTCGCCTCCGTGGACTCACGCTACTTCGGCCTCCATGCTGGCGAAGCAGGCGCGGTCTCAGTGGCGCAGGGGCAAACAATGGACGACGTAGGCGAAATCGCCGCCCTGGACGAAGAACTGATGCAGTCCGAGCGGTATCTGGAAACCGAAGAGCGGCTGGGCGTGGAGCAGATGAGTGTGGCGCCCGGCAGCGAGTGAGATATGCAGAGATTCACTGAGGGCGACCTCGCCCTGCTGTTCGCGGATGGCTGGGCCGTCAGCAAGTACGACGGCTGGGCGTTCTACCGGAACCAGTTCGAGAAGTGCTGCGGCGGCAACAAGGCGGTGGACTTCCTGGCCTTCGACCCGGCGACCAAGACCCTGTGGCTCATCGAGCTGAAGGATTACCGCCGGTATCCCCGCACCAAGCCCACTCCGCTGTGGGACGAGGTGGCGACCAAGGCGCGCGACTCTCTGGCCGGGCTGGTGGCCGCGCAGGTGGCGCCGGGCCACGCGGAGCAAGCCTTCGCCCGCAAAGCGCTGGGCGCCACGCGGATGCGCATCGTGCTGCACCTGGAGCCTGAGACGACGATGCCTGAGCCGCGCCGCGTGGTGCAGCGATCCCTCATCCAGCAGAAGCTCAAGCAACTGGCGAAGGCCATCGACGCTCACCCGCTGGTTGCGGAGATGGCGATGATGCAGGGCGTGCCGTGGGCTGCGGAAGGAATTTGATTCACGATAGCGCCCCAAGTACTTACCGTACGCTCGCGGCGTCACAGCCTGAGCCTGGCAGGGCAACCCGAACGATATGCCAACATGGAAGCCATTCTTCGATGAAGTCGCGCGCACCCTGCTCACCTTCGAGAGCAAGCAGGACGAGCTGCTGCTCTTGCTCATGGAGATGCAGGCCTCAGGCCTCAAGACGGTCAGCCTGCGAGACAAGGGCGCGGACGGCCAGGAGATCGAGCTGGCCGAGATCGACCCGTTCACCTTCCTGGCGACCTTCAACCGCACCGGAGGCGAGATGCGCCTGGCGCTGTGCAAGTATTTGCAGGGGGCGTGGCACCTGTCGGCCTCGGCGCCCAACAGCGTGTCCGATCTGTGGGGCCTGCCCACGGTGGACGCGCGGCAATCGTGGTTCTTCCCCTACGCCGGAGCGCGCCAGGCGGACGACGTGCCCTCGCTGTGGAAGCTGGCGCGCGTGGCGGTCGAGTCGCCCCACTCGCTGGACAACGCGCTGCTGAGCCGCTGCCTGCGCATCCAGAGCGTGGGCCTGGCCAAGCTCACGAGCGGCCTGCTGTGGCTCAACGCCGGAGCGTTCCTCTCGCTCGACAGCCGGATGCGCAAGTACTTGCAGGCTCAGGGCATCGAGTGGGACGACACGGCCCTGGAAAGCGGCGACGCCCCAGCCTATCGCGCCCTGCTCAAGCGAGTGAACGAGAAGCTGGGCTACAACTACGCGCAGATTTCCGCTGACGCGGGCCGTTTCGCGGATGATGGCGCGAGGCCCAAGCGATTCTGGGCGGGCGGCCACGACTTCGGCGCTGGCGGAGGCACGCAGAAAGACCGCTTCATCCGCGAGAACATCTGGCAGATGAACTTCGCGGACGATGATGAACGGCCCAAAGCTGTTGCCAGCCGCGCCTTGTTCGACCAGATTTCAATTGGTGACGAGTTCGCGATCAAGGGTTGCGGCGCGATGGATCTGGTTGTGCATTACATCGGGCGTGTGCGCGAGGCCGTGCCTGAAACCTCGACGCTCCGCTTGGAGCCGCTGCCTGATCGCCGCCTCTTCAAAGGCAAGCGCCCTGTGGGAAAGGGAGCGGGCAACTTCACGCAGACCCTGCTCGAAGTGACGCGGCCCGAAGACATCGAGCTGATCTTCGACATCAACGCGCTTCCGCAAGTACTTGGAGAGAGCGCCCAAGCACTGGAGGCGGACACGCAAGTACTTGTGGAAGAAGAGGAAGTTCTTGAGCCGCTGCCGCCCGCGCCTTTGAACCAGATTTTCTACGGGCCGCCTGGCACCGGCAAGACCTACACCTCAATTGAGGAAGCCGTGCGCCTCATCCGTGGCGAGGTGCCGATGAAGGACGGAGAGCGCGACCACGCCGCGTGCAAAGCTGACTTCGACCGCTTGAGGCGCGAGGGCCGCATCGGCTTCGTGACGTTTCACCAGTCGTTTTCGTACGAGGAGTTCGTCGAGGGCATCCGCCCCGCGCTGGATGAAAGCAGCACAGCGGGCGCGAGGTATGTGTGCCGCGATGGTGTGCTGAAAGAGATGGCACTGCGGGCTTTGGGCGCGGCGCTGAGGCCAGTGAAGCGCGGGCGTGTGACGTTCGAGCAGGTGTGGGAAGCGTTTGTGGGGGAGGTCAAAGCGAATCCGGATCAGCTCTATCCTGGTCTCATTTCAGGCGACTACAAGATCACCATAAAGTCCTCAGATGATGTGCATGGTGAGAATAAGAGTGGCAGCTCCAAAACGTCTGGGACTACATCACGCCAACAGTTAGAGTTGGTGTGGCAAAAGCTCGACCGTCGCTGCGCGGGAACACACAACGTCCTCCACCCCATTCTTGGCGATGGCGCTCACACCTACCTTGTCGGCACCATCATCGAAGAACTGCGCCGCCTGGAGAAAACACTTCGGCCAGATTCTGCTCAAGTCAGTAGCGCAATTGAAGCTGCAAAGAGCTATCTACGTGGCTCTGAGGAGTATCAACTCGCGCCTCTTAACGCTGCGCCGCGCTTCGTCCTGATCGTGGATGAGATCAACCGAGGCAACATCTCCAAGATTTTGGGCGAGCTCATCACGCTGCTCGAAGACGACAAGCGGCTCGGAGCCGAGAACGCGCTCACCGTCACGCTGCCCTACTCCGGCGAGGCGTTCGCGCTGCCGCCCAATCTGTTCCTGCTCGGCACCATGAACACAGCCGACAAGAGCCTGGCGCTTCTGGATGTCGCCTTGCGCCGCCGCTTCGAGTTCGCGGAGATGCCGCCACGCTTCGAGGTCTGCCGCGGGCTGGCGCCTGAGATGCAGCAAGTACTTGCGGAGCTGAATCGCCGCCTGACGCTCTCGCGCGACCGGGAGCATCGCATCGGCCACGCTTACTTCGTGCGCGTCTCGACGCCAGAGGAGTTCGACCATTTGTTCGAGAGGAAGATCATCCCGCTCTTGCAGGAGTTCTTCTTCAACGACTGGGACGGTCTGCGCGCCGTGCTGGGCGAGTCGAAGCTGAAGCAGGGCCGCTTCATCCGCGCGCTGAGCGGCGACGACGGCTCGCGCGCGCGCACCCGCTGGCAGTGGTGGGTGGACGAAGCACGCGACAAAGACGCGGCTCCGCTCTCCTGCTTCGAGGTGTTGAAGAGCAATTACGGTGTGGCTTCGCCTTCGGCGGCGAGTAGCGAGTTGGGAGTGGCGAGTGGCGGAAATCCGCCCGAAGCACTTGAGGGCGACGGCGATGAGGAAGCGGCTTGATGCAAGCGCCTCAAGTACTTGCAGGCGCGTCGGAGCCAGATTCACTCGCCACTCCCAACTCGCCACTCGCCGCCGAGGGCGAAGTGCTGCGCCTGTGCGAGTGGTCAAGCGTGCGCGTGAGCCCCAAGCTCTGGAACCGGGAGCGGCGCGATGAAGTGGCGCGTGCCTCGCAAGCGTGGCGCGAGGAGCATCGTCTATCGCACCTTCCGCTCGCCTGGGAAGGCAGCGACGGCTGCACGCTGCGAGCGCGCCAGTGGGTCGGCGTGGTCGAGGTCGGCGGAGCGACAATTGAAATCTTTCCCAAACTCGACGCGCATTTGCTCGACGCCTCGCAGCCGGGCGAGCGGGCCGGCTCCGTCTTGCGCTCGCTGCTGTGGATGATGGAAGCCGCGGGCCTGGAGGACGCGCTCGAAGCCGAGACCGCTGGCTTGGACGAGTCGCCGCTCTCGTTCGTGGATCTCTGGGCGTATCTTCTCGCCAAGAACCTGCGCGAGCGGCTCCAAGGCGGCGCGGGGCACGCTTACCGGCACCAAGAAGGCACGCTTCACGCGGTGCGTGGGCGCATCCAGATCGCGGCCCAGGTGTCGCGCCACTGGAACCGCTTGGATCGTGTCGCCTGCGCCTGGGACGAGTGGACGCCCGACACGCCGCTCAACCGCGTCCTCAAGTGCGCCTGCCGCTGGCTCCTCCCGCGCGCTGGGCAAGCCTCCACGCGCGGCCTGCTCTTCGACTGCCTGCTGCTTCTGGATGGCGTGGCCGATGTGCCGCCCCAGGCCGCGCTCACCGAGAGCGAGCGCCTCGTGCACACCCGCGCCACCGAGCCATTCCGCCTCAGCTTCGAGCTGGCGCGTCGCATCCTCCAAGGCAGCGGCCCGGCTCTGGGCGCGGGCGGAGGCGAGACCTGGGTGTTCCTGGCCGACATGAACCGCGTCTTCGAGGCGTTCTGCCGCGCGGCTCTCGAAGCGCGCTTTGAGGTGGCTGTCGAGGAGCAGAAGTACTTGGGGACGCTGCTGGAGCTCAAGAAGGGCGGCATCCAGCAGAAGGCCGACCTCCGCTGGAAGGCAGGTAGCAGCGTATGGGTAGGCGATGCCAAGTACAAGCACCTGGCGCGCAACAGCCGCGACTCACTGCGATTCAGCGATATGGGCGAGGATGAAGTGGACGACCAAGACGACGAACTGGAGGTCGCATCCCCGCTTGGACTACGAGCTGGGCGGCTGCTGTCGCCTTCAGATGTGCGCCAGCTTGGGGTCTACGCGGAGCTGGAGCGCAAGCGCAGGCCCGGCCCGCTCCCCAAGCTGATGCTGCTGTATCCATTCGTAGGCGTAGGCCGCTTCGCTTCCTCACGGTGCCTGGCGTGGAACGGTTCCGAGCTGGTGCTGATGCCGGTTCGCATCCAGGCTGGGCTCAATTTAGACGCTTGCCTGGCTCCTCTAACGGCATCGGCGGTCGGTGATTAAATTGGTGCGAGCACTCGATTCTCTTGCGCGGGTGGGAGAACGGCGTAAAAATAGTGCAACTGAGGGGCGGCGTCAACGCTCGACCCCAGGGAATCCCAAGGTCAAGGAGGTGCCGAATGGCTCGTGCAACGCAAGAACTGCCTTTATTCGATGCACCTGACGACGCAGCATCATTAGCCACCGTCCACGCCACCGGAGAGCCAACTGAGCAGAGTGGCGAACGAGACGCAGACGACGGAGATTCCACCGCTCCGCCATCGTGGAAAGAGTCCTGCACCAACACCGAGTGCACCCTGCATCAGCTGTCGCCTTACATCGGGAAGCTCAAGAGCTCCATCGCCTCCGACATCATCGAGAGGTGCAGCAAACCGGGCGATTTAGTGGTCGATCCCTTCGCTGGCTCTGGCACTATTCTCCTTGAGGCCGCGCTCCTGGGGCGGCACGTCTTCGCTTCTGACATCAGCCCCTACGCCAAGCTGCTCTGCACAGCCAAGCTCAAGGCACCGCAAAACTTAGAGCAAGCTCTGGCTCTGGCCAATTCTGCCCTGGCGCAGATGGAGGAGCCCCGCGATGTTGAGGGCGATGCCGGGGCCGAGGCCCCCGACTGGGTGAAGCAGTTCTTCCACGCGAGCACTCTGGCCGAGGTGCAGAAGTTCACCCGCATCTGCCAGCAGCCGGAGCACGAGTTTCTCTTCGCGTGCTTGATGGGCATCCTGCACCACCAGAGACCGGGGTTTCTTTCCTACCCAAGCAGCCACCTGACGCCTTACCTGAGGACGAAGAAGTACCCGCGCGAAGAGTTTCCAGAGATGTATCAGCGCCGGGAGCTAAAGCCCCGCCTGCTGGCGAAGGTGAAGCGGGCGTTCAAGCGTCGGCCACAGGTGCGCAACGGCTTGCCTCTCCAGATTCACCAGAGCTCGATGGTGAACCTGAGGCTTCCTGATGAGTTCGACTGCTTGATAACGAGCCCGCCCTACATGAACGCGCTCGACTATGGCCGCGACAACAGGCTGCGCCTCTGGTTCATCGACTCGCAGTCCACGATGCCGATGGAGAACGGGGCTGAGCAGGAGAAGCAGGTGTTCCTGGGCGCGATCCGGCACCTGGCCGATCAGGTTGAGGCCCGCCTGAGGAAGCAGGGCCACTGCGTCCTCATCGTGGGCGAGAAGACGCAGCGCAAGATGGCAGCGCACCCAGCTGAGATGACGATGGGCATCTTCAAGGAGCGTGCGCCCTCGCTCAAGCTCAAGCACGTCCTGACAGACGACATACCTGACGTGCGGCGCTCCCGCCGCGAGTGCCGAGGCGTCAAGACCGAGAAGTTTTTGGTGTTTCAGAAGAGAGGCTAATGCGCGCGAATCTTCCCGACCGCAAGTACTTCCTGGGCAAGCCCATTCCAGGACGCCCCAGCACCACGATCATCGAGCACGTGGGCACAGGCAACGATGGTTTGGTGTTTCGCGCCCAGGACAGCGACCTGCTGCGTGATTTCGCCTGCAAGGTGATTCCCCGCGCGAACTTGGTCGGGCAGGACGCGCAGCCACCGACTTGGCGGGCCGAGATCGAGAAGGCAAACCGGCTCACTGGCGGGATCTCTGTGCGTGTGGAGGGTGTTCAGGATTGGAGAGATGAGCCCGCAGGAATCGACTGCGTGTGCCTTCTCTCGGAGTTCATCGACGGGCCAAGCCTGCGCGAGTACATCAAGCAGCAAAAGGGGCAGGTGGACATCTCCTTTGTGCTTTCGTTCCTGGAATCGATGCTCACCTTCTTCAACGAGATGCGCAGTGTCGGCGTGAACCACGGCGACTTGCACGCGGGGAACGTCCTGGTGCAGAAGAGGGAGTTCGATCTACAAGGGCCTAAGTATGCGTTCCGGGTCGCTGATTTTGGGGTTGCCTCGGCGACAAGCGGAGCCCGCTTCAAGGGCGACTACGACCAGTTGGCGGCCATGCTCCGCGAGTTGCTGGAGCAGGTGCCTTTCCAAAAGCTCTCGGCTCACGATCAATACCTCTTCAACGTGTTGAACGACGAGTTCGTGGGGCGCCATCTGGTAGAGCACGACGCTACAAGAGACTCAACCGCCCGCAACCCTATAACTCTTTATCAAGAGCTGATAAGCCTGGACTCCCGCTACAACGCTTTGCAGACAGACCTGTCGATGCAGATGCTCACGCCCTTCGACTACTTGAGCTGCGAGCAGATCGCGAAGAATTACAGCCTGCTCAAGTCTCTGTACTCGAATCGGTTCCTGGAGCTGGGCGAGATAGAGAGCCGCAACAACCACGTTGTGACCGGGCCACGCGGCTGCGGCAAGAGCACGGTCTTCCGCAGCCTGAGCATGAGGTACCGCGTCCTGAGCGGCAGTGATGCGGAGCTTGGAGCGGGTGATGAAGACAGGCTCAAGTACTTGGGCGTCTATTTCTGGTGCAACGACCTCTACTTTGCCTTCCCGAACTACAAAGCTGGCACCTCCGAAGCACCCCAGGCCGCCAACCTGCCCATGCACTTCGTGACAGCCACTCTTCTGAGCGAGGCGTTGGAATCCATCGGGCTGTGGGCGCAGGAGTACTACGAGGAAGAGTTTGCTCGCCATGAGGAGTCGGCGGCCAGAGCCATCTGGGACGTGCTGGGGATCGCACCGCCGCAGAGCCCAGGAGCCAACAGCTTCCGGGCGATCGCGGCCAGGCTGCAACAGGAAGCCCAGCGCGCTGTTAAGAAACAGCAACTGGCTCACGATCCCAAGCAGGAGTGGAAGAGCTCTTACTTTGGCCCGGACGTTTTGATCCGAGCGTGCGACAAGCTGCTGGAGCGGCTTCCCTTCTTGAACAACCGCCCGTTCTACTTTTTCATCGATGATTACTCATCGCCCAAGATCACGCAGGACTTGCAGCTCAACCTGAACCGCCTCTTCATGCAGCGCTCGCACTCGTGCTTCTTCAAGCTCTCAACCGAGAGCAGCGTTTCCTACAGCCAGGGCGACAGCGATGGCAAGGCTTACGTGGAGAGCCGCGAGTACAAGCTGGTGAACCTTGGCCTGGTCTACATCCACGCTTCAGACGAGGAGAAGCTGGAGTTCATCGAGGACATCTTCAAGCGTCGCCTGGCCGCTGTGGCAGGCTATCCGGCGTCCTCGCTGGAGGAGCTTGTCGGCCAGAGCTCGTCCCAGAGCTTCAATGAGGCGGCACGTGAGATACGCGAGTCGGGAAAGAAGCCCAAGTTTTACGGCAAGGAATCACTGGCTCGCTCGTGCAGCGGCGACATCCACTACGTGTTGCAGGTCGTGAGCGAGATGGTGAGCGCTGCGGGAGGGCCAGAAGCTCTGGCCGACACCACGGATGTCCCCAAGATTTCGACGAGCAACCAGAACCACGCCATCCGTGAATACGCAGGCAACTTCCTCAGGAACCTGCAGGGCTCCAGCAAGCACGGCCAGAGCATGGTGAATGTCGTTGCCGCTTTTGGCACCGTGGCCCATTCCTACCTCAAATACAGAGATTCTCGCAACGAAAGGGCAACGACCCCACACCAGGCGTGCCGTATCGAGCCTTTCGACAGCTTCGATCTGAAGTCAATTATCGACTTGATGTAAGGGGAAGGTTAATTCCTCTGCAATCGCTTGATGCGACCAGCCCTTTTGCTTCAGAGAAACGATTATCCGCTTGTCTTCTGGGAGTTCATCCAGCTGCCGCTGGAAGCTCCTCACCCATTCGTACATCTCGAACGCATCTTCGACACCTGCCTGAGGTTGCTGCCATGGAGCGGGGAGATTCGACTCATCGAGAGGCTCCTCATGGAACTCGGATACCTTTTCACTTTCGACTTTTCCCTGCTCCGCTCCCCCAGAATCCACCTCCCTCGGAAGGGTCTGCCGATAGAGGGCGGAGGCTTCCTTGGCATGAGAGCGAACCGCCCCGTATAGAAGCCCTGCCACGTCATCAAGCACTTTCTGAATAACTAAAGCACGGGTCCGGCTATCCACCTCGTGCTCCTTGGCGCTCTCAAGAATCACGGACTTCACCTCGACCATGAAAGGAAGGTAACGCTTCTGGTAGATGTGGTTCATATCCGCCATCCACTCAACTGGTTGAATGGCTTCGCGAAGGTAGGGTTTGACACCAGCTGATAATGCCCAGCCTGACACAACTTCCAGAGCCCACCTGTGTTGCTCTTCCGTCAGGGTTTCCGGCCAATAGATCCGTTGCGCAAGGTTGTACGGAGCAGGAGGTACGTGCTCGCAGACCACGAGCCTTTCATGGTGGCATTTTCCCACCTGGTAGCTGATGGTATCGAGCAGCAGGAAAGGGAAGGCCAAGCCGACCAAGCTTACACCCTGGTGCCCGGAAGATCCAACGGCGTGTTGGTAACGCTCTTCCATGAAGCGAAGCAACTCTTGCTGCTTGAACGCAAGCTCATCGTGCTTCAAGTAACACCGCATGACACGGCACCCATACACGAAACCTTCGAAGAGAGTCTGGCCTTCTCCCACATTTGAAAGAGAGCCAAGAATTTCCTGAAGTCCTCGATCGCCGTATGATTGTGCAATTAGCTGTGCCTCTTGCGCAGCAACCCGTTCCGCCAGCGTGGAGTCCCGTGGCCTTCCCTTGAAATCCCACTGTGCCAGCTCACCGAATTGCTGTATCAGCCGGTCGTACTGCTGTTTCAGCTTGAAGTACCGTTCCTTCAGACGCGGCGTGAGCCGTTCCGCAGCGCTGGCTTGCATGGTGAACCATTGAAGGTACAGCTTTTGATCCTGGATACACTTTCGGAATGTCCTGTCGTGAGAGAATTCGGTGCAGTAATAGTCCCGATCTTCGAGACGCACCTCAGCACAGGCCTTGGTGTAGGCTTCCTGAACCAGGCGCATGGACGCAAAGATGTCCCTGTATTTAGCCGTCACTGATGCGATCTCGCGCTCGAAGTCACTTCCTTCCATATCTTCCCCTGTGTGCTCTACAACGGTGTTGGCAGTGTGCTTCTGCTGCCACCAGAAGCACTCTGCCAACACCATCTTGACGACCTACCGGCTCCGCTCCAAGGAATCAGCAGGCGAGAACTGCCGATGCTGCTGCTGGATGTCAGCCTCAGCCAGTGACACGTACTTGTTGGTCATGTGCAGCGACGTGTGCCCCAGGATGATCTTGAGGCTGAACGTGTTGCCGCCGCGCCGCAGGAACTCGACCGCGAAGGTGTGGCGGAACGTGTGCGGGCTGCACCGCGTGACGCTGATGCCTGCCGCCTTGCCCAGCCGCTCGACAAGTTGGAGCAAGCCGCCACGCGTCATCGGATCGCCCGCTGAGGTGCCGCGCGAGGAAGTGAACAGGGGGTCATCCGCCTCACGATGTTCCTCACGCAAGTACTGCCACAAGGACTTACGGGCCGTCTTACCAAACGGGATGGTGCGGTACTTGTTGCCTTTACCCAGCACCCGCAGGTGTTGCTGATCCAGATCGAGGTCGCGCATCCGCAGCCCGCACAGCTCGGAAGCGCGCAGGCCGGTGTCGAACAGCAGCGTGACGATCGCCACGTTGCGCCGACGGTCGCGCGAACGCTCTGCCGCCAGGATCAACGCGCTGACCTGCTCGCGTGTAAAGGGTTGAATCTGGTCAGGACGCGCGATGACAGGCTTGACCTTCTCCATCGGAGAGGCGTCGAGGACTTCTTCCTCAACCAGCCAGGCGAAGAAGCGGCGCAGGTGCTTGTGATAGTTCTGCACCGTGCTTGGGCGCAGGCGCTTCGTGAAGCGGTCGTTGCCCCAACGCCCGTCCCCGTCTTCGTGTCCGTTGAGCAGGTAGGCGAAGAAGTGGCGTAGCTCAGGCAAACTGACGAAGGCGAAGCCCTGTCGCCTGCAGAACCATTCGAGCTTGGAGACGATGATGCGCCGTACGGCGTTTGTCTCAGCCGAGTGGTTGGCGATCTGGCAGGTGATGATGTACTGCTCAAGTTGCGGAGCAATATCGGCGACTCTGAGCTGTTGTGGGCCGTTACTGGCTTTGGGGAAGGGTAGCGGTGTTTTCCGCATGGAGCCTCTCGAAACTGGGAGTCGAGAGGCAACCGGAACGCTCGAAAAGTGTAGCTATACCTGGCTTTTCCGCGAGAAAAGCCAGGATTTAATGGGCGATGCAGGGATCGAACCTGCGACTTCTACCGTGTGAAGGTAGCACTCTCCCGCTGAGTTAATCGCCCGCTGTGGCTCGCCGCACTGTCGGGCGACGCAGCAGATTGTAGCACTGAAAAAAAATCGCTGCAAGTACTTGCTCCGGCACTTGCAGCGATTGCAGCGCGGCCTCAGCCGCCTGCGCTCAGCCGCCTGCGCTCAGCCGCCTGCGCTCAGCCGTCGGCTCGCATGGCGGCCACCAGCTCGTCGCGCACGCGCTCGGCGTCCTCGTTGGGCACCTGGCAGGTCCCGACCTTGAGGTGGCCGCCGCCGCCGTATTTCAAAAGCAGCTCGCCCACGTTGGTTTTACTGCTGCGGTTGGTGATGGAGTGGCCGACGCTGAAGACGGTGTTCTGCTTGTTCACGCCCCATAAAATGGTCAGCGAGACGTTGATCTGCGGGAACATCGTGTAGATCACGAAGCGGTTGCCCGCGTAGATTTCGTTCAGCTCGCGCAGGTCCAGCACGGCCACGTTGCCCTGGGGCACCACGTTCTTCTTCACCATGTCGCGAAAAGCCTGGGTCTGCTCGTAGTAACGGCTCAGCCGCTCCTGCACGTCCGGCATGGCCAGAATTTCTTCGGGCGAGCGCGAGCGGCACCACTCGACGCAGTTCTCCATCAGCTGGTAGTTGGAGATGCGGTAGTCTTTGTAGCGCCCGAGGCCCGTGCGCGGATCCATGACGAAAGACAGCAGGATCCAGTCTTGAGGCCGCTCGATGTCCTCGGTGTTGAGGTCGCCGGAGTCGCTTTTGTCGACGGCTTCCATGAGGCGGTCCAGGTGGTCGCCGAAGGTATCGTGGCCGCCGTAGAAGTCCCAGATAACGCGGGCGCACGAGGGCGAGGCCTTGAAGGAGCCGTCGAACTCGCCGACCTCGGCCAGGCGCACCTGCTCGGAGAAGTGGTGGTCGAACCACAGGCCGCAGCCGGGCACGAAGGGGATGTTGGCCAGCACATCGTTTTCCGTGACCTCGATCTTGCCGTCCTGGATGTCCTTCGGGTGGACGAACTTGTAGCGGTCGATAAGCCCCACGTCCTTGAGCAGGACGGCGCACACCAGCCCATCGAAGTCCGAACGTGTCAGAAGCCTCATGTTCCCCTCGCCTTGCGGCTCTCCTCATCCAAAAGCCCCGGCAACCGCCCAGGCTCACCGCTGTTCTGGCTCAACTTGCGGCTCAACCGGCGCAACGCCACGCCTCCATCAGGCGTCTGCTGCGAACCGCGTGCATCGGGCGATTATATCACACCCGCGCACGAATTTTGCCGCCCCCGAAAACCTTTTCGCGCGCAAGTACTTGCAAGTACTTGAGGGGTGTGCACAAATGCTCAGCGAGTTTTCTGCAGCTTTTTGCGGGCGAAGTTAGATGACTGCTGGATCGCTTTGTGGCAGTCGGCATCGGTGTATTGATACTCCTCCACGGATGCGGACAGCGCACTCGCCAAAAGTCCCTGTAGGCGCTCCTGGATTTGTGCACACCCCTCAAGTACTTGCAGCAAGAGCTTGCCGCCCGTAGTTTCCTCGCCTTGCCTTGGCCTTGCCTTAGCCTCGCCTGGCCCGGTCGTTCGCGGCGCTTGCGGCGCTTGCTGAGGCGGCTCAAACTGCGCGCCAGCCCGCTTCTTTCATGCGACATCACGCTTCTCTCCACTCGCCACGGCCCGGCAACGCGCCCGACGACACTCCCAACGCACCGCGCCAGGCGGCTCAATCGGGCAGGCGCGCGCCCGCTTCCGGCTCCGCTTCCGGCTCCGCTGCCAAGGCTGGCTCCGCTGCCAAGGCTGGCTCCGGGCCTCAGCGACCGCGCGAGGAGCCGGACCAGCGGGCCGCGCGCCTGCTCGAATGGCCGCGCCTTCAGCTTCGGCTCGAAGAGATGGCGGGCTGCGAGCCTGGACGCGCCCTGGTGCGCGCGCTCGGGCCTTCGCGCGACAAGGCTCAAGTGCGCAGCGCCCTGCGCGAGACTTCCGAGGCGCGCTTTTTCCTGCGCGGCGGGCGCGCCCTGCCTTTTGGAGCCATCTCCGACATCCGCGCGGCCCTGCAGCGCGCGCGCATCGGCTCGGCTCTGGACGCGCCTGAGCTGAACCGAACCAAGCGCCTGCTCGAATCGGCCCGCCGCATCCGCCAGGCGCTCACCGAAGCCGAGCCGTCCGAGTTTCGCGCCGCCAGCTGGGACTCTCAAGCCGAGCAGGGCGCGCCCTTCGAGGCGATTTTGCAGGGCCGGGCCGAGCAAATTGAGCCGCAGCCCGCGCTCGAAGCCCGCATCGGCGACTCCATCGACGAGGCTTCGGAAGAGGTCAAGGACGCGGCTTCGCTGGACCTGCTGCGGGCGCGGCGCAACATCGCGCAGGCCGCAGGCTCGATCCAGTCGCGGCTGCGCGCGATGCTGGCCGACCCCAACATCCAGCCCGCGCTGCAAGACGCCTTCGTCACCATCCGCGATGGCCGCTACTGCCTTCCCGTCAAGAGCGAGGCGCGGGGCCGCGTGCCGGGCATCGTGCACGACCGGTCGAGCGGAGGCGGCACCGTCTTCATCGAGCCGCAGTCGGTCATCGACCTCAACAACCAGCTGCGCGAGTGGCACTCAGCCGAGCGCGAGGCCATCGAAGCCGTGCTCAAAGAGCTCTCGGCTCAGGTTGGGGCCGTGGCGGATCACATCGAAAGCGCGCTCGACACCTGCGCCGCGCTCGACTTCGCCTTCGCCAAGGGCCGCCTGTCGCTGGCTCAGGACGCGAGCCCGGCCAGCGTCTCGCAGAGCCCCAAGTACTTGCTGAGCCAGGCGCGGCACCCTCTGGTCGAGAGCTGCGTGCCAAACGACATCGCGCTGGGCGAGGGCTTCGACGTGCTGATGATCACCGGGCCAAACACCGGCGGCAAGACGGTCGTGATGAAGACGCTGGGGCTGCTGGTGTGGATGACGATGTGCGGCCTGCACGTCCCGGCGCGCGAGGGCAGCGAAGTGTTCTTGCCGCGCGCGATCTGGGCCGACATCGGCGACGAGCAAAGCATCGAGCAGTCGCTCTCGACTTTTTCCTCGCACATGACCAACATCATCGCGATCCTCGAAGGCGCGCGCGCCAACGACCTGGCCTTCTTCGACGAGATCGGCGCGGGCACCGACCCCGACGAGGGCGCGGCGCTGGCCAAAGCCATCCTGCGCAACCTGCAGCGGCGCGGCCTGCAGGTGCTGTGCACCACGCACTACGGCGAGCTGAAGCACTTCTCGGCCTCGGCTGAGCGGTTCGAGAACGCCTCGGTTGAGTTCGATGCGCAGTCGCTGGGCCCAACATACCGCTTACGTATCGGCGTGCCGGGTTCGAGCAACGCGCTCGACATCACGGCGCGGCTCGGGATGCCTTTGGAGCTGGTGGCGCGCGCTCGCAAGTACCTGGGGCGCGACCGCCTCGAAGCCGAGGCCGCCACGGTCCGGCTCGAAGAGACGCAGCGCGAGCTGGAGTCGCGAACCGGCGACATCGAGCGCGAGAAGCGCGAGGCCGAGAAGCTGCGGCGCGAGTACGAGAGGAAGCTGGCCCGCCTCGAAATCGAGTCCGAGCGCGCCGTGGAAGCCGCGCGCCGGCAGGCTGCGGCCATCGTCGCGCAAGCCGAGCAGGAGGCCGGGCAAGCCCTGCGCGAGCTGAGGGCAGCCGCCCGAGGAGGCCGCGAGAGCCGCGAAACCGAGTCGGCGCGCGGGCGGCTGCGCTCGCTGCGGGAGCGCATGGACGTGGCCCGCCAAAGCCAGAAGCCCGCGCCTAACACCAGCGCCAACACCAGCACCGAAGCCGAAGCGCCCAACCGCGCCGAACGGCGGGTTTTAGCTCAGTCGGACGCAGGCGCTCGCGCGGCTTCGGCTCAGGCCGCCTCGTGGAAGAAGGGCGATTTGGTCAAGGTGCGCACGCTGGGCCGCGAGGCCGAGCTGCTCGAAGACCCCAGCGGGCGCGCCGAGGTCACGGTGCGCGTGGGCGCGATCAAGCTGGCGGTTGCGGTTTCGGATCTGGAGACGGTGCGCGCGCCGACGGGCGAAGCGGGCTCGCTGGGCGTCATGATCCGCAAGGGCAGCGGTCCAGGCGACGAGCTGAACCTGATCGGCAAGAACACCGGCGAGGCCCTGGACGAGCTGAGCAAGTACCTGGACGACGCCCTGCTGAGCAACCAGAAGCAAATCCGCATCGTGCACGGGCGCGGCTCGGGCACCATGCGCAACTTCGTGCAAAAGTGGCTGCGCGACCAGAAAAACGTCGCCTCCTTCGAATTCGCCCCCATGCAAGAAGGCGGCGATGGCGCCACCGTGGCCAAGCTGGGCTGAGCCAAATCGAGCCAGGCCAAATCAAGCGCCATGCCTGCAGCGCCTCGTTTGGATTTCTGATGCGAACGCCGAAGCCGCGCCGCAAGTACTTGCGGCGCGGCTTCGTGGCGGATCGGCGGCTTCTTGGTTGGGCTCGGCTCAGCGAGTTGGGCTCATCTCGTTGGGTTCAGCTCGGGGAACCAGAGCTTGAGCTCGCGGGCGGCGGCTTCAGGCGAGTCGGAGCCGTGGATCAGGTTCGCCTGCTTGTCGCAGGTGAAGGCGGCGCGGATGGTGCCGGGCTCGGCGTTGAGGGGGTCGGTGGCGCCGATCATCTTGCGCGACAGCACGATGGCGTTGGGCGCTTCGAGGATCATGGCGACCACGGGCGAGGAGGTGATGAACTCGACCAGGCCGGGGAAGAAGGGCTTGGCGGCGTGCTCCTGGTAGTGCTCGCGGGCCAGCTCGGGCGACACCGTCATCATCTTGAGGGCCGCGAGCTTGAAGCCGCGAGCCTCGAAGCGGGCCAGGATTTCGCCGGCCAGCGCGCGCTGCACGCCGTCGGGCTTGACAACAATTAAAGTGCGTTCCATATCGGCGGGGATTTTAGCAGGCTCGCGGCAGCCGTGAGCGCGCCAATCGCGAACGCGCTAATCGCGGGCGCGCCGAAGTTCCACCGCGCAAGTACTTGCGCGGGTTTGGATGGCGCGGCCTCAAAGTTGCAAAAAGGCGCGGCCCAAAAAGCGTGACAAACAAGCAGGCGCGCGTTAGAATGAAGTGGCTTTGCTTGATCTGCCGCTGGCGGCATCTGCCGTTGGCAGCTCGGCGAAGTACTCTTGATTTCCAGGAACACCATGAAACTGACAACCTCCCACCTCGTGACGCGCGTGCTGGCTCTGGGCGCGCTGACCGCCATCGCGCTGCCCTCGATGGCCAAGCACACCTCGAAGATGAGCGGCTCCAAGATGAGCGGCACCACGGCCATGAGCAAGAAGAGCTCGCAGATGACCGGCACCGTCGTCGCGATGACGGGCGACACGCTGACCGTCAAGCCCGCGCGCAAGGCCATGGGCGCCTCCAAGACCGTCACCGTGCCCGCCAACGCCATGATCTCGATGGGCAAGACCAAGTGCTCGCTCGCCGACCTCAAGCCCGGCGCCAAGGTCACCATCCGCATGAACGGCATGGGCACCGTCACCTCCATCAAGTGCTCGATGAAGGGCATGATGGGCTCCAAGATGGGCGGCTCGAAGATGATGAGCGGCCACAAGAAGTAAGTCGCTTCGCCAACCAGGAAGTCGGGCGTGGAAAAATTTCCGCGCCCGACTTTTTTGTGTCTGTTGGTGCCTGTTGGTGCCTGAAATCGCGCTGCAAGTACCTGGCGGCAGGCGAGCACGGGCGCGCCGCTATACTTTGCGGCTCATGGAACGCACGCACGCTTGCGGGGAGCTTCGCCCCGAACACATCGAGAGCCACGTCACGCTGTGCGGCTGGGCCCGCACCGTCCGCGACCAGTCGCACCAGATGTTCATCGACCTGCGCGACCGCTCCGGCGTGGTGCAGTGCGTCATCGACCTGGACCTCAACCCCGAGACCTTCGCCAAGTTCTCCGGCCAGACCCGCACCGAATCCTGCCTGCTGCTGCGCGGCGTGGTGCGCAAGCGGCTCGAAGGCAAGGAAAACCCCAAGATCGAAACCGGAGCCGTCGAAGTCCACGTGCAGTCGGGCGAGATTCTCAACGCCTCCAAGCCGCTGCCCTTCGAGCTGAGCGAGGACATCAAGACCGACGAGGCCACGCGCATCCAATACCGCTACCTCGACCTGCGCCGCGAGAGGATGCGCGACAACCTGCGCTTTCGCTACCAGGCCACCAGGAGCGTGCGCGACTTTTTAGACCGCGAGGGCTTCTGGGAAATCGAGACGCCGCTGCTGTGGAAGTCCACGCCCGAGGGCGCGCGCGAGTTCCTGGTGCCCGCCACCACGCACCCTGGCCGCGGCTTCGTGCTGCCGCAGAGCCCGCAAATTTGCAAGCAGCTGCTGATGGTGGGCGGCGTCGAGAAGTACTTCCAGATCGCGCGCTGCTTCCGCGACGAGACCGCGCGCGCCGACCGCTTCCTGGAGTTCACCCAGATCGACCTCGAAATGTCCTTCGTCGGGCAAGAGGACGTGCTCGATGTGTGGGAGCGGATGTTCCAGCACATCCTGCGCGAGCTCAAGGGCATCGAGCTCAGCTTGCCCTTGCCTCGGCTCAGCTACGCCGAGGCCATGGAGCGTTATGGCTCCGACAAGCCGGACACCCGCTTCGGCATGGAGCTGGTCGAGCTGAGCGACCTGGCCTGGGAGACTCAGTTCAAGGTCTTCCAGAGCGCGGTCTCAAGCGGAGGCCAGGTCAAGGCCATCTGCGCCAGAGGCTGCGCCGACTACTCGCGCAAGCAGATCGACGAGCTGACCGAGCTGGCCAAGCGGTTCGGCGCGCGCGGCCTGGCGACTTTTGCCATCGCTTCGGACGGCGTGAAGTCTCCGGTCGCCAAGTTCTTCTCTGAAGAGCAGATGCGGGAAATCTTCCGGCGCTGCGAAGCTCAAAGTGGCGATTTGATCCTGTGCGTGGCGGACGCGCCGGGCGTGGTGGCGCAGTCGCTGGATTTTTTGCGGCGCGAGATGGCGCGGCGGCTGGGCCTGGTTGCGCAAGGCAGCTTCAACTTCGTGTGGATCGTGGACACGCCGATGTTCGAGTACGATGCTGCGGGCGACCGCTTCGATGCCATGCACCACCCGTTCTGCCTGCCCAACCCGGACGATATGCCGCTCTTCGAGGCCGGCTTCACAAGTACTTTGAGCAAGTCGGACGCGGCGCATCCCTTCGCGAAGGTGCGGTCGTGGCTGTATGACCTGGTGCTCAACGGCTGGGAAATTTCGAGCGGCTCGATCCGCTGCCACCGCCGCGACATCCAGGAGCGCATCTTCGAGGTCATCGGGCTTTCCAGAGAAGAGGCTCAGTCGCGCTTTGGCTTTTTGCTCGACGCTTTTGAATACGGCGCGCCTCCCCACGGCGGCGTGGCGTGCGGCTTCGACCGCCTCATCACGATCCTGGCCGAGCTGCCCGACGCCAATATGCGCGACATGGTCGCCTTCCCCAAGACCACGAGCGGCACCGACCCGCTCTCGGGCGCGCCAACCGCGCTGGAAGAAAAGCGGCTGCGCGAAATCGGCCTCATGGTGCGGCCCGAGGCAGTCGAGCCCGAGGCAGCTGAGCCCGAGGCAGCTGAGACCAGCTGAAGGCAGCGCGTCAAGCCTTGAGCTGTTCTTGAGCTGCTCTTGAGCAACGGCTTGGGCTGAGAGTTTGTCGCGGGGCTGGCGCTCTCTTGCAGCCGCGTGTTCGCGATGGCTTTGGGCCTGGCAAGTACTTGCAGCCGCCGGACCTGCCGCGAGCACGCGATTGGCGGGGGCGATGGCCGCGAGTGGCTGAGCATTTAACGATCGTGCTTTGTGATGAAGATCGCGCGGCTCATCTTGGTTCCCCTGCTGTGCGGCGCTATGGTGGCGCTGGGCTTTGCCTTTGGCTCGGGCCGCTGGCGGCTGCCTCACCTGCCGCGCCTGGCGGGGCGCGGCGTGATTTCGAGCACGCTGAACGGGCGCGTGCCGAGCTTCTTGCCCGCGAGCGAGCGGCACATGGAGCGGCCCTTTGGCATGGCGCCCGAGGCGTTCCGCGCCTACACGCGCGCCTGCGCCGGCGCCCGCATCCACCCCTGGCGCATCGGGCAGACGCTGGGCAACGACCCGCGCTCGGTCGGCTACCACCACCGCGACGGCTTCATCGTCGAGAACGGGCAACGTTACGAATACTGCGCCGCCATCGACCTGGGCGCGCTGGATTTGTCGGAGGCGAGGCGCAACCTGTTCCTGGAAAAGCTGGCCGGGCAGGGCTTCGCGGCCTTCTGGCGCTTCGAGGGCAAGTGGCAGGGCGACAAGCACATCCACGCCATCTACTGCCTGATCCCCATGAAGCCCCAGCTGCGCGCCCAGGTTCTGGAGTGGCTCGAAGAACGCAGGCGCGACGACAAGCCGCGCCTGCGCTGGATTCGCAAGCTCAGGCGCTCGCCCCAGTTCCGCGAGGAGCTGTCGTGAATCAAGCACTGCAGCAGTGGCACGAGTTGCACAAGGTCTAAGAGGGGCCAAGAGGCACAGATATGGATTTTGCACTGGAAAATCAAATCATCTCAGGCGACTGTGTTGAGGTGCTGCATCAACTCCCTGCTCGCACGGCGCGCCTGGTCATCGCCGACCCGCCCTATTTCAATGTGCTGGTCAACGAAAGTTGGGATACAGCCTGGCACAATGAAAGCGAATACTTGGATTGGACGGCGCGCTGGATCGAGGCCGCGATGCAAGTACTTGTGCCTGGCGGGCTGCTGTACTGCTTCGGGCAAGTTGGCAAGCGTGAGCACGCCATGCTGCACCTGATGTCGCAAGCAGCGCAGCGTTGGGCCTTCCACGACTTGCTGATTTGGGATCGTGCCGTGGGCTACAAGGACCGCAGCGATTCATGGACTCCCGCCTACGAGATGGCGCTCGTGTTGCGAAAAGAAGGCGCGCCGCCGCTCTTCAACAAGGACGTGGTGCGCGAGCCTTACGATAAAAAGACCATCGCCCAATACGCCCGCGACAAGCGATACAAAGACGCTGAGGCACGCAGACGGCATTTGAGCAAAGGAAAATACGCCACTAACCTGTGGCGCATCCCGTCGCTCAAGGGCTCCTCGAAGGAAAAAGTTGGCCACCCCTCGCAGAAGCCCCTCGCGCTTATCGAGCGCATCGTGCGAGCCTGCTCCGCGCCGGGCGATCTGATTGTTGATCCCTTCCTCGGCTCGGGCACCACGGCTGTGGTGGCGCAGAAGCTGGGGCGGCGCTGGATCGGCATCGAGAAAGACGAGCGCTTCGTCGCGATGGCGCGCGCCCGGCTGGAGCCAGAGCCGCGACGCGAGCCGGCGGCTGCAAGTACTTCAAGTACTTGCAGCCTCTCGCGACGCGAACATGAGTAGCTCAGCGCCGGGCAAAGCTCCTCTACTCCGCGCCGGCTCCGGTCAGGGCGCGCATTTGAAGGGCGTCAAACGCCTGCTCCGATTCGGGCTCGGGCTTGAGCTTGGACACGATGATCGCGACCCCAAAGGCCAGCGGCATCGAGATCAAGGTCGGGCTCTTCCAGCCAAAGGGCGCCTCTGAAGCCATGTGGAACACGTCGCCCCACACCGTTGGGCTGAGCACAATCAAAATCACCGAGGCCAGCAAGCCCGTGATCATGCCCGCGACAGCGCCCGCCGTGGACAGCGGGCGCCACACAATCGACAGCAGCAAAGCCGGGAAATTGGCCGAGGCCGCGACCGCGAAAGCTAATCCAACCATGAAGGCCACGTTCACGTTCTTGAAGGCCAGGCCCAGCAGCACCGCCAGCACGCCGAGCCCAACCGTGGCGGCTTTGGCCACGCGCACCTCGTCCGCCTCGTTGGGAGCGCCGCGCCGCAGCACGCCGCTGTATAAATCGTGCGACAAGGCCGAAGCTCCGGCTAAGGTCAGGCCCGCCACAACCGCCAAGATCGTGGCGAAGGCGACTGCTGAGAGGAAGCCCAGGAACGGCGCGCCGCCCAGAATCTCGGCCAGCAGCGGAGCGGCGGCGTTCGAGGTCAGGCCGCCCTTCTCGCCGACTACCTTGGCGGCAGGAGCCAGCAGAGCTGCAGGCACCAGAGCCGCCGCCGCGTAGCCGATGGTGAAGGTCAGGATGTAGAAGTAGCCGATGAAGCCCGTGGCCACGAACACGCTCTTGCGCGCCTCGCGAGCGTCGGGCACGGTGTAGAAGCGCATCAGAATGTGCGGCAGCCCAGCCGTGCCGAACATCAGGCCGATCGCCAGCGAGAGCACGTCCAGCGGGCTCGTCGCGACCTTGGTGATGTGCGGCTGCAGGAGCTTGCCGCCGCCCTTGACCTTGGCGACCGCGTCGAAGAGGTTGCCGTAGCTCCAGCCGAAGCGGTTGAGCACCATCAAGACCAGGATGGTGGCGCCTCCCAGCAGCAGCACGGCCTTGATGATCTGCACCCAGGTCGTGGCCAGCATCCCGCCGAACAGCACGTAGGCGATCATCAGCGCGCCCACGCTGAGCAGGGCGTATTCGTAAGGCAAGCCGAACATCAGCTTGATTAAGCCGCCCGCTCCGACCATCTGCGCCACCAGGTAGATGATGACCGTCGTCACGCTCGAAATGGCCGCTGTGGTGCGCACGGGGCCGGGCTTGAGGCGGGCGGCGACGACATCGGCGAAGGTGTACTTGCCCAGGTTGCGCAGCGGCTCGGCGATGAGGAACATCACGATGGGCCAGCCTACCAGGTAGCCGACCGAGTAGATCAGCCCGTTGTAGCCTCCCGTCGCGACCAGGCCCGCGATGCCCAGGAACGAGGCCGCGCTCATGAAGTCGCCGGCCAGAGCCAGCCCGTTCTGGAAGCCCGAGATCGAGCGGCCAGCGGCGTAGAACTGCGAGGAGGTCGTGGTCTTGCGCGCGGCCCAATACGTGATGGCCAGGGTCAGCAGCACAAAGGCGAAGAAGCAGGCGATGGCGCCGGGCGAACGTGTTCCAATGGTGGTTGGCATTTTAGAAGTGCTTCAGAGAAAGTCTTTAGCGAAGGGGCTTTAGCTTGACTGTCGAGTGCTCGAAGCGGCTGAGCTGAGCTGAGCTGGGCTGCGGCTTAGCTGCCGTTGCGGATGCGCGCGGCCAGGCTGTCGTAGCGTGTGTTGGCCCAGCGCACGTAGACGCCGGTGAGCAGCCACGAGACGAGGATGAGGCCGATGCCCAGCGGGATGCCCAGCGTGGCGCTGCCGACGCGCGCCTCAAGTACTTGGGGCGCGAACGCCAGCAGCCCGATGTAGCCGAAGTACAGCACCATGACGGCGGCGGTCAGGCGCGACGAGATGGCTTTTTTCTCGCGCGCAAGCTGCAGCAGCGCGTCGTCGTGCGGGCCGGGCGAGGAGCGCGGCGTGTCCGGGGCGGGCGAAGAGTTCATGCCCGCCATTATGCCCGACTCGCGCCCCGCTGCAAACCTGTGGGCCAGGCGCAGAGACGAAGCCGCGCGGGAATACTGTGGCCAGCACGCTGCTCAGGAGCTTTCCTCATGCAAGTACTTGCCGCCCGCCGCCTCGCCTCCGCCCTCGCCTGCCTGCTCGCCTCAAGCCGCCTCGCCTGCGCTCAGCAGCCCGCCGCGCCCGCTCAGGCCCCGGCCTGGGACACCTTTTCGGACACCTGGGTCGCCACCGATGCGCTCGGGCGCTCGCTGCCCACGGACCCGCCGCTGCCACGCGCCAACAAGACCGTTGGCATCTTCTACTTCCTGTGGCAAGGGTCTCACGGCACGCCCGGCCCCTTCGACATCTCGAAGGCCATCGCCGCCAACCCCGAAAGCCCTCAGCTCGGCGGCGCGGGGGCCTTCCACTGGTGGGGCGAGCCCGAGGCCGGTTACTTCCGCGCCGACGACGCCTGGGTCATCCGCCGCAACCTGTCGATGCTGATGGACGCCGGCGTGGACGTGCTCTTCTTCGATGTAACCAACGCCTTCACTTACTTCGATCAGGTCAAGGCGCTGTGCCAGCAGGCGCGCGTGATGGCCGCCCTGGGCCAGAAGCCGCCCCGGATCGCCTTCATCACGCACGCCGCTGCCGCCTCCACGCAGCGCAAGCTCTACGACGAGTTCTACGCCAAGAACCTGTTCCCCGAGCTGTGGTACCGCTGGAACGGCAAGCCCTTGATCCTGGGCGACCGCAACGCCAAGTTCGAGAACGGCCCTGACAAAGGCCAGGAGCAGAGCCGGCAGGTCAAGGACTTCTTCACCTGGCGCTACTCGTGGGCCTGGGACGCCGGGCCGGGCAAGTGGCAGTGGATCGACCACTCGCCCCAGAAGCCCGGCCTGAGCGAGGAAGGCAAAGTCGAGCAGATGCCGGTTTCGGTCGCCTCGCACCCCACGAGCAACATAGGCCGCTCGAACCAGAACGGCCAGCAGCCTCCGCTGGACAAGTTCGCCCTCACCCCGACCGCGAGCCAGGGGCTGTATTTTCAGGAGCAGTGGAAGCGCGCCCTGCAAGTCGACCCGCCCTTTGTCTTCGTGGATGGCTGGAACGAGTGGGTCGCGCAGCGGTTCGTGGTGGACGGAGCCAGCGGGCCGGACTTCCTGGGCCGGCACACCAGGCAGGGCGACACCTTCTTCGTAGACTTGTACAACGCGGAGTTCTCGCGCGACATCGAGCCCATGAAGGGCGGCTACACCGATTCGTATTACTACCAGCTCGTCGCCAACATTCGCCGCTACAAGGGCGCGCGCCCGCTGCCCGCGCCCAGCCCGGCCCGCTCGATGAAGATCGACGGGCGCTTCGCCGATTGGAAGGACGTGGGCCCTGAGTTTCGCGACACGCGCGGCGACACCCTGCACCGCGACGCGCCCGGCTGGGGCGATTTGAAATACACCAACGACAGCGGGCGCAACGACATCGTCGCCGCCAAAGTCGCGCGCGGCCCCAAGTACTTGTACTTCTACGCCCGCACCCAAGCCGCTTTAACCGGCACGCCCGGCGACAAGTGGATGATGCTGTTCGTGGACGCCGACCAGAACGCCTCGACCGGCTGGAACGGCTATGACCTGCGCATCGGCAAGTCTTATCAAGTTAATATGGCTTCAGTCGAGCGTTGGGACGGCGCGACCTGGAAGCAGGTGGGCTCAGCTCGGGCGAGGTGGCGCGGCAGCGAGCTTGAGCTGGCCCTGCCGCGCCAGCTCAGCGGCCAGCAGATGGGCCGCGTCGCCATCGACTTCAAGTGGCTCGACAACGCCGAGCCCGACTCGCTCGCCAGCTGGTTCACCAATGGCGACGCCGCGCCCAACCGCCGCTTCAACTTCCGTTACACAACTGAGGCTAAGTGAGCGCAGCCGAGCCCAGGCCATCGAACGCTCGCTGTTAAATCTGTGCCCGAAATGGCAGCTCGAAACGGCAGAGCGCCCGGAGAAAATTCTCCGGGCGCTCTGCCGTTTCCAGCCTTTGAAGCTCGGCAAGTACTTGCGAAGCCTCAAGGCTTGGGCTGGCCGCTCTGCGCTTGCTTGAGCAGCTTGCGGGCGTCGTCCGCGCTCTGGCCGTGCGGGAATTTCTTGAGGTAGGCTTGCCAGGCCGCGATGCCTCGGGCCCTGTCGTGCAGCGAAAAAGCCCACAGGCCGCCCTGGTTGAACAGGCTCTGCTCGTGGCTGGGCTGGGCCTGCTGCGCGATTCGATACTGCTCCAGCGCCAGCCTGGGCTGCCCCGAAAAGCGCAGCGCGTTGCCGTAATCGGTGCGCACATCGGCGTTGTCCACGCCTCCGTCCAGAGCGGTTTTGTAACGCGACGCGGCCTCGGCCCAGCGTTCGTGATCGTAAAACCAGTTGGCTTGAGTTAGGCTGGCCTGAGCCGGAGGCTGGCCCTGCCCGAGCGTCGGCGGCGGCTCGCTCGAAGTACTTGCGGGCGCATCCAGCGCGCCGCCAGCAGGCGCCACGGGCACGAAGGCGGGCGCCGGAGCCGAGGCGCCGCGCGTGAGCAGCAGCGTGCCCGTGACCCCCGCGCCCGCCGCGCAGCCCGCGATCAAGAGCATCAAGGGCCACTGCGAACGCGGCTCGGCTCGGCTAAGCTCAGGGCGCGGCGCGGCTCGCCTGGGCTGAGTTGGTGGGTCTTGAGAGTGCATCGTGGCGCGCGCTTCTGGTGCCGCTTCTGGTGCCGCTTCTGGTGCCGCTTCTGGTGCCGCTTCTGGTGCCGCTTCTACTTCGCGACGATCTTGCCGTGGAACATATTCATCTCGCACGAGAACGCGATGCTCTGCGCCTTCTTGGGCGTCCACGAAATCGTCTGCTGCTGGCCCATCTTGAGGTGCAGCTTCTTGTTCAGGCCCGGAATGACGACGCCGTTGCTGCAGCCCGTGCCTTTGGACACGAACGTCATGTGCACGGGCCGCCCCGCCTTCACGTTGATCGTCGAGGGGTGGTAGCCGCTGCCGTCAACTGTCACCGTAACGTTCTGCGCCTTCTGCGACTTGGCGGCTTGCATCTTCGCGGCGGGCTTGAGGCTCTTGGACTGCGCGGACGGCGCGGCGGCGAGGACGGCGCTCAGGGCGAGCGCAACCGGTAAAGCGATTTTGGACATCGGAATCTCCTTGTGACAACTGGTGTGGCAAGAGTTCTGGCAACGAGCCGCGAGCCGCGCAAGTTCCCGCGCTCCGCTTCACTTGAGCTAAGCTGCGTTAGCTGAGCTGCCCCCAGCCAGGCTCAACCGCAGCGCCGCACAGCGCGGCAAGGCCGCTCCAAAAGTTGGAGCGGCCTTGGGGTTCGGGCGGGGCTGCAAGTACTTGGGGCCCGCTTTACCAGGCGTAGCCTTCGGGCGAGGGCCTGAAGCCGGGGAAAATCTCGTCGATTTTCTTGAGGGCGCCTTCATCGAGCTTGATTTCGAGCGCCTTCAGGCTGCCGTCGAGCTGCTCCAGCGTGCGCGGCCCGATGATGGGCGCGGTCACGACCTTGTTGCTCAGCAGCCAGGCCAGGGCCACGTCCGCGGGCGCTTCGCCCATCTGCTTGCACAACGCCTCCCACGGCTCCAGCTTGGAGCGGTTCTTCTCGATGGCCTCGGCCATGCCCGCGCGACGGCCTTCGGTTGGCTTGTCCAGCACGCCGCCCAACAATCCGCCACCCAGCGGGCTCCACGGGATGAGGCCGACGCCGTAGGCTTCGCAAGCCGGGATGAGGTCGCGCTCGACGACGCGGGCGTTGAGGTTATACAGGCTCTGCTCGCTGACCAGGCCCAGGAAGTTGCGCTTCTTGGCGATCTCGTTGCCCTGCGCGATGTGCCAGCCCGCGAAGTTCGACGAGCCGATGTAAACCACTTTGCCCTGCTGCACCAGCATCTCCATCGCCTGCCACACCTCGGCCCACGGCGCATCGCGCCAGACGTGGTGCATCTGGTACAAATCTAAGTAATCGGTCTGCAAACGCTTGAGCGAAGCGTCGCAGGCGCGGCGGATGTGCAGAGCCGAGAGCCGCGAAGTGTTGGGCCAGTCGCCCATGTCGCCGTAGACTTTGGTGGCGAGCACGACCTTCTCGCGCCGCCCGCCGCCCTGAGCGAAGTAGCGCCCGATAATCGACTCGGTGACGCCCTCGCCCTTCTTGCCGCCGTAGACATCGGCGCTGTCCCAGAAGTTGATGCCGTGCTCCAGCGCGCGCTCCATGATCGCGAACGAGTCGGCCTCGCTCGTCTGCGGCCCGAAGTTCATGGTGCCCATGCACAAGCGGCTGACCTTGAGGGCCGTGCGGCCCAGGTTGGTGTATTGCATTTTCTCTCCAGTTCCTTTTCCTAACAGTTTCTAACGCGGCAGCTCGCCGGGTACTTGAAGCTTGCGCAGGTCCTGGCCGCGCGCGCTGCGATCTTCCAGGCTGCGCAGGAAGCTCAGGAAGTTGACCTGCGGCTTCCACCCTAACACGCGGGCCGCCTCGCTCAAATCGTGTTGCTCGACCTGCACCGGCAGCTCCAGCTCGTAGCGTTCGAGCAGCCAGCGCGAGCCTGGAATCTGATCCTCGCACCAGTCGGGGCCCAGCTCGCGAAAATTCGCCTGCACCGCGGGCGGCAAGTCGTGGGCCGTGTGCACGATCGTCTTGAACAAGCCGGTGCGCCCGGCCAGCGTGGCCTCAACCGCCGCCAGCGTCGCCCGCGCCACGTCCTGACGATCCACGCCATTGCGCAGCAGCCGCGAGCCGAACTCAAGGTAGGTGCAGGGCGTGAAGGAGTGGTAGCGCAGCAGGGCGACGTGAGCGCCGGTGATCTCGTGGAAGGCGCGGCACATTTCCTCGCCCACGACCTTTGTCATCGAGTAGGTCGAGCCCCAGCCGTAGGCCATCGAGGAGGCGAAGACCAGGGCCTGCACGCCCGCCTCGCGCGCCGCTTCGAGCACGTTGAAGGTGCCGTCCACGTTGACCGCGAAGATAGTGGCGTCCGAAACCGGAGGCTGGTGCCCGCAGCGCCAGGCCGCCAGGTGCACGATGGCCGCGACGCCCGCGACGGCGTGGCGCACGTCGTCGGGCGCGCGGGTGTCGCAGCGCACCCACTGCCCGAGATCAAGGTCCTCGGGCTGGGGCGCTCCGGCATCGGCCAGGCGCAGCTTGCAGCCGGCTTCAAACAGAGCGCGCGACACCGCGCGGCCCGCGTTGCCTGCGGCTCCGGTCACAAGTACTTGAGGCTGCTCGTTTTCTTCCATTGGTTTCTCGTGCGCTGGCGCGACTCGCGGGCCGCGCCATTTCGTGCCCTTGAGTTGAGCTACCGGGCCTCGGCGGGCGAGTGCTCGCGCAGCCAGCCCCGCAGCGGCACGTCCTCGTCCGAGGGCGAGTAGTGGCCGTTGCAATTCACGCCCCAGCCCAGCATCTGGCGCCGGATGGGGTCGCTCGACTCCCACAGCTCGCTCACCGTCATGTCGTCCTTGGTGCGAATCCAGCGGTAGCCGTAGCCGTAGAACAAGACCTTGCGCGCCATCTGCGACCAGTTGGGGCTTGCGGTGTGCCACAGCCGGCGGTCGAAAAAGACCGCCGAGCCCGCCCCGGCCCGCACCGCAACCGCGCCCGCGGGCTGCCCCTTGCCGCTCGCGGGGCACTCCAGATCGTCGCGCAGGTGGCTGCCCGGAATGATCCAGAAGTTGCCGCGCCCGGCCTGCGAGGTGTCCGAGAGAAAGTAGGCGACCTTGAGCGAAAGCCTCGGGCGCGGCTGCGACTCCATCTCCTGGTTGACGCGGCCCGAGTCCTGGTGCCAGCCGAAGGTGCTCTCCTCGCCCGCCGCAGGCTGAGCCTGGCCCGAAGGCGGCGTCACGATGAGGTGCGCGTGATACAAGTAGATGTTCCAGCCCAAAATGCCCCACACTTTGGGCAGCACTCTGGCGTGATCCACCAAATCGGCGAAGGCCGCGTCCTCGGGGATGAAGTTGGGGTAGAAGAGCGAGCTCGCGGCCTGGTGGCCCGCAAGCACCTGGCGCTCGAAAATCTGATCCGCGAGGCCGCTGAGCGACTCAAGCTGAGCCGAGCCCAGCGCGTCTTCGACCTCAAGCCAGCCGTGCTCGTTGAAGTGAGCGCGCTCGGCATCGGTCAGCCGGTGCTCCAAACAGGATGCGTCCATGAATCCTCCGCAAGTACTTGAGCCGGTTCAGCTTGACTCGGTTCGAGTGGCTTGGATTCAAACAGAACGCACGGCGCAAAGTCAAGGCAAACCAAGACCAGCTCAAGCCAAAGAATCGCCCGCGCGCCAGCAGCAGGCGCCGCACTGAACTCAGCTCAGCTCAAGGGCACCACGCGCGCCCTGACAATGTGCTGTTTTTCAGCTGAGCCGCTGCCGGCAGCTTAGCTCGGCTCGGCTCAGTTGGTGCTTGACTTGTTCAAGCGCCGGGCTTCCAGTGGTCGCGCCACTCGATGCTGGTGCCTTCGCCCGCGCCCCTGACCTGGAACGGCAGCCACACGTAGCGGGCATCGTCCAGGGCCTCGGGCTTCCAGCGGTCGCCCAGGTAGATGAAGCTCCCGGCTGGCGCGCCGGGGTTGGGGATGACGAAGGTGCTCTGGGTGTCGAAGCTGGTGCTGGATTTGGCGCCCTTGAAGGGGTTGCCCAGCGACTTGTAAGGCCCGAGCGGGCTGTCGGCGACGGCCAGATCGCCGGCGTTGGGAGCCCAGCCGGTGCAGGCCGAGCTGATGAGGAAGTACTTGCCCGCGTGCTTGAAGGGAGCCGGGGCCTCGCGCGACTGGCCGGCCAGGATGCGCGCCCAGGTCTGGCCCTCGGCCATGGGCGACTCGGGAGCGGTCCACTCGCGGTTGAGGCGGACGACGTGCATGGTCTGGTTGTCCTCGCCCGCGTAGAAGAGGTAGGCGCGGCTGTCGTCGTCCACGAACAGGTTCATGTCGCGCAGGGTGCTCGTTTCGATGGGCCGCTGCGCGCCCAGGTACTTCCACGGCCCAGCCGGGCTGCTGGCGGTGGCCACGCCGCCGCGCGAGTCGCCGTAGCCCGCTTTGTCGTAGTGGAACCACATCACGAACTGTTGGGTGGCCGGGTTGAAGGCGACTTTGGGCCGCTCGCACAGCGTCTGCTCGCCGTGGGCCTGATCGTAGGACGAGCGCGGCAACACCACGCCCTCGTCCTTCCAGCGCAACAAATCCGTTGAGGAGTAGGCTTGCACGCCCACGGCGACGTAACCGTTGGCGCGGCTCTCGCCGTGCCACCACGACTTGCCCTGGTGGTGCAGCAGCCCGCCGCCGTGCGCCTGGATGCGCTGGCCCGAGGTGTCGGTCCACAGGCGTCCGGGCAGGAACTCGGCTTCTTCGTGCGGCATCCGCGCTGCGGTGGCGGGCACCGGGGCCGGCAGCAGGCGGCGCGTCACGCCTTCGAGCCTGGCCTGAGCCCAGTCGGCGTAGCCGCCCGCGTTGCCCTCGCCCTCGACACGCAGCAGCAGCCAGCGCACGCCCACTACATCGAGGTCAATTTCCAGCGCGGGCTGGCCTTTCTTGTGCTCGCCGCTCCACAGCGCGCGCTCCTGGCCTGGGTGCGAGCGATCCACCACCACGAAGCGCACGCTGCCCGCTGAGTCGGCGCTGTCATCCACGCCCGCCAGCGCCCTGAAGCGGCGCGCGCAGGCGTCCAGGCGCAGCAGGATGCGGCTCGGAGCGTGCGTGCCCACGCCGCTCTCGAAGGCGCGCCCGCCAATGCTCAGCGGCTTGCCGTCCCCCGCAGCGTTGCGCCGCGCGACGCCGCGCTCCTGATCGACCAGCCGCAAGTCGAGGTCGCTGAGCGCAACGGTTCCTTCGTTCATTGGAGTGTTGGGGCTGCGCCTGGAATTCTGCGCCGCGATCCTATCAAGTGGCAGCAGCGCGGACGAAGCGGCCAGAGCAAGCATCCGGCGGCGCGAGAGTTGAGGCTGAGGCATTTGTTTCCTTTGGCGCGGCAAGTACTTGCCGCAGACTTGCCGCCGCGATTCCCACGCGGCACGCCTTGCGAGGATGATGAGGCGAAGACAAAGCACGCGGGTACTTGAGCAAGAGCAAGTACTTGAGTTGGCGAGCCCAAGTGTAAGCCGCTGCCAGCCGAGCCGCCGCCGCGTAGGTGTTGGCGCTGAGGCGTTCACGCAAGGGCGTTCGAGCTTGCGTGGCTCAAGGTGCGAGCCGTTGTCGCTGCAGGCTTTTGGAGGCCAAAATGCAAAAGCGCGCGTCTGGTACTTGCGAGTACCGGATGCGCGCTTTTGGTGGAGCTTAGCGGACTCGAACCGCTCACCTCCTGCGTGCAAGGCAGGCGCTCTCCCAGATGAGCTAAAGCCCCTCGGGCTCGTGCTGCGGACGAAACCATCCAAATTGTAACGCGGTCTTGCACCGGTGGCAATTGGCGCAGCGCACTGCCTGCAGTAGCACTGCAGCCCATCTTTGGCTCTGGATTTCCGCGCGAACTCGCCCAGCGGCTTCACCTCGGCGCAGCGGCGGCACGGCTTGTTGGTTCCTCGCTCATCTCGGCTCCCCAAGTACTTGAGGCCGGCATTCGCGCACGGCGGGCGCGGCGAACCCGCTGCGCTTGCTACAATGCCTTGCGACTATGCCTTCGACCGCAGCCGCCTTTGCCTCGCCTGGGCTCAGCTTCCTGCTCAGCCACGGCGCTCGCCGCTCCGGGGCCGAGCCTGGGCACGCCATGCGCCCCGCGCCGCCCGACAGCGCCGAGGTCGAGGAGCAGGCGCGCCCCGAGATCAAGGCACCTCCGGTCGAGCTGGATTACGAGGTGGCCCCGAGCCAGTGGAAGCCGCGCCGCGTCAGCAGTTGCGGCGGCTGGAGCGAGTGGCAGGCGTGGCCCAAGCGCCCGCGCCGCTTCATCGACGGCAAGGACGTGGGGCGCACCGTGGCCTGGCTGCGCTCGGCTGGGGGCTTCCCCATCCCGCTGCGCTTCTCGGTCATCGGCGCCATCGCCGTCTCCAACGAGGCCAACCGCCTGAGCAACTCGTGGAGCACAGCCCAGCCCATGCTCTCCATGATCACCTCCTGCTTCGAAATCGAAGAAATCGCGGCCTTTCGCCAGGCGCTGGCCGAGCTGCCCACGCCCATCTTGCTGCAGGACGTGGCCTGCCCGCGCGACGAGATGGGCTGGGACTGGGAGCGCGTCGCGGGCCGCACCCGAGCCGAGTCCAGGCGACAGATGCTCGATCTGGAAAAGCAGGCCATCGCCCACGACGCCGACACCCCGACCTTGGTCGATGGCCGCCTGGACGACCACGCCGGCGGCTTTTCCTTCGAGACGCAGTGCGTGCTCGGCCTGATCAAGAACCACCGGCTCGACTACTTCTCGGGCCAGGACCAGCCCTGGCAGGCGTTTTATGACCTCGAACCCGGCGAGCGCAGCCCGGCCTTCGCCATCCAGCTGGATTCAGCCAAGCGTTGGGTCGTGACCTGGTTCGTGCGGCTGTGCGGGAGCGACGGCAAGCTGCCCGACTCGGGCGTGGTGCGCGTCGAGCTGAGCCGCGACTTCTTCGAGGGCCACTGCACCTTCGAGGACGTGGATCGCTGGTCGCGCCTGGTCTGCCAGTATCGCTGCACTGATGCCAGCTACGGGCGAGCCGCGATTTCCATCGCGCCCATCGTGCGCGCCGAGGAGCTG
>JAABUK010001357.1_pt1 | contig 47134 bp, 71 predicted proteins | sample 5559141 | NCBI WGS metagenome assembly JAABUK01 (sample SAMN10711869, study PRJNA513367) | rock metagenome | isolation source: Antarctica rocks | place: Antarctica: Victoria Land, Pudding Butte nord | collected 2016-01-03 | reverse complement strand
CTGTGCTGGCACACTTCACTGGTTAGGCTGGCTGTATTTATATGGCAGAATGGAAATATGCAGCCCAGCTGGCCAGTCCCACCAAATATGAACCCCTTGACCACCTTTCTTCCCTTCGGTTGGATCATGGATGCCATTGCTATGCTTGGCGATCGCGCACCGTATACCTTTGTTGCTAGCATTCAGTGCAAATGCTCGCTGGCAGAGGCAACTTAAAGATAGTATTGACTGATCGGCATGTCCTCACGTGCACGCTTCGTCAGCGACAGGTTGTTCAACCGCAAATGGGTATCATGCTACAGCACCTTACAGTGCCATTGCGACTTTGGAGAGGATGCATCAGGAAGCACTCACCACAGCCTGTGATCAGCACAAACTTCGGTCGTCTTGCCCAGCGCCCTTCCAAGCGCCCCTTGCAAAATTTTGAACTTAGCTATCAAACACCGTAGCAAACTAAATTACCGCAAGTGCTATGTCTTGATATTATTGTCTGTGTCACTGAGTGTTGATCAGGCGTTGCACAGAATCAAAGTACAACGTCAGTGACCTGCAACTTTGCACAGAGCCATCCGGACATGCCGTAAGGCTTCAGTATCAAAACACTTGGTCCCTTCCCGTCGCTAGCGCATCAATGCCCGCTTGAGACCGGAAAGCAAGGCGCTTTTTGGTGGAGGGACCGGAAGGACGTTCTCTGGTACGTGTACTCGCTCACCAAGCGGACAGGCTATATGTTTGTCGCTGGCTGCTACGCAGGACCTCGATCCTCGCACTGTAGCAAGATGCATGCGTTCTGCAGAGTAGGCAGCCGTCGCCGCACAGACAATGAGCGGGTTTGAGCAGCACATTAGAGGCCGCAAGCAGCAGCATGCAAACCAGATCAGTGATATACAAGTTTTGCTGGATAAACAAAGCATTCACATAGAGACCCTTGAAGCAGAATCGCAGTCGCTCAGGACAGCTGGCATCCATGCAAAACGCGCTGCAGACTCAGCCAAGGAGCAAATCAATATTATGGAGAAGAAGCTTGCAGCTGCCAAAAGTGAACTGGTTGCAACACTCGCAGAGTGCGCTGACTTGTATGCACGGCTACATGAATCTGACACCAAGGTCCAGTCTGCAAAGGCAGCAGCAAAGTATGCGGCTGACAGAGATGTCAACATGCAGCAGCAGATTAGTGCATTGAAGCACAAGGTGGCTGCAAGCAGTCATGATCATGAGATTCTACAGTTGCAGCACCAGCTTGAGCAGGCCCACCAGCACATAGCAGACCTGCAACATCAGTCTCAAAAAGGTAGAGTTGAACGCATTCAACAACAAATCTGTGTGTGCACAAGCATTTTTGCCAACGGACCATTGCTAACCAGACCAGGATGTTGCAGCTGCCAATAGAGCCCTACAGAGTGACTCCCTCAAGGACCGCCTGTCAAACTCAGAGAAGCAATTCCAGCAGCAGCTCATCCAGACTGAGGAGCTCCAGAGCAACATTATCCAAATCCAGGCAGAAAAGCAGAAGCTTGAGGGAGAGATCAAGTTGTGGGCTGGCAAGGAGCAGAAGTATCAGATGCAAGTGGCAGCACTGAATCAGCAGCTGTCAAAGCAGCAGGAGCAGCTCTCCTCAGCGTCAGAGCGTACTGCACAGGCCAACGCACAACTGGGTGAGGAGCAGCAAGCTGCCAGTGAGCTGCAGCAAGACCTGCACAACCTCAAGCAGCAAGCTGCGGCAACAGATGCTTCTAGGCAGTATGTTCAGCAGCAGCTTGAAGTGACCAAGCAGCAGCTGCAAGAGAAGGAACAGACATTGACTGACATGGCAGACCAGCTGGATGCCCTCACTTCAGCTGTTGCTGCCAAGGAGGGCAGCATTCAGTTGTTGCAACAGCAGGTATTGTGCTTGCCTGCTTGTTGCATCTGCCCCCTATGCCTCACTTTTAGCGCTCGTGTGAGCAGTGTTTGCTTGGAGCATGCCTGTATCTGTATTGCTTGTTGACCAACATGCAATCGCTGATGATCTGCCTTGTGTCTTCCTATACTGCTTGCAACACTGCTGTTCAAGTGCCCAAGCATGCTAAATTTGCTATGCTTTGCAGGTGCAACAAATGGATTTGCTTGCTGCTCAGACCCATGCTGCAAAGCATGAGGCACAGCAAATAGAGGATCAGCTTAGGAATGCTACAGAGCAGCTGAGCAAGAGGTCTCAAGAGATCAGCGTTCTCAAGGTCAGATGCATGTTTACACATTAACTGGGCTGGCTCAATAAAAGCTCTTGCCAGAACAGCACATGCTCAAAATCCAATGGCAATGATGTGTGTGTGTGCGTGTGCGTGTGTGCAGACTGTGAAATATGTGTATACATATACATACAAGACTGCAGCATACGGAGTATCGTGCACAATGATATAGTTAGAGAGCAGCATTCCCGCAATGCAACACAGCTGTCATGCAGGGCAAGATGGAGGGTCTGCAGAGACAGCAAGCACAGCTCGCTATCTTGGAGGCCGCCCTTGCATCCAGCAAGAGTGACAATCTGAAGAGTCTGGACAAGATTGCTCTTCTGGGTAAGCTATATATGTAGTCCCAAATTCTTCCAGCTTCAACCAGCTTGACACAATGGACAGGATGGGCGTCTTAATATGTACGTTGCCTGGCCGTTAAACCTGTGTCTGAGCTGCAGAGAAGCGGTTGGCAGACAAGCAAGATGATCTGCATGCTCAGAAGGCTCAGCTTGGGCAGCAGCAGACACAGGCGGGCAGCATGCAAGCTGCAATGGCCACCTTGCAGCGGCACCTTGAGACCGCCGCTGCTTCCCACAACTCCACACAGCAGGAGCTGCACTCATCCCACGCTGTGGTTATCGACTGCAAGCAGCAGCTTGCAGATGCTCAGGCACTGCTCACAAGCAAAGAAGCCAACTTGCAGAGCAGCAATCAGTCTATAACTGCCCTACAAGAAGGCATCTTACAGCAGGTGGTTGCAGTAACAGCTTCAGAGGGCAAGTACCAGACACTGCTAGCTGAGATGAATGCAAAGGCCAAGCAGCTGAATCAGATGGCTGGCAAGCTGCGTGCAGCTGAGCATGCAGCAGTGTCAGCCCAAGACGCTGCTCACAGGCTTCAGACCCGCCTCACGGGTCAGCAGGCAGACGCCAATGACCAAAGCCAAGAGCTGAATGATGCCCTGGAAGCAGGCTCAAACACTATGCATCAGCTGGAGGTGACAGTTCAAGTGTTGCAAGAGAAGCTGTTTGCTGCTGAAAATGCTATGGAGTCTCAGCGGGAGCAGCTGCACAATCAGAAGGCCTCAGCATGTGACTCAATCAAGCGTGCTGAGCAGCTAGCACAGCAGCTCACAGACAAGACTAGCCTCATCACTTCACTGCAGGCAGCACTTGACACAGCGACCTTTGTGGCTGACTCCAACCAGCACCTGGTCAGCAGCCTGCAGGAGACACACAGCAGCAGAGAGGCAGATGCAGGAGAGCAAGTGACCTCCTTAGTAGCACAGCTGCAGCTGCAAGCAACCAAGAATGGTGAGCTGTTGGCTGAGCTGGCAAGCGTCAAGGGCAAGCTGTCATTGGCAGACCAAGCCATTGCTGCTGCCAGCGACAGGACGCAAGCTTCTCAGCAAGAGCAGTCTCAGCTGGGTGCCAAGGTAATGCACCTAACACAGCTTCTGGAGACTAGAGAGCGCAGAGAGTGGTTGGCCAAGACACATGCTGCTGACATTGAGGTAATGACTGCCATAAGCCAAGTGACATGCACTGTTGTTCAAGTTGTGTCAGATTTCATAAATGCATGTTGTATGCACTGCTGCCTACTAGCTGATTGAAGGGTTATTTGAGAAGCAGCACTGCTGCCTACTAGCTGATTGAAGGGTTATTTGAGAAGCAGTAAGAGCTTGCTGTAAATCTCTCTCTGATTTACATCTCAACTGTGCACCCTTTGCTATGGGGTAAGCACGTCATTTACAAGGGTTGTTGGTTGTGCTCAGAGCAGGGTGCTTTGGTTCCAGTGTATCTTGGTGCTGACCCAGCATGCTGTTGTGCCTGGCCTCATCTGGCTGTAGCTCAGCTTGCTGATGGATTTGTTCAGTCATGCTTGCTCTCACTGCGCAGGTGTCACCCAACTCTGGAGTCTCAGCTGCAGCTGGGACTGATGTGCAAGGTGTGGTGTCAAGTCCGCCCTCCTCAAGCTTGCAGTCTCCAGAGATCGCTCACAAGCTGGCATTACTCACCCTAGCACCAAAGTCGGCAGGTAAATGAACAAGTAGTGCTGCAACATGTGCATAACAAAACTCTCACAGTATGCACTGCGCTCCCACAGTTCTCCCACACCTCTGCCAAATTGATGCAACAAGCAACTCTCTTGCTTCATCAGTGAGCAGATGCACAGCATATGCATTGACAGTGATGGCAAAGATCTGCAAATGCAGCTATGATGCTCAACTTGTTTGCAGGATCTTTGCGTGCCAGCATCACTTCAGTGGCGGGGCAGAGGCCCACAAGCACTCCCTTGAGTGAAATTCTGAATATGCGCAAGGCAAGCAGCCATAACAAGGTGGGTATCTGGGGTGTATGACTCTTGCAAGCTTGCGCTAGTACTAGCACAGATACTGCATGATTGTCATGGTTGACACTACATGACCATGAATGTGCAAATCATGTTGATTGATGGCATTTGCATGATGTACTGTAAGACAGCAAAGCCGCGCAAGTCTCCAACTGTTGGTGCAGGGGGCTGTGCTGCAGACTTCTACAAGTGTATACAGCGATGGAGCTGATGCAAAAGAGAACAATTCGGCGCCACAGATGTCATAGCTGAATGCAGGGCCTTTAGCATCCTACACCAAATGTGTTCCTTGCCCATGCTCCGTGTCTGTAAAGCAAGAGGGATTGCAACAATCTTTTGCATGGACCCACATCCATGGAAATTGCACAAATTGCATCAAACTTTGAAACGTTTCGATACATGCTTGCCACATGAGCGAGCAGATGCCCTGCTCAGTAGATAAACATTCTTGTTAAAAGCATGACTGCATTCAGATATCCTTGCTTGCAATCAGTTGGACCCAGGATCTGAAGACCTCGTGCTGTGGTGATTGCCTGCATGCTGTGCCCAACCCCGTTGACTCACCCCAGTCGACCCAGTCTGTCCCGGCAAAAGGGAAGTCACGAAGCGCAGATCTTCGACGATAACACCAGGCATATTTTGAGCTGCGCATGCCGACTTGTGCATGACTTGTCTCTTGTGCGCCCACTGAGTACACCTTTATTGCTACCGCAGCACGTCGCATTGATGGGTAACCCGTTTTTACTGTCAGTCTAGCTCAGGTCCCTCGGGCTGATCAACTGTGAGTGTTGCAAACGCAAATGCTAAGATCAAATGAGTAAGCGAAAAGCTCTGCCACCAGCGCAACAGTTAGGGCTCATACTCTGAGCTTTAATCGCCCAGCACCAGTGCAATCACCGATCATGAAAAGCTTCCTGAAAGACCTGAAGGGCTTTGGCCAAAAGGCTGAAGCCAAAGGCATGCTCATCGGAAAGACCATCAAAGTTGGGGCGTACACCATACGTCCTGAGGCTGTCCTAGGCACAGGAGGCTTTGCAACCATCTACAAAGTCAGAGACAGCACAAGCGGTGCTGTCTATGCCCTAAAGCACATGCACTTGATGGGAGATAGAGATGCCATTGCTGACTGTCAGACAGAAGTTGACACCCTCAGGATGCTGCGGGATATTCCCACTGTCCTGACTCTCAGAGCTGTAGCGTATGCTGGTGTCAAAGGTCAGGAGCAAGAGGCCTTCCTGCTGCTGGACATGTGTCAAGACAACCTGGTGGAGTACCTCAGCAAGCGTGACAGCCAGCTACCAGACAGCCAAGTCATCACAATCTTCCATGCTGTCTGCCAAGCAGTTGCTGCCATGCACCACAACACTCCACCTTTGGCTCACAGGTTGGTCCTTATACAACCCCAGTGTTGCAACTATACTGTTTCCATGTGTGACCTCCACCATGAGTGGATGCTTTGAGGTGGTATGCATCAGACACAGTCAGCCCAGCATTGAAACTTCTAACTGATTCATGCCATGTCCTTGCAGGGATTTGAAGGCAGAGAATGTGTTGCTACATCAGCAGGGGCACTGGGTACTGTGCGACTTTGGCAGCACCACCACCTTTGCAGGTGTGTATGAAAGCACTAACGCAATCATGGCAGCTGAGGAGATCATCAGAAAGTACACCACTCCCGCCTATAGAGCTCCAGAGGTACGTGACCAGTACATGTGGGGATGTCAGTCTTTCTGGACAGGCATCAATTGGTGCTGCTCTGCTGTGATGAAGTTGCAGAGCAAAGTATGTGCTTGCTGCTGCAGATGTATGACTTGTACAGCAGAGAAAGGATAGATACCAAAGCAGACATCTGGGTAAGCTGGCATACACCATGCATCTGTTGTGCAGCTCGACAAGCGTCTACAGACACTGATTGATTGTGCTAACATGACAGCTATGTGCTGTCAGCAGTTCCTCACCTTTGAACAACAAAGCCTTGCACAGGTCTTTCCTCTCATGAGGCTTCTCCCTGGCTGGAACATGCTGCAATCTGCATGTTGTCAGGCACAGAGTATGTTCAATGGCCCAATGCCTGCAGGCTTTGGGCTGCCTGCTGTACTACCTGGCATATGGCAAGCTGGCATTCATGGGTGAGGCCAAGCTTCAGGTGCTGAACGGTGACTTCACCCTCCCACCCTGCCCCCAGCGCCTCCAACCCATGAAAGACCTCATCCGCCTCATGCTCACTGTTCAGCCCGCCGAGCGGCCTGACATAGACACAGTTTTAGGCAGACTTGGCAACTTGGCTACAAACTTGAAGGTAGACACAGCTCCACCAGCTGCAGCTCCTCAGCCAGGTGTCAGCAGACCTGCAGCCCCCACCTCAACCCCTCAGCCTTCTCAAGGAGCTCCAGGGCCTCAGCCGTTGTCCACCAATCCGCATGACTTGGTGTCTACTCCGGTCTCTGCATCAGGACATGTTTTGCCAGCAAGGAGAGCGTCCAGTGGCAGCTTGAAGGTGGGCAGGGAGGGTAGCGGGGTACCCCCCAGGTCTAGCAGCCCAGCTGTGGGCATGGCGCCTTTATCCCCACAGCACTCCCGCCAAACAGGTCTGTGGCTGCCTTGTCCTCAGCTATTCTGTATGTGAGTCCTTGAATACTTCTGTGGCAGGCATGCCGTGCTGTGCAAAATTGCACTGTTGTGTTGAGTTTATTTGATGTACTGCTGAATGGATGCCTTTTCTGTGAAATGCATTGAATTGAGATCTGACTTTGTCCTCTGACGTTGACGGAGCCTTGTGAGCAACCAGATCTGTCGCACTTACAGTACAGGTGCACTTGCAATGTGTGAAGACTTGCTGCTGACTTCATTCATGTGTGACTTGTTGTGAAGTCTGCACAGGTTTCTGAATCAGTGTCGTACGACCTCATGCAAATGCTATGGCACTAGCTGTGGTACAACAGTCTATTGACCAATGTTGTGCTGTGTCATTGTGTAGCTCACACAGTTATAAGGGCATCTCGAAAAATTTCATGCTGTACTTGTGCAACAAGGCTGAGGTATGGTCTTTGTTGCATATCTTGCAACTTTATATTGTTTCGCATGGTGTACAGGAAGCAATCGACTCTCTCAGGGCACACCACCAGCAGGGCCAATCAGCTATGGGGACAGAAGCCAGGGGCGCCCCCCACAGCAGGGTGACCCCCGCCCCACCTCCCCTGTCCACCTGACCCCAACCTCTTCATCTTCCAGTGGTGATGTAAATGATTTGCGGCAGCTAGTGGCTGGCTTACAGTCTCAGAACAGTCAGCTAATACAGTTGACCAAGCAGCAACAGTCCACTATTTTGCAGCTTGAGGTAGGCATGGCTACATAGCAGCGTCAGGGTGACGACATTAGGATGCAAGTGCATAATGCAAGTGCACCAGCAGCACCCCAAAACAACATTACGATGTGTGCAAATTTAAAATGAGACATGCTAGACACAACTAGTACATTTTCGTCACTCTCACATCATCCTGTCATGAAGCTCTGGATTTTCATCTTGGTGTTGCTGTACGCAAAAGCTTGCTTATCTTTCAGGCACCAATGGAGGTTCTAAAACCTCAGCACACTGTTGACTGCAGAGAGAGCTGCACCAACTGCGGGCTACGTCTGCTAGCAGTCATCAGCAGCCACAGCAGACTAATCTGGTCAGCCTGGACTCATGGAGTCAACCTAGCAGTGACAACAGCACCTGGGATGCCTTCAGCAACCAGCCTGATGCTTCAGCACAGCCTGCTGCACAGCTAGGGGCCCTCCCTTCAGCAGGGCCCCAGCCAAGCCCCCTATCCCCTCTGTCACCCCAACGCCAAGCTGCTGCTGCAAGGGCTCAGGCATTCATCAAGACCCAGACATCCAATGTCAAGTCAATGCAGGTGCACTGTTTGTTTGCTATGGTCATGTAGGCAGTTATTGGCATGGTAATCAAGTATTTGCCCCTCACACGAGCGCTGCACGTTGTATTCATCATAAACTGGAAAGGATTAAAAAGCCTCAACCCTGTTGAATATTATTATCAGCAATACATCAGATTCACTGGCATGCAAGTGTAGTTTCACTTGCATCCTGTATAGGCTTGGTTGCATGGCCATTGTCTTGGGTGGGCTGAGAGTCAGACTGTAAATAAGTGTGTAGCTCGCCTGTGACTGACAGGCCTCCTTGCCAGACCTGTCAGAATTTGAGCATGTGGCATGCGTTTGGCATGCATGTCATATCAGTCTGACTTGATGTAGCCTTGTGCAGGATCTGCTGCCTGCCTTTGATCCCTTTGGCATCAGCAACCAAGCCGATCCAGAGTCACATTGTGTAGACAGCCAACCAGAGCAGCTGGTGGGTGACGATATTGATGAGCCCAACACACCGCTGTCTGGCGCAAAGTCAGTCTCAAAGCATAAGATTGGTGGCAGGCATAGGCGCACAACCTCAGAGCCAACACCCATGGACAGCTGGCAGTTGCGATCAGAATGGCCACAACACTGATCTGCACTTGGCTTTGGCTTTTCAGACTGGCCAGACCTTGAGAGTTTGCAGTAAAGGCATGCAATAGGGGCACACAATCAGGAGTATCTTGTGGCTGATGTCATGGTGTTTTGCATGGTGCTGCTATCAATATTGCTTGCACCATGAGAAGTCAAGAGTTGCAGCACAGTTGTTAGCCACAACAACCTCCTATAGGCAGCAAGGGCTTTCAGCTTGAAAGGACATTGCCTTGTGTACAGCTGCTAGTTGGCTTGCTGCATGGATGATATCAGTTGTACACTCGGGCATTACTACATATCTCGAATTTTGCTCATGAACGCATCTGACTGTGTTCACAAACACCTATTTATCCATTTGGCGTTGTGTTCCCCCTCCGTGAGGCAAACTGAAATCATGACAGTCATTTAGGTCACGAAGGATGCTGTTTACTGCCCAGGTGCCTACGTTGGAACAATTAAATGATCCACGCGCAAGCAATGCTATGTATTGCATTGTAATCCAGTAGGCAGACTCTACAGCTTGCAACCAATCTACAGCTTGTAAATGAAGCGATGTCACGTTGATTGCAGCACCCGCACAGCCTCCCAACAGCTGGTGAGGTCAGGAGTCGACAAGTCTGACATGTGGAGTCAGGGCCTGAAGGCACACTTCATTAGCGGTGTTCCACCAACAGCTGTCAGATATGATACCTGTCGGTATGGGTTCCTTTTTTGTGGTCATCATGGCTCATTGGACGAACTTTGTCAACCTCGACTTCATTTCTTGGGTTGATACATGAAGAGCACATGCTTCAGCTCTTCATTGGAGCTGGGTTTGCTAGGTCAACCTTTATTTTTGCTTCTGTGTCCAATGAAGACATGTTGTGGCTTGATGAAGGTAACAAGCAGCGTGTAACAAGCAGAATGCACTTGCGATCCAGACGTCCGTGCTTGCGCATGTTAATGAACCCTCAGACATGTTCTTGGGTCTCAAAATATCGACGCAAGGCATCATCACCAGCGCCGCAAGTAGGTGCGGCATGCATGACGCTCCAGCTCCCGAGCTGCTCGTCTTGTTTTGGAGGCCCACCTTGTCTGCCCACTGGCCGGGTACTGTCTCAGTGAAGGATCCGCTGTTGTTGCTCGTTGCGCGGCATGCACCTGTTTGTTGGCAAACAAGGATTGTCCTCGTGTGTACCACTTTTCGTGAACGTGCTGACGATATTTGCTACTGCGCAGCGTACCCTGTTTGCCGTGGCCATGGATCAAGACACGCAGAAAGTCCAGTCTCAGCGTGTCGATGAAGGTTCCTGGTTTCTTTGGACGGGTGCTGATCGAGCTAGCACAATCTACAAGCTCGACTGGTATCGGCAAGTCTCTGTCTCGTAGCTGCACAACGTGTCAGGTAAGCCATGCATGCATACGCGCGTCCACCAGCAGACTCAGCAGTCAGTGCAAACAGTTGCCATAATCACCTGGTCCTACAGGAATGTGATATGCCGCAGAATTCTTTCACCTAGACGTCAAGCCTCGGCCACTTGCCAAACCTTTCCTGGCTTGATCTGTTTCCCTCCTGTAAAGCGGCAGCTGCAAAGTGATACCGTACGATCGCCTCTAGCTTTTATTTTTGCTCTTGTCAGTTTCTAAGGGATTGTTTGCACGAGCTAGAGCGTCTGTAGATCCGCATAATGCACGAGCTAGAGCGTCGCTGTCGTTAGGTCGTTCAAAAAGCCTAGCCCACAAGCTGGGGAGCCCTGAGGCTGCCTGTAAGGGTTTTTAATGCTTCATGCAGATCTGCTCGACAGTAAAGCCTGTCACAAACCAGCTGAAGCACCTGAGTCTGCATCCTGAATGCCCTACTTGGAAACTGGCTGGCCCCACCACGTGAGGTGGTCATATCTGCTGAGAGCAATGTACGTCAGGTAATATCGACATTATCACCTTTTTTGCCGTTCACAGCGTTTGCTTGCTCAGGAAGTGAATGATGCCATGTATCTGGGCTGTCTTGCAGCCACATTCTGCTGTTATTCTTGAGCACTGTGTGCCTTCAACAAATCTCAAAAAGCCAGATGCTCGCAATATAATTGCATCCACTCATGCAGCAGCGCTAGCATGGTGGCATAAAAGACTCCTGCTGTGCTGATTGCATTATGCAGGTTACAGACATGGTCCATGCTATGTACTGCAAGTTTGGCTGCTTGGTTTCAGGCTGGCCAGCTGGCGCGATGCAAAGGACGCGTACTTGCAATACGTAACGATTTTATTCCTGCCCGAGTTGCCAAACTCAACAATCTTGATCAAGATTGCGGAGCTTGGCAGCGACAAAATCACGGATATGTGCTGCGGCCCAAACACATGGGCACACATGGTGCAGAGGGTTGCTCTGGACATTGGCGCACCCGATGCACACGCAGCATCTTTTGCCTTTGACCTCCAAATTCTGCTGAGTCAGAACGCTGCGTGGTAAGCTTTTCTTGACAGAAACTTGCTCAAGATAAGTGTCTTTATGGACTACCAATCATGATGTACATTGCAGGATGAACGGATGTAACATGCTACATGATGAGCCTGCAGTTTGAAACTGCAGTCAGGTTTATGACACCTTGAATGTTGTAAGTCCAGCCTCAGCTGAGCAATGTACTGCATCTCACAGAGTGTTTTGCAAGACAGTATCGACATCGTTGGGTTTCCATGTCCATGATGATGATAGAACTGATTTGACCAGGAGCAGAGAAATCCTGTGATGTCTGCTCAGTCTAGCATTGGCGCTCTTCAAGTGACTGCTTGTTCTAGCCGTGCCTCCACACATTGGCGTTCTGATGTAGAGTGAGTTGCCAATATGTTCATGCTTCCATGCTGGCATCAATCCTTTGTTGCATCCGTACATATCATGTACTTTCACTTGGGATATTATCTGCGACCTGCTTGATGGCGCCCTTGAGCTTAATCTGCCCAAGACTGTTTCCTGTTGTGTCCAGATCTTTTGGCCCATGCTCATATCGTAGAAGACTAGGAACAAATGCCAGCACGAGACCAGAACAGGTGGACCTGAGCTGGAAATTGTGCAACTTGGTCTCGGCGCCGGCAAGGGTATTCATACTCAAGTATATGAAAAGGAGTCAGAAGCCCTGGCAAGCTTGCATGTCTTTGCTGGACACCATGCTGTGATGCCCAGACCAGACCAAGGCTTCTGACCCTCCTCAGCCTGGATGTGAATGAGGTGATGCTCAACATGTATGTCCTTCAGAAAGTTTGCTGCCACGCAGTTTCACCACACTTTGATGTTGTTATCATCTCAGCGCTATTGCATACTAGGTTGCATGCATGCTGACATGGCAATAGAGTGTCTGCCATGCCATACATCTGTTGTCATGCCTTGTGCAATGAAGCCTGATTGGTGTGTAATTACAATAAGTTGAGGGTTCGACGGCCAGTACCAAACCTGTTTTGGCTTCCTTGCAGGTTGAGGTACGGCAATTGGAGGATGGTGTAAATGAGCTTGCCTTGTGCGACAAGCCTGTCTTGATCACAGAGGCCGCCAAAATCAGAAGGTAGTGGAAAGACTGGAAGGGTGTCTAGTTGCCTTCGTGCCAAGCACCAGGTACAAATTGATGCACGGAAGACATACATGATGCATGCTTGACTACTGTATGACCACAAGTGAGATTTTGCTTTCTGGGCAATTCTCAGCCACTGCTATTTTTGTGGTCCATGTTGCACGCTACTGCATGAACCATGTTTGCTTGCTTGCATCACCTATCGGCAGCACAAGGACTGAATGATGGCAGATTTGCATGCTGTCTCACAGATATGTTATGTTGTTGCCTCTCAGCAATGCTTCTCTCTGCTAGCTTGAAGTCATCTGTGAATCACTGATGTGCTAGCCCTGACTTGTGGTGCCATGGCATGGCAGCATGTTACACCCTTGCTATGCTGGTAACAGATGCACACAACCCCGCCAATCACTGGATCATTTGTCGCAGGTGACAGCGCACAGGCGGCATGACACAAAGGAGCCATGTCTGAGCTACATCATGGCTCTAAGCCTGCCCGCCACTAGAGCCACAGACCCCAAAAAAAACTATGGGCACATCTGTACAACTAGGAGCTGGAATAGCACAAGGTCACCAACTACTGAGGGACAGATGTTGCATCTGTGCCTTCTGCAGCACGGCATGCAGGACAGATATTACATCTACAGTGGCCTGCATCTCGTCTGTCTAGACAGATGTTGCATCTGTTTTGGCTACTATGGATGCTGGACACTTCTGGTCTGTCATTGCAGTTCAGATGCAGCATCTAGTCTTGTACATCTTCTCACTGCTCCAATCAACACTTCGGTCACTGCTAACATCATTAAATTTGCTGTTGACACATGTGCACTTGCATATCTGGATGCACTGTGATGTTCACACTGTCACTGCCCAAAAGCAGAGCTTCTGGATCAGCAGCATGACGTCGTTCAGCAGCTTGAGCAACAACGCAGGTGATGTCACTGACTTGTTCCATTGCAGTCTATTGGCCTCAGGTGTGCAACCTCATAAAATTAGTGACTAGCAACGCGTTAACAGGCTGTCAAGCTTGCCTGATTATCATGTCAGCAAGGCTGCTTGTCAAAGGCAGTACACTTGTTCAATAGACTCCATGCTGCCGTCGCATGCAGGCTAAAGTAGCCGAGTCCTGGTAGTCTTCCTGTGAGTCGCAGGATCAGTTGAGCCAGCTCTCCAAGAAGCTGAACACTGCACAAGGCAAGGCTGCAAGCGTCGCCATATTGCATGCAGAGGCGGATGAGCAGCTGCGGCAGCAAGGCACTCTTCTGAATCAGGTATGATGCTCTATGTAGATGTATAATATGATCAATTGAGAGCTAGGCTGAGCGTGCAACAGCCATAGGGCTTGCCTCTGCTCATTGCAGTCAAATGTCGTAAGTCAACAAAATTGCAGCATGCACAGCAATACTACAACACTGCATTGCATGTGGTCCACAAGCATGCAATTTTTGTGTGGCTACACAACAGCAAGCTTATGGAACATAGCTGAACCAAAGTTTACCTTCAGAGATACAGGGCATGAGAGCAAGGACCTTGAAGGCTCTGCTCCATTCCGCATGAAGGCATAAGCTGCTTCAAGCTCTGCTGTCAATGTAGCTGCAGCATTAGCTAGTCTGTACATCCCCTGCGTGATGGCTGCCATGCATCCTGCAGAGACAGCACTGCGGCAGGCTTCAAAGGCAGGCCACAACAGCAGCCAATTAGGCAATGGCGGAAAGGACTGCACTGGCCAGTGGTCCACTACGATACCTCAAAGGTGAAAGTTTGCAAACATCACCAAGCAGGCAGAAGTTCGGCTTGTCAAGTAGCTGTCATGCTGGTGGGAATTTGACATCAGCGCTAGCATCAAGCTGGAAGACAGCAACATCTCCTGTCACAAATAGCCAGCCGTACTAAACATCTGCAGCACTGGCTGCAGCTCTTTGCACTGGGAAATCGCCGTCTGTATGTCAGTGAATGATATGCTTTCACAGTTGGATAGTCGCACATGTGCTGTTTCATTGAGAACATGATTTGAGATTCAGTTGGATGCAATTGCACAATTCAATGTGGTGACAGTTGCACCCATCATCATATGCTGACACACATCATCACATGTTTGTTCATACTACATAAAGTCTTGCCCAAGAGTCAGATACTTACAGTACCTACCTGTAAGCAGTCCTACGCCGCAATCAGCGCACCAAGCCAATTGCAAGTTTGCAAACTGAATGGACACGTTGCAAATCAGACTGCACATTACAAGCTCACACTAGCTCAGGTGCTGCATCCAAATTACTATCTAATAACTATCTCAGTGACTATAAGGGAACCCATACAGCTAAGCAGACTTGCTACTGGTACTGTCAAAACTGGTGTTGAGTTTGGAATGCAGAGCAATATGCAATGTGAGCAAAAGATTAGCCCAAGACAGATTTCCAAGGAGTACCAAAACCTGATGTAACTTGCGCTGCAACAAGTCTGATGTCCAACTGCAAGTAATCTCAAGCTTGTGATGGGGTACCCCGCGTAGATTGACGCCGTAACCTGGCCGATGACGTGGGGTACCCCGCGTAGATTGACGCCGTAACACACCCACGTGAAAGTTTGAACACACACTGCCTGCGCTCTTGCTGTATGTGGCACTCACCGTGTGCACAACAGCGAGGAACGCATCAAGCAATACAGTGCTGAGCTACACTCTTTAAGTGTATTGAGTCGGCACCCGATCCAAAGGCTGTGACAGAGGCAGACGATGTTGAGCAGGCCACGCGTGAGGGCTTCTCTTTCAGCAAGCTTGTCAGCTCCAAAGACAAGCAACCTTCAGCCACAAGAAGCAAGCAAAGTGCGCTACGAAGGCCGCTTCCGAGTTCCTTGTGAAGGATGCTGTAAAGTCAAACGACCTGGAAGACAACAAAATTGACCAAGCATTCCTTCATTGTGCACTAGTGCACACTTTTGCTTACACTATCTTCCTCTACCTGCCCAGCAATGCAGAGCCTTGCGACTGCTGCAACAGATGCAGCAGCAAGCCAGTCGTGTAGCTGGCCCATTTGCTTGTCACCTTTTCTGCATGATCGAGCATGAGCACAGACTTTTGCCCATGTGTGCACAGGGCCGTACTGTGTTCTGGCCAGGCAGTGCCATGGTCAAGGATCACCCAATAGAGATGATGCATGCTCTGCCTTTTGCGCACTGTGTGAAGTTTCTGTCAGAACGAATTCCAGAGGAGGTGAGAGATTTAACAATGAAGACGTCTTGCAACTTTGATCTGTCACTGTGATGCACGGGGTTGTGATGCTTGCCTGCACCATTCTATTCTGTATATGCAAAGCAGCAAACCGGACAGCTCATTGACTGTGTACCTGTACTGACAGCAGAGTGGCTACAGGCACATGCACCTGCACACGATCCAGCCTCCAAAAAGACGGGCAAGGGCAAGGAGCCTGGCAAGAAGGGTGCAGGAAGCGAAGTGCTTGCTGATCTCAACAATCAACCATCTGGCACCAAAAGGCAGAGCAGGATGTGCACACGCAAGACAAGTCAGACAGACAAGTCACCGCACCAGCCAGCACTGCCTGAAGTGCAAGGGTTTAGTGATGGTGGCCAGCTTAGTCACAGCTTATTCACAGTTTAGTCACAGCCTGTTTACTGATAGAGTAGGGTTTGTTAGGGTTTATAGACAAGCAGATGCAGAATCTGCACAGCAGGCCAGATGTTACATCTGCATTGGCCTCAGTTGTGACATCTGCCCTAGTACCAGATTTGTGAACTATGAATAGTACCAAGTGCATCTATGCCCTGTAGATGTAGCATCTACAATTCTACTAGATTTTCCGCCTGTGCAGATGCAACATCTACACTGACACCAGTTGTGACATCTGTAAACATACCAGATGCAACATCTGATTGCAGTTGTTGCATATGCAGTTGTTGCATCTATAATGCGTGCAAACCAGCTCTCCAGATGCTACAACTGCACAGGCGAAAAATCTATTAGTGCTACAGATGTTGCATCTGCTGAGCACAGATGAAGCATCTGATGGTGGATTTGGCCACCTCGCTTGTTTACAGTTGCAGTATCTATGTTTCTCTAGATTTTTTTGGGGTCTGTGGCTCTAGTGCCGGCCTGCGTGGTGGTGACTTGGTCATCAACATGTGTTGCGACATGAAGACATGTGCACATGAGCACCCATGATGCAAGAGGCAGCTCGGTTGATCAAAGACACAGACAATATCAAAGCCAGCGTTACCATTCGCATCAACTCTTTAAAAGCATTGCTTTGAACCAGTTCAGGACTCAAAATCCTCATGAATATCGTATGCACAGATGATGTCAAAGTTTGATGTCAAAGATTGACGTTGTCTGTGCCTACAATAATCAGGACTTTTGAGTCCTGAAATGGTCCAGAGCAATGCGTGGTTTGCTTCTTTTTACCAGGAATTTGCTCAAGTTGTGACTCGCTCTTGCATGTATGATCCGGGCGATCAAGCATCACTCTTGCTTATATTGTTGGTGGAGTTGCCAAGTCATCATCTTTTGAACATCTGTACCTCAAGTCTGTGACTGTCTGTCTCTGGTGTCTCCATTCCTGGACTGCGCATTTCTACAACTTCGGAGCTGCAAATGCATCGACATGGCTGTAGGCACACTGGGGGATGCTAGGCGTATCCTATTGGGGCACACGTTGGCCTGGAGGCTCTTCCAGCATGGCATAGACTTGTATGGTCCCTGGGCAGTGGTGGCCATTGCCCTGCCCAACTGCCACAAGGTGGTGAGGGACAAAACACTTCTTGCCAATGGGTAGGGCCGCAGGCAGCTTGTGGCAACTTGTTGCTGAAACAACAAGCCAGACAGGCTCGCCACACAGTGAAATTTGTAGCACACTGCTGTCTTGACGGTCATTGCTACAAGGATTGACGTTTTGTGTGGTTTAGTTGACATGAGTGAAAGCATGAACAGCAAGGCATGAAGAAGATATGCATTGCAATTGGTTCCAGTGTGTTACTTATATACCTATTTACTGATATTATATGCATCCACAGCAGTCAAGCAGTAGAGCTGTGATCCATGCTTGTCAACCAAGTGTAGAGTAGGTTTATGATACACCGGTATATACACCGTTTGCCAAAAGCTTCAGTGTTTACTCTACGCCTAAATGCTTTTGTTTGATCAAGACTTCATCCAATTTGACGTTGCACTTGGCATCATTGTTACCAATTGCAGCCTAGTTATGCTATGCTTGCATACATACATTTTTGTCTACAGTGGAGATGTCGCTGGTATACGCCTGCCTTCTAGAATTTTGAGCCGAGCATAGGCGTATATCACATACTCTATCAAGCAAAGGTTGAACTTGAGCAACCTGAATGTTGAGGTGTCATCTGCAAGGCTTTTGCCATTCTTGTGACACTGCCACAAGCACATGAATAGTCAGCAAAGGGGCATTGACTAGATCAAACTCCAAGGCACCCACTGGGCATGGAATACATTGCGCCTGGCCTTGGCTTTGAGAGGAGTGACAGCACCAATTTTTCCGCTGTCAGCAGGGAGTTCTTGGCTGGCCAGCACAAAGCAAGCAGCGCCGGGTCTGGCAATAGGATCCAGCACACGGCTGAGCAGCAGCAGGCAAGCAGCAGCAGTGGTGGAGATGTGAAGAGGGAGCTGCACACCAGAGACTGCAGCTGTCAGGCTGAGGAGGGAGAAGTACCATCAAGGTGCCGGCTAACAACAGAGGTAGTCTCTTGGATCACACTTCAGCTTCACTAAGTCCATCTGCTGTGTATTGCAGAGCTGACCATGACATCTTTTGCTGTGTCTATTGTCAGCTTGCTGGTGGTTGACTTGAGCAAACCACAAAGGTGGCTCAATGAGCTATACTCAGCTTGACTTGTGTCATGCTTGCCCTCTTTTGTCCTTTGCTTAGATGGCCTCGCAGCCCTGGACCAAGCAAGTTTTGGCTGCAGTGGTGTTGGTAGCGTTTGCAGCGCTGCCAAAAGCTATACCTGTTGCTGTGCATCCTCTTCACTTCAGCGACTGGTCTGCAGGCCAAAGGATCAGACATGGGTGCAAGGGTCAACAGCAAGGCCTCCTGATCATCCATCATCCCGTCTCAACCCCCAGCCAGCAGCGCTGCCGGGGACAGTTTGAGACTGTCAAGACTGTCAGTCTCTAACTGTCCCCAGGACTGTCCCCTCACGTCCCTCCTCTGTTGCAGACCCATCCACGTTCCCTGCAACTTAAATTTCTTCTTCAGACCACTGCTAGGCATCTTGTGGCCTACATGGAGGCCCCCAAATACCCAGCGACTCTGTTGGGGCCCCCCTGCCCTCAGATCAGGTCCATGAACCCTAAGAGCCCAAGCCAGATGCAACAGCTAGGTGCCAGAAATCTGGTACATAGACTACCTGCCACCATTCTGTTGGCAGCGACATCCTCTTGCTACACCGTGCAACCAAACTACTTTGAGTGTGAACTATTCTGGCACTACTCTGGCAGTCCCTGCAGCGGCAGCACAAGCTTGGCAAGAAGCAGTTTTGCTAGGACTTTACAAGAGGAGCTAGTGAAGGTGCTGCTCATCTACCTGAGGTCAGGCCCTGTTTCTGGGCACATGCTTTCGTTTTACATTTCGTGCCATTTGTTGTGTGATGTTGCACATACAAAGCTTTCTAGGTCATGTCAAGCTGCCGCATAGGTGTTTGAAGCATCATGTGGGTGTGCAGTACCTTGATGTCAGGAAGACTAGCCTCTGTCATTGTGACACACATGTGACATGCATATTGTCCATGATGAAGCAATAGACACGCACTGACACTACGCCTTTTGACTCCGCTGCAGAATATTGGCCAGCCACAGGCAGAACTCCAGCACCAACAGTACAGGGACTCACTTGATGATGCAGAGCCTTCCATGTGGCCAGTATGCCAAGCTGCCCATGCCGGTTGCAGAGGCTATGTACCAGTACATCGGCAATGTTTCTGCTGATGAGGGAGACTGCTCTGCACCTGCACGCCGCACACCAGTCTGATTGACCACCTCTTGACAGCACTACATGTATTGTAATAGTCCTAAACGACTGCTAACAATGCAAGGCATGCGTACTTTCCACATTGAACACTTGATTGCAAGTTTGCCAGGTCTAGTATCGCTGCGTAAGTGGCGATTTTGAAAATGCTTGTGCTGCTGCACAAGTCGCATCCTACCAAATATCACATGCTTTCTACCAAACATTACGTGCTTGCTGTGTAGCAAAGCGCTGGCGGTCAAGAGCAAACACACCTAATGCGCATATGTTATTGTTGACAACAAAGATTGTTTCACGAAAAAGCAAGCAAGCAAGCATCAGTCTACCATTGGCTTAGCACCCCTACTAAACGACATGGTTTTCATGGGGTAAGCTGCTCTTTGTGATGTTGAAGAGCCTGTAACCGCTATGCTTAGCAGAGTGCAATGCATCTTCCTCTTTTCAGGTCTTACACAATTGCGCATGCTGCTCTCTGCACACATCTGCCTGCAGCTTTACAGTGAAGACCTATACTTGTAACACTAACGCTAACTGAGTGTCAACACCTCGCTTATGCAGGGCGCGGCCTAGAGCGGCCATAAAAAAGCAGCCTGATTTTTGGCAGGATCTCTGAGACAACCTGGTGCCAGCCTGTCACCAGCCTGTCTCAGAAATCCTGCCAAAAGTCAGGCTGCTTTTTTTTGACATGACAGGCCATAGTGGAGATGTGGTCTGCAAAGCAAGCAGCCCTCGTGGCAAATGATTTTCAGCAGCTGATAGTCATCATTGGCAAAGGGCCACGCGCTACTGTCATGCAACCATGTGTGTGTTGAAGCTTTTGACTTGCGATATGCACTTACTAGCCATATGCCTTGCATGCACTCAGTACTAGTCACCAGCTCAATCTTGTGACTGGTACACACAATCAGGTGACAGATAGCATTCGTGATGCAGTGCATCAGTTATGCAATTCTACACCTGCCTACCTGCAGCTCTGTCATGATCATTGCTAGCATTCCCCTCCAAGTGTGGAGAAGCTAGGTATGGAACCTGCTCCCAGAACCTGGCATCACCAGCAAGACACTCACAAATTGTTCAACACATTCGCATGTTTGCAGAAAGAGCCTTGAGGGTCCATTGGCGGAGACGCATCGAGGGAAAGCGTGGGCGCAGTATTCCTGGTCAATGTCCTGCGCAAGTGCTATTTGGTCGTGGTGATGGCACAGCCTGCCCCCGACGACCAACATGCGCACATTGCTTATGTTCTGCGCCAGGTTTCGCTGCAAAATGTTGAGCCGTTGAGGGAGGTAAGCATTGTGACCCATGCAACTCAGACATCGCACACTACAGAAACCATGCACCGAAATTGCATTGGCAGGCCTGTGCACATCATATTGTGCTTGCGCCTTTGCAAATAGTGGCATGCACAAGGACATCTCATGGATACTGCTCATTAAAGTGCATACAAAGCCGACCCACAAAGGAATGTCATGCAGCCGGCACATATGGTCAAAGCCCTCACTAGCTGTGTTTCTGCTATGCAGTGCTTGGAGGAGGACCGATGCTTGTAGAAGAAGCATTGGTTTGCCTTTGAGAGCAACTTCAGCATGTACCAAACCGTGGCAGGTCTAGACCACAACCAACCTGCGCTAGATGTACGCAAGGAGAAGCAGCACCCGCCGGGCCACTGGCGTGTGTTTACAGCATTGTACCAGCAATGCTTGTTCAGTATTGATACAACGCTGGATAAGTCTTGCCGGGCAGCCCGGATGCGTCTGTTCCTTCATCTGATCATTGCACAGTATTGCCTAACAATCTGAAAGTCCAGTAGACGTAACGCTAGCAGTGAGCTGTTTTGTGATCACCTTCAGCTTGAGTGAGTACTCAGGATTTGCGCTGCTGCTGTGATCAGTGGTAAAGCCCAGACTGGGTATGCACTGTGCATCAGCATCTGCTAGGAAGCACAATGCATATCTACGCTGGGCTTTACCGCTTGTACAGCTGCCGTTAAAATTCTGCTTAAGGTAATGACACTGCTTCTGATTCAGCAGAAAATTTGACGTGAATGCTGTGCGCAATGCAAATGGCGGTGAATTTTTGAGGTTGTTATCGTTACTGCGCGAAATGAATATCTCTCCTTCCCCAAAAAAAAACAAAAGGAAACAAAAAAAAACATGAGCAGCCTTGCCGTCAGGATGTTTTGCTTGCCCCTTGCGGGATTTGCTTGCCTTGGTCTCTGTCTGTGAGGGTGAATTGGGGCTCTCGGGGCTCGGCGGTGAATTCCCATTGGCCTCAATTCAGTGAGTTCAGAGTGCGAATCAGTGAAATCAAATTCACATGGCTCGTGAAATCAGTCCTTTTACCACTGTCGCGAACACAACAAGCCTAGACCATGTCATGCAGCGTCACAGGGTGAGCCTCCAGACAAGCCCTCTACTAGCAGGGGCCTGCAGCGTGGCTTTTTGAAGTGATTGCTCACTGCCTTCTATACACCGTTGCCAACGGTTTTCCTGACTAGCCGGTGGGTTTTTGGCCATGAGTGCCTTTTGTTATATGTCGTTGGCTGACATGACTGGCGTTGACCTGTGCATGCATTCATCTGCTGAACATGTTGAGCCTGAACGTTGCTCTCTTAGGTGTGCATTTTGATCTGACTTTAGGGCGTTTATGCTACAGGATCCTGTCATTGTGAGTTCTTTTGTGTTGGCAATGTCTCTATTCTTTAGCTCGTTGGTACGGCACTTGGCTGGGATGTGCTTTGTGCACGTTGGCAGCCTTGAACGGTGTTGTTGATGCTTACGTGGCCTTCTCGATGACGGCTCTGATACAAACGATGTTTGTTTTTCTTTTTTTGGGGGGCGGAGGGGGGGGGGGTAAGATATTCAGTACACAAGTGCAACGATAGCAACCTCAAGAGTATGTGAAGGCCACCACACGCCATAGTGGCCACAGCTAAAAACGCATCTTGAATTTGCTCAGGCATGAATCCTGAGCGTCGTGACAACGAAAGCCAAACAAGCAACCGTCCAAAGCTGGTGACCCAGCTAGAAAGACATGCTTGTTTCTGTTTACCAACGATGAATGACACAAAGCTGGATCAGCTAATTAAAGTCAGAGTGGAAGTAAAAGCAAGCACTGCCAAAGCTAAGCCTGTGCCAAGCCACAAAGCAAGCAGGTTCCCAAGCCCCTTGTCTGGCCCAGCAAACATAAATTAACCAGGTCAAGTAACAATACTGCAAACGAGTGCTCATTGTGAGAGCAAAGGTGGATCATGCCAACAAGCGTCAAATCAGAGCAAGCTGCAATGCAGTAGCCTGACACAAAGAAAGGTCTAACACCAACACGGCAGCAGTGAACTGCACAAAGAGATCTTTGCGCAAGCTACAAACAACGTCTTCTCACATGTTTCCACAGGCCACCGTGCTCTAGGACGACGTGCTTACTTGACATTGCTTGGCCCGGGCATTTAGCCGGGCAAGGCGCTGTGCCAGTTGCCGATGTGCAGGTTTCCTGCATGGGCACTTACAGTGTCACACTTGCTGTTCTTCTTGCCTTACACGGTGACACACATGTGTCATGACATGACCGGCCTTGTCATCAGGGCTGGTCGTCTTGGCGCCCATGTTTGTCCGACCTAGAGTTGTTGCTGAACCCCTTCTATTGCTGGAGACACTCTCGGCTTGCTAAGCTAGGCTGGGATTTTTTCTTCTTCTCTCTTTTTGGGTTACAGGGATTTGTCCACCCTCCGTCAGATGATGAAGGTACCGAACGAACCTGGTCTGAGCCCGAGCAACGGGATGGGATTAGATGTTAATAGAGCTACGCGCTTTTGTCGTTTGTAGATTGTGCAAAGATCTCTTTGTGCAGTTCACTGCTGACGTGTTGGTGTTAGACTTTTCTTTGTGTCAGGCTTCTGCATTGCAGCTTGCTCTGATTTGACGCTTGATGGCATGATCCTCCTTTGCTCTCACAATGAGCACATGTTAACAGTATTGTTGCTTGACCTTTTTTTTCTTTTCTCTTTGTGGGTTACAGGGGAATTGTCCACTCTCCGTCAGATGATGAAGGTGCCGAGCAGTTCGTCAGTATCGTCAGCTCGGCTCCAGCATCCACTTGGTTTCAGGTTCTCTCGGCCTCCGACACACGACTCATTCGGGATGCTCAGACAGGCCAGCTCCACATCATTAGCCCCCATCTGCAAGTTATAAAGACCCCACCAGAGCATGTGTCTGATGCCAGCCTTGTCCAAGTCATCTCTTGGGACCCCTCTAGGCCTTGGAGGGGCTCACCAGCCAGCTCAGCTAGGGAGTCCCCTGTACTTGCAAGGTCAGCTGTGGGGCCCGCATCATCTGTCACTTGGGGTGAGGGGTTGTGGCAGTCAGCCAGCTTATCAGTTGGAGGTCAGACAAGCGGGCCTACGCTTACGGCTCATCAGGTCGTTTGCCACCAAGCACCCATTGGCCCCGAGCGGTTTCACCTACCGCCCACGCCTGTTGCCGATGCCAACATCGGGGCAATCAGTGGCTGAGACCTTGCAAGCCATGGAGCTCAGATGGGTGGCTTCCATGCAACCCAGCTCCAGAGGCACAGCTCGCCTTAGCTCAAAAACGTCTGCCTCTTTGTCAGCATGGATGACACCTTCGCAGACCCCTAGAATGCACTGGTCAGACCGGCAGCAACAGCGTCAGGAATAGCATCAACAACAGCTGCAACAGCAGCCAGCAACTCAGCTGCCTTTGGACAGGGCAGCTGCAGACGAGACAGATGCACCTTTTGTGGCTAGACGACGCACCTTTTGTGGCTAGACGACGCACTTGAGGACTCCTATTATTAAGTCAGCTGGGTGAGCTCCAGATGGCAAGATATTGGAGACACTCTGACCCTACATTTCAGACTTTCCTCCAGATTGGTGCATTAGACAGATGCACCTTTTGTGGCCAGACGACGTACTTGAGGACTCCTATTGTTCAGTCAGCTGGGTGGCTCTAGATGGCAAGATATTGGACACACTCTGACCCTACATTTCAGACTTTCCGCTGGGTAGATGCATGAGGGAGATGCATTGTTTCGAGTTGGACATCCTTTGCTTATTTGCTGCACACTGACCATGCAGTTTTTGTGATTGGTAGTATGCACACACTTCCATCCTTGTCGGTGCATGAGGGAGATGCATCTTTTCTGTTTAGACATTTTTTCCTTGCTAGCGTCGTGTCACCTTGATGGCCAATGTGACTGGTGATGGCACACACTTTCCTTCATATTGATGCATTAGGCACATGCGTCTTTTTGGCTGCAAAGCCTGAAGGGCTGCAGCCTATAGGGAAACCGCTAATCTGAATTATGAAATGTTGTCTGTCATTAGTTGAGAAGCGAAGCAAAGGCAGTTGTGCAGGGCCGAGCGGAGCTCGGCACTGTGAAATTGCTTTTGCTTCGGCGACGACGAACGCTGACCCCCGGGGGCTACAAAAGATGTAGCCCCTGAGTTGACATCTAACTTTCTGATAGCAAGAAGCAAACAGTTGAGATGTCACAAGAAGACCCAGCAAAAGTGTACAGCAAAAGAAGTCAAGGTGCTCGCAGAGATGAACGAGCAGGCAATCGAGCAGCAGGGTATGTCCGGCTTCACTGCCATCAGTGGTGTAGCTTGCTGGACCAGCAACATGGTTGGGTTGCTTCTGCAGGCGACACGCTCTTGGTACTGATAGGAGTACTGCTGCTCGAGACCTGACCAACAGGCATGTTGCTTCTGCTCCTGAACGACGCACAACACGATGTGCACAACCTGACAAAGCGTGCCCAGGGAGCTGCCGGGCTCGGCTGCAGCCGCTCGGAGAGCATGCAATAAGGAAGCTCAACGCAAAAGAAGAGCTGCATTCACATCAGAGCGACGAGATGCTGAGCGGGCAGCTGACTCTGCTGCTAGGGCTACAGCCAGGGCAGCATCGTCGCACAAGCCGAACAGGCAGCAGACACAACAGCCCAAAGGCAGGCTGCCAGCTTTGCCAGGCTGCCTAGGCTGCCAGGTCTGCTAGGTGCAAATGTGTGCCCCCATGCCCCCAGGCAGGACCATGTGCACCCCAGGGACCCTGCATGGCATACCGCTGCTGGCGTGTATCTGAATGTGTTGACTTCACCACTGGTTCACAGCCAGCTTTTGCTGCAGAATCACCTCAGTCTGTCACAGTATGGGTTCAGCCATTTCCAGCCGCACAACAGCCCCCTCATGGCACGCCCAACAATCAGCCTACTAGCACTGAATTGCCAGCTCCCACAGGACCTGAGTATGAAGCCATTGGGGAGCTTACCTATCAGATGCTGCAATTTGCCGCCGAAACTTGTCCATCATGGTCAGCTGAGAAATTTGACCGAATACAATAAATAGTGACACTGACGGCTCGGAGTGCAGCAAAGTTGCATGTACATGTGATAGGGTTCCTGAAGCCCTGATGTTCCGATCTAGCAGAAGTGCTGGGACTACCGCTTGCTTTTGAGCTTGCCGGTAACGGGTCTAAGAGAACCTCGATCTGTGCCTCTGCTCCTAGTAGCAGGGCCAGACTGACTACCAGGGGCCAACCCAGAGTCAGAGCCTGTGATAGGCTGAGTTGCTTGCACTGCTTGTTCAGCAGCAACTTCGTCCCAGTATTCCGACAGCGTGTCCATTGGTGCTGCACAGCGTCAGTACACCACACTTTCCAGTGCCATGATACCTCAGCCATATTATGAACACGAAGTGCACAACTGCTGCACAGACTGCTTGATGGTAACACACTATCAACACAGTCACAATCATTTTATCATAGGATAGGTAACGGCATCAGCTGCAGCTGTGGCATGACTCAACTTAAGCATGACACCAAGCTATGAAATGAATCTTGGGAGTACTAGCTGATGTGACGACACAGCACCGTGCTAGTGGTTGCACAATGTGCACATTTGGCAATGAGATAGTCAAGGCTTTCCTTGAGGGGGCGAATGTTACGGATACCGTCACAATACACCGTAATTACCCCCTATCTTGCCACGCATCACTTTACCGTTACTCTCCAGGCTATATCAGGCCTTTCACCGACCACTAGTGTCAGCTCGACGCTCCCTTACTACGAAAACACTCTTACAAGCTTATTATCTGTTACAATTGGTTTCGGAGCCAGGCCTGCCTTGCCCAAATTATTTATTCTCGCGCCTGCCTGCTTAAAATTGTGTTATGTCGTTGTTACTAACATACACCAGCCCTAGAAAGTAGCGAGCTTTGCAGCCGTTTTTCCCGTTGGATACCTTTTGCTTGCTTTTGTCATGGCGCCTTTACAGAATTTTGATTTGCGGGATGCCTTTTGACGTTTTTCCTAGGGGTGATTGCAGGTTTGGTTTTTTTTTTTTTTTGGGAGGGAGAGATATTCGTTACACGAAGCAACGATAACAAACTCAAAGAAATGTGATGTCCACTGCATACCACTAAGCTGAAGTTAACAACACATCTTGATAGAGAAGGATGAACACCATCCATAAATCATCGTTTGTATCAGAGCCGTCACAGAGAAGGCTACGTAAGCAGCAACAACATCACTCAAGCCTGTAAACTTGCACAAAGCACATCCCAGCCAAGTGCCATCCAACGAGCTAAAGAAACTAGATATTGCCAGTACAAGGCACTCAGAATGACAAGACCCTAAAGCATAAACACCATGAAGTCAAGTCATAGGCGCCAAAACATTTTGCTTGCCCCTTGCGGGGATTGCTTGCCATGGACTGATCGCTTAGGATCGCGTTCTCCGGGCCAATGTTCGGGCACAAACCAGGTTCGTTCGGTACCTCCATCATCTGACGGACGGTGGACAATTACCCTGTAACCCACAAAAAGAAAAAAAAAAAAAAACAAAGTCAAGTCAAAACGTACACCCAAGAGAGCTTTGGTCAGGCTTAACATGTTCAGAACATACATGCCAAACAGGTCAAAGCCATTCACGTGAACCAATGACATATGCCACAAGCAAAGCCTCAAGTGGCCAAACAAACATTGGCTAGTCATTGAAAAGGGTGTAAAGCACTGAGTGATCACTTCAAAAAGCCACGCTGCAAGCCTTTGCTAGCAGAGGGCTTGTCTGGAGGCTCAGGCTGTGATGCTACATAATATGGTCTAGGCTTTTTGTGTTCGCGTGAGCTCCGCCGGAAGCTATGTGCACGGGAATAATTAGGTGTCAAGGGCACCAGGGCCACACTATCAGCAGTCGGAGCCTCTGCCGTCTCAGAGGACTCAGCATCTGACGTAGACTCAGGGCCCCTTCTTTTGCCAGCCAATGGAGAAGCAGCATCAGGCTCGTCAGCACGAGGTAAGGAAACAACAGGTAGGGGAGTCCCCAAACCCTCAGCAGCTGAGCTTGGTGCAAGGTGAAGCCGAGCCAACGTAGCTAGAGACCGCTCGACTGTGCGCAAGCTGCAGCCCGCAGGAAGAGGCCAAGTGGTCTGTAGCAACGGCTCGTCATCAGGCACAACTCCTTGCTGCTCCACAATAGGCTGTGAGCATGCAGGAGGTGATGCTTGCTGCTGAGGAGGTGATGCTTGCTGTTGAGAAGGCTGACCATCTGACATGGTGATTGGCCTGATGACACCTTGCTGGGCTTGGTGCCTGAGGTGAGCTGCCAAAGGTTGGGCTGTCAATACATACAACAGGGGTGACAGTGGGCTACCTTGTTGTACCCCTGATGGCTCAGGAAAGCTGGATGGCTGCCAGCCATTGAAAGCAGCTGTAGCTGAGGTGTTCTCAAGCATGATGCTGACCCATTTGCAAGCACGCTCGCCAAACCCCATTTTGGACGTGCAATTTAGCACCCAGGGGCCGCTCAGGCGGTCATATGCCTTTCTGATAGACAAAAAAACCATGCAGGAGGGTGGACGATTCCCCTGTAACCCAAAAAAAAGAAAACAAATAAAAAACCATGCAGCCAGGCTGACCTGTTTGCTGCAAGTACTCCACCTCCTCCAAATGACACAACACCCTATCGCCAATCTACCGACCAGGCACAAAAGCGGTCTGAGTAGGGTCCACCACATGCTGAAGAGCAGGCCCAAAGCGGGTAGCCAGAGCCTTGGCCAGCAGCTTGTAGTCGTTATTGAGGAGGGTAATGGCGCGGTAGCTGTCCAACAGGGCCTTGGAGCCCTGTCCCTTGTACAGCAGGGTGATGACCTCTTGGCTGATGGAGGTTGGCAAGCAGAGGCCATGCTGAGCTTGAAAGGCATCTTGCAGGACTGCCAGCAGCTCTTTGCCCAGCACCTCCCAGAACTGGGAGAAGAACTCATAAGGCAAGCCGTCTGATGGACCTACAGTCTTGGAGGAGCCGGTGTTGCAGTTGCCCCCCTCCCTGCCTAGCTGGAACGGCTTTTTGCCGCGGGCAGACAGCTTGAGAGCTGCCTGAAGTTCATCAGGCGTGATGACCTGCTCTGCACCTGCGCGTGCTTGTTGGGCCTCTGATGCCTGTCCAGTGAAGACAGCAGCGATTGCTGTGCTGACAACTCAGTAGGCAGCTGCCTGAAGATGCCTGTGGGGCTGTTTGCTGAGAAGAAGTTGACAATGAAGCTTTCTGTCTGCCATGCACGGTGCAGAGGTCTGCTACTGGTAATCCCTTTAGCTGCTGCAGGTGACTAATGACTGTAGCTTGCTGCCGCTGCCTGTGCAAGTGAATGTGGGGCAATAGTTCCTTGCAACATCTTGAATGTCCACCTTGAGCTTGTTCCATCTGGCGGCGCGGCCGAGAGTTGTGGTCACTGGATTAGCTTGGAAGGTCTGGATCTGAGCTGTCATGAGGGTTTTGAAGGCAGGATGGGAAATAATGGCAGGAGGCATTGACCAAAGCCTTGGGCCGCGGGGAGGTGCATGGGCAGGTGACACTGTAATTGCCACTCCATAATGGTCTGACAAGAAGAGGTCTGTGACTGACAGTTGGAAGCAAGCTGTCGCCAACAAGCCATGTGTCAATTCTGGCTGAGATGCAATGTTGGTAGCTGTATGCGTGAAGTCCCTCACTTGCGGGTGCAAGCATCTGAAGGCATCCTGAAAGCTCAAGGCTTGCTGGAAAACCAGCAAGCCTGACTGGAAGCCATGCTGGCGGGTGCCTGGCTGGTTCCCAACTAGGTCCAAATCCTCTGCCACGCAGTTCCAGTCACCCCCCAAAAGTAAGGGTGTGCCTATTGGCATGGCAGGAAGGAGGCTTTGCTGGAAGAAAGGTGCTCGCTCCTGCCTCTCGACAGGAGCATACACTGACGCCATGGTGACATGGCTGCCATTCAAGGTACCTTGAGCAGCAATACACCTGCCACAGGGGTCTGCAGTATAAGCTGAGACCTCTGACAGAAGGGGACAAGCTTTGAACAGCAAGGCCACGCCGCGGCTGGCGGATGTGCCAGCAGACGGGCCATCTCATGGGGCGGTAGGCCCTGCCCCCTCTCTACACCATTGGGCAGCCTCTGCCTGGGTAGCATGGTGCGTGTCTTGCAGAGCAACGACGTGCCATGGCCCAGCTTGCAGGACTGCAAACAATGCCGCCCGCTTCTGCCTCTCTCGGAGCCCATTGATATTGAGAGACAGAAGCTGTAGAGAGGGGGTTTTGGGGTGGCTCATTGAGCCCCCCCAGGGGCTGCAGGGGGCACTTTCCAGTACTCTGCGGCTGGTTTGTGCTGCCTCCTGCTATACTCGCTGTTGCTGATGTGGTTGGCATGGAGGAGCTGCAGCTGTCTGCCACAGGTTTTTTTTTTTTTTTTGTTACAGGGAAATTGTCCACCCTCCGTCAAATGATGAAGGTACCGAACGAACCTGGTTTGAGCCCGAACAAGCAGACAGCACTGTCTGCCACAGCGCTGTCTGACGCTGGATCTGCTCTTGAGCTGTCTGACTGTACGTCCGAGCCACACAATAAGCGGAACGAAAGATATAACAAGAGTCAATTGAAAGGCCATGTGCTGCCGGAGCTGCAAGCTACCGTCACAACTTGGAGGCACACACAGAAGCCTTAAAAAAGTCAGCATGTCAAGCAAAACAAGCCAAGCACATGACTGTTGTTCACACCAATCGAAGCCTAGCTTGTCCATGGTCACTGAGTAAAGACCAAACAACGTTCAGATCCACCGAACAGGTGGATAGATACTTTGATCTTCTGGGATCAAAATTGCGTTAAGGCTGCAAGACCCCAAACAGGCATGCACGCCACAACGACAAATGGCCAACTGCATCACCTAAAACAACCTGAATATCTTGTTTAGCGTAGCGATAAAGGATGGCAAGCACATTGGCCTGTGCATCTGCTCGCCAACGCAGTACCATGCATAGGCAACTTTACTTGATGACACGTAAGTCACGATCAGGACAATCTGGCTCGTTGCACAGATATGGATTTTCAAATGTGGCAACTAAGTTCAATGTTGAAGCAAAGAGGATCGCGCGGACGTTGTGTGTGCGCCGTGGCAGTTTCCTCGTAGGGTTTTATACCAATGACTGGGTCTGACGGTGGTGCCGTGTGATTGCAACATGGTATCTTCATCTACAAGCCTCGTCACTCTAATTAAACATTAGCTTGATTGTATCTACACAGCTGTACTGCGTCAACTTCTGTTGTGCAAGCAGCACTCAATGCCAGTCATGACTTTGTTGAGTTGCAAACTCTTGGACCCACCCGGTGGTCAATTTCATTTTGCAGCCTGTGGAATAGTCTGTCAATGTTGTTTCAGTACAATCTGATGTAGCCCAGATGTGCTTCTTCATAAAAAGCAGTTAATTGTATTGCTCTATCTAACTTGATACAACAAATAAAGTGTGTGCATCTCTGGAACTACTCTACAGCTGACCAGTAAACAGAAAATGCAGGTCTTCTTTGGTCAAGCGAGACTTCTGTTGAAACCCACCAGAGTCATCGCCAAAGGCTGCTGACACAATTTTGCGCTTGCTTTCTTGCAAAGCAAGTATACGTTCCTCTACAGTACCTGCACAACAAACAGCTGCTTTTCATCGGTCATGCACTGTTGCAAGGCGTGGGCAAGTGAAATGCATTGATGACTGCATACCTATTTAATCACAGAAGAAACGAGGAGCTAACTTTTGCACTGTACCTTTGATTGTGATGCGTGTGACATGGACAGTGCGCGTCTGCCCTATCCTATGCGCTCTGTCAATGGCTTGCTCTTCGATGGTCGGATTCCACCACTGCAGTCAAGACAATCAAAGCCTTATGCCTACGTATGTGCATGACAACCTTCACCATCCTGCTGCTATTGTGCAAGAACAGCTTGATGCCAGAGAAACACCAGAGCATGAACCAGCCCGTGAGTGGAGCCTACAAAATTGTTTACATAGCAGCAGCTATGAATCTGGATGAACATACTTTCTACACATGTGCATGTCTGGATATCTTGAAAATGCAGACCTTTCAGGAGTTCATGGGCAGCCCTGTAGATCAGAACTTACAGGCTGGTCATGTTTGTCTGCATCACAATGTTGTGACAGCTGTGACAGCAATGGACAGTGTTTGCTGTGAGCTGTTAGGCAGGCAGCCCTGCAGATGTGGGGACTGACAGGCACCAATCCTACTAAGGTCAGAAGAGACAGGCCAGATAAACAGTGAGCTCACCAGATCAAGTAGGACTACATGATTGGCAGCAACCAGGTTGAGCCCCAGAGCAGCAGCCTTCAGGCTAACTATGAGTATGTTGACACCGGACTTCTCCTGGAAGTCAATGATGGCCTGGTCCCGGTTGGCCATGCTCATGCTGCCATCCAGCCGCCGGAACACAAACCTGCATCAGTCACAGTCAATGCATGCAATGCAATGATGATCTGAGCCAGTCATGTGTCACCTTTTATTTGGCACCTGGGCAGTGGATGTGATAACAGAGCAGATCATTTCTTTTATGCACGATCTTGTGTTTTCTGCGCTGTTGTGGTTGTGTCGTCTGAGTGCTTGCTGCATAACTCTGTCATACAATTACTGACACATGCACTCATTTCACACTTGGTGTCAGCACAGGACTCTTGACAGAACATGAAGAGGTCAACGTCACACTGTGCAAAATACAAGAGAGATGAGGACTTCTGAAATGCAGCACTACAAAGCTTGACTGATGGCACAGAATCGAATGACACACTTCTCCTTCTTGAGGGCCATCTCAATGAGGTCCAGCATGCTGGTCCATTGACTGAACACAATCACTTTCTCTTGGGTAGGGGAAGAGGTAAGGGCAGGGCTTGAGCCACGGGGAGGAGCTCCAAGGATAGCGGCAAGGCGCATGTCAGATTTGCTGCGCCCACTCAGTGGGTTTGGGGCAGCCCCAGGGGGCTTCCCAGGAACAGGCGCTCGCCTGCATGTCCAAAACATTGCTTCCTTTCTTTACATTTTGTAGATGCTGCACAGCCATCATGGGCAGCGTTACTGCATTCCCAAGAGTGTTCAATGGTGCTTTGAAGTAGGTGTAAAAGGTGAATCAAGGTGCGGCTGCAGGCCAATGCAAGGCCTGCATGCATGCGGGTGTGACGAGACCTCCACCCAAATCCCCTGATGAGCAGATAAACACACATAACAGCTGCCAAGCAAAATGTCTGTTTTGGCACAGCCGGGCACCACTTACAGGCATGAGGTACTATCTGCACCAACGTACTGCATATAAGTGCCCCATCACGACTTAATGCATATGAACAAGTGCCTGTGTCCTTCACACATGCACTGGGTCCCTTGTCTAGGTGAGTGACATATGCAGTGAGAGCCATACTGGTATGCAATGACAGCTTGAGAAGGTACCCAGTAGCTCCACGATGCTGCATGCCCCGCAGCAGTTCCAGCAAGTGCTCCACCTTGGAAGAAGAGTGCCACCCAGTCTGGGCTGCACCCCCAGCTTGTTGTGTGCCGTCAGCTTGACCCCTGGCCTTCTTCAAGGCTGGCTTGGTGAAGACTTGGGCTGCTGAGAGGGGCTGGCTGCAGGTTGGACACTGGAAGTTGGACTCACTCTCTTTGCTGCCGCCAAGAGAGCCCACCTGCATGTCAGCATTCAGAGTGAGGGCTTTACTTGTCTTTTATATTGTTGCAAAACCAAGAACGATCTTTCTCATCAAGCAAGCTATGATGGCATCTGGAGGCCCATGTGTGCCCAGAGTGACTAGTCAGCTGAGCTGGCAAGGTTTGAGCTTAAGCTGGTCTCTAAAAGTTGACAAAGCTTGTAACAAGTATCATTGAATGGAGAGAAGCCATTTCCAAAAGCACGCCCTCATTGTGGACATTGCCAACATCAGCGTCACACATCCATCATACTCATGTACATGCTGTTGCAAGCATTACTGCAGTGAAACTAACACATCCAGAGGTACGTTGAGCATGCTTGACAATATTCAGAACCCCATTGTCACTGCACTGCTCACATAAGCAAACAAGGCTACACTGCACAATCAGCATGATGACGGCTAGTGTGTAAGACGGTTGCAAGACTGGGTGTACCTGCATTGTGATGCACTGCCTGCAGAAGACATGGCAGCATGCAGACACGACTGCCTCCTCTGAGATGTCCCCACACTGGGCGCACACACTGGGCTCCTGCTGCAGTGTCTGTAACAGCTGCTCACACTGCTGTCCAGCCAGCTTCTTGGCAGCACTCAGCTGACTGGCGGTCACCTTGCCCCCAGGGCTACCCAGGGCCCCACTGGGGGCACAAGACCCTGCCCCACCATACTGCGCTGCAGTGCCTCGCACCAGCCAGGGGTGGTTGCAAGCCTGGCGCAGGCGCAGCAGCAGCCACAGCATGTTCACGTAGCTGTTGCCGCCACCGCCCTCTTCCAGAGCCTGTGGCCACCAGCAACATGACTAGGAGGCAGTCTAATGATAATAACCAGAGCACCAGCAAACAAGATCACAAACATTAAACACTACTCCCTGACTATAATGCCAAGCAGACTGTGTACACGTGTGACCCTGTTGTGAGAGCAACCACCGATCCTTGACAGAGAGTTTTTGAGCTGATGTACAGCAGGACGCAACTTGGTGTGCACATGCACACCAGAACATCTTTCTGGAGCACAGCATGTAGGCTAGATGTAGACCACCGACAGTATCTCAGCCAGTCACACACTCACAAGTGCCATCATGACCATGAACACTATGTGCCTGTCCATGACCACAGGTGATTCAGAGCCAGCTGGAGTGGTGAGCTGCCTGACTGCAGCAGTCGTGACCAGCAGTCCACAGCAACAAGAATCCATACCTTGAGCTTCTGCATGCTCTCCTGCTGGACCTGGTCATAGAAGCGCTGCTCAGAGGCGCTGAAGGCCTTGCACACAAGCTGCTGCTCTCTAGGAGGCAGCTTCACCACAGGCTCACCATCAATGGTGCTGGTCTTGGTGCGCCGCAGTAACACTGGCTGCATCACCACAACACACTTTTTGCCCACTTGCATATAAACGAGGCAGATTTTGATAGCGCACGGGCTTGCAAATGAGATCCAACTGCACAAAATAAATTCAGCTGTGACTTTTTACATTGCATTGAGTACGTACCATCCCATTTGCTGCATTTAAATGAGCTGACATAGTTCAGCTGGCTGTATGCAGCTGTTGTGTGTTCTGGCAGTGAGAGTCCCACTGCCTATAGCTTTTGACAACAACAATAATGATGACAACAATTCTTGTTCAAGTGATGGCTTGACATGCCTTGAGGCAGACTTGCAGCAGCTGGGCTCCCTTGGCGGGGTTGTCCTGCAGGGGGTCCTTCAGCATGGACTTGAAGGCTGCCTTCTTGCAGTAGGGGTTGTAGCGCAGGAAGCGGAAGCAGGAGTACAAGTCATCCACACTGTTCTGAATGGGAGTACCACTCAAGCACCACCTCCGCCCTGCCTGCACTACCAAACATAAGGCTGACCTGCTTGAAAGATTGAGCAGCATCAGCTGTGTATCTGCCACTTGCCCAGCCTGACAGCGTGCACTTTATGAATGCAGGCTCTGTCTGAAGTTGATGAGAAGCTGTGGGCTGGCATCAACAAAAAGCGCACGACAGCGATGACGCCATATTGCTGACCGCAACAGCTGAATTGACAATACTATCAGTGCAGCACTGAGCTCAATGTGACAGCAATTTAGCTCGTGTCATTGGAGCCGCCTCTGAGCTGTTGACGTTTGAATGCGTAGCCTTGACAGACAAATGCGCAGACTGACAAGAAGGTAGGCAGGTGCTAGGAGAGAAGGGCAGGTGATGGGTGAGAAGGGCAGATGCTGGAAGAGTAGGGCAGGTGTGCACCTGGAAGCAGTGGGCTGCATGTGCCACCAGGGTGCCGCCATTCTTGATGGCCTGGGACTCATCCAGCACCACCCGCCACCAGTGGATCTGGAACAAGGGCCCTGCCACCTTCTTCTTCCCTTTGCCACCTGCATTGCATTATGGAGCTCACCCCAAGCTCTAAATCGCTACATGCACAGAAGTGCAGAGAGTTAGGAGGGTCACGATCAAGTTACTGCTCTCAAGACATGATATGGTACAGTTCATGCAGTGATGACGTGCAAATGATGACACCAAAGAGCAGACACACAGACACAGCCCTCCACCTGGCTTAATGCCTGGTTGCCAGAAGTATGACCAAGTCAGCGTTACCTGTAACGGCAGCATCATCATCATTGCCAGAGTCCTCCAGCTCGATGGGCTGTCCAGGGTTGGTGCCATGCTTGGCATCACTGCGGGGGCCAGCCTCCATACCCATGCTGGTGTAGGTAGTCAGCACACAGCTGTAACGTGCTAGCTGCTGGGGCTTCACCCCACGGCCCTTGCCATGGTACATATAAACTGTCATACCTGCAACAATGACAACAATTTTCTGGACAATTTTCATGTCACTTGCAAAGCCATGCATCAGCATGGACTCACGTATTGAACAACATGGCGATAGCCTTCCATGATTGACCTGCAGCCTGTACCAGGTAGCGATGCACACTGTCCTGCGGTGTTCATGCCAAGAGCACATCAAGAGCAAGCAACATGTGTAGAGAATTTGACTTGCACAAGCTTGAGAGCAGAAGGATGCGGCCAGTGATGCATAACAGTGCAGTCTTGCCTGCTGGTGGGGCCACTTTAGCTTCTAGCTCTCGTGCCCACTGGCTCAGGACCGCAGTGGGGCACACTATGAGTGTTCCTCCTTGAGGCAAGCCCGCTGTGTTTGCTGTGTCCTGTGCTTGACCTGCTGGAGGAGAAAGCAGCTCTGAGCGCTTGTGACTATTTGCTGCAGCCTGCTTTGCAGTGCCATTTGGTACACCATTTGCAGGTACATGGCTGATGCTGTTTGCTGCAGGTTGGACATTGTTGACAGCATGCTGACTGCCCCTTGTGAATGTTTGTTGTTGATTGTCTGTTGCAGCTGATGCTGCTTGTGCTGATGTGTGCGGTGCATCTGCACAAGGGTCAGCATCAGGCGTGCTTGCAGACCCTTGTGGATCACGTGTCAAGGAGCCACCATTGGATGTAGCTGTAGCTTCAGACGGTGCGCAGGCAGCGCCGTTTTCAGTATTTGCAGCGCTTGCATCTTGATTAGCATTGACAAGAGCAGCAGCATTGGCAGTAGCTTCAGCTCCAGCGTCCTCTTCTTCACTGTCCAGATCTTCAAAGCCCTCATCAGCCACGTCATCCCCAGATTGGTTTGTGACAATCAGGGCAATTGTGCTGACAGTTTTACCCAAACCCTGATCGTCAGCCAGGATGCCTCCTCTAGGGTTTGCAGCAGTGCGCTCTCTGTGGAGCATCCACGCCAAGGCTAGCCTCTGATGTCGCATCAGCGGAATGGCCATCCTGCCAGCAGGGACATTCAGTTCCTTGCCCCCACTCATTTGCAGCCCTTCCAATGCTGCCCTAAGCGCTGCCTACAAAACCGGCGGAACCATGATCATGAACATGTATGAGGTGACAGGCATACAAAGGGCAGAAAACCAAATAATTCTACAAACAGGAGATGACAAGCGCTGTGTACAAAGAAAATAGAATAGAGCTATACGTTTTGCCTGGATGCTCCGTCAAAGGCTGTTCATACCTTCGTGTCATGCTCAGATGGGCCGGCCTTGTTGCCTGCTGTTGCTGGCACATTGCGCAGTCCAACTGCTCTAGTCTGGCTTGCTGTTGATGAGCTGTTGGTCACCTTGGCAAGAGACTCCGGCATGCGGCGTTGTGCATAGGAAGCTTGACTGGCTGGCTGATGAAGGCTTGGCAGAGCATGCTCTGGGAGCAGTGGTGTAGTGCCAGCACTGTGAGGTGCAGGGGAAGTCTCAGAAGCTGGCAATGTAGACTTTTCCTGTGAACGGCCAGCTGGAAAGTCTTGAGCTGGGAGTGCAACAGCTTGACCCTGTGTCAGCGGACTTGCAGTGATCCTGACAGCGGGGTGGCGAACTACTGGCGGGGGAGCAGCGCGCACATTGCTGCGACCTTCAGCAGCCTGTTGTCTGCTTTGTTTAGATTTGGCTGACTGCTGCTGAAAGCTGTCTGGAAGCTTGCGTTTTGCTCCAGTTTGCAATGCAGCAGCAGCTTTAGGGCCAAGGCGGGGCTGAGAGAGCCCAAATTGACTGCCATCAACGCGAGCACTACCAGCACCATCGATCTCTCGTGAAACATTCAGTGGATCGTCATGCGTGCCGTCGGTCAAGTCAACCACATTCATGTTTGCGGTCCTGCAGGCGGCACCGCACAGGGCGGGCTGCGTGAGATCAAATGAGTGGGCTGCGCACTGCTCGCCTGACACCGCATGTGATAGGAACGATATTGGCTGCGCGGATCAAGTCTGACAGGTGATCGCGTTCGAAAGTGCCTTGGTCAACCTAACGAAGAAGATGTGCGCGCACGATAGCTTCAGAATAGAAGTGTGCATGTTCTTAGCATCTGCGCATCTGCACTAGGGGTGAAAGTAGTTCTGATGACCTTGGTAGCTTCATCATCTCATTCTGCAGATGGTTCCAAGAAACCCATGTGCATAACTGTGTCAAAAGCACAAAGATAGGAGCAGAAACAGCTAAACAGGTCGTACAGTACACATTAACAGGTCTAGCAGATACTTACAACTTTGCATGTGGTGATAGGTGACACCGATATGCAAGACCTTGACATGAACGCAAGAGCAAAGTAGTTCAAATGCACAGTAGGCAATATCATGTGCCAGGATGAGGAAAGCTTAGCTAAAAATGCAGAGCAGAATGCAGATTTGACACAGACGGTGAGCCCAAAGGGCACACGTCTACTTAAAACTGCAATCCAAGTACAGAGCATCCTACAGACAGTCACATCTGCCAGACGCAGATGTGTATGGCTGGGGAATGTCTGCACGCTCTATTGCCTACTGACACCCGGTTCTCTCAGCAACAACTTAAGACTCAGACTGAAAGTCAGCCTGAGCGCATCGCCTACATCACACCCGGGGCAGCAAAGCCACATCTGCAAGATACTTGAACCCAAGAAGCAGGCAATATCATATTCTGAATGTGTGATCAATGGACAGAATGCGGTAGAAACCTAAATACGAACGAGTTGAGCTCAACGTGGATAACTAGCCAGCACGCATTTTGGTCTTGAAAGCATATGGACTTCAATCTAGCGGCACAGTCACACAAACAGGCAAACGCCAGCAAGTGAAACCTATGCACAGGACTGTCATACTGATGGCCCAAAATACTTTCATTCTATCCACAGGCAGCTCATGCTGGTGAATCACCATAAAAGCCACATTGGCAAATGCTAAAGATGCGCAAAACTTCCCTATGACTGTTTGCCTCACATGCCAGAGCATAGGTGGTGACACCCATTGCATGACAGGTGAGGCAAATTCATCAGTGCTAATTATCATCGTCATCATCTTTTTGGAAATGCCAATTTTGACCACGGACTGGAGTGTGGTGCTAATGCTGAGGAGCAATCATGAAGTGTGGGCGCACATAGCACTGATTGCTGCCCTGCTTCTCATGCTGCATCTGCTGCTTGTGATGCCAAACTAATATCCCATGCCTGAGTTGAGCAAGGGCCTACCGGCACCAAGAGGGATACTGTTGGGGCTCACATTGTATACTGAATGATATGGGTTGCTGCCACCATTGCCAACCTGACCCAGGCTCACTGACATGTTGTTCAAGTTTCCGCCAAGCCCGCCATTGCCTGAGCCCAGGTTTAAAGCTCCAGAGTTTACATAGACTTGAGAGCTGTTTCCGTAGTCTTGAGAGCTGTTCACATAGCCAGTGTCCGCCCTGTTCCTGCCAAAACCTGTTCCCGGGTTGAAGACAGGCCCAGGGGCAGCATTGAATGAGCGCTCAGTCACATTGAGCCCCTGCACAGACAGCAATAGGTCTTCTTGATTGCAAAGCCAGGCAAGCCCAGCTGGCTAATCTGGGGATGCTATGTGTGTAAAAGCCAGACCTCATGTACTGCGTCTTGTCTGAAAATACGCAGGAATGGGACCATGCGGTTCATTCTGCATGAGAACACTGAACACAACAAATGATGGGAGCTTCACACCCAGAGAGTCATGCCAAGGACAGACCACAAGGTGGCAACAGCTAACCTGCTGGAAAGGTGCAGGCATGCCCCGAGTATCACCAACATGGCCAAGGGGCCCAGGAACACTAAAGCCACTGTTCATGGCACCTCCCAAGTTCAACCCAAAGCTGTGCTGCTGCTGCTGCTGCTGCTGTTGGTGCTGTGGCAGATTATATGCCTGAGGAGCAGGGTTGATGGTGTTGAAGTTGCCATTCACTGTGCTGTACCCTCCCTCTGGAGTGGAGAAGCTGTCCACGCCGTAGTTGTAAGGGGCTTCATTGTATGAGGGGATCAGCTGACCATCACCATAATCTGCTGTGTTGCGCTGAGACATGTATCTACCACTGCTGGGGCGAGAGCGACCCCTGCCACGCCCGTAGTCAGTCTGCCTGCCCAAAGAGCGCATAGTGGGCTGCACTGTCTTGGTCTGTTTGGCCTTTCCGGGCATGAGGAAATCACTCTCAGGCACATTCACCAGCAGCATTTCCAACACAGCAGCAGCTGACGCCTGCTTTGCATCCTTCTTTCCACGACCCTGCATGCAATCTGCATGTAAATACAGAGGGAAACAAAAAGGTATGTGCCTCCACAGTGCACAAGAGCCCTGCCGTAACTTGGATGTGACTTTATAACCTTGCATGTGGACAGATGATTGAAGACTGTGTATAGGCTGATTTTTTGCGTCATAAGGCTCCTCGTGCTAATAAAGGGGATGCAATCTAAGAAAGGTGTGTTGTGCATGTCAGTCATCTGCAAGTCATACCTATGGGTGACAGCATTTGGCACTGCTAAACCAGAAGCTGAGAGCATGGCACAACAGGTGATGCTATGCACAGTTCAGAGCTACAAGGCTTACCCTTCCAGACCCAGTTGCATATAGTACAGATCCTCCGACAGATGTCAGCTTGGCTTCAACGTTGAAGGGGCCCAGGGTGCCCTCCGAGGTCTCGTTATATGCCAACTGCATCAAGAAACAAAATTGCATGAGCTGTACCTTGAACCACCTGTCAAATTCATGCCAAGCAACATGCATCTGCTCAAACACCAAAATCAACACCACAGACATGGATCCAGAAGCAAGTTGCTGCATCTGACACCCTGCAGCGCGCATGTAGCAGCACAAGTCCTTGCACAAAGAAGTCCAGCTAGCGGTTGCTGAGTACTTCCTTACCTCCAGTCCTAGGCGAGTGGCATACTCATGCAGGATAGCCAAGGGGGTCTTGTTGTGCGTGCTTGGATTGGCCCTGAAAGTCTCAACAAGGTGCTTGCAGCGTGGGAAAGCATCAAGGAAGGACTCTGGGTCAGGAATAGGCTCAGGAGGCTCCATCATTGGTGGCGGTGAGCTCTCTACTGACAAGGTCTCGTCCACAGGCACCACCTTGCGTGACGGCAACGTCAGAACAGCTTTCAGAGCTGCCGCAGTTGCTGCTTTCCTGTCTGTATGAGAGCGCAACAAGCGCAGCAGCTTGTTAACACTTGCATCTGGATCTGAGTCTTCCTGAACGTCAACAATCTGATCTTCGACAAGTTGGTCAACGCTACGACCACGGGAGATGTGCACGCCTACTGGCTTGCCGCAGACCTGCAGAACGCAAGAAGTTTGCTGGCAGCCACTCCTAAGCAGTAAATGCCGTGCAGCCAGGGACGACTGAACAGAAGCTGCGATGACGCGAGATGTTCCGTGCGTAGCACAGACCTGCTCAGTAAAGTACGCAACGGACTAAAGCTATCATCAAAAGTTAGGCATACCTCCCGAACCTCAGAGCAAGCCTTTTCAGCTGTAGCTTGGTCGGTGTAGCGAACAAAGCCAAAGCCTTTACATTCTCCAGTGCGCTTGCGACGATTTAGACGCAAGCCTGTCACTTGGCCAACCGCAGAAAAAGCTTGCTGCACCTCCTCTTCCTTAGTGTCAGGTGGAAGGCCACCTACAAAAACCTCGACTGCGGTGCCCTCCAGCTCCCTGTCGTCATCGTTAGAAGAGGTAGGGCTCCTGCCGCGGACAACAGCAGTTTGTAAAAGTTGTCAGGGGAGGACAAAGCTGCAAAATTGCTGCCAGGCGAAAATTCCAGAAGGCATTCTCACCTTGGTGAGTCAGGCTGTGCAACAACCTGCTCCTTTGTCTTAGTGAACAGCTGTTGGTCGCCTTGCTGCTTTTGCTCCTCGGCCTGCGAGTTCGGTGCCGCTAGGGCCGTCATGTTCGCAGGCCCGCAACAGATCACAGCAAGGTTCCTTCTTGCCCGCAACTGCACGAGATCGTCCAAGCCGCTGCTCTTGACTAATCGTACCAGCACCATCTGGTAATTACGGCTGACGCTGTGTAACACATAGCTCTGCAAAACTTGCTAAGCTTGCCGCCTGACTTCGATGTAGGTTTGGCAAGCCGACTTGCCTGGGATGCGTTTCACAGCGGCATTATAGACTCAACCCGACCTTGTTGTGCCCTCGTCTCAAGTGACTGCTGAAGACACACGTGATCTGCCTGCCTGATCTTGATCTCCTGCAGCAAGTTTCCACTGATTTGTCGGTCCAGCTTCGAGTCCGCATACTATGACAAGAATCACTGAAGACCTTGTTCGCAAGGTGTTGCACTGTCACGCCCGCCATGCCGTACTAACACTCACCAGCAACTTAGCAACTGTTTTATGCAGCGAGCTGAACACAACGACGGCATTCTCGCTACCCTGGAGGAGGTGTCCCTGCATCAGCTGAACATTGAAAAGATTGAGCTCCTTGGACACAAGTGCAAGCATCTGCGAATCCTGTATCTCCAAAGCAATCTCATCGCTAGACTGGAAAACCTGCACAAGCTCAAGGTATTTGACAAGCTTCCTGTTCAAGCTTCAGTCCCCTGGTCACACTGTTGCCATGCAAATGTAGGAGCTGGAGTATTTAAACATGGCGGTGAACAACCTGACCAAGATACAAAACCTGCAGCGCTGTGAGTCCCTGCAGAAGCTTGACCTCACAGTGAACTTCCTTGACAAGGCAGGACTGCTGTCAGTACAAAGCCTGCAGCACAATGATCACCTTGCAGAGTTGTACCTGCTTGGCAATCCCTGTGCTGAATGGCATGGATATCGCCCGTTCATAGTGGGCACTCTTCCCCAGCTCAGAAAGTTGGTAAGAATCTTCTCTGCAAACAAGTTTGTCTCTGAATGGAGTCTTTCTGCACCATGTTGGAGTTTCAGTGGGGCACTCACTTGAGCTGTAGAGTTATCACAGAGCTTGTGTAAGCCTGACTTGCCATGACTGATCTCTGCAGGATGGCCAGCAAATCCCACCCTCAGAAGGCATTGCAGCACGGCAGATGCTGCCAGGTCTGCTGCAGCAATTGCGGCAGGAGCTACTGGCAGAAGGGATCGACCCTAACAAGGCTGCTCAGGTGATTGCTGGCCTGCAGTACTGTTTGGCAGATTTGTGTTTGGTTGCTCTGTGTAAGATTGTCTCACAAGTAACTTTTGTCTGTAAGGCTGAAGTTGAGCAATTGTCTACACTACGTGACAAAGAGCACCTATGATCTGCATGCTGGTCACTTCAATCAGCCAGATCAAACTAGGCTCTGTCCAAAGAATTTGCATCGCATCTTTATGACGTTTAGCCTGAGCTGGCCAGCTGTCAATATGTCTGGCAGCTGATGTTGAATGATACTTCCGTATGGTGTCTGTCAATCAGGTTGTGTCTGCTTGAAGACAGGCTGATCATGCAGGTGGAGGATGACAGCTTGACCTCTGATGACATTGCTGAGACTGGATACCGAGATGAGTCAGGGGAGATGAGGCGTCCCTGGTGCCCAGCAACGAGGATTCTGGAACACCGTGAGTCGCAAGCTCAAGAAGCAGAGGCTGAGAGCAGGCGCAAGGCTCAGCAGCAGAGCTACTGCAACCATGATGATATCAAGACACAACTTAGAGAGGATTTCCCAGCCATACAGGTAATCTCATATCAACATCAGCTGCTTTGGAATCAAACAGAGGGAAGCTGAACAGTGCCAGGTGTAATTTGCCATCCCCATTCACAGCATGCAATAGTGTTGTGCCATAAAGGGGCTGTGCAGGCTGCTGGTATCTTGAACGATGACGCTAGAAGAGCTGTCATTGTGTCTGACATTGTTCAGGAAGGTGAAGACATACGGCAAAAGAATGAGGGCAAATGGGAGTTTACACTGCAAGACAGTGCAAACGGTGCGGCTGTGGAGCTGGATGTGGAGATTGGCAGGTACATGGACACCAGCCTGGTGAAGGCAGATATTCAGCCTTTCTTTGTCCGGCTTCTCATCAAGGTACAGCAAAATGCTTCAACTGACCTGTGCCATTGTTGAGCTGTCTAGACCAACCGTACATATTTGTCAACGATGCTGTGCAGGTAACGTCTCCAGCTTCATGTGAATCTTTCCATGCGTCAGCACTGCAACATTTCAAGCACCTCTCATGTCATCTACGCATATGTAAAATGCACCACCTTGCCAATTCTGGACTTAAGAGCAATTGTTAGCTGTATGAGAGCAGAAATGCAACAGCAAGGTGTATTTTCCTGCAGGGACGGCTGCTGCAGCTGCGCCTGCCGTATGAGGTGCGGCCTGACAGCAGTAAAGCTGAGCGCAGTGCTGCTACTGGGCACCTGCTGCTCACAATGCCCAAGGAGGATGTGTCTGGTGCTGCATCCAACCCTGCTTACACCAGGTGACACTGTCCCTGTCCATCATTACACCTGTGCAGTTCAGGGCTGAACGGTTGGCAGTGGTCGTCTGGTAGTGCTTGGGCAGGGTGGTCAACGGCAGAATGCCAGATGCAGTATGCTGCAGTAGTTCACACGCTGCATGGTGCTTGATAGTCTTTCAAATCTCACAATACTGTCAGAATGTGACTAGTGTCAATATATTGGGAGCGCATGTACCCAACCTTTGTTGGTCTTGTGTAGGCCCAGTGCAAGCTTACCAGCACATGATAGACCATCAGCGCTGCCCACAAAAGTTCAGCCAATCAGCAGAATGTCCAAAGGGGACTCAGGCAACACAAGAGTAGCTCAAAAGACATCACAGAAGGCTGCAACAATGTGTGTGGATGTTGATGACGACAACGAAGATTTTTTGCCTGAGCTGTAACGAAAGCTGTTCTGCCTGCAAATCACGAGCCCAGTTGGATAGAGCTGTATATACGTAAACACATTGCATCTGGACCACAGGTATAGCTACTGCCAGCTAGACACTTCTCCATATGTCTGCTCTTCGACGGTTCCAACTCAAGACCTTTAGGCATACATATGTATATATGCTAGCAGTCTTCCATCCTAGCTGCAAGTGTGCTGTTTGTCAACCAGCGCATGCGCCATGTATTCCATGCGCATCAACACCCAGACAAGCTGTGCAATGAGTCACAGTGTCTTCCACGAGGAGTAGGGGATTTGATTTGCCAAGGGGACAGCTGCCTGGTCAAACATGTGCGACTGAAATCTCATCGGAACGACGCATTCGGTTTCTCCGGTGTCAGTTGTTTGTGACCATTCCTGTTGTGACGCATATTAACCAAAGGTGCATACAGTGACATGAGGGTATCCCAGAAAGCATCTCCTTTTGTATCAAAGAATGGCGAAAAAGGTTGCACCACTTCTGCAAAGAAGCGTCAGTCTGGCTGTGGTCTTTCTGGGTCGCGGCGCAGAAGATCCGATAAGCCAGCTCTGGCGGGTGTCACCAAGTCAGACATCCGTAGGCTTGCCAGGAAAGCGGGTATGTCTAAGATGGCCCAGCAGTCTGCACCAGTGTCCTCACTGCTCTCTAAAAACACATGGTAAAGCATTTGGTCCACAGTCTTTGTCGTGCAGGGGTGAAAAGGATTGGACTGGACACATATGCAGAAGCAAGGACGGCCTTGACAAGTTTCTTGAGAACTGTCCTAAAGGATGTGGGGGTGATCACGGAAGGAGCCCGGCGGATGACAGTGACTGTGCCTGATGTGTTGTTGGCACTGAAGCATAATGGCAGGTAAGGATCACACAGCCGTCAGGACTGTCAGCATGTGATGGGTGCTGCAGCAAACTCTGCAGTTCACCTGTGCTTTGCTTACTCCCTAGCATAAATCGCAGAACCTTGTATGGTTTTGGAGAAATCAACTGTCTGGAGCAGTATACCACCCGCATCAAGAAACCCGTCAAGCAAGATGCTCTGCAGGTGAGCACTTGCTGCTGCCTTATCACGCCTGAATGTCACACTGACCAATTGAATATGTAAGTGGCCACAGAGTCTGTTCTGTTGCTGTGTTTTTTCCCCCCGCCAAAAATGCAGCAACATCTGCAATATTTCATATTGTGTCTGCACTGCCTGAATGACGCTCAAGCCCTGGCATTGCAGCATCCTGCGCAGCACATGAGCAGGGCAATGCTCTGCATCCTCATGGCCTGAAAAGTCCCTATGTGTTTGCAGAGGGCTGCAGCTTTGGTGCAGAGGCGCCAACAGGTCAGCAACAGCCAACAGTCCACCCAGCCCTGGTCCCACACCACACATGCCCCCTCCCCAGCAGGCCCCAGTGACATCCACCCAGCCAGCAGGAACATGCTGCGGCCAGAGCCAGCAGCTGAGACTGCCAGATCAGGTGTGCATTCTGCAGGTGTTACTTGCCAGAACTTCATGGCTGGAAACAAGGAGGCAGCCTTGCGGGTTTTCAGCACGCAATGACTGCACAGTAGTGTACAGAGAAAACGACAAGTCGTTGGTGGTACCCAAGTCTGGTAAATGTAGGGCTGCATTGCAGGTGGCTGCGTTATTGCAGCAATTCAAGCAGGTTTGTGACAATGCCTTTCATGCAGACATGGCACTCAGAGCCGGGGTTGTGGCAAATGCAGGAGTGGAAGGCTCAGCTGCACCTGGAATGGCAGAGGGTAGCACTGCAGGGGCAGCTTCACAGCAAGATGGTGCTGAGCAGTCTGAAGGGCGAGGTCCCAGCAGCATGGAGCTTGTTCCTGCAACTCCTGAGGAGCCGCCTGAGACCCCCTCCCAGCCAGCACACATGCCCATGAGTGAGGAGATGAGAGACCACATCCAGGTCAGCTCTTCACCCC
>JAABUK010001356.1_pt1 | contig 47153 bp, 49 predicted proteins | sample 5559141 | NCBI WGS metagenome assembly JAABUK01 (sample SAMN10711869, study PRJNA513367) | rock metagenome | isolation source: Antarctica rocks | place: Antarctica: Victoria Land, Pudding Butte nord | collected 2016-01-03 | reverse complement strand
CCCCTTAACTTGACCAAACAATAGCTTCTTAGGCAATCTATCATTAGGCATCCTGAAAACATGACCTAGCCATCTGAGTCTTTTGCCTTGCAGCTGAGACTCCACAGACAGGGTGTTGCACCTGTTCGATATGTCCACATTTGGCACATGGTCACGCAAGGAAATGCCACAGATGCGATGTGCATATGATTGGCAATAAAAATGGGCACACTTGAATTTGAAGTACAGAAGAGACAGGTGGCAGCAGCATGTTAGCATGTTGCTTGTACATGCTCAGCAGCATGCTACGTCAGCAACAACATACCTTGAGCACAGGCTGCTATGAGAGAGTTGTAGGTGACCACATTAGGCTTGCAGCCTTCTCTGTGCATCTCACCAAACAAGTCCAGTGCTAGCTCCCATCTGCCCGCCTTCTCACAGGCGCTGATCAGACTGCTGTAGGTGATCACATTACGCTCACACCCTCGCCGTATCTGCATCATACTTGAGTATCTGACTGATGACTAATCATGACTAATCTGACTGTTTACTCGATCCAAAATGTGCAGCAGTATCTGCAACACACCAGCCTTGTTGCACACTGCAGCTGAACCAGATGTATTGTGACAAGAGCTCTGAATTGCACACTGCAGTTGAGCCAGATGCATCACAACAGGAGCTCTGAATAGCGCAGATCTTGAAGCATCCACACAGTCTTTCTGTGAGTCCAAAAGAGCAGGGCCGATCATGATGCAGCCAGCATACAGCACTGCACAAGCTCTGTGCATGCCCAGGTTGACAAGGCAAACAAGCAAACAGCATTGGGCTTTGACTTCCATGCAGTGCAGTCCTGGTCAAGTCCTAGTCAGCAAGCACAAAAACGGCAGACCTGGGCAGCCCTGGGCAGCCCCAGGGTATCAGACCTGGGCAGCCCAATATAATACTTGTCTTCTCATTAAATTGACGCCAAAAGGCACAATTTTTTCTTTTCTTTTGTCTTCAAAGAGGGCAGGCATGCAGGATAGCAGCCAAGATGCAGTCTGCAGTCATGCTATGAGACTGAGACTCACCATGTCCTCAAAAATCTGCAAGGCCCTGTCCAGCTGGCCATTCTTGCCATAAGCTGAGATGAGGGCAGTGTAGGTGGTGGCGGTGGGCAGAGCGCCAGCTGTCAACATTCGCTCGTACACCTTGAGCGCCTCTTGGGCTTGGCCACTCATGTTGCAGGCAATGATGACTGTGTTGTAGGTGCGGATCTCTGGCTCTATGCCCTGCATGTCCAAAAGCTCTTTTCGATCCCAAAACGTCTATGGTGATTCAGAAACGTCTTTCTTACACTGGAAATCTAAATAGAGAAATGTCTGGGGACGCGGTTCTAGATATGCAGCAACATTGATCTTGTTGGTACGCTGACTACCATCATAAGACCTCGTACAGGGAGATATTTAGGACTGTATGTACCTGACCCTAGGAGGGAAGATGCGAATTGGTAGCATGAATGAATAAAGCTGATCACAAAGATGAACATTGCACTGTAATGTACTATTTGAAGACAAAATGCGAGTCAGAGGGAGGTGAGGTGGCTGTGTTAGATGTGCCTCTGTGGCCAGTTGTTATTGCAGAACTGTTGTGTGATGCATGCTGCTGCAGTCGCATGAGAAGATGCCAGAAGGCATAGCATGCAGTGGATGTGGGCACAACTTGATGCTGCAGGGCTAGTATACAGAACAGCACAATGCATTGCCAATGACACATGATGTGCAATGCCCGAGTCACAGGTGCTGGCAAAGCGTGATGACATGAGGCAATGGTGTTACCTGGTGTTCCAGGGCATCTAGAACCTTGACAGCTTCCTCCCACTGACCAGTCTTGCCGTAGACATCTATCAGGGTGTTGTAAGTGACCAAATTGGGAGTGCAGCTGTCTGACAGGAGTTGTTTGTACACATCCAGTGCCAGATCCAGCTCATTAGCTTTTATACAGACATTCATCAGCGCGCTATACGTGTGTACATTACAGGCGATGCCACGGCCGCGCATCTCAGCAACAAGCTCCAGGGCTCGCCGCAGCTGTTGATGGGAGCCGCATTGGGAGATCATGGTAGTGTAGGTATATACATCACAGAGGCAGATCAGCTCATGGCCATCCTCCAGGCCTCTCAGCCAGTCAAATACCTCCATTGCGCGTTTGCCATGCCCGCTTTTGGCAAGCTCTTTCAGCAGCGCAGCTAGAGCTCCACTGCAGAATCAGAGCAATTGAGTGCCTAAAAGATTGTTCCTGTTTCTGCGACATGTTCAGCCTAATCAATGGCAGACATGCTGGTCAAGCCCCAGGAACAGCTAGTGTGGTGCTGAGCATGTGTCTATCAGCTTTTTGAGCCTTAGGCTCACCTGTCTAGATAGTACAGCCCCTGACTGATAGCAGCTATGGCACTGGCGTCAGGTGCCAAACCACGGACTATTTGCAACATGTCTTCGACACTGCTGTCTGGAAAGCTGCCTTCCCCTTCGCCTAGTTTCTGTCCTCGCCCGACCTTGGTGACCTCTGCCCATAGTCTGCGGTAATGACCCTGACCGCGTCTGGGATCTGCCAATCCTCGGCCACCTCGGTAGGCGCCTCGGCCACGGGCAGCTGCTGGGCCTCTGCCTCGCATGTTAGGACTGCTGGAGGGGCTGTATGCTGCGTCTCTGGTGTCTCCATCGCGAAAGAGGGCGCGTGGCTTGCCTCTGTTTGCGGAGCCCCGACTGTTTGCAGCGTGCCAGGTCCTGCCGTTACTGACCGGTGCAGAGCTTGGTGAACGACTTGTAATACCCTGAAGTGGGCTGGTGCCGCAGAAAGCAGCTTGATTGATCCGTGAAGCTGCTTCGGGGGATCTCAAAAGGTGCAAACCGACAAGGTCCATGGAGTGAGCCTTCGATATGCCATGCGCAGACTGTTGCAAATGCATGTCCGACATGAGGCTATCGATGTCTCCGAGGCTGTATGCATTGTCGAGGACAGGCGGATAGTTAGGCACAGGTACACTACGCGGCGGTGAGGCTAGTGAGCTTGCCATGTCCGGTCTGTAAGCAGGTTCTGCAACACTCATGTCAGGTCATAGCGACCGGCCTGACCGCATGCGTGCGCATCGGACGTCTCTGAACTTATCTGTGTATGAAATGTCAGTCGACATGGCGCTGATGGCGCAAGGCCAGAAGCTGCTGTTGCTAAGCTTTCGTTTTAGCAGGTGCAAGGGCAAAAACATCAGTACATTACCCCTGTCATGTCGAAGTCCAATCGTCGTGCAATCCATGATTTGAGTTGCGATGAGAAAGCCTTGGTGCGTCCATCCTGGCTTGTACGAAGGTATGAAGGTATGGTTGTGGAAGTCCGATTGCAATGCCAGTCTGCAGCCCGCCTGCTGCAATTTTGGTGCTATCGCAAGCACTATCGCAGTAGACTCCTGCAGGCATGGCATGGCTCACTCTGCAGCTCTGGACGGCGTAGGAGTACCCACAAGTCACAGAAGCTTATGAGGTCTGCAATGCCTCGATGATCCCATATTAGAGCCGTAAGTCACATATGCATGCAAGCGCTCTGCAAATGCAACTTGGACAACAAGTGTCAATCATGCGAACTTGTGCAGAGATTCTGCTAAAGACTGCAGCTTTATGGTCAGCTTGGCCCATGGCTATGCTGAAGGTATAGGTGGGATCACTGTCAGATTGGTGGCCTGCTATACTCTTGATACTGTTGACTGCCCACTAAACTTTGGCTCCTCCAAATCACTGTCATGACAGTCTTGCTTTACGCTAGTGAAACCTGGTCTTTGCTTGACAAGCATCTCGATCCCCTGTCTATCCTCCACACGCGGTGTCAAAGGCGGCCGCAGATTTGCGGCATCTCATTGAGACACCACATTACAAACCAGAACATGTTGCTTTTTCTGGTGAGTTTCAGCTTGGAAGCGAGAGGCTTAGGTGGTTTGGTTGTATTGCCAGATGCAGCAGATTGCCCAAACTGCTGCTCCAAGGATGACATACAGACTTTCTCAGCATTCCAGTCTTAAAGTTGAACCTAGCTCCTTGACATCTTGCTAGCTTACATTGCATGCAAACTGTGCAGACAAATCAACCAGCCTAAGAGCGCTGCCAGCAGTCATCCAAGACCCTTTCCAATTCTGTTTCACAGGATGCCCAGGAGCACTGAGCTATGTAACTGCTATCCAAAAGGCCAAAAAGGCATGATAGAAGTCTGCAGCAGCTGCAATGAGCCTCAGCTCTGTGACAGATCTCAGGATTGTATGCATGTATCCTTGATTTCAGATACAAGTTGCCAAGATACACTGATTTGCAGAGCTTGGTAAAGTGCCTGAATCATAGGGGTACTATGTTATTGTATGCATGTATGCAGAGCTATCTTGAACTGCAAGCCTTTTTGCACGTTCACAATGAGCACAAGCATGAGTTGTGGTACTTTAGATAGGCTGCTACTGCTATGAGAGGTGCAACGTATGCCGGCTGACATACTTCAATCATGATGACAGAGTAGTGTGTGCAAATGCAACAGCCGTTGCAAGTTTGTAGTGTTAACAAGGCTGTTGCCACCGTACACCATTTTATCCATGCTGCAAGGTAGCAAACTGGTTTTCCATCCATCAATCAGCTTATATTCCTGTTTTTGAGACCCATCAGGGAGTTGACAGAGAACTGGGAATTCAACAAGCTGTTAAAAGGAAGAAATGAAGAAAAGGCTTCTCTCCAGAGGCAGTTGCACGTGCAAAGCTGATGAATAATCCTTGTTTGGATCAACACAGATCGTTCGAAATGACGGTCAACATTTGCTGTGTTCTTCTTGCTGATGTTGGATGGAGAGCTGCTGTTGAATCGCTGAAGTGCGATCGAATGGGCTTTCATGTCACCACAGGTGGCAGGCGCACACAGCGAGCTGTCTAGAGTAAATTGATACTTCAGCGGCCGCGCTATTGGGGTCTGCGTATGGTATGAACGGCGTGCGCGGGGCTACTGTGTCAACACCGCTCTGTGGCTGCTATGCAGCGCGATGTCGGCGCTCAGCAGTCAGACGTGTAGCACAGCCGTATCAGCATCGTTGTCACTGGCGTTTATCTTGTCAGGCTGCCGAGGTATTCCCTGAGTCACTATTGTTCCTGCTTAGCTTTCGCCGCTGCTGTACCCTGATTTCCCCAAACGACTGCTCATGCTTTGCATGTATCAAACTGCAGGTATTTGGGATGCCTATGCCGTTCCCAACAAGCTTGCTTGTGCTTAGGTGCAGGAGATTGTCACTAAACAATCAAGGAAAAACAAAGTCAGCAAAAAACCTCAGCAGCCTCTCTCAGACAGCTTTGATGCTCAGCAGTCCCCTCCAGCTATACAGACTCCGCAGAAGAAGGACATAGTATTGTACTATTGCACTGGATGGCCTGAGGCAAAGTTGCATTGCTCAATCAGTGCTGGGGAGTGGCAAGACCAAGACTTTACGCAGGTGACAAAACATGCTTGCAACCAGTCAGCGCACAAGCCTGAGTGCATCTGGGATGTTGCTGCATGCGGTGCTCCATCAAAAGTCAACCCTGTTGGTGTGTTACTTTCAGGTCAACTCATCAAATGGCAAATGGTGTGTTGCCCGCATACCCTTGAATGGAGCACTAAGCCACCCAAGTGGGGACCATCCTCTGCTGGAGTTTGTGGTGCATGATGGGCAGGGCAAGTGGGACAAGCCTCAGACAGGTGTGAACATATTGCTGTCAGCACCGTAATGATAATGATAAGAGGCATGTTGGTGTGTCGCTCAGCGTGCGCATGCAATGCCAAATTGTTGCTTGTGAACCGTAGGCAGCATGTTTGAGGTTCTGCGTTTGACAATGGACAAGACAAGGCACAGTCAGATACATGTTTGCAGAGGGGGACAGACACATTTCAGCATGCTCATGCTTGTCGTGGCTGCATCAGCATTGTTGCAGATTGCATCTAGATTTTCAAATCCACACTGCACTCGTGTGTTTGCAAATGCCATTGGTGCTGATTGCTATGTTGCACTACAATCTTCTGAAGTGTTCCCACAGCATGCAACACATGCTAGGCAGTACTATACTGTGCTACATTGTAATGCTGAACCACTGTAATCTGTGCAGGTGACAACTATGTCATCAGTGAGGCAGGTGTCTTCTCCTTATCACAAGGTGAACTACAGAAAGCATCAGGAGAGGCTTTTCTGCTAGTCAGTGATCTGGATGACACCATGATTGGTGATGATGCTGCAACAGCTGCATTCCGGGACTACTGGGAAGCCCAAGCACTCACACGGGGTTCACTGCTGGTGTACAACACAGGCAGGGCAGTCGACAAATTTGAGGAGCTGTGCCGGGAAAAGCAGCACTGCCTGGCAATGCCTGATGTGCTTATGTCATCAGTTGGCACCAAGGTTTACAACTGGCAGCAAGGCAATTGGATAGAGGACGAGCAGTATGCCAGGAGGCTTGCCCATGCATGGAAGCTCGACACAGTACGGGAAGCGACATACGCAGCTTTAGCAGCAGCAGGGCGGGAAAAGATGCACTTCAGGCCTCCTGAGGAGCAGAATGACCACAAGGTGACATGTGGCGTCCACGTGGATGTCATGGATCAGGTTCAACAGCAGATCAGTGAGAGCTTGCGAGAAGAAGGAGTTGAGGCGCGTCTGATCCTGTCTGGCAAGGGTGATTGGCGATACCTTGATATTGTATCAATCAATGCTGGCAAGCTGCAAGCGCTGGAATTTGTGAGGCAGAAGTATGGCTTTGCGCATAACAGGACAATCGCCTGCGGTGACTCAGGCAATGACAAGGACATGTTGTCGGGGCAAAATCTTGCCATTGTGGTCGGCAACGCACAACCTGATTTGATGAAGTGGGTGAATGAAACTCAGCTGGATCCCAATGCTAAGAACGCCAGGCTGCTGATCACTGATGCCCACATGGCCAAGGGCATTCTTGAGGGACTGGCAAGTTTTGGCTTGATGTGATTGCATGCATGAGGTGAGCACGCAGGATTGTACCTTTGTTGTCGCTACTATCAGCTATGATATATTATCAGTGTTGCTCCAGTCTGTGGCTAACTGCGTATAGATTCTTTGCATCTTTTCTTGACTTGCAGCCTAGCCAAACATGCTACATCAGTGCCAATGCTTGTTTTAGTCGTTGTGTATTACTCTGATGCCCTGAACAATCTGGCACATACACGCATGCCACAGCCATTGTTGGGGAGACTTGTGTGCAGTGCACAACAGTGAAGATCTGTTGCCGACACGTTTGATGTCACAACAATGTAAGGAAACGTATGTGAACACATCTGCACTGGCATCCTACAAAGGGGCGTACATTGCATAGACTCTTGTGACTCAAGTTGCCACAGGCACCAGAGTGGCCAGAGAGTATTTCGCGTTTACCAAGCTTGGTAACCTTAAGGTCTAGTGCTGCCTTAAGCCTATAAATGTTGAGATGTGGAAGATATGTTTGGAAGGTTTGAAACATGCCTGGTCACGATGGGCAAACTCCAAACCAGTAGGAACTGGGCTAAACAGATCTGGTCTGTATAAGATTAGTTGCTGAAGGCTCGACATTGTTGAGTGGTCTTGCACAGCAAATATTTGGCGCCAGTCTGTAGCTGCTGGTCTTTTGACCACCTTGAAACTCCAAGGCCTCAGTGCTGTTGCTAATAAGGGCAACCTGCTGCTAGCTGTGTGGCATATTTTGCTGTGAGACTCTTTGCTCAGCTGCGCCAAGCCAGCGGCTGAGAAGCCTGGACGATGCAGCCTGAGTGTGAGTGTTTGAAAGAAGGGATGGTATGGTGTGAAAGCTGACATTCGTATGGATGCGTTCACCCACACACCTTGTGATCACCGATCGGCATGTTGGCTGCTGGAATTGTGACCTGTGCTGTAGACTTCGAGGGCGTTACCCACCAGATAGCGAGCACAGATGATACCGCACAATGCACAACACGATTACGCCTTGGAAACCTGTGCAAGCGCGACTAGCCATCATGCTGTGACCATGGCTTAAACCACAGTTTGCCCAACCCCCAAACCCCATCCCTGAACCCCAACCCTATCATTGCACTGAAGTGCACTCAGAGCTGTGGCTAGTCTATTGCAAAGCCAGCTGGCTGTCTGAGAAGGTGATGCCCAGCACAAGCGTCTCAGTCAGCAGGAAGTTCGAATAGAGTCTGGTGCAACTAAAAGCCTCAGACAAGTATGCTTAAGCAGTGCCAGTGATGGCTTCCAGTGTGTAGTAGCATGAGCAAACAACTCAGTTCAGCCGATTGCAAGGTCGCGCTGCAACTCGACGCTGACAACTTACCAGTGCATTGCTGCCGGTCTGACCAATAGTATCATTGGTCATTCGAATTGATGGCAGTACTCTGTATGTCCGCGTAAAGCAGGCTACTCAAGTTCTGTACTAACCGGACTTGAATCGTAAATAAATTCCTACCGGCCGCGCGGGTTTGCGTCTGGATAGCCTGCAAGTACAAGACCGGCAGTACACAGGTGCGACGTTTTGCAAGTCACAGTTACGTGCAGAGCTTGGTCTGCTTGACTGGAGGATGCCACAATCCCCTTTGTTCACATAAGCAGCCCTGTAATAGCTGCTGCTGCATAGGCAAACCATGGACACGAAAGAGTTCTTCACTGAGTATGGCGAGGCCAACCGCTACACCATCAAGGAAGTCATTGGCAAGGGCAGCTATGGGGTAGTTTGCTCAGCTGTGGACATCAAAACAGGCGAAAAAGTTGCTATCAAGAAGATCAACAATGTCTTTGACCATGTATCAGATGCCACAAGGATATTGCGTGAGATCAAGCTGCTGCGTCTGCTGAGGCATCCAGGTGAGTTGAAATCATGGCTTGTCTGCGGTACTTGCCCCTTCAGGTGCTTCTTGCTGGCAACGCTCAGCCAAGATCTCTTCTGCAGACATTGTAGAGATCAAGCACATCATGCTGCCGCCTAGTCCTCGTCAGTTCAAGGACATATACGTGGTGTTTGAGCTCATGGAGACCGATCTCCACCAGGTGGGCAGCAGGTTCCTACTCAATGGAAAGAGCTTAACTTGCATGCATGATTACATTTTCATCTGCAAGTGCACCAAAAGGCTATCCAAGGTTCTGAGATGTTGAGTTGGCACCTGCAGGTCATCAAGGCAAATGATGACTTGACACCTGAACACCATCAGTTCTTCTTGTATCAGATGTTGCGTGGGCTGAAATACATCCATACAGGTTAGTCTGTCACAACCATTGCATGAACGCTGTGTCACAACACATGCCTCCGTGCTATCTTGCATGTCATTGCAGAGGCAGTTAATGTTGCTGGTCAATTGTTGTGTAAAAGCACGCATGCTGAGTCAGCTTTGTGTCATGGCCTTTTACACCTAAGTCCTGATCAGTTGTTTGCACACAGCTTCAGGCTACACACAGCACCATGAGCAGGCTCTCACCCTTCTGCGCTTCTTTTCCTGCAGCCAAGGTATTCCACCGAGACTTGAAGCCCAAGAACATCCTTGCAAACTCTGACTGCAAGCTCAAGGTCTGTGACTTTGGCCTGGCGAGGCCGTCATTCAATGACATGCCAACCACCATCTTCTGGACAGACTATGTAGCAACCAGGTGGTACAGAGCGCCTGAGCTGTGTGGCTCTTTCTTTGCCAAGTACTCGCCAGCCATTGACATCTGGAGCATAGGCTGCATCTTCGCTGAGATTCTGCTTGGCAAGCCCCTGTTCCCCGGGAGGAATGTGGTGCACCAGCTGGAGCTCATCACAGATCTGCTGGGCACCCCTTCCCCTCAAGTCGTGGCCAAGGTAGGCTGTACAACATGCAAACATGTGCATTCCATTCAGCCCAGTCAATCAGTCAGTCCATTCAGTTCAGTCAGCCTGGACTAAGAGTGAAACAGTCAGTCTAGGCAGTACCAGCTGGACAGATAGGTCATGCAAAGTACTTGCTTACAGCATGAAGCAGTGCATCATACTTGCAATGTTGAGGTGTGGATGCAGCAAGGGATGGCAAGCAACTGGTGTGGGCAGGCATGCACACAATGGTCTGCTGCGTCTTTGTGTACGCATGTTTTGTGTATTGAATAAAGCTGCCAGGATGTGATGGTGCATGCTAGAGTTGTGTCAGCATCACTGCTAGCGTTGCACTGTCCCAGTAGCATATGTAGGGTTTCAGGGCTTGACCTAAACCTTTTCTCCCGGCTTTCTTTTGCTTCCTCACAGCTGCAGCCAACAGGATAAGCTGGCCCAGGCCTGATCAGCAATGCATATACCCGCATGCTTATCAGAAAACATCTGCTGAACGCAATCCTCCAGAAGCGTTCCCACCCCCATTATTCTTTAGAGCTTATCTATGTTGTTGCTCGCCCTTTTTTGCACTCAAATCATCACCTATTCATTTTTGATAAAGGATTTGTATTTACGACCTTCCATGATGCAGGTGCGCAACGAGAAGGCACGCAGGTTCCTGATGAACATGCGCAAGAAGCCTCGCGTCAACTTTGAGAAGTACTTTGTCAAGGCGGACAGGGGAGCGCTGCGTCTGCTGCAGCGCATGCTGGCCTTTGACCCTGTGGAGCGCCCCACCTGTGAACAAGCTCTGGCTGACCCCTACTTCAGCGGTCTCAGCCAGCCTGGCAGGGAGCCCAGTGCACAGCCTGTCAGCAAACTCTCCTTTGAGTTTGAGAGGCGCAAGCTGACCACTGATGAGGTCAGAATCATGGGGGAAAGCTCCTGCGTGCTGCATGCTTTGCCTGTTGATCCCTGGGCCTCCATGCATAGGCTGCACACTGTGAAGCAAGCTTGGCAGCACTGATTGCTGTTGCTGTCTGTGTTGTTTGTCATCTGCCTGGCTTGCATGTCATCAAGAAATGATGGGACCACAGCTCAAAATTTGTTGTGCTGTGTGTGATGACACCACAGCAGATGGCAGGGCAGCATAATCATATGCAATCTGGCAGTCTTCATTTTAGGATGCCAGGGAAGGCAGTGCATTCTGATGGAACATAGTTCATGCTATCGTGCATCAGGACAGGCATTGACTGGATGCAAACTCATGTCAACACAGGTATGTGCAGCACTCTCTAGAGCTTCTTGCAAGACACCGGTGCGTTGACAAATCAGGCAGTCATGCCTGTGCATGCAAGCATCATTCTTGCAAAACAGCAGCAAAGCAATAGGACCTAGGATTCTACTTCTGCAGCAGTCTGTGCAATGTCTGCAGGTGCGTGAGCTGATTTACCGGGAACTGCTAGAGTATCATCCCCACATGCTGGCAGACTACCTTTCAGGCAACCGCCAGCAGCCCAGCTTCATGTACCCAAGTGCAGTGGACAACTTCAAACGCCAGTTTGCGCACTTGGAGGGGGGTGGGGCCTATGGAGGGGCTGCTGCTGGCATGGGGGGTCGAAACAACCTGGGTCAGGCAACATCACTCCCCAGGGAAAGGGTGAAGGAGTTCCAGAGCGAGGCGCAGAGATATGTCCCTGGGCAGCAGATTCCAGCGCAGCCCAGCAGGGCTGTTGACACGCTGGGCTCTGGCGTGAGGAACATGTCAGTCCTGGAGCAGCAGGCGCAGAATGGGTACAACAGAATGCCTGCGGATGCTATGGGCAGGCCGCCAGTGTCTCAACAACAGCAGCTGCTGCGATCAAATAGCTTCCAGTAGTGTTTGAACAGCGCTTGATGGCCGGCACACCACATGTGGGATGATGACAGCCGTTCAGCAACTGCTGTGTCACAGCTTGCTTTTGCAAAGGTTCGCTAGGGATGAGATCTGTGCACACTTTTGTGCTTATCTGACTGATTTCAACAAGATACTGCTCCAATTTTTCTTCATTTTGCAGTTGAAGTTTACCCAACAAATGATGCTGTCGCACTTTCAGATCATCAGACAGGTTGTCTTGACCCTGCCTGATGTGTGTCCAGTCCAACTGTATGATGCTGCTAGCGCTGGTATGCAAACGCTGTTGAATGTCAACTCTGTAATGAAGTGGTTGCGTTTTGCGAAAGTGATCTGTAGCCTGATAAAACACAGGAAACGAAATGGGAGCATTGGTACTTACGCTGCTGAGATGATTCCAAAACAACTACAACCCTGGCCGTGAGGCTGACTCTTCGATTGATCATTGGTCTTTGTCTCTATCTTAGGACTGCATAAGCAGCAGCTGATTGCAGATCATGCATCCTTGACTTCAACAGCACAGAGGCAAACACCACAAATGCTAATAAGTGCAATGATGTTGAACACATGGGTCACTGTGGAAGTCAATGCAAACAATCAGTCCCTGGAAATCAGCAGCCAACAGTGGAACAGCTCTCAGCACGACAGGTGAAACTCAGAAACTGCATGCAGGAAACCAACCACAAACAAAAGGAGAAATCGGTCTATCAAAATCACACACGTCAAGTTTTATTAGTGTACATTGCAATAGTCTCTAGACACATACAAAGCCCAGATTCAACAAGGGTCAGATTCAGAAAGGCTGCAGCAGCTACTGCGTACAATTGTGATAATCTCGAACAGCATCACGTGCATGACGAAGGCTGGTCTTAGTCTGCCATGTGTCATGTTTGGGCCCATACCCTTTCCAACGAACACGATACTGCACCCGCACAGTGCTGCCAGCGTTCCAAGATCTATGATCAACAAGCCTGTCAACTTCATAAGCATCTGGATTGCCGTCAACATCAGTGAAAGGTGGAGGCTCGACAATAGCATCCTGAGTCAAGTCTTGCTCAACAGAATCGACTGAAGCATCGTGTTCTCTTGCACCTGCCCTGCTACCACTGTCAGTGCCTTGCTGCTGCTCTGGCGCCTCCTGTGGTTCATGATCATGCAGCAGCAGCAACGCATCTTGAGCCTCATGTTCATTGATGCGCCGTACTTTTGATGACGGTGGGGCCATGTCATCGTCAACACCAACAGATTTGCCTCTCGATGGCGTTGCAACTCTAGACACATCAACATCAACACCAGCATTCTGTTCAGCCCCTGCCATGCTGACATCCAATGTAGCCTCACTGCGCCCTCGCTTTGCCTGAGATTCAGCCGGGTGCAGGCCACCAGGAGACCCGTCATGCAAGGGTGGGGTGCCCTGGCGGGTATCTTGCTCGCCATTTAGGTGCCTTTCTTGCAGATCACTCAGCGCCTTCTTGCTTGCAGGCACCTTTAGCTGTATCTGCTTGGCAGCTGGGGGTGAGTCATCTCGCAGAGGTGAGGCAGCTTGGGGTGAGTGATCTTGCAGAGCTGAGGCAGCTCGGACTGGGGGGTCAGATCCAGCAGCTGGGGAACCTTCTGGGGGTGTTGAACAAGCCTGCTGAGTGGGTAAAGCCTGAACTGCTGAGCGAGCTGCGTGGGTCAAGTCAGCAGGAGTGCTGCTGTCATCCTGCTGTGCTGAGCCTGCTGTGCCACCATCAGCCAACCTGAGATTCAAACCAAGTTGTACTGATGCTGCTGGCTGCTCAGATGCCAACCTGATTCTCTTTGTCGGGTTGCGTTTGCCTGCTGTATCGACAGACACGATTGAAGCTGACTTGACCTGAGCAGCAGCAGGTCCTGAAGCTAGTGCATGCCGGCTGACTGTATCAACATGCTGGGTATCTTGACCAGGTCTGCCTGTTGAGGCAGCTCTGGCTGCTGAGTCAGCTCTGGGTCTTTTGACCCCCCTGCCCTGCGTACCATCTGGCCCCATCACCTTGAGCCCTTGTGCTGCTCTTGGGGAGCCCCCGGGGGTGGATGAGGCCCCCTCCTGAGCCATGGCACATGCAATGGCAGCATGCAGGGGCGCAGGCAACAGGCCCAAAGGAGATGGACCCCTCTCTGACAGATCTGAGTTGCCTGCTGCTGGCAGGCTGACTGGCACTGCTTGCTGCGGCTGATGCTGTTGGCTATGAGCAAGTGCAGGTGCAGCTCTGACCCAGGAGGCAGGCAGCCCATCCTCCAATGCATGCCCTGCTACTGTTGCAGCAGGCAGGTGCCCATTGGGATGGGCTGGTAGGGCCAGTGACCGGGCCGATGGGGCCAGTGATTGAGCTGGAGGGGCCAGTGACTGGGCTGTCAGCATTGCATTGGTCTGCGCTGTGGACTCAATCTGCTGTAGCAACTTGTCCAGCTGCTGCACTACCGGGCGCTGAAGCACTGCCAGGGGCTGCTGCTGTTGCTGCTGCTGCTGCATGGTGACCCCCCCTGGGGCTGGCAGAGGTGATACTAGGCGTGCCACTGCACTCTGCAGCTGTGGTGCTGATCGTTGCTCTCCAGTGACAGGAATCTGCGCCTGAGACTGCTCATGCTGGGCCAGTCTGCCAGCAGTGCTGGGTGCACTGTTGTTCTGAGAGGAGCTGTGGGACAGCCGGTGTAACACAGGTTGCAGCACCGGCCTCTGTGCCTGTTCTGCCACTGGAACTCTAGACGTCAGCATGCAACTCTGCAGCTTTTGCAGTCCTGGGTCTGACTCATCTGACGGCACAGCGTCACTTGTGTGAGCTGAAGCTGGTATACCTTGTGAGGGTGCCAACTGGTAGGGGGTGAGCTCAGGGGGGTGAGGGACTGTGCCAGGGTCCAGGTCAGCAGTGTGCAGCCCATCCAGGTCAGCCTGCTTAGTCATGAGCGCTGCCGCTTCTGTCTGACCTCTCAGCTCATTGCTGTTGGTGACAGCCATGCCTTGAGCTGCTGGAGCTGCTTGAGGTATCAAGCTTGGCTGAATGGGCATTGAGCTAGGTGCATGAGTAGCGAGAGATGTCATCCCCTGCTGGGCTGAGTCAGCTGCTGGAGCAGCTTCTTTTCGAGCGGCAGCCTGCGTGCCGTTGCAGGCTTCATGGATGTCACCTGCGTCACCGCTGTCTGCACCATCTTGCTGCTCATTCAGTCCTGGTGAGGCTTCCAAATGAGGTACTGGCACTGCAGACTGAACAACAGCTGGCACGTTGGCTTGTTTCTGCTGCTGTGTGCTGGCAGCTGCAACCACAGAGGATATGCGATTTGCAGCCTGTGGGACTTTGCCTGTGGCAACAGCCTGTGTGGGATCTGGCGGCGGTGGCAGCAGGCTGCATGGCATGTTTGCCATCTTGTGCATGCACACGCTGTAGCTAATGCCTGAGCTGTCTGCAGCAGCCTTCAGAGATTGCTTGGTGTCATGTGCACATTCGCCCAGAACATCCACTTTCACATGGCCAGCGAGGTTGCTTGGAAGGAAAGGAATCTGCATGTCGTACACCAAAAAAACAATGAACAAGACTTTAGACATGCATTTGTGGCAGTCACAACCACAACTGGGGCAGAGCTGCTAGCCTGTGCTTGCTAGGCAAGCTCTGAAAGTGACAACTTGCCTTCTGCCTAACACATAACAGGGCATGAGCTGTGCACATGTTGCTGTACCAGCTTGCTTGCCCTTTGCCCAATGCAGCAAACTTGAGACAGAGTATCCATAGCGTGAGGTGTGCGAGAGCAGTTTGCATGAGTGTAGAGGCAGACCTTGTAGTGCAGCATGGCAATCTGAAGTGCAGCAGCAGCCCAGTAGCTGTGACTGGCAGAAGTGTCCTTGCCCAGCCGGACCATGAGCCTCACATACAACTGCAGCACCTGCAAAGCATCATGAACTTCATCAACCTCTCATGTCATGTGTGCCACCATCCTGCCACATCATCATGAATGTGTGAGCAGAAAGACATCAACCTCTCACGGTGATGTGTAATACATTGCTGCAAACCTGTGCATGCTGCATTTACCAACAAATTCACTAGAATGTGTTGTTGTACAATGCAGCGAAATTGTAGCTTTTTAAGGGCTGCAATGTTCAGGGTTCAGAAGCAGTCCAGCTGTGCAGTTATTGGTGTCATCCATCCACTTAGGCATAACCTTACAAGGAAACTAACGTCTGGTACCTGCATCTTGACCGGGAGCGACACGTCATGCATGTTGACCATGTCATGCACTGCCAGCTTGGCATAAGCTCCAGGCAGTGCTGCTTGCTGAGGCACATCTGCAGCTGCGCTGGTAGCTGGCCTCTGCAGCAGCTCCTTGCATGAGCTGGCAGCTGCTGTTCCCGGCACGGCAGTGACGCCACCTTCCACAGACAGGTCTGAGGCTCTGCTTGTTGTGTTTTCCATGGCCTCCAGGGCGTTGTCATTGTCATCATGATCAACTTGATCTGTGCAATGTGCAGTTGCTGGTGGGACAGGCAACGCTGAGATGTGTTTGAGGCATTGTGGGTAGGTATTGCACGGTAAGCCCTCAGCAGCAGCAAGCACAAGCTGCCTGAATTCCTGAACTCGAGCTGTGAAGGTAGCTTCCTTACTGCCAAACAGCTTGCTGAGATGCTGTGGCTCAACCTCAACCTGCACCAATGGCAGGCATGCAATCATGGAGGGGCCTGCGGCCAGCTTGTTTGCAGTGTTGCAGCCTGGCTTCGAGGTTATGAGGGCTCCCAGTATAGTGTGCATGATGTGTCCAGCAAGGCATAGGCAGCTGCACCAGCAGCAACAGTTGAGTAATTGAGAGACTTGAACATCTTTCAGACGTGATCAGAGCAGTGACATTTTCACGCAAGAAGGAGTTATACAAAGATCAAATGGCGATTGTACAATGGCTGGAGCCCACCTCATAGAACGTCATAGCATGGTGACATGCAGCAGCAGCCCAATTGTTGTTCACACAGGTCTTGGGTCTGGCCTTTTCTAGCCAAGCGATGAGCTTCACATACAAGTCCAGCACCTGACAGCACGTCGGGTCAGGTCAGCACAAAGCAGTTCCGCAGAAGCAGAATATTGTAGTCGGCAACAGATCAACAAGCGTTTGGTTGCAAAGCTATTGAGTATGCAAGATTGGAGAGACAAGTACTGCACCTTTACTTTGGTGGCTGGCTGCACGCCTGGCACTTTGGTCATGCTGTGCAGTGTGAAGTTTGTGAAGTCCACTGCTGGTGGATTTACTTTACAGGCAGTTGCGACTTTCTGAAAACGCTTCAGAATCATCATTGAGTCTTGCTTGACGGCAGCTGCTACTTGAGCTGTGGAAATAGGAAGCTGGTGCATTCTTATCGCTAAGTACAAGCATGCTGCTGACCAGACATCATTGATGGGCTGGGTGGTAGCGCTGTGGCTTGAGCATTCAAAGTACCAAAGGGCTTGGCTCGTCAAGACATCTCCGAGACCAACTGAAACGGCCATACGATGTATCGTGTCAGAACCTGCCACCTGCAGCGCTGTGGGCCTCAGATGTAGACAGCGCTCACGCTGTGGGTCTGAGTTATTCTATGTCGCGTGACAGTACTCACCAGACGGCTGTCGTGCGCGGTTTTCTTTGGCATAACTATGACATGCCCTGATTTCTGCTGACGTCTTAGCTGTTCTTCACAGCTGAAACCCACTCACGCAGCAACGCCTTCCCAAGATGGTCCTGATCTGCAGGCGGACGTGCTCTCACAACATGGAGAGCCGGAGGCTGATTAACGGATGCAGACATGCACGCGAAAGAGTTGCATGGACTGTAGAGGAGGCTTGCTGCGATGTGCGACTCTGTCTTGCACTTTGGCGAAGCTCAGCGCTTGGAAATCTGGCCGCAGCATGGCTCAGCACCAAAGAAGAAGACCGAGTTGCCTGACGCATTAGCGAGGCCTGCTGCATCTTCCGGAAAACTCGTCTAGCGATGCTCTGATGTTTTCCCCTGTCTTGTGACCTGACCACAACGAGTATGCCAAGGTCCCGCAGCAGATCCAGGGAGCGATATCGCGACTCGCACAGCCATCGCGACCGACACTCAGATAGAAGCAGGGGCGATAGTCACAGAGACACCCATCCTGGGGATACGAGAGAGCGCGACAGGGTGAGGTACAAGTCTGACAGGCACGACAGAAAGGATAGACACACTGATGACGGCAGGGATCGCTACCAGCACAGATCACATGCGAGGTTAGATAGGGCGTTTCCGGTGCAATTCAGCTACAGCCATATGCAGCATTTCATAGGCTGTTGATGATCACCCATACTTTGGTTGCAAATGCAGGGACAACTACGACCCATCCAGCAGTGGACGAGAGGACAACAGCAGGTAGCGCTGCAAAAATGATCACCATAGCCTGTTTGTCATGCTGCTTGTTATCAACATCATCAGTATCCCTAAACTTATGAGTGCATGTTGATCTGCATGAAGCTACATTCAACATTACAGGAAGCGTCCGGCAGAAGAACCTGCACAGTCTGAAGAGGAGGTGAAGCGACAGCGCTTGGCAAAGCTAGCAGCTTGGCGGCAGCAGCAAGCTGGTGCCACAGTCAAAGCTGAACAGCCGTCCAGTCCACAGCCCTTGCGTGTGTTTGATGATGATCCAGAGGAAGAAGACGAAAAGTATTTAAAGCAAGAGGCTCAATCAGCTGCCTGGTGAGATTTGGCGCTGCCACAGTGGCATCATGATTGCACTGCCAGGTGCACCATGGCAATTGGCTATGCAGTGCCAGAATGTTGACATTTTGTTCCTTCATCACTCCACTCATGCGCTTTTTCACTCACACACGACCTCACTTGCTTGCTCATTCAAACTCTCATTCATTAATTCACTTACTCATTTTCCCACTAATCCGTCCAAGCCACCCAGCTATACAGTCATCCATTCATCCATCCATCCATCCACCCATTCGTTCAATGCATGTCTTTTGCAAGAAAGCAGTCTCCGCTAGTCCCTTTATGAGGAGCTTTTGGCAGTCGGCAAGCCAGCATTCTTGTGAGCCGATGCTGTCAAAGTTGGACTATTGATCAGCATCTTGCTAAGCGATTTAAGATTAGTGACCTGCCTTTTTGATCTCAGCACTGGACCATCTACCATTTACACACAATGCTAGTCACATTCCCAAGTCACAGCTTTGCAGTTGACAGTGCCTGCACCGTCCATGGTGCCATGTCACCAGCTCACTTCTGCCCAGGTTGCATCTGGACAGCCTGATTGCACACGCACCCAAGCTACAGCAACCAAGGCTTGCTCGCTACAGTGGAAACAGTGGCAGGCACAACCCTCACCCTGCAACCCTGTTGAAGCATCAGCCAATTACATGTCACTTCACAACAAGCTGGACTGTCAAACCTCTCCCTGCATGGCAATGATTGAGCTCAAGCAGCACTCATGTGGGCCAGTTCCAAGATGATCATGTGGGTGCAGGCTGCCTTGGGAAGATCCAGCCACAGCATTCAGGTCTGCTGGCCATGTAATTCCTCCAGAGATTGCAGCTAAAAAGGCAGCTGCTGCTATAGCTGAAGCGCAAGCTGTGGCTGATGCTGCTCAGGTACAGCTAGTCCAACTTCTTGCTGTGTGGCCAGACACATGCTGCAGCCTTGCATAGGGGCATATTTTGCATCTCTGCATCCGGTACAGCTGTCGCTGATGCAGGCTTTGAGTCCCAACATATATTGCAGTGTAGGAACATCTCACCTTTGTATAGTTGTCTATATATGCGGATTCTGAATTGAGTTGTAATGTATTTTACGGGATGTATGGTTGGCAGCCATGCTGTGCATTCTGCTACCCATGCATCACCTGCAATACTCAGCCACAATCTAAGACCTGCCTGTCAAATCTGCTCTCAAAGTATACAAATGTTGCCTTATCTCACCGCTGAGTCAGTATGTCCACACGACAGTGCGTGAGCACATGACATGCATTGGTGATCCATGCACTTCACTATGTATGAATTCACTGCACTGAACTTCTTGTCTGTTGGGTCCCCGTTGCCCCCCAGGACATCAAACCCATATTCATTGTTTGATTGATTGAGTGAAGTCTGACAGCAAGGTGTTGTTGCCCTGACAGGAGGACGATGTAGATCCTCTAGATGCCTTCATGGATGCAGCTGTCAATCCAGAAGTAGCAGCAGCTGAGAAGGCTGAGGCTGCAAGAAAGGAAGAGCTCAGGAAAGAGCAAGTCAAAGCTCTTGCTGTAAGCACCACCTCTTCCTCTTCACTGCCTGCCTCCATGCTGTCACTGCTCGGCAAGCAAATGTTACACACTACTTTTGGCTGCTCTTGTACACACAGCATGGTAACTATAGGCAGCAGTCGAGTGAGCATGCTCAAGCACTGTTTGGAGTGCTTCATCATGTTGCTTGCATGCCAGAGCAGCCTTTCGTGCCTGTGCTCTGTAGTCCCTCAGCCTGTTCATGAGCTGCTGTGCTACTGTCACCCAGCATGTGGTAACATCTCACTTGCTGAAGTGCTTATTGAGCGCAGCATGTGCTAAGCTTGCATCCACTGAACTGCTCATCAAGCTACAATGAAGCCCGTGCAAGCTGCATTGCATTTGCCCTCACATTGTGTTCTCTCACAGCGATTGCTGCCATTGACAGTAATCACTGCCGAGATGCGCAACCCTTATAGGGATGCACAAGACAGGCTGCTGTGGAGAGACAAGGCCTGTCCCGCAAGTACCTAGCTCATCATGAGCTGGAAAGCACTTAATCATTATTGTTGCTCATATCGTGATCAACCCTTATGAGAAATGCAGGAAGCCTGCAAACTTGTGGCTGACTGATGCAACCTTTCTCTTGCATTGCAGGACGGCAAGCAGGCAGCAGTACCCAAGCTGGACGAGCTGCTAGCGCCTGACAGTGACAGCGAAGAAGAGCCTGACGTGGAGCTGCAGCTGCCAGCAAACAAGGTGAAATACATGGTGGGCCAAGGCGGGGACAAGATCAAATACATCCAGCGAAAGACCAAGTGTCGAATACAGGTGAGAACCCCTGGTCACCATTGCTGCATTTACAGGTGAGCTGGGAGCCTGCTTTTGCTGCCTACACTTCTTTGGTTGTCAGTCACTGCCTGAGCTTTATTCATGGCAAGGTGGTTTGAGCAGTAGGCACAGCTCTATTGCTTGGCATCATCAGACATCAGATTGGATGTATATATTGTGTGCTGTGCTGTGCAATGTCTTTGCGCTATTGCAGGCCGGATTTGATCCTGTGAGGAGGCTACCTGTCAGTCTGTACAACAGTGTGTGTTGCAGCCACAAGCTTTTCAAGCAGAAGACGGTACAAAACGTGTCTTGTTTGACAGACAACTTTCGTTCTGGCTTCGGTTTGAAAAGCTCATGGCTCGAAAACACGTTGTTGTACAGACTGAGGAGTGTCCTCCTCACATAACCAAGTCTGGCCTGCAATAGCGCAAAGACATTGTGCTTATTTGACAGACAACTTTCGTTCTGTCTTGGACAAGCTTGTAGCAGTAACACACGCTGTCGTACAGATTGAGGGGTTGGTTTCTGTTGAGACCGCGTCTGGAAAGGCATGTTGTTTTTTCTGTGAGTTTTTTCTGTATCTGTTACAACATTAGAGCATCACATGAAACAAGTTCAATGTTTATGGAACCCTGTTCCAGCTGCAAAAATGTAGCTGTTCGATTCTCTGACAGGTCAAGAAGGAGCAAGCTGAGCTGGCAAGGGCATTTGGCAGCGGCCCTCAGCTGCTGCCCCCCAAGGGAGCCCCTTTGCCCGACGGTCAGAAGAAGATGGTCACCGTCATGCTGTTTGGCAGCGCTTCTGAGTGCGAAAATGCTAGAAAGCTCATTGAAGAAGCGTGTGATAACAAAGAGCAGAAGGCCAAGCAGAGAGCCAAGGAGTATGAGAAGAAGAAGGATGAGAAGAGGAGGGATCGACAGCTGTACCACATGCGGCATACACATGACTACGAGGAGTTGGAGCTTCCCCTGGGAGCTAGCAAGGTAAGGCGTTGTCACCATTGGTATCTTCTTTCGTGCAAGATACAGAGTTTGCCTGATTGCCTGTGTCATGTACATTGACAACAGCTGGGCGCAAGCGCTGCAACCTTTCTCTTCCTACCTGTTCACTGACACATGTTGATCAAGCAGTGCTCAGTGGAGTAGCACATTGGCCTCATACAAGGAATGGCAGATGCAGTGCATGAGGGTACATATGCTACTCGATTCCTCTGATGTGAAGCGATTTGTCTGTTTTGCAACAGGCTGATGTCAAGAAGGCTTTCCGCACGCTGGCTAAGAAATGGCACCCTGACAAGCATCCCGAAAATCAGGAAGAAGCCAAGACCAAATTCCAGGCAATACAGAAAGCTTTCGAAAGTTTGATGAGCACAGATGAAGACGCCAGAATTGAGGCTCTCACAGCTGCAGCAAATGAAGCACATATGCCGTGACTCAGTGTGGTAGTATGTAAAGTGCCACTGTTTCCTTGATAGATCAGACCTCGGGTGCATGTCCCCAGAGATGCACCGATTTGCAGAGCCTATTAACATGCCTGGATTGTAGAAATAACGTGTCAGATGCAGTATGCGGTCGTTCAAGGTTGCGTCTTAGGCTGCGCCTTGCATTGCAATGCAACTCAGAGGTTACATGTACTAGGCGCAATGCTTTTGCAGCGTCTGCTGCTAATTTTTAGTTAGTTGAGGACTGACGGTTGGTGACAAGTGCAACCACAATGCGTGTAGAGCTAAGATTGAAAGTTGTTTTTGGGGTTGTGCCTACATAAGCAAAATGCAAAGCCCTCAGGATGTGTGGAAGCTCAAGCGTAGTTTCCACTCACACGGTGTCAATGGTCAGTCCCTTCTTGGAGATTTTTTCACATTGCACGTAATTAACAGCTGACTCGACATCATATGAATAAGTTATATGTGCTCACTCGGTCAGGGTTGAAGCTTTCAGAATCTGAGGTCTGACCAAGGCCACATTAATCTGCAGGACCTGTCTGCAATCACATCATGCTCATTGGCACAAACAGCAGACAGCTGCTGTACTTTGAGGCCATTTTACCACTCACAGCATTGCAGTTCAGCTTCATGCATGCTGTCAGGGTTTGACACAGGGGCACTTCAATGAAAGCATCAAGCAGATATATTGTATCTGTGTTATCATCCCTTCTGCTGCAGGACACTTATGAATTGGATACTGTGCACCTGGCACTATGCGTCAGCATTGGCACCCTGACACGGCTCCTGTCTGGCCTGAACCCTTGTTTTGTGCTGCATTTGAGGTCAGGTTGACATCAACCAAGTCTTCTTGTTTTTGTGTGGATAGAGATTCCATGCCAGGAAGGGCAGCTGCAATTTTCCTGAATAGTGCCTGTGAGTGCACACACAACATGTTGCTGTAACAGATGCCACATCGCATTATTGCAGAGGATTTGTCCTGCTGTATCCAATTCATAAGTCCTGCTGCAATCTGCTTCATCAGTTTTATGTACTGACAAAGCTCAAACATTCACAAAACTACAGTAACCGCCTGTCAAGTATTGTCTGCAATTATCATAATTGGCTAAAGTCTTTGTTGTCAGCAAGCAGTGTACCTTGATGTTGAAACCAGCCTTGGCGCTTGTCTCTATAAACATCACGCCGAACTCTCGCGCTTTTGCATCGCCCTCCTCAATTGAGACTTGCCTGAGCAGAGTAACAGCCTTGTCAATCTCAAGCTGACTTACTACTCACTCGTTGCACTTAAGTGCATGATTAGGCAGCGACTATCAGTATGCGCATTTAGCTAGGTGTGGAGGAATCGCATCTTGCGCTTTATATGATCTGAATTGCTGAATTGTGCATGGCTGCTGCCGCTTGCAGCCCAATGTAAGACCAACGTAGCAATGAGAGCACAGCTACTGACTATCCTTCTGCAAGATGCTGATGCACTACCAAGTGCACAGGTACGCACATAAGATACAAGACATGCGGCACATTGTCAGCATGGGACAAGTTGGTATATTGAAAGCACCTCTTGTCCACCAGATCTGTCTTGTTACCAACCAAGACAATGATCACATCACTGCCTCGCTCAGTCCTCACCTCCTCAATCCAGCGCACTGTGTTCAGGAAGGATTGTCTGTCTGCATGTGCAGCAATCATGCGTCAGAAGCAAGCACTTCTGCACAAGTGAAGATGTGAAGCTTGAGGGTGCATCACATACTTGAGACATCGTATACAACAACAGCAACAGAGGAGTCTCTGATATAGCTAGGAATCAGACTCCTGAATCTTTCTTGTCCAGCTGTATCCCTGCATGGCAGGTCCTGCAGTGAAGTCGGGCCTCTGCAACTTGAGCATGTGCGTCAGACAGGCAAAGCACTAGCTTACCATAATTGTAGGCGCACAGTCCGGTCTTCAAGATACATGGTTTTGGACAAAAAATCAATACCTATTGTTGCCTGAAAGTGCATACTGTGTCAGCAATCAAAACTGAACATGTCAGAGTCTTGATACAAAGCTCAAAGGCATTGTGCCCCACTGCACCTGATAGGTATTGTCAAACTTGTCATACATAAACCGGGTGATTATACTAGTCTTGCCTACTGATTGATCTCCCAAGAAAACCTACGGCAGCAGCCAACTCAGAAATCACTCAACCTTGGGCAATGTATGGGATGCATATCCACTGACTGACTCACCAATTTGTACTTTGCCAGCGGAGACACGGTTGATCCGCTCGCCATGGCTGCCTAGCAAACGGGACCTATCAGGAGCTGCCAGGCTAAGGACGCGGGCTTTGTCCCCAAAATAGTGGTATGGGTTGCCTTGCCGGCAGCAAAGCTTAACAATAAGCCGCGCAGCAGTCTGGTGGATAGACTGAGCCTGGTGCACAAGCGAACGCGAACAGGCCTATACTTGCGTCTCTATCCCACAGGAGCCCTTGTTGACAGCCAGTGACGTATGCAGTCGGTGTTATCTTAATGGCGAAGGCAAGAAACGCGGTGATCGCGATCGGCAGGCAGCTGTGCGCGCAGTGCAGTTGTTAGGACATGAGCTTCAGATTCCTGGTCACTGACTGCATTTTGCATCCACACCCTAGAATGGACTTGCAGTCCTGAACCCACAGACTCCAGGGGCAGAGCATCCCATCAAACGTTACAGAGTATCCGAAAGTGGTCAACCTTGCATTGAGTAGTTGAGTATGGTTAAGCTTGCTCATGAACCTGGAGTAGCACTGCCGTAGGGTTGGCACTAGTTTCTGAGCTGAGTTTCTACACTAGACAACGGGGCATGCCCTTCATGTGCCAAAGCAACATGACAAGAGGCAATCCTGATGTGACGTTCTTCAGGCAGCAGCGTGCAATGCTTGATCTGGTGCCGTCGCTGCCAGGATCAAGTACTCTCCAAGGCCGTTGGCGACACAGCTCCTGAAAAACTCTATAAGACAGCTGAGGCAATATTCAGTCATCATCTTTGAAAGGATAGCTCTCAGCACCATGGGAAAGCAGCTTCAAATGCAGCTCTGTGGCATCATCGCCCTTGAGAGTATCCTTTGCAATTGTGCATTCAACACGGATATTGACCTGTAAAGGAAATTAGCTTGGTGTCAGATGCATTCCTTTGGGGCTGCAGTCAATGACTTGATGAGCATAATGGAGGCAGGGGTGCTGTCCAGCCAAGCAGCTCACCATTTCAAGGGCACCTCTAATCACTCCACAGAGGACATTGCAAAACTTGAGAGAACTGCAGTTCTCTGGCAGCTCAACAAAGTCTACCAGAGGGTTATCCTCAAGCACCTGATTTCATCAGCAGGTCAAATGGTTAACACATGTGTGATTTTGTCCACAGTACAGCATGTTGCTGCTGCTCCTACCAAATTGCAGGCAGTGTTGTCAGCATTCCAGCTGGACACACTGGCGCTTGCACTGAGGAACATGCGGAATCCAATCTGCAGCACAAGGAAACTGCTTCATGCATGCCAGACACTGAGAAACAGTTGTTGCGTGAACTGACGTTTCTCTTTACCCGTGCAATTTTGTCTGCTGTGTCTTTAAAGTCTACGCATTTTGTGGTCTTAGACTTGGCCAGAAATTCATCAATCAGGCGAATTCCTATGTTGTAGCCCCTGCAGACTTCAGAGGATCAAAGCCGGAGGTGATGCAAGAACATGCACATCCTACAGCAATCTTACATTGTATCCAGCTGCTTGTTGACCTCCTCCAGATCTTCTAGGTCAGTGATCAGCTGCCTAACTATCGACCCATACGTCAAAGTGAAGATTTCGGAGTTCTGCAAAACACGGTAGAATTCATTGCGCATGATGTCATACTTGCTGTACTTGCTGGCAGAATATCCCGGTGCAGGCAGGCGTACGATGGTTTCCATGCGGTGGCGTATTGGACCAAGTTCTGCCACGCCCAATCAGAGGAAAAGCTTGGGCTTGCTAATCCCATTGGATCTAGTCATCGGCTGACTTTGAGCAACACTGCACAAAACAGCAGCGCAAGCACGCGTATAAGCTGCCAAAGTGCTGCCTGGGATGGGGTCTACTGACTGATGCGGCACGTCACGTGTACACCTGAGCAGCTTGTAACCTGCACCTTGCTGTGATGTACAGGCATGTCATGTCAGTCAGATGTCAACTGCGGGCTCTTCTCATCAAACGAGAACATAGTCCTTAACCGTGCTCTTGAGACGATCGAACCGAACACCGCAGCTGCTGCAGCGGCGGACAAGATCAGCTCATGCATGTGAACTCAGAGTTGAGGCCAATGGACGCAAAGCGTCTCAGGCAAGGCAATAGCAAGTGAGCGCACTTGCAAGCGTCGACTCGCCCAACTCGATCACGCGCTTGCAAACAGCAGCTGTCAACGTTCACCAGCTAGAAATCTTTCTGAGCATTACTGACAGAAGGGTAGCAAAGGACGCAGCTGCTGGCTTCTTCATCCCGTTGAGGCTGAATGGCCGCGGTCGTCGATAGACAGGATGCTAGTGCAGAGTGGCTGCAAAGTTAAGTCGGCCATTTCGGACCGCAATCAAAACCTGGCGCACACTTTGTGACTGGCCCATGTTTGATTTGGTTGAGGACGCAGCGTCAAAAATGCGCAGTGCGGACATAGACTCACTGCGAGGTCGCTTGACAAGTGCTACCTGCAACTTCAGCCAGCATTTAGCAACACAGCGCGGTGCTTGTCTAGCACAGATTTGGGTGCCAGACAGCCAAGCAAATGGACCAGTGACGCTGCACACACAGGTAGGCGCTTGCAGGACCCCAGGCAGCGATCGGAATCCATGGAGCTGTGCATGCTATTTACGAGGTTCTCTTTGCACAGTGCAACGATACGGCCTCATTTTTCTCGGCTGCACGGCATCTGTGCTGTATCATCAGTACAAAGGATGTTGCGCACACCGCGGCAATGCTGCATCGTCTGCCACTGCTGCACCTGCACACCTGACAGTTTTTGTTTGCTCTAGGTGAACATTACTGCATATGGCATGCAGTCATCCCTAATCGCATGTAGAGCAGGTGAATGCATTCGTGCTCACAACAGACTGTTTCATTCAGCCATTGGCATGCAGGGTGTGCCATTCTCTGTGGCAGGGTGTGCTGATCTGTTAGCTCTGTTTCGGTGTGTCTCCTGTCGATACAAATTTGGTACAGACACTTCTAAGCCTGTGCTGATGGTGAGCTGGCTTTTTGCAGCTTTGGAATCCTCTGACAGACCAAAAGTAATGTGTGTCATCAATGCAATGACCTATACAGGGGGCTGTTGGGCGTGTGTTCTCATCTGGGCAGCCGGAGATGTCTCACAATGTGCAACAGTATGACAAGCGGCAGTTCCTTAGAGTGGAGGAGGCACACCGGTGCCGTGTCCACAGTGCTTTGTTCATGCCTCTGTACACCTCCGCAAACCGGCATCAGCCCTTTGCTGTTTTTGAAGTGGTTCAGGGGGACACAGACGTAGTGTTCCCTGTGCTGCTGCACTGCCTCAAGTGCTGCCTACAGGTCAGCTGCACACTTCTACTTCCAACCTGCTGCTGGACGTGGCTGCTGCTCTTGCTGCTGTGGCTTGGCTGTTTGCCTGTCACATGCATTTGAAACAATCATGCCTGCTATCAACCCCAATTGAGGCGTCTGTCTGACCCAGCAGACACAAGCTGCAAACGCAAGGTTAGCAACCTTGACATTGACCAGGCCAACATGTCTTGCAGGAGGTTCAGCTGTTCACAGCTGATGCTGATCAGCAAGCTTTGACCATGGGCCTACGCACCCATGCCGTTGGACCCATCAAGCAGGACCCCACCCCCCAGGATGGTTGCACCACCAGCAAAGTTGCCTTCAAGGAGGAGCCTGACAGCCAAGAGAACCACACACAGCAGGACTCGGCATCCCAAGCGCACTGTAGCGCCAACAGCTTACATGCACAGGGCCACTTACAGGGCGTAACAGCCCGGTCAGATACCGTGAACAAGCCTGCCTGCAAGATGCGTGAGGTGACTGCTGACAGCGAAGAGGTAAAGCGCAGTAGTTCAAGGGAGCCTGATGGCGGGTCTCCTCAGAGCAGCAACCCAGCATCTCTAGGGCCGCATCGCATGAGCTCTACTCAGCGCCAGCAGTCTGGAGATCTCCAGACTGGCTCAGGAGGTGAGTGCAAAACCGTGATCTATTTTTCCACACATCTGTCTGTTGGTACCATTGAGAAGCAGTCCCTGAGTGAGGGCGCCCAGCACAGGATGTGTTACATGTTCTTTTGACTGGTGACAGCTGACAGCACAAACGGCTGGCTTGCTGCAGCAAGTCAGTGCTGTCTGCATCACAGGTTGCGGCATGTGTGAGCATAAGAGCAATTCATCCTGAGAGCAGCAAGACTGTCCCATACAAGATGTATGTGTGAGCAGCATCAACAGACAGGAGAAATACTGGCAACTGATACGAGACGCAGCTTTTCAACATCCATGTATACCTGTTTGCAGGCAGCATTGCCATGCCTGCTGGGAATGGTGTGGCCAGCTGTCCTCCTGCCGCCTTGGTAGCCGTGGGCAAGACCCTTCAGATGCAGGTCTCCAGCCCCCTTGCAGACCTGCAGACACCCCTGTTTGCTGCTAACCAAAGGTATTCCAGCATGCGCTGCTAGCCTGGCATCTTGCTTGAACCCACTGCAGACTGCCCCATGGACTTGTCACAGCATGATCCCTGTTTTGGTAAAGAGCACCGGTGCTGCTTCCTGTCTTGCCAATCTGCTTCAGAGTCTCTTCTGCCCAATGACGCAGAGCTTGTGTCTGGTGTGTGGGGCACCAAGCTTATGCTAGGAACTTGGTGAATTCAGCACGCTGTGCAGAAATTGGAGCATGCTGCTCTAGTCAGTAGCTGAATGCAGAGCAGCAGCAGTGGCAACCGCAAGCATGTTGAGGCTTGTTGTGCTGATGAAGATGTGGGCACCTTGATGCTGTGGTGTCACAGGGCAGTCCTCCTGCCATGTACTTCTTTTTTTGGGCGTATGTCTGTTTGACTGTCTCCACCTGTTTCTGCAGTGCTCCTGTCACCTCAGCAGCTGTCAAACCCATCTCCCCCTTCACACAGCAACAGGCTCAGCACCAACAGCTTCATCAGCAGCAGCAGGTCCAGCAGCAAGTTCTGCAGCAGCACCAGCAGCACCAGCACCAGCTGCAGTTCCTGGCTAATGCCTTGCAGCTGCAGTCGCAGCTCAATGCACAGACCCAGATGCGGTCTGTCACACCTGCCACAGGTCAGTTCATCTCTGCACTGGACTCATACCAAGCCTGGTGTTCTCTTTTGCATTTTGGGTCATGGACTGTAGTGGTCACCCAAGATCATCCCAGTCTATTGCTCCAGTCGGCTATACCAGCGATGTCAGATTTAGGATGTTCTGACCCACTTATCCAGGGTCCACGTCGTATTAGTGTTTGTGTGCATGGCGCACATTTTTTGTGATGCAGTTTGTTCACCTCTGTTCACGCTGATAGCATGTTTTGCATCAACGCGCAGACTTGTGTCATGATTCCAGAGACACAGTGTTGAAGCCTGCCTGTGCTGCGCTGGCACGCTGAATGTAAACTGAAACACACTGAACACACAGGAGGGTCAGCGTTTGCTGGGTATCAGCCCTTCAGCCCTAGCCTGGGTGAGCCTCTGCTTAGTGGCAGCCACCCCCAGGCCAAGGGGGAGGAGGAGGAGGGGTCCCCAATAGGGGATGAGGACATGCAGGTGAATAACAGGGTAGCCGGGGGGGCTGGAAAGCGCCTCTCAGTGGAAGACCTGCAGGTGAAAACAGACTGCTGCTGCACTCTCACCCTGCTTCGCAAAGCAAGTGCTCAGAAAAGAGGGGAAAAGAAAACACTACGCCTTACAGCGTCAATTTAATGAGAAGCTGAGTTTTTTATGCCGGGCTGCCCAGGAAAGCAAATGCTCAGCTGTTTCTGCTTGCCACATGCCACTACTGTTTTGCTTGCTTGAGAACAGACATGCTTTTGCCCCAGCGCTGCTCCAGTAAATCGTGTTGCTTGCATTCACTATTCTGCACCTGCATGCGCTTGCAACATCTTGCATACTCTGTATGCACAAAAGCCCATTTGGACCGCCCATTTGGAGTGCCTGTCAGCTGTCATGCTTGATCACTCACATCACAATGCATTTTCCGAGCCGGAGCATCATTGCTTGTGCAGTCACAATTCGGGGTGGGGCTGCGAGAGGCAGCCCACAAGCTGCGCATCTGCCCCACAACCCTAAAGAGGGCTTGTCGGCGGCATGGCATCTACCGCTGGCCCCGCCGCCAGAGCTGGGGTGGGGGGTCTGGGGATGCAGGTCGCACTGACAGCATGAATCTGGATGGCGATTCAGTGTCCTCTGCAGGCGCCCATGCAGGCTGTGACCACCCAGCCGTGATCTTGCCTGCTCAAGGTAGCATTGCAATCTGCTGCCACTTGAGCTAGCTTGCGCTGACTGCCAAAATGCTGCAGCAGCAGCAGCAGCAGCAGCAGCATTTCCTGATAGTGTCATGCGTGGCTTGTCTTGTGCACTGCTAGCACATATCGCCTCGCATCGCAGTCTGCTGCAAGTTGAACAAAGCTTCTGCCGGCTGCCAAATGTACAGCAGCAGTAGCAGCAGCAGTTCCTGATACCGTCATGCTTGCCTCGCCCTGTGCATTGCTTTTCACATATAGCCCAGCACAAGCTGAGCTAGATTGTGCAGTTGAGGAATGAGATTGCTGTACATGCATGAAGCGTCTGCTGTTGTGAATGTGGAGTCTTGAGTGCAGGTGACGCAGGCAGATTGACTGGCAGCAGCAGTGGGCCTCTGTCTGGGCCTCTGCTGGGGGGTTTGCCTGGGGGTCTGCCCGGGCAGAGCCTGGAGGCCTTCAGGGAAATGGACTCCTCTGCACAGCTGGCTTTCTTGCAGCGCCTGGCAGCCGTCAAAAGGGAGGCAACAGACAGCAAATGGCTGCAGGCATGTCCACTCCCTCTGCTTCATATGTGTATACTTGGTCATAGATAATTATGTTGTTTGTTGTGTGGAGAATTTTGGAGGGGACAGTGAGTATGCGTAATGTGGTTGGTGCTGTGCAGTGCTCTGGATTCTTTCATTCACAAAAAAGAAATCATGCCTCATTGTGCAGGGCACCAACCTGAATGCTGCCCTGAAGCTGCCCGCCCTTCCAAGGGCTGCTGCGACTGCTGTTGGGCCCCCCTCTGCTATGCCCCCCCACAGCACCCCGGGGAGACAGCTGGGCAGTGGGCTGGTTGTCAGCATGCTTGCAAAGGGGGCAGACCAAGTAGCAGGCAAGATGCTGCAACCAGGCTTTCCACAGCAAAGCTTTGTGAGACCAACAGCTGTTATGCAACAGCCCAGCATGGCACGACAGCACAGCATGCCAGTGCTGCCTTGTCAGCAGGCCCAGCTGACTCAGCTGGGGCTGCAGAAGGGTCTGGTGCAACCCTACTTTGGGCGGCAGAACTTGGCTGGAGTTCTGCCAGGGCTTGGGAGGCAGGGCTCAGCCGGCCTTGCTCAGGGCATCACCCACCACTCTAAATCTCTTCCTCAGGGCATTACGCAGCAGCCCCACCTGGCTGCTGCCCTTGCACAGGGCATTGCCCAGCAGCCAAACATGGCAAGTCACTTCTCCTCAGGGCTCTTACATCAGACGGGGTTGGAGCCAGCACACAACAGCACTAGCAGCAGCAGCTGTTTCACGTCTGTCTTTACCTCTCAGCTTTCATCTGTGCCACATGCCTGGCAGCAGCAGCAGCACCAACAGCAGCAGCAACAGCAGCAGCAGCAGCACCAACAGCAGATGCTGACAGCTTCTCACCTGACTTCCATGATGACTCAGCAGCCGCAGCAGTCAATGATGGCAGATGCATTACAAGCTAAGCAGAATGGGTCATCTGATCAAGCCTCCCTTTTAGACTCCATGGAATGCATGCAGTCCCCTGGGGATGTGGGGCTGGAGTCAACATCAGGGCAGGGCAACGCCGCAATGCAGTTTGACTCATCTGATCATGGGCTGGACTCGTTGGATTTGCTGGGGGGACCTGATCTAAATCTGGATCATGACGCTGAGCTGGATTTCGATCCTGCAGATTGCTTGTTCTGAGGGCATAACTATATGATTTTTATTTTCGGCCCTGCCTGTTCAGATCAGTCTGCGATGGTGCTTGGTATGCATCAGATGTACGTACTGTCAGGATTTATTATTTGGGAGCAAGCAAGCTGGGATAGGGTCTGGAGAGCAAAGATGCTGATCCACAGCAGTGACCAGCAAAGCTAATCTGGCAGCAAATGCTAATTCATGACCCGTTGCTTAGCCCAAACCTTGTTATGTTGCAATATTTGCTCTGAAAGTCAACAGTGCCTATCTGCTGGCTTCGAAGAGTATTCATCACTAGTTAGTCTTGGGTGGAACTGCCCAAAAGCATTTGATAGTATGATGTAGATGACTATTCCAGTCAAATAATTTCGCTTTATCATTGTAACCTGCAGGATGGGTTGCTGTCAACACTACATGTGGCTTGCCCAGTTATGCTTCTGAAATAAGTAAGCATGCTGACAACACAGATGCATTTCTGACATCTGACCTAGGAAAGCAAATCAGTATTGAGATATGTACGCTTTCTGTTTCAGAAGTATACCTCTTCATTATACGGATTGGTCAGATTTTTATTTAGTATCTTCCTTTTCTGGTAGAGGTGCAGGCATGAACTGACGCTATAGAAGACAGTAGGTGTTGAGTCCGCCTACAATTGGTGGAGTGCTTTCGCCTATGGACTGCTTCTGCAAGCCTGCATTTCAAGGTGGATTGTGTGTCAAGCCTGCACCTTCTGAGTGTTCTGTGTGAATACGCCATTGCAGCTTTGTAAGTCATCTGCAATCAACGTCACTTCCAACTCGTGCTCCTCTCTCAACAGACAGCTGGCTCTTGCTCACTATTTATGCTGTTGTGGTTGTGGTGTCCAGCCGAGGGATCTGATGCATGCGAATTGCTGCTTAAGATTCTCATGGGGTCAGCATGAGTTTTTTGAGCAAGCATTAGCCAGCAAGCTGGGCACTGTTGGGGTGGGGTTCGAGGAGGCTAGCGCAATTTGGCATTTCACAGCTGCAATTCGTCGCCTGCAGACCTGAGCTTAGACAACCATGAAGTCCTCACATGCTTGCTTGGGCAGAAAACATAATGGCAGAAACAAATGTGCATAACATTGTTTGTTCATCGTTAGGCCTTTAGGAGCTATTTGACAACATATGCTACTTCAGACATTTCTCTGCAGCCAGTTCAGCCCCATGCTGGCATTGAGCAGCTCGTGCAAACGTGTTTCCTGCCTAATTCCTGCGGTAGCCTGATTGGCCAGTGGACTGGCGTTGCTTGGCAAGTTACGCTCAGAGGCCTCTTGATGTAGGTTCTTGATGTAGGTTCTTGATGTAGGCTAAAAGAATACACAAGTCCACCACTTCGGAACATGCAGTGTAGCAGTTGCCATGCACTGTGCAAAACCTTACCATTTCAAAGGAATTTTGTTTTTAAAGGCAGCACATCAACATTGAGAGCACATGCCACTTAAGGTGTGACACACCAAGCAGCCTTTGTCAAACTCATGCAGGAGCAGTGTTGCAGATGCTCAGCATTCACACAAGCGTTTCCATCAATGACAGAGCTATGACGGCTGTCATCCTTGGAATAGCCAACTGACTGCAACCATCCGAGCGGTAGACACCCACCAGCTATTGCAACAGGTCTTGATGCAGCAATTGATGGAAATGAAACATTGGCCTCTCAACGCTGGGGGCATACCTGAAGCAGCAATACAGCATTCTGGTACATTTGTACTGACTGATGCGTGTATATGCTGCACAAACCAGGCACAGTGTACATACGTGGACCAGTCGGTCGTGAAAATGCCACAGCAGAATCAGCTATCAACATGATGCTCAACATGATGTGGCCCTACTGATCAGCAACAGCGCAGAAGGCTCATCAAGTGCCACAAGCTCAAGCCGTTGCAGCGTAGCTCTGCAAGGTACTTTGCACGTGATGTCTACATGGGTCTGCTGGGCAGCAGGCACTCCAGGCGGACTGATTTTCTGTCAGCTCAACATGATTTTCTGTCAGCTCAACATGATTTTCTGTCAGCTGAGAATGATCCTCTGTCTGCTCAACATAAGGTCAACCAGCTTCAAATGCCTTGACACGTTTGTGTACGATGCTTGTTGAACAAACGAACAGAGCAAACAAACTAGGGAACAAGCCAAGTCAGGACAGAAGGACGGGCTGACAATTCATCGTGTTGCCATCACAATTCACTGTGTTGCCATCACAATTCCCTGTGTTGCCATAACAATCCACTGTGTTTGCCATCACAAAGAGTCTAGTCTTTGTGCAGAGACAAGGACTGACCTGCCACTGTCATAAGCCGGGGAACGCAACCCCCTCTGCACAGCCTCACACAGTCTCACATCCTCCTGTTGGGCTGCATCACTAGCTTGCAAGCTCTCTTCCACAAACTCCTCCTCGGCTTCGTGATCCCGATGTAGGAAGTACTCAAACCGGACTTGGCAGGTTTGGGGTCCTGTGGGCTCTACTATGTTGATGTCCAGCCAGGGGCCATAACGATTTAGCATGAGGTTGGGATACACAAAGGCATATTCTGCAGACTGCTCACCTGCATGAACACGGCAGCAACATGTGCAGATCTGTGAGGTGTGATGCAAAGCTTTGTATGCTCGGTAGCTTCATTTGAATTGGTGTAATGATATTATCTTGCTTAAGTGTCAAAAATGTCGTCTTGTAGGAATGCACAAGACAGGCTGCTCTCAAGAGACAAGACTTGTCCTGCACACACCTAGCTTATCGGAGCTGGAAACTGACTTTACTATGATTATTATCAATGATCCACATAGCTGGGAGATTAATCAGCAAGTTATGTCTGATGATAAACTTCCAACCTTGATTTGCACACACTCACTGCTTGGTGACATTTGCAAAGCACATTAGTTTGTCCAGCGCTGATGGCTCAACCAATGTTTCAAATTAAGCACAACGGCACAGCAGCGTCGACGTAGTTGCATTTTAGCATGGCACATCTCTTTTGCAGGACACATGTTGCAAAACCACAATGCAAGTACACTATGTGATAGCTCAGCTTACCGAGTCGCTGATCTGCTTCAGCTGATGCTGGCTGTGGAGCACATGACTGTATGGACGCGCGCTCGTACAGACTGCTTGTGTAAGAGTCTAAATGCAAGCCAGATGCCAAGCCCTTGTGAGCAAATGGCACATGATATCCCCCGTCCTGCATAATAATAGCAATAATAATAAATTCGCTTTCATGATGAGCTAGGTACGTACGGGACAAGTCTTGTCTCTCCAAAGCTGTCCGTCCTGTATGTACAACATCTGCTAGTTCAGTAAGCCAGCATTCAAATCATCATGGCATAAACTCCACAATTTGTCACATTGGGCTGAGCCTTCTGATCAATGCATGCACGCAATTGCAATGTTGTGCGTGAATGAAGACTGGCACACAGAAGAAGGAAGATGAGGTGTGGATGTACAAGAGGGAGGCTGGAGGGACCAAGCACCCACCAGCTTCGTATGCAAAAAAATGCACAGGATCACACATGGCATACAGCCACACAAGCTTTTCGAGCTTTTGCTGAAACACTGTATGCTGAAGATGTTTCTCATGTCCAGGACAAAGCACACAGTGTGCAGTCAATCCGCTCAGGCCAGCTGTTGGGATAGTGTTGTAGGGCAAAATCCCACATTGCGCATTAGATGCCCCTTAACTTAATGTACCCTGCTACAGATAGGTGCCGGCAATGAGCACACAAAGCAAAAACATGGCTGAGAGGCACACCAGGTAATTGTCACAAAAGACTTTCCAGTTGCAGTTGATCTGGTAGTGCTGGGTCTTGACGTGCTTCATGTTGGCGAGGCTGATATGAGCTGCCTTCATGGCGTCACCACCCTTACCCAGCCACTCTGTCAGAGATGTTGTCCTGCAAGCACAGCACTGTCGACCAGAAAACTACTTTCGTTTTACAGAAATGAGCTCAAAATGATAAGTCGCATTTTCAGGAAAAGCATCATTTTTTTATTGATATTATCCAACAAAACGTAAAGGGATTCCTAATATTTCCAAAGAATTATCCTTGACATCAAAACTTGTGAGGTCATTACACTGTGTTGGTACAATTCATCATATTGTATTGTGCACACATGAGAGCAGTGCCTACTCAGCTGTATGGCACAGCACATGTCAGTGAAGCAAATGCTGAGTTGCTGGGATGAGGCTAGCTTTCAATTCTACTGAAAGTAGGAACAGAGCATGCGCCCTCATTGGTTGTGCTGATCCAATGAGCAAGGCATGTGCGCAGGCAGTCTTGCCGATTGCCAGAAAGGCCTTCAGTGCCATTAGATTTGAGCATTACACAGACGCAGACAAGCAATTGAGTGTCATGGCTGTGACTATGCAGCCGTGAAGTACTTGCCTTTGTTTGCCAGGTTGGATGAATGCAAAGCCTTGCCACGTGTCTATAGGCACAGGCAGAAGACCCATCTCAGAGGCCTTGAAGTTCTTGATACCTTTCAGCTTTGTTGCTTTCTGCAATCTGCCATCCAGACCTGAAGCAACACAGTAGCATGATCTTTTCCCCTTTGAAAGCTTCCATTCAAATCCAGGAGCTTTTCATGCACACCTGAAAGGGCAGCTTAGATCAAAACCATGTCAAGATCTGCCACTTGACAACTGAGGGTGTTTCACTTGCACTGAGCAAACGGAGCTGCTCTGGCATTGCTACATGTATATCACGATAGTGTTGGTGAGTTGATGACAAGGAAGAGTTTTCAGTTGCACTGGGCAAGAAGAGCTGCTTTGCAGTTTACTGCACGCCTGCCACTGCAATGATGTTGACATACCATATGTCCAGCCATGATAGGGACATGCAAACTGCTTTGCATTGCCATGTGCCTCATCACAAACAGCAGCTGCATGGTGCCGACAAACCTGCATCAGAGGGAAATGCACAGTCACCAAGCAGAACCATGCACCGCAGCCAGCAACAAAACCAGAGCATGTGACATGCATATGGGATCATAGGCGTACATTGTGATATGCTTGTAGCTGCCCTTGCTGGTCAATGCAGGCTACAAATGGCCTGTTGGTGACCAAAGAGCTTATGAAGTCTCCAGGCTGCTGCAACTTGTTACTCTCACCCATCAACTGCAGGACATAGGCTGTCTGAGTTCAGCGTAAGAGATGGAGAACCCTGCTGTAACAGGAGTGTCAGTCAGCTTACTTACCAGCCATGACTTCTGGAATACAGTGGAAAGCTCGGCTTGCAACACAGCTGGCGAGGTGTACCAAGAAGAAGGCGGGGTGGCTGCCTGAAAGACAACCAGTGTCTAGATGTCAAATGCCCCTAAGTTGCCACATGTGTTGTGCTCAAATGAGTGTCAAGTTTAGTTCCAGGGCTGAGCGGAAGAAGGCGTTAGGCTTCGAGGTCTCTAGCTGAGGGCCTTACCTCCTCGATGACGCTCGCTGCGTATGGCCAGGGCTTAACTTCTTGCAAGCCCGTCTGATAGTGTCTGTGGCTGGGCAAAAGCCCCTGCCGTGCCTGCAGCAACTAGAACCTTCTCGGCTTACCAATGTTGCATAGCGGATCAGCACGAGACCAACAGCGTTCTTACCAGGCCGCCCAGCTGGAAAGCAGGCAGACATGGTGCAGGCTGAGGCTGTAATCTACCAGCGCAGTGCAACATATGTTGCGTGAAACGTCTGCGCATCTTCGCGAGCGTTGACGAGCGTCAGTGATCACAGCCTGCTGCGTGTCACAGCGACCCCTGATACAGGACTGTCAGCTGTGCTGTCAGGTCTCGTTTGACGTTGGCAGCTCATTGTGAGAAAGCAACACACCGTGCGCTTCTTAAATCTTAAACCGCAAACTTGCTGTAACGCAAACGTGACCTGTAACGCACAGCTTTATCGCAAGTAGAGCTTAGCTTGTCGAAGGTCGCGCGAGACGCTCAAGCCAGCTGTAAAATGTTCATCACTCGTCATGATGTCAAGTTGCCTGCATCGACCGTTACACCTCCAAGTGCTGACCAGTCTGCGCGCGTCACAACCCATCGCAATATTCCCTCGTTTGGTCCCTTCGCTTCCTTGTCCAGCGCCGTCATGACGCATTTGCCTCAATCAGGTGACAAGAGGAAGGAACAAGCCACGGGGATGGAATTTCCTGAGGAGTGTTGTGTGCTTACCCAGAAGAACTGTCCAGTCCTGACAGGGTTTGGGTAAGCAATCTTGTCAGACAGGCTTTTGATGAGCTGTCTTTTGCCGCACATGGCCAATATATCAACAAGCTGAGTTTGGCAGTACAGAGTGAGAAACAAAAAGCTAATGGGAATGAAAACAATCAAGGGTAAGCTCAAGGGAGGTGTCTGACAAGTTGTGTCCTTACCTAGATGTTTAATACTGTTGTCATATCTGCAGTGTACGCGGTTGGCCTGTATGTGGATCCCAAGGCTGCCAAGAAGTTGCTGAGCAGCAAGCAGGCTGATATATCTGCCGTACAGGGCATTCCTGAGCAAGCAGTGTTTGACGGTGCGCACACACACTGGCTTCATATCTTCAGCTTATCAACCACGTTGTACAGATGTCCTAGGCTTGTCAGGATATTTGTCACAAGTATTGGTACTAGGAGTGTATCATGTCCAAACAGTCTGAAACAAACATACAACCCTTCTGGTCAAAGAAGGATTGCGTTGAAGAGGTCAAACTCAGTGGGACATAACTGTTGAGCCATCATACCTCACATGTTGCTTACGATTATTCACTTCAGTCTTGACAAGTACACGTAGTCAGCAAGCAACCATTGTGATCTGATCCCATGCAGATCTGGTAACATCAAACGATGTCGAGAAGTCCCTACGCATGGTGATCAGCTTTGGTGGTGTCAACAAAAAGAACTTCTGGTCAGCTTTGGAGGAGCGAATGGAGCCTGCCATGAAGCAGGTCAGAAGCAGCAGCTGTGTAAATTTCTGCCTGAAGTGGACTCGTGTACCTCCCATAGCGTCCACCATCTTGGACTCAATGTCTCTTTTAGATGTTGCTAGCCTGTCCATGTTCTTTGGACTTCTCAACCACTGGTGTGCAACACCTGAATGGTCCTACATGCACTTCAGAAGGGCGAAAACACTCTCAGCTCAGTTGCTGCTTTTCCAAGATTGCATTCTCTTGCTTATGCAATGCACATAATACTCAAGCATGCGTGCTATGTGCAGGCTGGGGACGTTGCTCCTCTGCAGGAGTTTGGTGCTCTGTTTGATGATGTCAAGTTCAGGAAGGGCTTGCAGCTGAACTTCACCTCCAGCAAAGATGGAGCTCTCATCACACAAGTTGACAACAAGGAGGTACTTGCTGTTGACGGCAGTCAGCTGAAGCCATCTGTGATCTGTTGCATATAGTGTCAAAACCTGAGTCTCAGTTCTGCTGATTGTCCACTTTCTATGTGACAATGCTTGTGTAGAATGTGAAAGCGAGCAAGCAAAAGAGTGCTGTACTTTTGGTAATGATGCATGGACTGCCTGAACAGCCACAGACTAAGCTCACAGGTGCTCAACAGAGGCCAAAAAGCCCAAGCAAAATCCCTGAAGTAAGGTCCCCCACTCCTGAAGCTAGAAAATCTACTCTTTCCGGAGAGCAACTCAGTGAAAGGGTCACACACTTTGAGCGGCAAGCCAATTCCACCAGAAAGCGTGATAGGGGCTGAGGCCTAGCACGTCAGCCTCTTATCATGCTTTCTGGTGGAAATGGGTTGCCGATCAAAGTGTGTGACCCTCTCACTGACTTGCTCCCTGAAAGAAGTAGAATGCCTAGGTTCAGGGGTGGGGGCTCTGAGTCTGGATGCCTTGGTTGGGGCCTGTGGTGAACCTAGCTTGGTGCTTCCTGTGGAAGTAAGGCCTAGGAGTGTGTGCTCTTCTGCGTCGTAGTGGTTGCTCATGAACATTTTTGGGTGTCTAGAACGAGCAGTGGGTCAACAAGGGGGTCAACAAGGGGAGGGCGAGCAGAGCAAATGAGTCAACGCCTAGGGCCTGGAGGCGTCACCTCACTCCTGGGCAGACTTTGCCCTTTTTGTCAACTGTTCCTTCTATTGTCATTGCTCACCAAAGTAGTCGCTTTCCTTCCTGCATCTTTGCCGCTGTCACTGTGCTGAAGACTCAATGACTGGCTGCTTCCATCATGCACATATGTACAAGACAATCCAATGACATGCAAAGCTTGTTTATGTCTGCAGGTTGGCATCGTCAAATCATCCTTGCTCACCAGGACGCTGTTTGATGTGTACTTGGGGCGGGATCCTGTTTCTCCAGATGCCAAACAGAGCATAGGCAGAGGCCTCGTCAATTTGGCTATTGAGGAGAATGCACAATGATGTGGCCGTGCTTCTCCTTGCATCAATTGACAAGAAGACGAGACTGCTTCACCTTGAAAGTTGGTCAGAAGCTATCATTGTCAATTCCTACGAAGAAAGCAGATTCGGTGAGAAGTAGAATAGAATCCTGAGCATGAGTGTGTGAGTCTTTGCAGTACATACTAGTGAGAAGGTGTTTGTCAGGCACATGTGCTAACGCATCTGGCCACATGCATAAGATTTTACTGAAGCAAGGCATTGTGTAACAAGCCGACCCATTGCAGCAGCAAACACAATGATGCTGGTCGTAAGCCTTGGCAGGAGTCAGCCCTGAGTCTCTGTGCGTGTCTGCCTCTCCTGGAGGATCTGTCTGGGATTGCAATGAGTAGGATGATGCATGCTCAATTGAGCTTACGATCACTATCACCACAAACGGAATTTGAGGCGCACGGTTACCGTGTAGAACGTGCAGCGAGCACGGAGATAAGACACCAGGCCGCAGTCTGCATTGTGTCACTGATCAACACGCACAGAATACAGAACAGCAAGCATGACAAGCCTTTGTGCATCGGGGCAACTGCTGGGCTCTCGGCCTTCCGTTAGGTTGAGCCGACACGCCAACAGGCAGACATGCAGGTGGGTAAAAGATGTATACGCCAGCTGAAGCCCTTGTTGCGCGGCTGCAATGAAAGTCGCGTGCATATTTGCAGGCCGTCACTAAATCAACGGATGCAGACTCAAGCGCTGTTCGGCAATAAGGGTGGCGCAGACGGGGTATGGCTTTTGTTGTTTGAGCCAAGCAGTGACACCTGAATTGTTCGTTGTTGCTCAGCATTAGCAGCTTCCTTTGCTGCTTGCTGCAGGGAGGTGGCAAGAACCCTTTTGCTGCATTGGGCAACATGGGTAACATCATGGAGAATGTCAAGAAAGCGCAACAGCTAGTACAAGTGGAGGCTGCAAAGGCTCAAGAAGAGCTGGCAGCGTAAGTATAACATACAGCGATGTAATGCATGCATTGTCTGGTGTGCAGCAGTTGCTTGTGTGGTTCATACTGCCTGTTTTTTTAGCAGATGGGTATTTGCATGTTGCAGAGCTGAGTTTGAAGGCTACTCAGAAGATGAAACAGTGAGAGTAGTAATGTCAGGAAACCAAGAACCCAAGTCTGTGGAGATCACAGAGACTGCAATTGAACAGGGATCAGATGTAAGCACATCTTATGTATTGTCTTGTATCTGCGGTGTATTACCATTGGACATTCATGCATGCCAATGCTGGCCAGTCCATGGCATGTCATGTCTCAGCATAAACTTCATCGATCCTGCTGTATTGCAGAAGCTGTCAGCGCTAGTTACAGAAGCCATGCGAGATGCTCACTCCAAAAGTGTAGAGGTGAGCAAGCCATTACCCTAATTCTGTAGTATAATCTTAACAAGCTATCACTGGGATACTTTTGTGATTGTGCTCATGTGGGGGTTATGCATATTGCCATCTTGTCTATGAGTGATTTAGATGAGTCACTGCCTCATTGCCTTTTGGTGTGCAGGGAATGAAGTCAAGAATGAAGGAGCTATCGTCCAACCTTGGCCTACCAGCAGGAGCAAGTCTTGGCCTTTGATATGATGATATATCATGATCTACTTCTTACTTGTTGGGACACCACAAGCATACACAAATGGAGTTGGGTACTCAAGGCTAGACGTACTGTGAACCCAACCAACCACTATGTGGCAAGTTGAAGCTATTCACAGTGTTGTACGCAGCAGTGCAGCGGATTGCAGGCTTGTTAGTTGAAAGCTGTGTTTTGTTTGATATACAGTGTTTGTACTTTGCCCTGTTGGGCTACTGACGAATTCTTTGACTTTGACTGCCACCAAGCCCTATCAAAAGGCATTTGCGACAATGACAGCTTGTGTGAGCAGCAGTTGTTCATAAAACCCCACGGATGTCAAAACGATTCTCACAGCAAAACACTGACGTTGGGTGTAAAACGCTTGACCACAGCAGTGTATACACAGCCACAAACTTCAAGGACTGTGACGGTCACGGTGTGACCTGGCCACGCAGATCAACACACTATGATATTGTCAGGTCTCAGTAGGACCATGTGTGCGAATGGTTCCTGCCATGATAGGGGTCGAAAGTGTATCCATTTGTTCAGGATTGCTTCTGCTGTCTTTGGGGCCTGAGCTGCTGCCATTCGGACCAGTCCCGTTCTGCACATCAACAGGAAAATCAACAAGCATGGACATGACATCTTCAGTGTGTCAAGTTGCAGCTAAAAGGGCCAAAAATGATCAAGTTTGTTTCAACAGCCTACCTGGGTGGTGTTTCGTTGGTCAGGCAATTGCACAACAGCATGCATTGACTAGCCAGCCACAAATTAGATCGAGTACTGATTACACGCAGGCAAAATGACTGTAAACCATGGCTGTCATGCATACCTGCTTGTGTGGTGGATCCTGAGGAGGGTGCTCAGCCATGATGTCCCTGATCTCCTGCCCAGTCAAGCTTTCAGTCTTCAGAATGGCAAGGGCAGCCTGTCTTAGAGCATCGCTATGCCGCCTCAACACTTTCTGCACCACAAAGTTCTCAATCACTCAAGACTGGAACACCCAGCCATTGTCCTGCTGTGATGGTGATTGGCTCAGCCATGTGCTAGGCTAACCAGATCTGCTGTAACCCAACAGCTTGCAGTGTTGTTCGCAAACTCTAGATGACACGCTACAGGTAGAGCTTCAACCATGCTGACCTGGCTCAATTTGGTGGACATGTTTCTGACTAAGCCTCATGCCCAAGCTGCCAGACTGCTGACATAATGCAGAATGGTAGGGCAGATAAGGCTGTAGCAGGGCAGCTGCAGAGTTGCTATGTTCAATATACATGCTGAAAACTGTTGGCAAATGACACACTCATGCTTCAGCAGAACCCCTTGGAACAGGACCAAACAGACCCGCAAGCTGCATACGCTCTTATCTTGTCCTTGCTATAAGCCTTAGGTGAGACAGCTAATGGCTTGCAAGTTGATAGCATGCAAGGTGTTGTTCTTACCATGTCCTTATCGTAAGCCTCAGTAAGCAAGGTGATGGCTTGTGACTTGATGGCATGCAAGGTGTCGTCTGAGGGCTGGAAGCTGCCTCCCCGCACCCCCCGCCCAAACAAGTCAGCATCAATGTTGTCCACTGATACCTGCAATGCAGCATGCTTGCTGAGGATGAGGTACATATGGACATGTGTGCTGCAGGTTGCATGTAGGCAATGCAGCATGACTGCTGAGTATGAAGTAGCACAAATGCAAATGTTTGCTGCAGATAAAGGGCTTGAGCAAGCCTCCTGCATGCGGGCAGCAGGCTGCTGTTCAGCCCAGCCAGTATATGACAAATCTGCAGACAGAATGCAGACAGATGGGCAGACTGATAAAAAAAGAAGCTGCTTTTTTTGATCTTGATCATGGTGCCAAAATGCATAAGCACGTTCAGGACAGCTGCTCTGAGATCAGCCTTGTATATCTACCTGGCAGAAGCTGGCAAAGACTAGGCTATCTCTGTTGCAGCAACAACAGTCCGTTATCACTGATGCCGCCAAATGTCAGCTTGATTGGACTGCTCACCTCAAAACTTTTGCGCATGTAGCCCAGGGACTGCCCCGGCGAGGCATAGGTTGTGATGCCAGCATCAGACAGCGCATAGTTGGTCACAATTTTGAGTGCCAGCTGCGTCGCATCCTGCACAACGCAAAGCAGCTTCACAGCATGGCCACAAAGCTGGGCGTGAGCTGTGCAAACCTGCTGTCATGTCAACATGCATGCAGGGCCTTCATTACAGGCTTGAACAGTAGACCAAACAGCCTCAGGGCAAATGTGTATAAAAATGTGCCTGCACACTTTTTACAAAATGCAAGCTTCTTGGCTCATGTACTTCTCACTCAACCATGAAAGCAGTCTTGAGGGCTGGGTGTATGTGTACAAATCATGTAGGACACGCGACCTGCACGCCTCAGGCTATGCCAGATGTGTGCAAAACTAGGTGTTGTTTGCAAGCCTTGAAGACTTGGACAAGCAGCAACACACGCTGCATGCTTGGCAACAGTCCACACCCATAAGTGCCAGATGCATCTGCACGCCTATACAGATGCCACAGAGCCCATGCAATGTGCAGCTTCTTCTATGCAGACTTTTGTCTCTCTTGCGGCAGAATAACGCATGGAAGTGTGACTTGGCTGCACACCTTGAGATCATTGATGCTATAGGAGGAAGCAGAGGTGAAGGCGATCTCCTCAGCAGCTCTGCCAGCCAGGATGACCTGCAGCCGCTCCATCATACGGCCTCGGGTCGTCATGGTGTAGTCCTCATCATCGCCCCTCAGGAAGATTGTGCGGCTCCAGTCCCTGTGGACATAACAGGCAGGTTTAGCTCCCTATGATGAATAGCCCAGGCAGGTCATACCATTGTATGGTCACACAAATTGCCTTGTGTAACAATCTTGTTTTGAGGGTGCTCTGTTAGAAGATGTCATTACTGCAGGAAATCAACACGCGTGAGGTTGGCCTGCAGAATCAACATACTAATGCAGATAGCGTCAATGTTTTGCACAAGCCAGCTGCTGCCATGCTGATCCTACGGAACCAAGCACTCTCTGTGCAATCTGTCAGCACCAACATCAGCACAGAGACAGATGTATAGACATAAATGTGAGGGGTATCATATCCCATGTCAGACAATCTTACAGCAGCTATACAGGGCAATTGTGCAAACGCTGCACTCCAGACATTTGTAGAAGCGTCAACACACACGGTGTTTGGATGTGCAAATGCAGCAAACAGCCCTAGCATGCATGGCAGCATGGGGCAGCAGCTGACCTGCCCCTGGGCACAATGGAGACACGCTCCACCTGCTCAAGGCGGCCGGTCTGATCCCTGAGGATGGTGGCAACCACGGCCTTGCCACACTCATGCACTGCAAAGCACTTCCTGACTTCTAGGTAGTCAGGCAGAGGCGGCCGTCTTACACCCTGCATGCAAATACCTCAGATTGTACCATAGTTGCTGACTGTAATGGCCTGCAGAAGGTTTGTAGACAGAGCTGATCACACCCTGCATGCAACTACCCCAATTTGTACCATAGTGTGGCTGACTGTAATGGCCTGTAGGAGCTCTGTAGACAGAGCTGTTCACTGGCAAGTCATGTGTATTGCTTAGGCTCAGCCCTTGTGCTCACTCTGAACACGCGAAGTGGTCTGACCAGGCTGGCATAATGGCACAGCAGGCATATAGCAGGATTAAGGTTGGTGAATTGTACAAAAAGCTGTCTGAGCGGCGTGATGCCATACAGCTTGCTCCAAGGTTTCATCAAACATGTTTTGTACATCCCATGCTGTGACTAGGTGGCATTGAGCTGCTTCACAGGAGGCTCAGTGCTAAGTGAAGAAACGATCTGCAGGAGGAGTGACCTGGAGAATTCGGTCCATAGCATTGTAGATGTCTGCGGTGTTGACTACAGATCCGTTTCGTCGGACAGCTTCCAAGGCAGCTTCATTCATGACATTGGCTAGCTCAGCCCCTGTGCCCAGCAAGCAAACATGCTTGAGAGGAACGCTACATAGCGTATGCGAATTCCTGGTCAATCTGGTACCAATATACAGACACAAACATCAGCCACAAGTGCTGTGGCTATGCAAGGGCTGATGCCGATGCCTCGTCAATCTAATGCCAACATACAGACACAGACTTCAGCCACAAATGTTGTGGCTATGCAAAGGCTGATGCTGTTTTCTGGTCAACCTGATGCCAACATGCAAACATGAACATCAGCTACAAATGCTGTGCCTGCGCAAGGTTGTATGTGAAGGTGGTACTCAGATGGTCAGCAGGACCCACCTGATAAGCCTGGTAGATCCTGTGCTACCTGCGCTAGGTTGACGTCATCTGCCATTGGCCGGTTCCGGGTGTGTACCTGCAAGATGTTTGCACAAGGAACTTAAGCCTTTGCTACCCAACAAGCACTGGGCACCCCTCCCTTGCCAAACATGGTACATTTCACTGGGAATGTATGCTGTGCTTCAGTAGCAAACGTTCTGTGATTGGTGGCAGCTCAGCAGTTGACTGCTGGACAACTGTGGGGGTGCATGCAATACTCAGATGACACAGAGACCAGCTGGCTGCAATATTGTAGTTGCATGACGGGCAGAATCATAGGCTGCAGGTCTGTGTGAGGTAGACTTGCCTTGAGGATAGCTTCTCGGCCCTCTTGGTCGGGCTTGGAGATGAAGACTCGCCAATCGAAACGCCCTGGCCTGGTCAGGGCATTGTCCAGCAGGTCAGCCCTGTTGGTGGCAGCCATGAAAACCACACCCGACCCTGAACGCAGGATCAGGAGAAAGATTGCAACCAATGTCACGCCTGAGCTCAGACCCAGGTGTACCACAACAGCAGGGAATGAAACAGCAAATATGATGGTACTGCTGTTTCTGGGCAGACTTGTCACTGACAGCCCTGTGGACCTTGCCGGGTAGCGGGGGGGGGGGGGGGGAGTGGGATATATATAAGGGAGA
>JAABUK010001355.1_pt1 | contig 47160 bp, 40 predicted proteins | sample 5559141 | NCBI WGS metagenome assembly JAABUK01 (sample SAMN10711869, study PRJNA513367) | rock metagenome | isolation source: Antarctica rocks | place: Antarctica: Victoria Land, Pudding Butte nord | collected 2016-01-03 | reverse complement strand
CCCTCCCCCCCTTATGCTCATACGCCTCTTCCAACCTGGCTCCCCCATCGCTCTCTGCTGCTTCGACCGGCGTACGCAAACAGCGGAACAACACGGTACAGAGCTTTGGTGTCGTGCTGTACCGATGTCGGTACCGTACTGTTGCTGCTTTTGGTGTCGGTGTCGGTATCACCGGTAGCCAGAGGCATTGGAATTCGTGGCAAAGACAATCCCAATTAGGCTAGCCTGTACAGGTAGAGTAGAAATCCTTGTTGTTATGTTTGACATGAGAACGCCCAGCGCCGTGCCTCTTCATCTCCAAATCAACCAGTACCTTCCGACCAAACCACCTAGATTTGCGAATTCTTCAATCAGCTGTTCATGCACCTACGCTCGACCGTTCACCTGTCACGCTCCTGGCTAGAATTCACTCTCCCCATTCCCCCACTCGACTCAAAACCCCCTATGACCAAACATCCTCCTGATAAGCGCCGCTACTCCTCATATTCTTCACCACCTCCTCCCCCTTCTTTACATCCACCCCTCTCTCCTCCGCGATAATCTGTCCAAGGACATCATTGACCTCCCTCGCCATATGCGCCGCATCGCCACATACATAAAAGTTTGATTTCTTGGTCAGAAGATCGTAGACGAGCTTGGCGTTCTGCTTCATCAGGTGCTGAACGTAGACTTTCTTCCCTGGGCTTTCGCGAGAGAATGCGTTGAAGATGGTTAGATTGGAGCCCAGGGAGGCTTTGAAGGACTTTGAGGTGGGAGTATTAGTATTAATTTGACTAAGGGGGGACCTCGAAGGTGGGGGCTCAACTTACATCCCACTCGTCTTTGTATAGCCAATCCTCATCGCTCCTTCTGCAGCCGTAGAAGAGGACTGTAGGGCCGACCTTTTCTCCCCTTTTGGCTCGCTCGGCTCGTTCTTGGACGAAGCCTCGGAAGGGCGCGACGCCGGTTCCGGGGCCGACCATGATGATCGGTTTGGTAGGGTCGGAGGGGAGCTTGAAGTTCGAATGTCGGACGTGCACGGGTACATGAAGGCCGTCGTATTTGTTTCTTGGGCCGGTGATGGCGTAGGTGAGACCATGTGGGTCGGGATTGGGATCGCCGTGCTGCTTCTGTTTCAGCGCTAGGAGGTAGTTTGTTGTTACACCCTTGACGATGTGAGATGCGCCAGGGATCCGGATTGATCCGACGACGGCAGTAATGGAGATTTTCTTCGGTTGTACGTAGGATGAACTAGAGATGGAGTAGTATCGAGGTTGAATTTTGTTGATGCCTTCGATCAGGCAGGAGAAAGGGACGGCCTTCCAGGGCTGATCTGAGCAAACAGACTGCAGGACCTGGGCAATATTTAGGTATTGTGATGATATCTTGGATTTGAAGTACTCTGCGTCGGAGCCAAGTTTGGTCATTTCAGCTTTTGCTTTCTCGTTTGGTGCAAAAGCAGCGAGCGTCGCTACAAACTGGCGCGAAACGGGACCGCAGATCTCCATGTGATATCGCACAACAGCATCATAGGTGGTAGGCGTAGGGAAAGGCACTTTGGCAGTGACTTCGATCGGTTTGACCTTGATAACATTGTGGCGATCCTCTTCATGGCCCAGAACTCTGACGAAGCGATCAACTTCCACACCCGCATTTGTCGGCCAGACAGCGACGTGGTCGCCAGTGGTGTAAGTAATGTTAGAGCCTGAAACGTCGATTTCCATGTGCAGACAATTTCTATCTTTGACTGTAAATAGTTCTTTTGATTGTGCAATGGGCGCAATGTATGGGTTGTGTGCGTTATAGGGTCCCTTTTGAGCGTTCTCCAAGTGATTCTTGTTCGGCTCTCCCAGGTACACAGTATCATCTTTCGCAGAAAGTTCCGGCTTCTCTTCCACGCTAAAGACTGGCTCGTAGACAGCTTCGCGCTCTTCCAGACCCATTTTCTCTGTCAATGCTTCCCACATCGGCTCTTTCCAGGCAAGGAAATCTTCTTCCATTGTACCAGCACCATCATCGCCTTCGCCTGCAGTACCGATTCTGTCTGCACCAAGCTTTTTCAAGGCTGCATCAACTCTGCGCACCATGGAATTGTAGTGCTCGTACGTATTATTACCCAAGCCGAATGTAACATATCTGAGATTACCCAGCGGCTTCTCCCCTTCACCTTTTGAAAAGGAGGGATTTTCCCCGTTGATAAATTCGTAAAATTCAACTGCGTTATCGGTGGGCTCACCCTCGCCGTATGTGGCAAGGACGAAGAATGCGATCTTATCGTCTGGAAATTCGTCAAGATTTTCGTAATCGTAGTCTTCCAGATCTGCAACCATAGTCTTCAAGCCGAAACGAGACGAGCCTTCCTTCGCTAGCCTTGATGCGTAATCTTCTGCGGTTCCCGTTTGTGAGCCATAGAAGACAACGCAGTTCTTGCTGCTCTCGTCCATCTTTTCGAGAATGTTTCGTGTCTTGCCAGCTTTTGCCGCATTGCCATTTGCGTAAGACGATGCATATGGATCTTTTGGTATGCCCCAGTATGTACCCTTTGTGAAGTATGCAACGCTCCCAACCAGCAGTAACGCCAGTACAACTACATCGAGTGCGTCAATCTGAGCCATCGTGGCAAGGCGAGCGGATTAAACCCTCGACGGTAAAGGAGATATAGGTGGTTGAAGGTGAGTGAAGCGGAGTGCAATGATAGCTGGCACTTGCGTATATATCACTGTGCTACTATTGAGAGATGTGATGCCGAAAATAAAACGGTGGCCTGAAGCGATATCCGGGGCGGCGCAACGAGAAGGATTGGCCGAGATTATCTATCGGCCCAACACGTTGTGTCTAGATTAGTGGAAGTGAAGTCTGACAGGAAGGAAACGCGGCAGTGAATCTACTGTGATCAAGCGGTGACAACATAAGAGAGCACCTCTGTGAAGGAAACAAAGTGATTGAAATTGTTTTTGGAGAAGTCGATGATGATTCGGTTTCCCTGGGCTGCGGAATTGGGGTGAGATCGGAGTGGAGCGGGCTTTCACCGTTGCCGTTCCGGGGTGGTGCACCAAGGGGCCAAAACTGCTTGCGGCTGTGAACCTAACCATCGGATCATCTACAGCACGGGACCACGACACGGATTCTGATGAATGAGTGTATGAAGAAGAAGCTATCTACGCAGACTAGCAAGGAAGAAGGAAATTGTTGTCGGATTCGGTGTGGCGAGGTACATAATTGTCGTAGTAGCAATGGCTACTGCGATTTCGCTTTTAGCCCAGCAGATTAGCTCCATCAGAAATAGGCCTGTGCTGAGTAAGCCGCCAAGGAGGACCTACAACAGATTCCAGCTGCGGTCATCCGTCATTCGGTGATTGGGCTGGCGCGTGGTCCAGAGCCAATGTATATCCATGCCTGAATCACAACGTCCAAGTGGAAGCAGCACATTCTTCAGCGGACGCATCTTGGACTACCCCCTTCGGAGGATGCCGGAGCAGCATCTCCCGGCGCCCCTTTCTCACCCAAAGATGTGAGACGGGGAATTTGATCAACTGTTTCCTGCTTGTTCGCCCTCTTGATTAGGATGAATTCTTGCTTGTCCGCTGTTGACTTGTACTGGTATCCTGATTCCTCACCGATGCTTCCCCCCCCAAGCGCGACTACCCAGTCCGGAAGCCATTGGTCCCGAGCCGAATTTGTGCAGCGCCCCATTCTTCAAACAAATACTCACGAGTCACCTCCCATGGAAAACAGTGATCGTCATCGTCATCCACCTGCAACGATTCGCGAAAGCATCAGCCACGGCATGATCGCCCTGTGGACGCCAAAGAACCAGGTCCTGTTGCTTGACGGTGAACTTTCTGCGAACCAGAGCCAACATTTTGACTACCTCAGCCAAACAGATCACTTTGCAGTATCGAACGTTACCCGTATAGTCCGACACGATATTGTTTCTCCAGTTCCACTTACGGTCACCAACCTGAGCTGGTGCTGCTTTAGCCTGAGCTGAGGGTGAGGAAGCCTGAACTCAGCAAAGAACGAGTGAAGAGCTTCACTCGATTTCCCACCGTCAGGCGTCTCAGCCCCACCTCCATTCTTGACGTCTCTCTTCGGCGTACCTGTTCCAGTCCCTTTGACCCGATCAGTCTCTCTTTCCCTAATCATCCTCGTCGCTTTCTCTGGATCCCCTTCGATATCGTTGACATTAATCTGATATCCAGGACCGTGCCGCTCACCTCGCAAAGACAGATGGCCAACGTCCAGATCTCCCTGTGCTGAACCAGTCGCTTCTGGTGCTCCCTTCCTGGCCCGTCTGGCGGCTTTTTCGTCTTCAGCCTTCAGCTCCTCCAGTCGCTGCGCCTGCTCCGCCAAGCTAGCGTTTCTTCTGCATCCCACCCATCCGCTCCTGTCCCCGTTTCCTTTTCCGTTACTGTGCCTTCAGCTTGATCGTGAGACTTAATCTCCTCCTCACGTGTCCGTCCGTCACACCTGAGAGGCTCACTCTCCGGCTCTACTTGCCCCTCTCCTTCAACATTCTGCTCACGCTGTGTGGATGAAGTAAGCGTCTCCGCTAATTCCCCTTGATCGTTCGTGCTTAGGCAGAGTAGCGCCTCCGTGACCTCCATTACGGGTGGCGCTGAGAGATTGAGTACCGGCTCGGCTTTGGGTGTAGGGGAGGCAGATGTGGCTGATGAGTCTGATGGATTGGGTTCAGAAGAGGCGTCTGAGAAGTTGAGGGGTGGGGATTTGGTGCCGGTGCCGGTGCCGGTGCTGGTATGGGCGTTCGTCTGAGGAGGAATATCTTCACTGCGTGTGGCTGAGAGTGAAGCTGGGGCCGAGGGTGAGACTGATGAGCTAGTCTTCGGGCTGGATGAGGTATTAACGACGGTAATGTTAGTGTCAGAATTGGTGATGATATCTGTTGCACCGGTTTCCTCGGTTCCAGTGCTTGGACTTGGCTTTGTCTCTTGTGAAGAAAGTGTGTCTTGAGGGAAGGTTAGGGGTTGAAGGAGTGGTGAACGAGGCAGCTGGATCTGCTCGGGAGGTAGCTCCTTCTTGACTGGTGTTGTCTGGGTGCCGGTTACTTCTTCATGTACCGGTTCGCTCTCGGGTAGTGGCTTCGTCTTAAACAGTGACTCCGTCTTAAACAGTGGCCTGGTTTTGGACAATGGCTCGAGTTTGAACAGTGGCTCAGCTGTGAACAGAAATCGTGACTTGGGTAGTGGTCCGGTGTTGAACAGCGTCGTCTTCGCTGGACACAATTTCTCACACCGCGGCTTACACCCAAACTGTGGCTCGGTCTGAGACAGTGGTCCATTCCCAGAGGGTGATTCGGGTTTCGGTGATAGCTTTGTCTGAAATAGTGGATCCGTCTTGAATAATGGCTTGGTTTTGGATAGTGATTGTGTCTGTGTCTTCGGTGGCAGCTCAGTCTTGAACAGGGGGTCGCTCTTGGGTTCTTTCTCCGCCTTGGGAAGGAAAGCTTCCACCAGCGGGATTTGTTTAGGCAGTGCCTCACTCTTGACCAGTGGTGTCTCTTTAGGTAATATCGGCTCCTCGGTCCGTAGCGAACCCACGCGCACTAGTGTCTCCTCAAGGGTCTCCCGTCGTCCTACCTTCGGTATATATCCGAAGCCTACCTCCTCCTTAATCTTCGGCGCATGTCCTAGGCCCACCGGCTCCTTAACAAGCGTCGCCTCCTTAACTAACCACCCTTTATGGTGCTCTAACAGCTTTTTAGCAGTGACAACCTCTCCAGTCCCATCCATCATCTTTACAACTTCCCTCCACCGATTTTTCAACCACCCCTTCGAATCATATGGCTCAGCTCTTTTCATGAAATCCGCCCATTCACCCAGCACCTGCGCCGCTCGTTCTTTGCTAACTTCGAACCACTCCTGATGACTCTTCCCACACCACGAGGCCTTGCACCTCCGCTCCCGGCGCCATTGTTTAATCAGCTCGTGGTGCGTGAGGGTCTCGACTCGCAGGGCGTGCGGGACACAGTGCACGCTGAACAGTAGGTTCGGGCTGTATCCGCATTTCGACCAATCTTCAAGACGGCCCGAGACGGAATCTGCGGTCCAGCCGATTTTGACGTGGCCCGGAGAAGAGGCCCGATCGAAGATATAAAGCGAGCCGGTCTCGAAGTCTCGGTCTTTAAGGAGGTCGAAGATTTTCCCAGAGACGGAGTCGCTGGGAAGGGGGTCTGCTACGTGGGGACGGAACTCAGATAGAGGGGCTTGGGATATAGATGTGGATTGGGTTGAGATGGAGTTGGTGGAGATGTTGGCTTCGCGAGGGCGGAGATTGTACCGTGGTAGGCTTCTGAAGGGTTGAATTGCGAATGCAGTAGTGGTCGAATTTCCCGAGGAGCCATATTCCTCAAATGCTGGCACAGAGATTGTATAATCAGCGTGTCTTTGGATCTCATCTTGCCATCGTCGGGCTAGAGGTATCAAAAGGCCAATGTCCTCTATGCGATCTCGATGTCGAGCACGTCCCGATATGCAGCAATTGCACAAGACATACTCTTGGAGTAGATCGAGACTGATAGCCTCACTTGAGATTGCATTGACAGTTTTATGAAGTGCAATCGCCCGCCTATTGTCGCTTTCCTGGCAAGACCATCGGCATCTTGCGCCATCCTGGGTAAAATATATGCATTGTTTTTTCTTTGAGGGATAAAGTTCGTGGAATGGGGTGAAGAAGGATACACCTGGATTGTAAGCCATTGCCGGTTGGGATCATCTACACCTGCTGGCTCGGTTCGCAGAGAGGGACGAGGTATTTGGGGACCATTTGGACGTGGGACAAACTCGCAGACCAGTAGGCCCTTTGGCTGACGAGAAAGCGTCGTACCTTCAGCTAACGCAGCCACCTTACCATTGAGGAAAGAGACGGGCGGGAGAGAGGAGGGTGGTGAGGAGAGAAACGTCCTGCTGTGTAACGTGAGTTGCTCGAAAGATATTGCACGCGATCGAATGTATGTTTGTGATTGATCGCTGAGAGATCAGACTGTGTCAGGCTGATGCCAACTGATGGAGGGTACCTCCTACAAAACTCGGCAAGTGGTGCTGGCACAGGGCACTCCCCAATCCCCAGCTCTTTGTCCAACCCCTTTCAACTAACGCTGATATTAGTAGCGGCAGCAACATTCTTTCCAGTCTCCGCTGAAGGCTGCCCGAAAACTCCTTGCCCTCTGCAGAGTTAGGCACCAACGCAAGGAAGGGTGGGGGGCCGAAACCCTACTCATGCGCGTGAAAGGCAAGTCTCCATGCACACAAGCGCCGAGGTTGCTGCGAGGTCTCAAGATGATTTCCCTCCCCAATCACCTTCGAGGGTCAATTTTCGGTGTATGTGCTCCATTAGATATGCTATCTGACGCCACCAACCGGCGATCCATGAAAGCAAAGTGGCATATTGACAGGCGACCAACACAGCCCCGAATAGATTGGTAACTTTATACATTTGAGACACTATCTCACAAGGCGCTTCACGAGTATGTCTCGACCCCATACTTGCCATATTGGTTCAACAATCGGTCGACAAAGACACAAGGTTGTTTGCGGGGTTTGCCAACATTCTCACATACCTCTATCTTATTGGGAACACGCCGGCTGTGTCATTAACTCAAGGTCTTCCTCTGAAGAGACGGGTAGATGTTCACAGCCCACACTGATCGTGAATTCGGATCATCCCAAGATCATGGACTCACGTCCATTAACCTAAAATCAGACCGCCCGTTGGACATTATATGCTGCGATGTGGAGAAGTCTATTATCAGTGCGCAAGAAGTAGCTAAAACGTTTGAGGCTCAGGTAGATCTATACCAAGCGATGAAGGATGGTCATGTTGTAATTTAAGGAGTGAAGTGTAGGAAGAAAGCTCAGGGAGCTTATTTTTGTCGAGGTCGACGTCTTTCGAACGCCAAAGGCGGTGTCTGATTAATTAATGTCTCTAGTTAAATAGAAAAGGGTTTGAGCTAAAAAATATTACTCTTATTTTCCAACTCAATTTAGTAGCTAAGATGACATAAATACTATAAAATAGTCTTGAAAATATAAGCTATTCAACAGCTTAATTAGATTCTCGATATCTTCAATATTGATGGTGATGCAGATAGTTATAAGCAAGATTTTTGATGGGGTAAGTCTTGGCATGATTATCTGCAGCCTTGGCAAGCTAATGATCGACTAAGCTCTAGAAGGCACCTTGATGAAAAGTTGACCAATTAAAAAGAGGATTCCCGCAGATAGATGATTGAGCTTATTTTTGATTTATGACCAACCACATCAATTTGAGCGGTACTTCTACTTTAACGAATAGATTCTGTAGACCCCCCATAGAAAATTCAGAAGTCCTCCGACCAGAATCATTGATCGAGGTACAGCTGCCAAGGCGCCTAGCCCGAGTACGGAGTAGCGGCTACCGGCCTTGGCGTGACTTGTGAATATCTGCTGATCAACGGATTCCTTCTCTTCAATCTCCCCAACTCACTTCCTTGGACTTTTGTTACTCTGCGAACACGAACACAAATTGCGATCTACGATTGACCGTGGTAGATTGGCTGACAGAACAGCTGTTCTGTAAATCACCATTTGCCAAGTGGTGAATAGTGATGGTCGATGATGATTCTCGGAAAGCAAGCAAGCTGGAGCCGCCGCAGATTACTCGCTGATCTCGTGCCCATGACCGAAGAGGCTTGATAAAGTTTCCCACGAACTGAGACCAAATTATTTCACATAGCAAGAGCAGGGTGGAGGACGTGGATCGTTCATCGGGGTACACGTATTTCGGGGAGACTATGTACACAAGCTCCTTTTCATGCAGAAAGAAGATCTGCTATGGTACAAATTTATCGGAGTGCTTTTTATTCAATTTGCTTCCAACCGCTCCAAAGCCTACGATAAGACAAGAAGCAAGCCAGTCACCGACACTCACTTCCAAGGAGTTTCATTACTATGCGGCCACTATGGAGGATATCACCGACATTGAGGCAGGAAGCCGTCAGGAACCCAGAACGTGTAAGTAACCGCGCTGCCACGCTCAAGAGCCCACAGGGGATTAGAAAGCATAAGGGAAAGGAATGATACGTACCTTGGCTGGCCTGAGGAGAGAAGAAAAGGGGAAGAGAACGTTGGGGGCAGGAAGGTATAAATACCTGAGACTGCACACGAACATGCCATGGCGCCATATGTCACGAGCTCGAATATCGTTGGCTAAGATGCGAGCATTTGAGGGAAAGTCGCGTCCTCTGACGGGTTTAGTGGCGGGATTCAGGTATCGGGAAGGCATGGCGGACGCCAGGAGCGAGGAGCAGTTGCCAGAGGCCCTTACCAAGTCCATTTGACTCTGTGCAGCTTGTTTTGATCCAAACAGAAGGCCGTTGTAATTTTGCGAGTTTCTCCTGCAATGGCAGCAACATCCCAGCGAGCTGTCAGACTCCTGGTTGAGCCTGTAAGATTGTATTTGGGTCTACAGGGCAAAGCCGAACTTACGGGACCAGCAGAGGCACGAGGCGTTAGATTGTGCGGAGCTGCGACATTCAGCACCTTGAAGGAACGTGAATGCTTAGAGCAATCCACACATCGAAGAAGACGAAACGATCAACCTCGCTGGGGTACTTGCGCCACGTCCAGAACATGTTGAGTGCTTGGCGCATCGCAGAAGACCTCCGTTGGGCACAAAGCACAGAGCTAGGTTGGTCCGGAGCATGGATCGAGTGGCTCGGTCGCTGATATACTCACGCAGGTTCAGCTTATCAGACCACACCGCCCTTCTCCCAACCGTGCTACCGTGCTTCCTTTTGCGCTTCCATCTAGTCTCCTTCCAGGCGGATGTCCTGTTGCTCTAGGCTCATTCCGCCGAGCTCCTAGAGAACGCTGTTCACGATGACCGGAGAAACTGCGCACACAATTGAACGACTCTTGCCTAAATTGGAATCAAAGGGCCACACGAAGCGTACTGTCCAAGTAGCGAGTTAAATCCACTGATGTCATGAAGCACAAGAATAAAGTTCATGGCTCATGTGCCTCGAGACAAATCATTTATTCACAAGACTCTCAAAGGACACCAATTCATCTTCCCTGACACCAGGCAGTTGACCCTGGCCGAGAAGGACAAACTATGACAATTCTCTCATCGTCATTCATTTTTGTGACTAACGATTTTCTCCCTGCAGTCTTAACCATCACCACACCTTCCCCCATGTCACCACAGTCAGGTCGTTCATCTCAGGTCGTTCATCTCAGGTCTTGTTCCTCCGCTTCTGACTATAATCGTCACACTCATACACGACTTACAAGGTCAGGAATCTGGTGTTGTCTCCCCATGCTGTGGTCCGCAGACATGCATTCAAATGATACATACCATGCGGTGCTGAACAACGATATTACAATGTAAACGGCAAGCTGCTGGAAACGTGAAACTATACGAATTGGATAACTGCTCGCAAGTGGAAGAGACCTTGTCGGTCACAACGAAGAACCGTGAAGACACGGGAGTTAGCAGGGTGCGAAGCAAGATGACCTGGCGTCCCTCACAGGCTGCAGCATTGTATAGTACTGGGTTGAAAACGTGGGAGAGGAGATGCACAAACTTTCGGTGCGGAAAGGCCAACTTTACGAAATTTCAAATTTTCTTGTGTGGCCGATCTACAGTGCATGTAGTAAATAGTAGGTCGATATGACAATAGCATCGCTATATGGTATAGCTCTGAGTCAGCCGAAGCATTCACCTCGTTCGCAGGAAGGAGTATACGCTGCACTGTCTCTTTCGATGGAACCGACAATTTGCAATACTACAACTCTTGGCACACGTCTTCTATAGAAGATAGAATCCACCAAGTCTTACCTTCATTCACCCGTTCATCCTTTCTCTCAGGAATCTATCACTCCGTGGCCATGCAGATTCGAGGAGGATGTTCACAGCAGGTCGACGTGGCTTGCAACGGAATCTGTACTGTCTCAACCCCTCGACCGAAGAATAGTGATGGTCAGTGACCAAGACCCTACTAGTCCGCGGACTTATTGAAGTTGCAGATTTCCGAAGTTTTCACTTGCGGAAATTTGTCTGATTATTTCGGTTGCTATATAACAGCGTCTGCAAGATTAGAGACACGTATTTAGATTTAAAATCAATAAATGAGATATAATAAGATTGGTATTTAATAATTAATATACTTAATATATCGAGGTAAGTGAGCAAAATTACTTAAGCGGAAGGTGAACAAAGTGAGGGGTGGGTGAGTAAAGGATAATTCGCGCCTGCGCAAAGGCGGCGATGCTAAATAACCGCAATGGGAGTCTCAAAAAAACATGTCGTGTCCGAGTACCCTGGTAATCCTCCGCAGAGGGTGGATGGCCAGATATCGAAACGTGCAGCTTGCTTCCAGTAGAGTTGTAGCGAAGGACAGGTTAATGAGTCTTTTAGAGAAAGGGCGGCATCAGGGTCCATATCTCAGAAGCGAGTAGCTTAATGGTACAGGCACATTTCTTCCTTCCACACATCCGCTCGTGAGACCCACACAAGTCGCTTGTTTGAGGGGTCTTAGTCCATTCCATACGGTACGCTACGAATTCAATAACGAATACACTTCCAGCCGCGGAATTGCACTCGATATCAAATCCCAATGCCCTTCATGCGGCTCCCAGAGTAACGCCTATGTTGTTGCTATGCTACTGAGCGCGGTCTTTTGCTTCTTGAGCCCAGGGGTCAAGAGGGGGGAATTCCAGCCATAGAGTGCAACGGGAGTTTATCACCGATGGAGTGTGCAACACGACCCTTCAATTGCTTGATGTCGAGCTTGAAGATGCTATCTAAGAATTTGATGGCTCTCTAAGGCTGCTATGTGAGTGTCCCGCCGTTTTCGAAGTAGGAGACTTCGCCTCAAGCGTCGCCCATACCAGTCTCCGTCGTCGAGCTGGTCGACCCTAAGCTCCATCGTTCTCCCCAGATTCCGGAGCAACTTGCGCTGACCTGGTTGCCACATAATAAGCTTATTTGAGTCCTTGGGTGGTAGCTGGATCTGGGCCCCTTCCATCCCTTGCTAGCCGAGCAAGCTCACGGATGGAGCACTTTTCGAGACTGTATGTGTTGTCCGGAAGAAATGGCCCTAAGCCCGGATGACTTCTTTCGACAGCGTCGATGCCTCTGTTGTTGATATCCATGCAATCTTTTTGAACGAGATAGATGTTTACTTTGCAGTTCTCAGGGCGGTGTAGTGGTAGCGGAGCAACAACGTGCGCTAGGCGTCGCTGCTGGACGAGTTCCAGAGTGTGCCGCCAAATCGTAGAATCAAGGAGCTCGAACCCGATGACGTTTTCCATAGTAAACTCGCGTACACTGTCCGTAATGAGGTCCAGCAAGCCATGCGCTCTGTACCTAGTGGCAAGCAAATACGCGTCCAATAGGTTGTTGAGTAGACCATGGCCCCCAGGTTGCTCTGGGTTTCCGCTATAGAGACAATTCACTAAGACGACAAACGCACTATCCTAAACGTGAGGGAGACGATAGGGCTCCGAACGTTCTCGCTCTGCCATGCTAGATTCGTTGTTTCCTTCGGAGTCGAAATGGCTGAGAGCTTGGCTGTTCTGACCCGCATTTTCGGCCTTTCTGCGAGCGTCCGGGTGATGTCTAAAGAGACATGTTTGGTCATTCAGCTTCTCCTAGTGGATTTTGAACGATTTCTCGTTCGGCCCGACTAAAAGCTTTACAATCTCGCCCCTGAACGACCTGAAAGGTATTAGTATGTCAGATTTCAAAGAATGCTTTCCCATGTTACCCGGCATCATCATCATCGCCATCGTAAGTCATCGTGATCATCATCGGCAGAAAAGAAATCCTGATAAGGACCAGACATGCCAATCGAGGCCGAGATCGCATACCAAGGATTCGAGGAAGCGACAAGAGGAATAGCAAAAGACAGTAAAGAGAGTCCGTGACTTTGTTTTCCAGCTTTAACAACATCCAGCATGTTTATACCTGTGCAAGGCAACGGGCCGTGGAGCTGTAGACATGCTCACAGAAGCATAGTGATAGCAGCAGAATTATGAGAAATCGAACAGAGACATCTTCAGCGATCTTCGCCTCCCAGGAAGACACTGCGGAGATTAAGGGAATTCCACGATGAATGTTCCATCAAATTGAAGCAATGCATTCATGAGACGTGGGTCCATACAGGAAAAGGCAGAATTGTCTGTAAGAAGCGGTAAGAATACAGGCTTGAAGCCTACTGAGGTAGGAGAAATCTCAACGCCCGCCTTCTGAGATCCTTAGGAGGCAGAATGTGTGCGCCAGTGACAGGGCTGTTAAAGAATGCTCTTTTGCAATGTGAAAGACTGAAGGGGGAGTGAATGATGAAAGCTTTGCCCTAACTACTTACCTTTACCTAAGTAAAGTAAGTCTGAGGAGAGGAGAAGAGAGGCATGGAACTGTGCATGAGTAGGGTTTGGCCAGCCTAACCTAGTCCAACTACACTTTTGTGAACCTTCCTGAGGTCTCCCTGTCTCTTTATTTCTGTCACCTGATACCCTTTGGCTTGAGGTGGAAGATTTGAAAGATGACAGAACTCTAGAGACACATCTACAAGAGGAAAATATAGAAACTTTTGCCCCAGTTAGTTAGCATTGTAGATTCGGGCTACTGTAGGTACGGAGGCCGCTAACCCCCTATTGGGCCTTAAAAGGTCACGAAGGAGCCCGCATTTTCACGCCTTTACGCCTCTACCGCAGTCTCAGGGACGCTGCACAATTGATCACCCATCACCCATCACTTCCGAACACCATCCTTTTCGACTCGCTAGGGCCCAGTCCACACATCGCTGTCTGGCTTCACCATGCGATGTGCTCTTCATATGGGACTGCCATCGCGAGCACCTCTAACGGCTTATAATGCTGCATAGTCGTAAGTGCACACCTGATCAGCTGCTATTTCATTTATCAGCCCCTGCGATCGAATGATGCAAAAGTCTATTTCAGAGCTCAAAATGATATCTGGAAGGGTCAAAGAAACTCTGCTAATGTCGTCTTCTCTGTCTGGTAGATGCAGCTTCAGAGGCCCGCCAGGCACTCTCGACTCAGCCAGGTCCAGCCCATCAACCCGACGGCTTGCCGATTTCCAACCACTATGGTTCTTCTCTTGCGGAGCGATTTCCTACCAAAGGTGCCTTCTCGAACCTAACGCACATCAAAGACATACCAGCTGCTAGAGGTCGAGCCATCGACCCGTCTGCCTTTGGCGCTACGCCCCTACAAGTGCCTGGAAGAGCCCAGTCTGCTCAGCCTTCCCAACCGGAGCTTAGCTATGCACGACCGATAGGTGTTCTAGAGAGGAAAGCTTCGAATTCTTATGGCCATCATCGGCAAACTTCGGTCATACACGGTCTCCAGCACTCGCGGAACGCCAGCTTCAACACTTCCACGGCAAACAGCCCTTTGACTCCAGAGGCCTTCAGCTCAGGAAGCAACACCAGTATGGATTCTACCATCAAGAGTCCAGATCTGTCTTCTCCGCTTGTGAACAACATGATGGCTGGTTCATCACACGGGCAAACCCTGTCAGGCACTACAATAATGGAGCAGAGCCCATCAAGTGACCCGCAAAATGGGGCCGGCCATCACAGAAAGCCAACCATGGTCTCACGATCAAGGCAAGGGCATGGTCAACAGCCATCACACTCTAGACAACGCTCTGAACCCAGGACCCCTGGCGAATATGCTCTGCACCATCTGCTCAATGCCTTCGTTGCCCAAGCTGACAACAAAATCAGCCATTGCATTGCAAGTAGTGGGGACATGGCCGCGCCTGTTGAGCAATTGTGCGGGCACGGCGTCGATCCGACTTTTGATCAATTAATCAGAGCATTGGGTCATATCGCCCGTCTGAAACCGAAGCCCTTGGTAGACAGCCTGATGTATTGGCGGAAGGCAAAAGCGGAAGCGTCCTCCCAGGCCAAAAATCAATTGGGCCAACAGAGGTCCACGCCGAGCTCGAATAGCGCGCCTCCAAGCCTACTACGAAGAAACACAGAGCCTGTACAACCAAACGCCAACGTGAACACCTTGCATATCGACAATGATGCGACAGGAGTACTTTCTGGATCCCTTGCGGAGGAAGTACTATTAGCGGAAAGGAGGGCGACCGTATCGGTGTATCTAGTTTGCAGGGTTTTGATCGAGATCTTTGAGCAGAGCACCCTTGCTGCCATCACAGCGGACCTCGCAGGAAGACTTGAAGATATTGTGTTTGGTCAGCTGAAAACTCTTGACCCAACGCAGATCGCAAACTCAAGCCTCCGCATGGCTAATTGGCGAATTTATGGTCAGCTTCTGGGCCAGATGAGCAAGACTGATTTCGTCAGTGTATCGCACAAGTTTTTGCAGGAGCTTGGCTTCTGTCAGAGAGAAATTGCCAGGAATGCGGGAAATATAGTTGCCAAAGAGTTGGAAAGTCGCGCAGAGTTATTGATTCTCGGCATGAGACATCTGCACATCACATCCTTCCCTGAAAAGTCTTGGATCGAGTCGGCGGATTTCATCCGAAATCTCGCCCGGCTGTTCGTTAATGCTCACGGCTCCCGCATCAAACAGGCTTACTGTCATATTCTGGAGAAATTGCTGCTGTCAGTCGCCTCGGACGTCAGGAGTGATTTGTCTCTGCCAAGGTGGAGGGAGTCTTTAGATATACTCAACATTCGACTCAACCAGATGCTTACCAAGTTACGCCATTGGCACACCGCTTATCCGCTCTCAGCTCTGCTTCTCTGCGTTTCCCCTAAGGAAACCTTCCTTCCACTGTGGCTTACTGCCATTTCTGGCCTGGGTGCCAAACTAAAGGATAGACTGACCAGAGGTTTTGCATTACAAGCTATTTGCCGGTTGACCTGGACCTACCTCTACCGATACGCAGACTCTTCTTCTGGCACGACCCGAAAGATTGAGGATATCATTAGACTGGCCTTGCCACAGGGAAGGAAGACCCATCTTTCCACTGATCCATTTGTTGCAGAGCCGCTGATAGAATTGATTCGAATTATCGGATTCAGGCACCAAGAGCTTTGTTTTCGCACCATCATTTTTCCACTAATCAATTCTGACCTTTTCACTTCAGGCAGAGACCTGAAGGTTGAGCAGATGGAGCCAGAAAAGATGGTCATTGGTATACGCGCATTTCTGGCTGTCATGTCCGACTTGGAGAAAGGAGAGCAAGGGAAACCAAACTTTCCACAAATGTTTCCTCCAGCGTCTGTAGTGGAGCCACTTCCAACTTCCTCCGCAAATCCTCGGCCGCAATTGCTTGCTGATCCGAACCACAACGTCGCCAATCAGGACGACATCCTTTCGCGGCCGGTCAATACTGCGAAGCTCTGCGATGTCGCCAGGCATTATCATCTCCGCTTTTGCGAGATCCTTGGCAAAATCACCATCTTATGTGACAATACGTTCGGTGGTCAAGCGGTATTAAACGAAAAGTTTGGAGGAATCGCTCCGAAAACCCCCCTCGCCGAGACTTTTGGTTTTGTTAAGAAGGACGAGGGACCATCTACGGATCAAAAGCAAGCCTACTATGACCTGCTCCATGTGGCAATCCAAGCGCTGCCTCGCTGCCTTTCTGATTATGTCCCGTTCACATCCTTGATCAATCTCTTATGCACCGGCTCTGCACACATTCAGCCCAACATTGCTACCTCATCGTCACGATCACTCAAGTCAATAGCCAGGCAGGGCCACGCTCAGCCCGTTGCGATCGGCTATCCACGTTTCATTTTCAACTATGACTTGAAATATTCAACCATGTCGGATGAGGGCATGCTTGGTCCTGGTCACATCGAGACGACTCTCACACTGTACATTGAGCTCCTCAAGATCTGGACAGAGGAAATAAGACAGAAAATAAAAGCAGCAGGCACTGAGGGTGCCGACAGCAGCGGCGGTGTTGTTCGTGGTGTTCGCTTAGAGATGTCCAATGTTCTTACGCAAGTCGACGAGATCGAATCTTATGGGCTTTTCTTTCTATGCTCTCAATCGCGTCGTGTCCGTGCGTTCGCCACTGAGGTTCTTCGCATGGTGACCGATTTCGATAAAGCACTGGGGAGTGAACAGTCCAATAGAATCATCCGGATACTGAAGGACGATTCACACAGGATATTGGACCTCAACGAAGACCATCTCAGTGTTGCAGAACGAAGTCAACTGCAGAAAAGCAAGCGGAAAAGTGCAACTCAGAATACTCTCATCGAAATATGCAGCAGTGAGGGGCCATACGACTCCATCTTGTGGCTCAAAATCTTCCCCAACCTCATCAGAATCACATATCAGATGTGTCCCAACGTTATTGCGCTCAGTCGGCTCAAAGTCTGTGACCGCCTGGTTCAGATGCAGAGCAGCATTGAATTCCTAGCTGACCATACAAGATCGCCCCAGTACGTCGCTCAAGAATCTAGGATGGCAGCACGAAATGCAGCGACACCTCCAGACGTGTTGATCGAGCAGTGGAAATTGTATCTGACCATGGCTTGTGTCACTTTGAGCCATTCCGGGGCCCAGTCGCAGAGTCAACTAGCAAATGCAGTGCACGCTCGAAAAGCATCAAAAGCGCCGACAACTTCTCAGGATAAGATCGGCTCTGCAAGATCGTTGTTCTCAGCCGTGATACCTCTGCTGTCCGCAGGTCCTGACGCTATCCGTAATGCCATTGTTTTGGCGCTGGGATCAATCAACAAGAACCTGTACAGGACTCTGCTCGAGTCTCTTCAATACGCTGTGACAACTTGCAACGATGAAGCAAAAGCGAGAATCGGCTCTCATCACCGCACTCCTAGCAGTCCGATGAGAAATCCCAAGACCGATAGACTCCGTACAGAAGTGACTCATGTCTACAAGCTGACTTCGGCATTCCTGAAGGATCCTGAGGTCCATGACGATGATTGGATTTTGAACAACTTGGTCGTGTACTCAAAAGACTTAAGAATATTCTTAAGCGACGCTGAAGTTCAGAACGATTGGAAGTTCCAACGGCTTCGGTTTCACTATTGTGGTTTGATGGAAGAACTCTTCGAAGGTATCAATCGCTCAAGAAACCCGTCGCGCTGGCTTCCTTTTGAGTCGAGGAAGTCAGCTTTCACCCTGATGGAAGACTGGTGCGGATATTCTGCAAACCCTAGTCAGATTTCTCAGCGAGAAGATGCAATGAGGCAATTTGCGATTGAGCAGCAGCAGGAACCAGGAGAACGGATCAACGTTTCTGCGGCGATGGAGAAGGAGAAAACGAGCCTTCGTGTTGCTGCATTGAGCGCCATGGCTTCCCTCTGCGCTGGCCCAATCAGCATCAAAACTGAAAGCAAGGCAGTTCTGCAATTCCATCTTCCGCGTATGCTTTCATGGATAGAATCAATCTTCGCGACTCCTCGCGACAAATTGCATGCCATCGGAAGGAGAGCTCTGAGAGAGCTGATCATCCACAACAAGGAATATCCTTATATCATGGAGCATGCCATTGAACGATGTTATGGGTCGGAAAGATTGAAAGCTTTCGAAAGCTATTTTGCCGTTGTTGCTGAAGTCTTGATCGATCATGAAGACTATCCTTTGGCGTTTTGGAGGGTCCTCGGAGCAGTCCTGTTCACGCTGGGAAGTGAAAGTCGAGAGATCCGTATGAAGTCTGCTCACCTTCTGAGGACTCTGGAAGAAAGACAGCAACGAAGCTCTAAGCTGCAGGATTTCGATATCAGCATCGCTGATAAGACCACCGCTGTCTACAAACTGGCTCAATTTGAATATTCAAGGCGGCTATCGAAAGCTCATGGCGAGCTAGCATTTGTCATTTTCTCAGAGTTTTCTCTGCATTTTAAGAGTGGGAGTACTGACCATCAGCGAAACATGGTTGCCGCTATTCTACCGTGGATTCAGACCATGGAATTACAGCTTGACCCTAATGGTGGCCCCACGGCGGTGTCGTATATGCTGTTGTCAAATTTGTTCGAGATCACAGTGAAGTCCAGCAGTATTCTTCATAACGAAGTACAAGCGCTCTGGCAGGCTTTGGCCACCGGTCCACATGGCGGCAATGTGCAACTGATTCTGGACTTCATTATTCTCCTGTCTCTTGAAAGAAGAGAGCCAAATTTCGTGGTCTACGCCAAGCAGATTGTTGTGTTCCTTTCAGGTACACCGGCTGGGTCCAAAGTCATCGAATTCTTTCTCCTCCAATTGGCCCCCAAGAACATGGTCAACGAAAAGAAAAGCGCTGGTCAAAGTCCTCCAGAGAAGGGAGATCTTCCATACGTCGCTGATCTCTCCGCTATTTTGCCTACTGGCAACAAGCAAGTGAGTGAAAGTTCGAAGCTATGTACTAAAAATACTACTAACGTGCATAGGCTGGTCTTTCCCTCGGCCAGATCGCCCTGATTTTTCTGGTTGATCTAATGGTAGCCCCCGTGGCACTTCCCACAGAAAGTGCTATCAAGCTCATCCACGCGGTGCTGATTTTGTGGGATCATTATACTGTTGCTGTGCAGGAACAAGCACGAGAAATGCTGGTACACCTGATACATGAGCTAGTCACGGCAAAGATAGGGGACAATGCTCTCGCAGCTAACAAAACCCAAATTGAGCGTTTAGTCGAAGCAATTCGTCGGAATGAGACCGATGTCGTTTGGTCTTATGAAGATAACAATGGCAAAGAGGACGACGATGGAGGAAGCCGAGTGCCCGCTTCGATGGTAAAATTGAGCAGAGAAGTGGCTGATCTCTTTAGCATGGCGTATAAGAATTTCAACGATCTATGGGCGAGAGAAGCACTCTCGTGGGCGTCCACCTGCCCCGTTCGACATCTAGCATGCCGTTCTTTCCAGGTGTTTAGATGCATATCTGTCACGCTTGATCTTCGAATGCTGGCTGATATGCTTGCACGACTCTCCAATACCATCGCCGATGAACAAACGGACTATCAGACCTTTTCAATGGAAATCCTGACTACACTAAAGGTCATTATAAGTGATCTAGACTCTCAAGATGTTCTACGCTACACACAACTGTTCTGGACCACTTGTGCCTGTCTGAACACCATCCACGAAAGAGAGTTTTCTCAAAGTCTAGGAATGCTTGAGAAATTGCTTGATCGGCTCGATATGAGCGATCCAATCGTTGTGAAAATCCTTATAAATGCGCAGCCTCCTAAGTGGGAAGGTGCATTCGATGGCCTTCAACCTTTAGTCTACAAGGGATTGAAGTCGGTGGACTCGTTGGACCGGACACTGTCCATTCTTGACCGATTCGCTGATCTTCCAAACAACGACCTCATTGGAGATTCGAGTCGCCTTCTCTACTCAATTCTAGCGAACCTACCTCGATTTCTTCGTCAATTTGACCTTGAAACCAAGGAACAGGAAACATTGAAGTACGCCTTAAGGCTGGCTGAAGTTGCTGATCAACAAGGGTCTTCTCCAATAGCTCAATGCCTGACAGAGTTCGCCAATGGGCACCACAGAACAAGCAGCGGTTTTCTTCATCCTGCTATAGCGGCTATACGCTCTTCATTCTTCCCGGAATACGATGGGAAAAGTCTGGTCTTTCTGATTGGCTTTCTCACAAACAAGAATTCCTGGTTCAGATTGAAAACTATGGAGATCCTATGTGTCCTAATCCCTGAAGTGGACATGAAAAGACCTGACGTCGCATGTCATGGCCCAGATCTAATCTCACCATTACTGCGGCTCCTTCAGACAGACTTGTGTTCCCAGGCTCTAGAAGTCATGGACCATATCATGGAGGTTTCTGGAAATCCGATGGAACGCCATCACATTCGCATGAGCCTGGCATCAGGCTCTGCCCGTGCGATTCGCAAGGAATATGAAAGGACACAAAGTCTTTATGGTATTCCGTTGACCACTGGCTGGTCAATTCCTATGCCTGCTGTTTATTCAAGTCTCACCAGGAATAACGTTCATGCGGTATTTTACACCTGTGGCGATTCTGATATCATGCAAAGAGATGCAGCAACAACACCTGAGGTCGAATTCCGCGCTGATGAAGGATATTCAGATTCCTATCTCCCTACAAGGAGGACCAACACAATGAAATCCGTCGATACTGCGCCAGATGCGAACATGAACGACCTACTGCACAAATTGGACAGCCTTGACGACTTCTTCGATGAACCAAATATTGCAGTAGAGCCTATTAACACAACCACTTACGACTCCCAGGATTCACATGACGGCACGAATATCTACGACCAGCAAACGGCTCCGATACTCAAAAAGTGTCTAGCACGCACAGCGTCGTCTTCCTCATTCCAGAACGGCCTTGCAGAGTCGCGACCTCCTACATCACATCAAAACACTATCATGACGCCTACGGCCTTCAATACAACACCCGTCTCTGGCAACCTAGACTACACAACGCTTCCTCTTCCTGCCATTCCTCCTATGAACTTGTCAGTAAGGCCAACCCTGCACAGCCGTTCCATCACCTCTCCTGCCAACAACTTCCCAATATCTCAGCCTACGTCCGCACCAGCCATTCCAAATTTCAGCAATGGCGGTGGTTCCTTCCTCTCCGAAGAAGATGAGTCCCACGATGAAGCTACGTTCTCGGACTCTGAAACCTCTCCCTTCCCACAGCTATCGACCCAGACAGCATCCTTTCCTTCCGGCGCAGGCCCTTCCATCGCAGGCGGTGGTCCCATGTCAATGCCCAGATCAATTGCTCCTCATTCAGCGACCGAGGTGAATGGCCCATTCAGCTTCGAAGGCATGAGACGTGGCATGAGGAGGCTGACAGGGGGAAAAGGCGAACGAGAGAAAGACCGTATCAGGGAGATGGCTAGGATGCGGGCACTGTCCGGTGGTGCTGGTGGGGGAGCCAATGGTGCGCCGAATGGTAGTCCGAGGGTGCCGAGAGTACCCCTGGAATATTTGAATGGGAATGTGGGCCCAGTAGCAAGTCCGGCTACGAGTCCAGGAACGTGAGGAACGGCGTACGATGTTGCACGTTGGGGTGGTCGCATTGCACAGCATGTTTTTGCTCACACCTCCCTCACTTTCCGCATCACACATTCTCATTGCTATTGAACACAAATCGGCCTGCCCAGATGCAGCTGATCAGGTTGAGTGGGCGGTCATCTTGTTTCCTTGCTTGGCCAATCGCCTTTTGAAAGTTGCATGATTCCCCTGTGTACCATCATGTACAAATTACAACATTACAACGCATCTGCTGTCTTTTGTTCGGGGGGCGTTCTATCCTGCACATCGCATGAAGGGGCGGGGGAGATTTGTACTCTTTTACTGGTGGCACTGCATGACTCGGTGGTGGGAGGTCTAGTCAGGCGCAGTATCAATGTGCAAATGAAGAGAGAGAGAGAGAGAAGAGCGTTTTCACGATTTTGAACTGAAACAAGTGCTCTTTTCAAGGAATGTGATGTTCTACTTTTGATTTGTTGGGAGGGTATTCCTTTCGCCATCGGTCATTTCGCCCCTTGCCTCATTCACGCCATGGAGAACTTCAAGTAACTCAAACTGCTGAGATGCATATACCCAATTTCCAAAAGTAGCTCCGCCTTTCCTCGCCTTCCCATTCTCCTGCGTACCTTGTACACTTAACCAAGTTGCAGTCTTTGCTCTTGAGCCGCGCTCGTTTCTCCCTTTGCAGGTGTAGTATCCCTCTTCCCACCGCGATCCATAACGACGTCTCCTATCTCCCAGCAGCGTACGACTGTTCCTATTGCCTTCTTCATGCTCCACAAACATTCACGACTCTTCACCACCTTTTCTTTCTGCTGCTCCTGCTGCGTCTGCTACCACTAGTCCTCCTCCTCCTCCTCCTCCTCCTCCTCCTCCTCCACCCCCTCACTTCTTCCTCTGATCCCTCCGATACCCTTCCAAAGCCCCCACCACCCTCCCCACGGCCAATCCTAGTAACCCCAACTTCGCTTCCTCTTCCTTACTCCCCATTCCGGTGTTTTCGTCTAGGTATTGCTGTAGCGAGGTTAGGAAGTGGAGGGCTTTGGCTTCGAACGTCGCCGTTGGGGATTCGGCTGTACCCTTGCTGGTTTGGGAGGAGGATTGCAGGAAAGTCATTTTTGAGGCGAGATTGTAGCGGGATTTTAAGGTTGGGTTGGTTAGGAGGAGGAAGAGGAGGTTTAGGGAGGCGATGGCATGAGGTGGGCCTGTTGGGATTGGCGGTGGTGGTTGGGTTTGGGGGGGTGATAGAGGGGATTGGGGAGGGAGGGATGTTGTTGTCATAGTTGTTAGGAAGATGATGGAGGGGATGGTGCCGTCCTCCGAGAACAGAGTGGGAGAGGCGAAGATGTTGTTGTCGTCGTCGTCGCCACTGCTGCTGGATTTCTTGGGATCGGCTACGCCATCACCAACATCGCTGATTGAGGAGATGGGCTTGGGTGCGTTGACCGTGAAGAGAATCTCCTCCTTGAGCCATCCGACGGCTACTTCTTTGAGGTTTTCGAAGGGCCCGCAGTCTGTTATTGTGGATTTGATCGTGGTGAGGCGGAAAGTTGACGAAGGGTGGTTGTGTAGGAGGCTTGTTGCGAGGTGGTGGGCTGAGGTGCGGAAAGATGGATCTGGATGTTCGGCCGAGAGGTAGGAGAGAATGCTAATTAGGGATTTGTGATCGGAGTCCGAGGTAGATCTAGCGGCTGACTTCTGTGATGGTATGGCGAGAAGAAGGAGAGCTAAGAACGCATCTATCGCTGAAGGTGGATTGTGGGCGACACTGGGTATGAGCTTGTTGGTGATAACGGTCGGTGTTGGGACCACGAACTGGTTAACGAAATGGTGTAGTTCTGGTGCTGACATCTCCAATGGTGACGCATTCTCGTCTGAGTAGACGAGTGAAGGCACCCTGCTTGCAAGGAACAAGAAGAGGGCACCAAGGTGAGAATATGGAATTTGAGACGGAGAAGTGGGAAGTTCCGATGGTTCTTCATCTTCGTCTCTCTCTGCACTCGTCTCCGAAATCACGTCTTCGGGGTTCTGATCACGTACAAGAGGCAGGTTCGTACTCTTGAAGACATCTTCCGGATGCAAGCGAAGGTCTTTGCTAAGACGAAGAAATTTGTTCATCATGCTATCCCTGGATTGTAGGTTCTCATCATCCTGCCAGGTTTTGGAGCGCGATTTCCGATCCGGTATTGCTTTGGTGGGATTCTGCTTCTCGAGTAATCTCATAGACCATTCCATCGTGCTTGGATCGGCCAGTATATATTCTTCCAGGACTTCTAATGTGACTGCTTGCAGCAAGCGGAGTACGATGGACATCTCAAGGTGTGACGGAGCCTTTGCGTTGGCATCAGATTGGCCTTCTGGATCTGGCAATGGTGCATACACTTCGGTCCCAGGTATTGTGGCAGACTGCAGATGTATGGCACTCGCAGTAGAAGAACGTGGCGGAAGCGTTGGTCGTTGCTTACCAGACATCTTCCCAAGAAGAGCTACGAAGGCGATGGTTGTCCCGGTAGTGATTGGAATTCTTCGATAGGCTCCCAATGCGGCCGGTAGTGAAGTAGCTAGGAAACGGCTCGGATACTGGGTTTTGATACGTGAATGAAGTAGGCCCAACATCGAGAGCAGGGCTGAAAATTGGCTTTCTGATGAGTCCGAGACGGCTGATACGTCCTGCTGCTGTTCAAATACCGGCATGTCACCACTTAATGTTTGTCTTGTAGAAGGCGCAGGCATTCCTTGCAACTTCATCTCTCCTAGATGAATGCGTTTGGCTTCTCCTTCAAAAGTTGGCAGTCCATCGATCCCCCGTTCTTGACCAAACCCAGACTCTGTGCCATCATCATCTGCTCCGAGAACTTCCAGAGCTTCAGCCACCCTAACAACTACCTCTCTAGGGTTTCCTCTGCGAGCAACGACCTCGAGACATTTGGCTGCTTCTTCGGGTGCAGCATCCAGGAATGGAAGAATTAGCTTGACTAGGTCCCAGCCTATTTCTTTGGCTAGAGTACCATCGTCCTCTGCAAGATGTTTGGTCAGTGTTGGAAGTCTCTCAGCCGTGAGCTGATATTCCAAGATGGTCAGATATGTGATGTAATCTGAATTTGGTGGGAGCGCAGCAGTGATTGGATCAGTCTCCACTTCTTTCTCAGAGGTAGTCGCCATGGCTCTTGAGCATCAAATGAATCAGTAGAAGGATCAACTACTCGGAGTTGACGAGGTGTAGAAACTTTCTTTTGCTACGTGAGGCTCATTGAAATACTGCGGGCTGGAATATGGTGTTACAACTGTCAGTCAAGAAGATGGAGCGGCAACGCGGGGAGGATGCCAAGAACGACCCAAACATTGTCCCTTGGTATTGCACATTATATCAATATTGAGCTTTACAGATGCGATGATAAAAGGTCGTCCTCACTGATCAGTCTGTCTTCTTCCACAGCCGTTTTGCCTCAAATATCGATGATCATCCACGGTATCAGCAAGGCTCTTATGGCTGTGACATGAATCTCCCCAACAGCAGTAGCCACACTCGATTGGCGACTCGGCCCTGCTTTCTATTGCGAATGTTATTCATATGCGTTTGCATCTGTTTCAATACCAGACCAGTCTTGCACATTTTTGGGTGATTGAGACGCGATAGTGCGGCCCTGCCTATGGTTTCCTGTGGGTTTGGAGTAGACACTTCTATCTTCAGTGATAGGCATTGATCATGCACACTTCATGTTTGCTGCTGGAATACCATGTCTCACCGGATCTGGCACCATCATGATGGCAACGTCTTGTGTGCTAATACACCAACATAGCTAACGCCTTTTGTCCTGAGCAGAGAACACGATAGCTTGACGACTTCCTCTTGAAAACTATTCTGGAGCTATGGAGCTGGCAAAGAAAATAGCCTGCGCTCAACAACCAATGGGTATTTCACAGAGTCGCTGGCTCATTTTTGAGATATGGGCAAGCACGAAGTTGGATTCAATATCCGCTTCAAGACGACGCAGAAGTCCACAAGATCCGCTTTGTCCGGGTTTTCTCTCCGTAGGGGAACGAGGGTTTCCCAATCTTGGGCAAGCAGGGAGAAATGCCGTTCTCCTTTATTACTACCATGCCCAAAGGCACAGTGCAAGCACACCATTGCTAGTACTTCTGACTACGCTGCACGAGATAACAGCCGGGTGACTTGCGGGGCTAACCTTTAATTTCGGTTGCTTCGGTACTACGCTTGCTTCCAAATTTCCATCTTCCACAATTGAGCTTAATCAAGTCACTTTCTACGCGTCTATCGATGAGATATTGGTGCTCATCGATGTCACTACTGGCACTCGAAGACCAGTGTGTGAGACAAGACCGTCTCTGATGCACCACGAGGTCTTTCTCTCTTCGAACATTGAGTACCAGCGTTTGGTACCCCCCCTTGAGGGCAGCGTCTCGTCGTCGCTCTTCGACCTCGCATTATCACAAACAACGGTGCAGCTTCAGGGTCGTCTTTGGACGGAACGTGCGTTCTTTGGCTGACTGGTTGGCCCTCCGTGTTAGTGGGCAAAAGTGGCGAGAAGCCGTGGCTATAGCGTCATATATCAAGATGGCCGGTCACTGTCAGCATGTGATACGGAATTAGCTGACCATGCTTATGAAGCTACCGAACCTAAGCCTCGTTCAACTACGTTCTAATGCGCTAGATCTGGCCAAGTCCTAAATATTATGGTAGCTTAGGCTGACGGGTGTGATGGTGCGCATGGCGCGTGTTCAGCTTTCTTCTTATGGCGATGCACTTCTTGGGGATTGTGTTAGGGCCCAAGAGATGGACCGAGATCTTTGTCTAGGCCACCAATTCCACGAGATCTAGTACCACACTTTCAGCCATGTGTGTACCCTGATATCCGCTCTCTCCTTGGTAGAATTAACAAGTTATCTTCCGCATGACAGTTTGGGATCAGGGCCGTCTTCTGCAATGGAGAGTCGGAGAGTTACAAGGATTCGAGAGACAGTGCCGCTAAGATGGGTATACGCCCCTTTGCGGAGAGGCCCTCCGTCAGTCCTCTCCATCCGGCCGCTTGTGTTGCCATTCGGTCTTTCGGAAGGCGAATCCACTTCCCCTGATTGGGCCCCGGGCGATCTTGCTAGAGATAGAGCGCTGGCCCACTGAGATTTCCCACATGGCAATCTCATCCTGCGTCGCGGAAGAGGCGTTGTGTTGGTGATGGAGCAAGACGTGGCCCGCCCAGTGCCAGAGAGGCAGGACAAAGGCTTCTGACCGATGACGGACCGCGTCTTGCTCGTGGCTCCTCACTCTTCACGCCTCACCCATTTCTCCGACTCGTCTTCCCATCACCAGGATTAGAATCACCGTGTTGCTACTCGCCAAAATTGGTAGAATGGGGCTACACTCTTGGTAAGATTACAGTAGCGGGCACTGTTCTGGATTCGGCCAGTTTATTGATTTCTTACCATATTCCCGCTGATCGGTCCCAGACTATTCCCCACTAACTCACTTTGACCTACAATCCGGGCAAACAGGAGCTGTTCTTGAGCCATTGTACTTATCCAGATCAGACCAGAGAAGGCTGGGTCATTGCTACTGCGTCATTCGGTGGGGTTTCCTCGTTGGATCTTTGCAGGTGGAATCTGGCGAGGAATCTCCAAAACGCTGATCTTCACAGCCTCATTTATTTTTACTTTGTCGCGATCCATGGATTGCATCGGGGAGCCTCGACCGCGCAACCCGGCTCATGCACCTTTACGCAGGGGCTGCTTGGACCGGGGTTGCTTTGGGACCTGGGCACAACAAATATCATCCACCCATCAGCTCGCCGCGTCCTGGCCGTCGGGCAGGTGAGCCCTCGCGGTTGCGGAGCGGCCTTATATCTTTTACACAACGGACCGCAGTTGTGCGTTCCGGCCAGCTTTGCCCGGGGTGAGCGGCAAAGCACGCCGCACCCGTAAGGTATCTGCATTTCAATCCAGACCTCCCATCCCTTTGAAGTCGAGTAGGTCACACGAACAGGGTACGAGTAGTCCGAGGCTATCTCTTAGCTGGCGCGGCTGCCAGCAAACCGGAATGGAGATCGATAACCAAGACAGCGGGGACTGACGGGGCCAATCATTTTGGTGGAGCCCAATCACACGCGTTTTGCTTACGACTGTGGAGAGCTGCTAGCAATCTAGTCGCATGTCATCCATCGCCAAACTACGCAACGCAACCCTATGTTCCGCTTTATTGGAATTGTTGGTATTTATTGGTTGAAGGGGTCGGCGATCTTCCCTGAGCACTATCAAAATCACTTTCAACCTCATCCGGCCACCATCGCTAGACAGACTGGCCGAGGAAAATGATCTGCTTCTGGCTCATCAGCGAAGGCCGCAGCGTTGTTCTTCCACACCCAGCCCTGCGGTCTTAGAGCTAAGACTTCAAGCTACCACATTGCCCTTTCTCCAATCAGATAGCCTGCGCTGCCCACCCATTCCACCTCTTTGGCACCACACTACTCCGTATTTTTCACTTTGCACCGGTCTCTCTGACAGCGGCAGCCCAGCCCTAGCATGCCGTCAGTGCTTCCAAGGTCTAATGCCAGCCCTCTGCTCGCTTCCTCTGTTCTGTTGTGGTGGATCCTTCGCACCGGGCTATTGGGCAATTATTGTCTCGATGAATATAATGGACCTTCCGCAATGAATATCTGGACACTTGAACAACTGTCCGGAGGTCTCAATTGCGCTGTATATACGACATCTGGCTGATCGTGCCATATTCTGCTTTTGACTTGCGGCATCAAACTCAAGGCATTCGTGCTGACATTCCTTTACATAATCGGGCTCAACGCAACAAATACATATCAGGTCCTCTCCCCCCGAAGAGCGTGATTTCAGGATTCATTCGCTCTCCAGTCGGATTGAAGTGTTGCTCGCGGTCAAGTAAGTCAGCTTACATCCTCGGAGTTTGGATCAATATGGCACTGTTTCAAGGTATGACTCCCATCCTCATAACGATGCCCCTCGGTACCCCTCCCAGGCTGATGGGCCCTCTCTTCAACCAATTCATGTGTGCGCCATGCATATCCGTCCTTCTTCTCTTTCTTTCCTTGTCGCCTTTGCGTCGATTGTTTTTGACATGTATGCTATGCTGACGCCGCGTCATCGACAGCGTAAAATTCGCAAGATCGAGTCGTACCACGGTCGATCGTGCGATTCCTGTCTGCATTGCTACACAAATTGCTCCGTCGACCTGCAACTCGAACGTACACCAAATCTTGTCGTTGCCTTACGTGGCCTCGGATTGTCCGCTACCCTCATGCACTCCTTACGGCTGCCCGGAGTTCCGCCAATTCCTCCTTCCTTCAAGAGACACAGATTTGATAGCGATCCTTCCCGATTCTCGCTAAATCTGAGCTTGTCAAAACCGATTCCGACGTCCTGCTGGGCTTCTTTACCTTCACCTCCTATGTCCGGGTCTCCACCCCCGGAGCATCCACTTGAACCACCCCAAGTAGCAGGCCGTCGGAGAAAAAGGTCAGACCCTCCAACCGCACATGCCCCATCTCCAGTCAGCACGCCCGCCGTGACCACAGCAACAATCGTTTCAGAAAGTCGTGTAGAAAGGCATCGCGATGTGGTCGCAACAACTGGAGTCAGCATACAGCCGGCCACATGGTCAACGCCGTATCCTGTTACTCAGTCCTATGGGTTCGGCGCGGGATCTTCAGTGCTGTCAGGCCCGGCGCCATCCTCCTTCCAACCACAGTATGTCCCAGGACCGAGCTCTCCTAAGAGCACGAGAAAATCAAAAGTACATGTTCCATCTGCTTGCGTTAATTGTAAGAAGAAGCACCTTCGATGCGACAACTCCAGACCCTGTCAGCGTTGCATCCAGTCTGGCAAGGAGGCAAGTCATTTCATTCACGCCATTTGTATCTCCGCTGACTCTGCCGCCTCAGGATAGCTGTGTCGATGTTCAGCATAAGAAGAGGGGACGTCCCCCGTTGAAGCCTGATGACAGCGCATCACGCAGATTTCAAGAGCCAGAACCCAGCACAATAGGAGGCCGATTACGAGGATCGTTGCCTGGATCGTCCCAACCAGATCCTCAACCATACCCGTATCCTTATCAGAGACAATCGATTGCGCCTAGAGACACGCTACAAGCGCCAAGCTCCCGACAAGGAGACCTGCAACGTCCTCATATGTCCCTCGCGCCGAGTTCATTCGGCATGTACGCTCCCCCGAGCGTGAGCTCGAGTTATGCAACTGCGTCAGGGACCACTTACTATCCATCGGCACAGCGTCCTCCTTCGAGCAGCTCATCTCTGCCCTCTAGCCAGCCTCCTTCTCCTTACTATCAAACGCCGTCCGCTGGCGCAAGCCCAGAAGGGCCATTCCAGACTGCGAGAGGCTACGGGAGACGCCATGGTGGCCAGACGCCTACGCAGGAGTTTTATCCACCAACTGCTGGTCCCTATCATGTTTCCTTGTTTCCACGACCGAGCGCACAGCAACCAGCACCGTCCGAAGTTCCTGCCAGCGTGTATACTCCACAACAATCTATCGCTCCAGAGTTACAACTTCCGCCAATCCGGCCAGCTCCTCCAGGAGCATACACGAATCCAGCCATGGCCCAACAACAACAAAGGCAAGCCCAGCAACAGCAGGAACGAGACAGTCAAATGCCAGGACGCGCTGGCGACAATGGCACCAGACAGCCAGATCCTAAGCGGCCGAGGATGAGCCTCGGAGACATCGTTCATCCTCGCAACGACTAATGACTACTGATCAACACATTCGTTTAAGATACCAACGCTCGTTTCCGAATGTTTCAGTTTTCGATTTTGCTTTAATCTGTATCATATGCGATACACACTCGTTACGGTTCTTTATGTCGATTCTTCACGAGGTAAAGGTTAACATTACAGACCTCGCGGTCAAAGCGGTTAAAGTAATAGGGTATAGCACGTTTGGCGACTGAAAGGAGGACCTACGAAATGCGAGCGTGCGAGACGGGCCTGGACTTGGCAGCATCGAGTGAGCGCGTTTCCGATACCCAACGGGTTTTCTCATTTTGGAAAATAATCGACCCTTTGTACCATATCCTCAACATTGCAACCATCGTCTCTGCTGATGAGAAGCGGGTCTTCACAGCAGTAGTGGCTATCACTAATTTTTGGAGAATCTCTGTTGACAACCACCCTTCTTCTGCATTCGCAACTGGTCCGCCTTATTCTTGACATTTGGGCAGACTGGATCTGCTGAACGGGAGAAGTGTCCGCGCCGCGTGTCTTGCATTTAATTTTGGTCCTTTGTGATGTTTCAGTTTTCTTGTCCGTGCTTGCATATGCAGCAAAAGTCCGACGTGTGGAGGATTGATGTTGAGCTAAGCACTTCCTTTGCCAAGACCGATCGGCTTGGCATACCTTTGTACGTCAACCAACGGCGATCGTCCGACCTGCAACATGCATCTTCTACTGTAAGCGAGGGTGGCCATGCAAGGCTGGCCTTGTCCTGAACTGGCAAGCCTGATCTTCATACGGCCGTTGTTAACTGACCTTAGACCTAGCCACGGGTACTTGATTAAGCTACCAAGGAAAGGCTGGCATTCTTGCGGGTACACGGCAACCCCAATCAAAAGAAACGATTGGATCAAAAGACGCGATTAGTCCTGATACTAGGCTCGTTACTGTTGGCCTAGGCTGTGACAGATAGGGATCTTCCAACCAGTGAGTGTGAAGCACGACAACATCAGGATGGGATATAGCCACGAAGAACGATTCACCGTTTCTGGTCTGTGAGTACGCACGCTCGGCTGAACAGCCCTCCCACTGCAAGCGATATCAACATCCAGAGCCCTCTAAGCGAACGGCCCAAAACATTGACTGAAGCACAGGGTATCTCGGTAGCAAGCTATTCGATCGCGGCCCAGCTCAATTTCTCACTTCACATGAGCTTCGCCTATCGGGTCTTGGACCCAGTGTGCTCTCTTATCCTCGTACGCTAAACTCCTCATACCCATCTCCTTCCTGATCCCAAGGACAAGATCTCTCTTTCCCAGCATCAGAACATCCGTGCTATACACAGTCATCCTTCTTCCTTCCCCGTTTCTTTCTTTCGCTCTGTCTGTATCGTACGCCAAGTAAGGGTCCAATATATACATCTGCTTCCTGGCAATTCTTAGCCAAGATCATACATTGCCAGCGTTTGAAAACCCTTTCTCTCCACCCTCTTTCCTTCCTTGGGTTCATCCTTTCATTGTGCACATATGGCCAAGCTGAATTCTACGGATCTGGGACGAGACGTTCTAGACATCCGTCAAAGTTGACGTTTCGTCATCTTCTAAACCTGGCCCCAACACCAAGCAAATCCGCTTCCCGTTCTTGGAGGCCGAGTCTCTGGCAGGCAGCGAACTGGTGCTGCCGTTGCCAATAGACCTCCTCGTTTTGGGCTGACGGATTGGAAACACTCGCGTGGACGGAGAGGGAGGAGGTTGTGCCTAGACGAATAGGGTTTCAGCAAGCGATTCAGCTTTCGCGCGCAATGGACCTGGTCAGAAGTCCAAGAAGCAAATCAGACGAAAGTTAAAGGCAGGGCTTACTGCTCTGATCCCGGATTTTCATTATGATGGGGAGGCTACCATGCTGCTTTGTGTTTCCTCCTCCTCCTCCTCCTCCTCCACCACCACCACCCCTAGCTTCGGCTCTTCCTATAGATAGACGGGTCCAAGTATCCTCATCCAGAAGCGTGAGGTTGACCTCCTGCATCCGAGGCATCTTCTCTTGTTCATGCACTTGCCTCTTCTCAATGGCAGTGCTTCCCGACATTTCTGAAGGGATGTTAGCACATCGACAACGATCTAATGAACCAGATACCGAGGTAGATTCTAAAAGACACCAATTTCAAGACTGACTCGATCTACCTTCGCAATTCCTGTGCAGAGACCGACGGGGAGCCGGGCGTGGGGAGAAAGAGGCCTTTATACATGCTTACATGTGGTCTGCAGTACTGCCAGAAGCACCGGCCTTGAGCTGCAACGTCCTTAGCAGCAACATGCTCGACCCGCGGGTACCACCACCATCCCGCGGGCGCAACCATCCTACGGGAAGCATCTGCCTGAGGAACAATTACAAAGTACAGTACTCGGCACAGAGACGCTGAAGAGCCGTTGTGGGGACGTGGGTGCGACATGCGCGCGCGTACAGCCACGCAGCCCGCCCAAGGATTGGTCTCGCTTGCGGCGACACCGGCGGGGATTGATCTCATGTCATGTCATGGCATAGGATGGGATGGGATGGGATGGGATGCCTTCGGGTTGCGGGACGAGGTTGCGCTTGGTGAGGGGACGAGGTTGCGCGTGGAAAAGGGTGCAGGACCCGTAAGGTCTAGACGTTTCTCGCCAGAGAAGATGGCCGAGTGTGCAGGCGCAACGACTGCTGGGCGTATCGCTCACCCCCCGCTGCCTACCTACTACAAACTGGGGATGCGGTGCGGCGCGACGCGAAAGGCGCACGAGCCCCAGGTCTGATGCGGCGGCCCCTGTATTCTGTCGCTATCACGGGACTGGGAAGGATGATAGGCTGGCTGGCAAAAATCGGATATTGGATTGGAGGCTTGTTGATGGGAAGAACACATGCAAATTACATTGGAAGATTTGTGACTGTACATCAGGACACTTTTGACAGGGGTTGAAAGTGGGATTGACTTCCGCTACTGGAAATCCCCAAAAAAAAGTGATTCTTGTGCTCTTTTGCGGTGAACCGTGTTTTGCCGGTTCATATGAAGAGGGTAACTTTGACACGGGTGCAAGGAGCATTTTGGTTTGATTGCACTGCCTGACCAATGATGTGTGTGCTCTTTTTGTTCGTGATGGAACGAGTTCTGCCAGTGCATATATGAGTGTACTTTTTGAGACAATTTGATAGGGGGCTTCTGCTCTAATGTGACGCGAAATCAATGATGTGGCTGCTCTTTTGTATGTTGTGAAAAGCGAGACAGGCTTCGAATTATTCAATGGAGGAGACGAGGGAAAGAAGGGGGCACTTTGAGTTTCTATGGCACTGAAACTCTTTGCGATCTCTAAATTTGGGGCTCTCAAGACACGATGTTCCACGTTGGAGAAGAACCGAAGTCTGAATCGCTGTCTTCCGCACAGGAGACAGAATGGCGAGTTGGGGCAGACGACTTCTGGCCAGGGTTTTTTGACGAAGTGACCAGTAGAGATTTCGCTTCTGGCGAATCACAAACGAGGTGCAAAATGAGTATGACATTAAAAGATATGAAAGCAAGTAGCCAATGAATGCTCTCTGCAGCCAATACATATTAGACCCTCCCCAATTCGTCTGATGAAAATCACCAGTGCAAGTAACGCTTTCCAAGAACCGTCAAGATAAAACGGAACGTTGCAGTGCTCCAAGACATAAGTTAAAACTGAGCCGGTGTAAGACGAGATGAGATGTTCGTGAATCATCATAGCAACAACAGTCCAACGAAGTAGGCGAGTCCCGACTCAATAAGCAAGAAGAGAAAGAGCCACGACATTTCGTGAGGCCCGGAGGACGTACAGAGATATGAGAACGTTGAGCATGAAATGTGATCATAGCAAAGAAGATAATATGACAGCAAATGTCGTCATATGATCAAGGGAGGGTCTGAGGCTCGGTGTAATAATTCCTGAGACACTTAGAAGTGTCTCAGGAATTATTACACCGCGCCTCGGGCAATTGATCCATCCTTGATGGTGAGGTTGGTGGGTAGTTAATTAAGGGGTAAATATGGTGCCGACCTGTTCCCTCGACTTCCATTTTGTCGACGAATGTCCAGCCACGTTCTGCGGCGCTTTCAAAATTATCATCAAACCTTGCACAGGAGGCGGGTATCACAAGGATCGGGTATTTGGAGGTGCTAGAGTCGAGGAGAGTAGTCTCATGAGGCAACATACTGCCACTTTCGAACGACAGAGATTGGAGTTGATGCACAGTCGAAGCGATAGATTTCATGTTTAAGACTCTGTCGAGGTAAATCTGGTCTTGTACTGTGGTCAGAGCGAGCTTTGCGCCTCTGCTGATGAGAAATTTGATAACTGTATCGTGTCGCTCCTGGATGGCAATCGTAAGTGCAGTTTCAGAAAGGGCGTTCTCCGCTTCCAGATTAGCTCCCCAGTCCATCAAGTAGCGGACCACATCTTCGCTGCCATGTTCAACAGCGAAGTGTAACGCTGTGGATCCGGAGTCAGCTGTAGAGGCTTGTAAGTTTGAGCCGGCCTCAAGAAGTGCTTTGACAATATTCGAATGGCCATAATTCGCTGCCAGATGTAGAGGAGTCCGATCGGCGGAGAGAGTTGCAGGACGAACGCCTGCGAACCCACCGCGGGAGGAATCGGGATCAGCGCCTTTCTGGAGGAGTAGATCGGCCACTTCCAGTACACCGGCTCTGCAGGCTTGCTGCAGGGCAGTGAGGCCAGACCTATCTCGCACCTCAGGGTCAGCGCCTCGATCGAGAAGCAGTCGGAGCATGTTCGTAGAGGAATTGGCAGCAGCAACATGGAGAGGAGCTTCATTTGCTTGAGACCAACGGTCAACGTCCGCGCCCATCTCAAGATAGGTCCTGCCGAGAATCTTTAAGTCCCAGAGAGAGCAAATCCAAATACCAGTGCTCATTTGAGATGCTGGACCAATGGCCTCAAGATCTATAGAGGTAGTTGGTGCACTGAAAGCCGCATCAAGCGTGCTGTGAAGCATAGCCACAAGCTTTCGGCTGCTTGTCTCCGCCGCTCGGTAATGATCTTGCCAGTGGTTTGTGCAATATGATCTAAAGTGGCACTCCCGAATTTCACGCCTCAGTATAGCTCCCGTTTTGATCCAAGGGCGAAGGATGGTCTCCTGATGAAGGCATCGAAGATGGTGTAAGCAGACAGCCGCGAGGCTCTCATGTGCGGCCTCCGCAGAGGTGAACCCAAGACCTCGAGACCAAGGCGATCGGATCAGGAACCTGAGGCGCTCGTCACGGAAGGCTACCTGACGTCCAGGTCTAATCTCCAGTAAGTCGGGGCAAAAGGAGATTATTTCTTCGCCCGTTACAGGGCAGATGTTTTCATGTAGGGTTGAATTATACCTTGCGAGGGCATCAACCTCTGTTCGAGTTGCGAGTGCAGCGCACATTTCATGAGTCTCCAGTGGCCTCATCGACCATGTTATCCAGTTGAGTATTTTCAAAGCCATATGTTGCCTTGCAGGACTTCTCCGACAAAGGGCGTCGTTGATCTTGTGGGTGAATCGTCCAAGCAATGCTTCACAATTAAGATGCGAAGTCAGAGAATCCACGCCCAGCAGAGCCCACGTTTCTCCTGCGGGAGAATCAGCGTTGGAAATTCTCGAAAACGGCCCCCCTGCTTGCCTTGAATAAGTCGAATGACGGACCAGAGTCTACAATCCGGAAGGTCGTCTGGGCTGCATTCAATCTCCATAAATTGATTCTTGGGGCCAGCACAAGACGAGCTCCTAGGGCATAGAGAATCACTGGAGTGAAACTGTATCAACTATCAGCGCCATGCAAGGATCAACAGACCGTCACGCGACTTGCCTGCCGCATTGATAACGAAGAAATCTCTCCCAACCGGATGGTAATGGTGTTGATAAAGCCTGGTAAGCGTGCAAATTCGTGAGCACCGCGGAAAACCTGGTCTACCAAGATAGCTTGATTTTGGTCACAAGATTTGATCGTATCGAGGAGAACCTCGAAAAAAGTCAGTTTTGAGACGAGTGCAGAATGAAGTGGCATTTCACAATGCCAGCGATACGACCCAGAAGCCACCTCCCACGGTTTGTAGACGATTTTCTGGTGAGAGCCTATTGAATGTGAGTGGGGGAGGATCGTGATTGCGGTGAAACCAACCTCTTTCAGAATGGGTCCATTCATTGTTTGACACACTAAAATCAGACGTCTGTCTCTTGCCTGAAAGCTTTGGTCAGTATCTAAGTCGCACTGGCAGGTTTGCTGGCAAAGACCTTTGCTTCTAGGTCGCGTCTCCATTCGCCCGCCTTGAGTTTGAGATTTGGTGGCGATAGTGTAGGTCGACGCAGGGGAGCTACACCCCGATCGTTTTGCCCAAGACTGCCAAAGCAATAATCCAGTGTCTCCAGAGACAGCTTCGCTCCCATTGAAGGAAGCTCCTCTTCAGACAGAAAGTATACACTGAAAGCAGAGAGTCAGGTCGAGTCCACTATCTGGAAGATCCACCTACTCGAGAAGTGTGGTTGCTCTTTTACAGGCTCTTGCTATAATCGCCGCCTCAGACAGCAACTCGTCAACTCTCTCCAGTGGCGATTTTGATACGGCACGATTTGGGGAGTGGTAAACGTCAAACGCAAACCTGCAGCAGGATAGGAAGTCGACGCAGGAAAATCCAAAAGACATTCCTGGAACATTTGGAATGAAGTGGCGAGAAAGGAGGCAAGCCGGTAAATGGAACAAATTTCACCTACGAACTTTATAGCGCATAGTTCATAAGAGGAAAGAAAACGCGGGCCCTGAAGCAGCAGCAAAGCTCCAGGATGTGCCTGATCAGGCAAAATGGGTCGTAAGTCAGGATGGACCTGCATTGCCACTCAAGAGATGACCTGCATGGTCGTAACGACCTACTCCTTGCGGGAGACCTTTACTTAGGACCGGCGGCTGTGTGAAGACATTCGAGATGCAGAGCAGAGCACAAGGGGGCTGACTGCGTCACTGTAATTGCTCAGGCCGCATTCCAAGTTCTGCCTCCAGTAGAAATCAACCTGTGCAAGCAGGTTCCTCTGGGATCGCGTCGCATCGCATCGCATCGCGAGCCTCGCGAGCCTCGGTGGGACGGAGAGCGCTGATTGGAGCAACGATGATCTGATGCTGGCCATGCAGCTGGATGCAGCAATGTACAAGGCTCACAAATCAGTTGCCTCGCCTTTGTAGGAAGGCAGCCACTATTCACAGAAGCGCCGACACCCTAATATCATGCTCGAAGAGCGGATGTTGGAAGAAGGTGCAACACTATCGTGACCATCGTGACCATCGTGGACGCCAGCTCGCCTGAGCCAGTTTTCTTCACTGCTTTGCCAATTTCCGTGGTTCTTCGAACACGTTGCCTAGCATGCAGCGACTGTGATGAGTTCCACCGGCAAGCAGCCGTCTCAGCAACCCGAGAGGAACGCTGGTCGCTGTTTTGTGAAGTGCGACTACTGTAGACAAAGGCACAAGAAGGTAGGAATTCCATGGAATTCTGCTGCAATCATCCGATCACCAAAGATATGATACTTGTCTAATGCAACCACAGTGCTTGCCAGCGTCAAGGATCTGGCCTGAAGGACGTTGTACTGCTTGTGAAGAGGCAGAGCTTCCCTGTGGACCATCTCTGCACTGGAAATCTTCTTCGCTGTCCAGCTTGGAGAGGCCGGCGGTCAAGCGGGCGCGGACTCCATCTTGCTCCGCAGGCCAGACCGGCTCGGGCCTGCTACTACCGCCAGCCTGCCTCGAGCAACCACAGCAATTCCATGCAGCCAACAAACAGACCCAATTTCAACCAGAGTCATCCTTGTCACGAAACAGCTGCTCTTCACCCAGTACCACGCTCTTGAGCTCATACAGCTCGTCAATCAAGATCAACTCCTTCGACGCCAAGGGTCCGTTGAACAGCCCGGTTGAAAGAAAGCCAGGTGATTCAACACAGGATGGACTGGGTCCCAGGTAAGCTGCTGCAGACAGGCTGCTCCATGTTGCAGAGTACTGACTGCCGGTCCGGTTAGACTCATCCATCTCGGCTTTCTCTGCATACTGTACGAATATTGGAAAGGTCTAGAAGCGGCATCGAATCCTTCCCTTCACACCGAGACCGGCAACATTATCAGCAACAATATCAGGTACCTGACAAGGTGTACTGCCCGCGAAGTCCAATGCGCGCTGAAGACCATCATTGCTCTAATTGAGGCTGAGGGCAGGTCAACGGAGTCACAAAATTTGCGATATCGCGAAGCCTTGGATACAGTCGATGACATCAATAAGCTCGGGTACCGAAGTGAGGTATTCGTCGAATTGGAGGTCATTATTCTCAATAAACTCATCATCATCTACGAGCAGCAGGAAGATGCGCCGACTGTCAGACGGTTCTCGCTCAGGCGTTCGAAGCTGCATCATGGATCATCCACGACCCCACTCCCATGTCACATTGTACACACGGCGCAGTGCTGGGCTGAAACGTGCGGTAAGCTTCCGGCGCTGCTTGACAGTCTCGACCTACAAATCGAGCCACCTCTTTATGCTAATGGCAATCCACTCTTTCCAGCCCAGCAAAGCGCTCTGAGATGTGGCCATGACGACATTGCCAATGTCTTATGCAGCTCAGATGGCGCTTTACAGAGCCTTGATATGCTGAAGCAGAACCCTATGCTTGCAGCTGCAGCTGTTGGAAAGTTGCCTCTGTTTGACACCCATATAGGAGATGACAAGAGTCTGCTCAAGAGCAGAGATCTTTTCCAGAGAACAGTCCTATTTCACACGGCACACCGGGGTACCGTTGAGACCTTTATGACGCTCGTGCAAGCTGGAGCAGATGTCTCCGACCGAGACGAAGCTGGTCAAAGCGTCCTTGGCGCCGCATCTGCCGCCGGCAATATAGACGTTGTCAGATGGCTGTTGGAGGTTGGAGAAATCCCCAGCCCTAATGACCACTTCTTCGGGCCACGATCGCCACTACACGACGCTGCTCGGGCTGGCCACACAGGTGTCTGTTCGTTGCTGTTAGAGAACGGTGCTTACGTAGACTACTTGGTGGACAACATGGCACCTGCTCAGGCAGCTCGTGTCAACGGCTTCAACAATCTTGCAGACATGTTGGAGCTTTCTCTGGCTAATCCAGCCAATCAACATCCCGTCAACCGCCTGTTTAACGCCCCTCGACCCCAGACCGAGGAAAATGACGTTCCGTCGCTATATGTCCGTCAGTCCAATCCATACTCTTGCTCGACTCCACTGCCATTCGAAGTGAGCTATGCGAATCTCGCACCAGAAAACAAAGACACTCCCAATACCTACCAAAACTCACAATTTGCTTCGTCGCCCAGCAGAGAACTGGTCAAATCCGATGGGGAACCTCTCGATCATCCCATTCACGTCTATGATTCAGGCAGATTGTTCGGCGACTGAGAATCAGCGCCCGATAAAATCTTTCTTCCAAGTATGCCGTTGCTCGCGAATACCACTGATCCACGCTGCATAGAGATTGCAGTAATGCGACGACTTGGCGAGCTAGATCACTTGGCGGGACCCTCAACGCGCTTGTCGCGCCTGGACACCCTCTATCTTCAAATCAACACAACTCTCTCAATATTCGTCGCAATGACTTCTGACCAAGAGCAATTGATTGAGAATTTTGTAAATAATCTTGAGAACTAAGCATTTCGTTTGATTCGCCAATCTGCAGCTTGTTATGGCGTTCCGCCGTCAACCCTCGCCCCATCGCTGCAAGGGCCATTAAGCGTATAAATCTAAACTATCACTAAATCGACTTTATTATTGAATAATTCCTGCTTGAAAAGGATAATAGAACATCATTCAAGAAATGCTCGATCATACGGTTTTATCCGGATTATCTACGTACGTTCGTCTGGCGGACTCCTCCATCCATCTTCAGGACCATTCTTGTACGCCGATTTCGTTCCCTTGCACAACCTGCATTTCGACGAGTTCCGATTGTCCTTTTGCAAAGTCTTTCACAAACCCTTCTCTCAGCTGAACATAAATACATGGGACGCATACAGGTCGCCAGCAAGGGCGACTTGCCATGCGACCTGACTACAGATCTTAAGTTCCTTGGAGACCAAGCGCTCTCCCACCGTGACAGTGGTGAGACTTCAACCCTGAAGATGGTTATGCTTGATGCCCAGGGGTGGGATGTATCAATGGCCGGCGTCAATTCTGGCACAGACATAGAAAAGACGTGATGTCGGTCCTCAAAACACTCTATTTCGTAAAAACGATGATGGCTAAGACGGTGCCTGCGGGCTCTAGAGAGCTGCCGGCGTACAAACATAGGGGACCTATACACCTGATAAATACAGTCCGTCACTCAGTGCATCCGAACGGGGAAATCGTACAAGCCAACGCGGCCGTTCTACTTGGAATTAATGTTGGGCCGGAAGTATTGAATACTGCTCAACACTGACAGAGTGGTCCGACGCAACCTCCAGCGAAGAGTCGGTAACAAAAGCTCAGGCTCTTCGGCGAAATGCCTCTCCACCATCGGCGTCAGCACATGACCGGGACACAGCGTGTTAACCCCGATGCCCCGTTTCCCCCATTCCATTGCCAGATTGCACCCTAACTGGATGACGGCCGCTTTGGAGGAATTATACACGCGCGAGATGAGGCCCTTGTTAACGGTCAGGCTGGACATGGAGCCGACGAGCACCATGGAGCCAGTGTTTTATTTAACATCTGGCGTGCGCAGGTGGTGGCGGTGTTGAAGACGCCCGGTGTAGTTCACGTCGAGCATTTCTCGGACGTCGGAGATGGTGTGGTCGACTGCGGGCGTGATTTGTTGGATTCCGCCGGCGGCGACGAGGTCGTCGAGGTGGGGGGCCTTACGCACGTCGCGGTGGTTGTAGTGCCAGGCGCCACCGAAGTTGAAGTTGGCGCGGGATTGAGCAGTATGGAATTCGGCGTCCGGATGCGGGAGATAGTCGGCGCTGTGAACTTGAAGTTAGGAGTGTTAGCATTGGCCATTAAACGGGATAGCTTGTAAAGGGGTAAACGTGTGTACTGATTTATGGCTCGAGCATCGAGAGTAGGAGAAGGGGAAGACGCCATTGGATAAGTGTAGCACCTGCTTCTACGAGTGCTTCCGCCATTGCGAGGCCCAATCCTCTCGCCCCCTCCCGTGACGATGAAGACCTTGGCTACAAGGTCAAACTCTCGAAAATCGTGCATCTTGTTTGCGTTGGGGCTTGTCAGGGAGTTTCTGGGTGATGGGCAATGCGACGGAGATGTGCTCAGATTCCGACGAAGAGAAATTCGGTTTCAATGCTCGACGCCTGCCAACAGGAGTCTGTTACCTAAATGTGACGACAACAACCCCGATTGCATATCTTCCATAGCAAAATATGCCGGATATTGACGCTGCAGGGACAACAGAACAAACGCCTGCCCATGGCAATCAATCTGTTCATGGCATTGCACAATTCCGCAGAGAAGCCAGTACAACCAAAGGAAATGGTGAGTACGTTGAAACACAAGAGCCCTTGCAATTCCACTCTGATGTCGGCCCCCCTCCTCCATGTCAGTCTCGCGTCAAGCGCATTGTGGTTGAGAGACAGGGACCCGGGCTGATGCTGTTGCAGGAACGGCATCATCGTACATCGACCGCTGCTCAACAGGGGACCATTGGTGTAGAAAGCAAGTCCTATTTTTGGTATTGGTTGCTCGGGGGAAGGCGGCAGAGCACGGAATATCCCAATTGGTTTTAAGGAAAGACGCAATTGCGGCTTCTCTGTGGACGGAGCAAGAGCATGACGGACAAAGGAAGGGATAATGGCTTAATGTGCGTATATGCTGAGAAGCGGATGTCGCTGGTGAGAAAGTGGACGTTGGTGATTCAAAGTACGGTAGTTGGGAAGGGGTTTTCCCTTTTTCTCTGGTGTATGCCATCTATTCTGTCACCCGGCTATCAGCATTTTGAGGAAGCAAAGCGCTTCTGAGTAACAGAAAGCGCAGGATAGGCAACCCACAGGAATGCTTAGAAGTTGATCTAATTCACCCTCGTATAGGCGGAGGTAACACACGAAGGTGTACTTTACCCGCAGCCGGACAACTTTTAGTCTGCATTAGTGTGAATAAGTCTGTATTTTATTTAGTATCAGCTAGTATTTAAAATGATTGATCACTTAAGATTCTTAACAGATTTAGAAAAAAACCTGTTTTTTTTTAAAAATAAAAAATTTAAGTGATCGATCATGATTAATCACTTAACATTCTTAAGAATTTAGAGAAAAATCTGTTTTTTTTTTTAAATAAAAAATTTAAAGTGATTGATTATGATTGATTACTTGAAGATTCTTAATAAATTTAGTAAAAAATTTAAATTTTTACTAAAGTTAGAAATTTAAAGTGATTGACCAGAATTGATCATGATCAATCAATAAATTGTCTGTAATTCTCTGTATTTATATTACTACTAGTATCAGTGGCGTACGCTAAAATCATCCGGCTGCGGGTAAAGTACACCTCCGTGTTCACCCTCGTATATGCGCAGTGCTTGCATGATGAGACACTATCTGTTACAGTGGGTAACAGGCGCTATGGCTGGGATAGCTGGATAGTCAGAAATAGCTTGATTGGGCTAAGTATGGCTGGGTGATTGTGTTGTTGTTATTAATCTAAGTGGGGGCGGAGAAACATTAAATAAGAAAAGAGCGGCCGCGCCAAGCCTTTGCCCGAGCTCTAAGGTCGAATGCGGTTGGGTCTTGGCGCAAAAGCAAGTCTTGGCGCAAGACACAGCACTGTTAGAGCACCTTCAAAGCCCTAGCACCCTATTGGGCCTAGCGCCACCGCAGCCCACACAGACAGCGCAGAAACAGGGTCGTAACAGTTGCCTACCACGAAAAAGATTCACGGCCCGTGAACAGTCTTCTCAAGAGTGACCTATTTCTGCTATCTCCTGCAATCATTACCTGATTATCTATATCGATTTAGCGCATCAGCCGTCCTCGAGACTTGATGTACAGTGTGAATCTGTCGACTTATCTGCGCTTTCGTAGTTAAGAGCATTTCAGAGCTTCTTTATATATCTTCACAGTCTGCTGAATTTAAGTTAATATCTCTTAATCTTCTTAAGTATTATCTTCTTCTTCAAAGTTATATCATTATATCTTATATATTATTATCTCATTATTAATAAGCTTATTTACTATTTTATTTATCTTTTAATACTTCATTTCTTTCTTATTAATATGATTTACTGTAAAAAAAGATATTTTAATAATATAGATTCTAATTAGAATTAATCGCAGAATTAAAATATATCTTACTAATAATAGAATAAATCTTTCAAATCGCAGATAAATTTATTCGCAGTACGTTTTTCTTACTAATTATCTCGAGTATCTTAAAGATCTTAATATATTGAGAGGATAACGCGAATTTTCGTGTAAAGAGTAGAGAGTAAGTCTTCGGAAATAAACGCAGCTGTGCTTATTCTGATTTAAATAAATAATTCTTTATAACTCTATTAGCTATTAAATTAACTGCGATCTGCAAATCTTTAATAACTATATCTCTCATTATCTCTCTCTCTTAAATAAGCTGCTCAGACGCCTTAGATATTAATAGAATTAACTACATATTTAAACTGAATTTATAAATAATCTGAAATGACGTCTAATTAATAACAGATAAGTAGCTGCTGTTAAAATAGAATTTCACAATAAATAGAAATTCTTTTTAATTAATCTGAGTAATATTAATATAAAATTGAAGTGCTATCTTAAGCTCTTAATTTACTCACTCTAATTAATTATCTGCGGAAGAATGATATACTATTATATAGATCAGTTATATTTTAGTAAGCTTAAATATCTTTTTTTATAATTTAGCTGTAAATTGAGTATCTTAATCAGTAATAAGCGTATTAAATAATTCATAATCTCTTTTATAAATAACATTATCTTAAAAGCACTTAATCTATTCTATAGTTGATTAAATCTTTTTTCTTATTTTAAAAGCGACTCTTTTAAATAATCTATTTATTATAATAAGAATCATGTTATAATTATTCTTAGAAGATAGATTAATAATAAAATCTATAATAAGTAAGTAGAATAATCTTAAGAGCATAGATAGTGATTATAAGAGCGGAATAAAGTCTATTTAATAAGGCTTATTCATTTCATAATAACTGTAATGATATATATATTAAAGACTATCTCTATTTATTTTTAATTATTATATATCTATAAAGATCTCTTGTAATCTTATATAATTATTATGAAGCTGATTATTATATATAGTTTATAGTATAATAATTCGGAAGCTCTTAAGAATAATAATATAAAGTTGCTCTTCTTTATTAATTTGAATTAGATTCACATTATCTTCTTAATAAAGTAAAATATAAGAACGATTAGTTAAATATTATATTCTTAATGAAAGTAAAGACAGTTATTAAAACTGATTAAATAGCTTAATAAATTTCTTCTTCATCTTCTAACACAGATAAATAAGCTCTGTATTCTTTAGATTAAGTAATATAATCTCTGTAAAGATAAGATTCTTATTCTGTAATTCTTGATTATTATAAAGTCTAATAGAGAGTCTTAATAAAGCGTTAGATATTATTATATCGCGTCTCTTCTTATAAATAACAGTTATATTATCTTAATACTGATTTAGAAAAACAGCTCATTCTTGCTATTAAGCATTTATCTTTAGAGATGATATAGTGCGTAATGATCTGACTGTTATAATAATGAGATTTGCTTGATAATTAATATAAATAATGATTCTTATTTGCTTAATATAAATTTGTAGATATTTAATATCTTAAATCAGTTCTGTTAATTTAAGATCTGTCGATTAATAATTGCGTTCTACTAGTATTAAATATTTAGATAGAAAGATGATTAATTATAGAAGAGTTCTTGATAACTTTAGAGAATCTATAGAATTATTATTATTAAGTTAATAGATCGTCACTTTAAAGTCTAACTTCTTTGAAGTATTAAGAAAGATATATAATATCTTCTTTAAATTAAAATAGCGCAGAATTTCAGCTGTTTCTGTAAAGATATCTTTGAGATCTTTAAATATAGTTGTGTAATCATTCTTTCATAGCTTTATTAAGATCTTAAAATCTTGATTCTTTCTCTTCTATATCTTCTTTAATAAAGATCTCTTATCTTAATAAGAAGCTCGAAAAACAGTCGTTTTAAGCTGTTACAAACTCTTAATACGCTAAATAAAGAAAGGCATCTATTATTAATATTATTTAATAAAGTCTATAAATCTCTTAAGATTATAATTATCTCGCGGAATATTCTAACGCTCTATAGTCTTAAGCTTCTTCTTATCTATTAAGTAGTTAAGCCTTTTAATAAGCTTACTTAGAAAGATCAGCTTTTAAAAGTCTAGATAGATCTTTAAGATCTTAAAGATATATTTAGAATTAGTAAGTTATCAAAAAACAATATCTAAGTTATAAAGATGCTGTTTAAATTTTCTCTTTATAAATATATTAACGTTATTAATATAGATATTCATAATTTATTATAACAGATTATATAATAGGCGTTTAAAAGTTCTCTAATTATGAGCGGATGAATTCTTGAATCTTATAAATGATATTCGAAAGATCTTCAGCTCTTAATAAGAGGCTATTACTGTTTTATATTAATTCTCAGAATAAATAAAGTGCTAATAAAAGCTGCTAATAAAATCTACTGAGGATATTTAATTAGTATATGCAAGGACGATAAGAATATTCTTCTATAAAGACAGTGAATATGTGTTAGATTCTGCAATATTATTAAGAGATTATAAATTTACTACAGATCGAGCTTTTTTAACTACATCTTTAAGAGTGTATTTATACACAACAAAGACAGACAATAAATATAGAAAGTGCTTGATTGATGTTATACATTCTAGTCGAGTATTCTCGTTAAATGTCTCATTAATAATCTGTTTTATTCTTAAAGCATTTTAATATGATATTTATAACTTCAGAGTATATTTCAGCTCTTTAAATACTTGAATTTATAATCAGTTCTCTTCTAACTAACGAGCTATTTCTAAAATGTTATTAAAGAGTATAGAAAAACGCTTGATAAGCTGTTGAAGATTCTTTTATTAATTAAGCGGTAATAACTCGTTAATATGAATATCTTGATATGTGAAGACGAATATATTAGAAGTGATAATACTCTTTAATAGATTATGTCGATATTAAGAATAATATATCTCTTGTAATTAATTGAGATTTATATACTATTTATTTTTGTTCACACTTTATTTATTTCTCTTTTCAAGAAATCCATTCAGTACTGCTATAGCTTAAGCAGTATAGACAAACTCTTCTTCATTAATAAATGCGGCAGTGCTTAAAATGGCGTCTTAATGAATTATCTATAATATAAAGCTCTAATTAAAATAAGTTAGAGCTGTTTATAAAGCTGATATTATTCTATCGAATATCTCAGACATTTAAGATAGAAATAGCAGATCTGCCTTATCTGAGTGTCTGAGATGAACTGATA